>Ga0114951_10000702_pt1 | contig 45426 bp, 41 predicted proteins | sample AM7aDNAmetaG_FD_88677 | JGI IMG/M metagenome (GOLD analysis project Ga0114951, IMG submission 88677) | Freshwater microbial communities from Finland to study Microbial Dark Matter (Phase II) - AM7a DNA metaG | ecosystem: Environmental > Aquatic > Freshwater > Lake | place: Finland: Lake Alinen...
GTTAAATTGCCCGAAAAAAAAGATTACAAGCTTACCAACCTGCCGGTGGTTCCCTACCGGCCCGGTTTTTCACCGGATCTTATTTATTTTCTTGCAGGTTATGATACTGAAAGCGGGCTCATGGGAGGAGCCTATGTTTCGGGCTCGGATCTACTGGGTGAGAATAATATCGAAATATTCGCGGCGGCAATTAATGAGGTTCAAACCGGCGCGCAGTTCAACTACAGGAACAACGCCTGGCGGATAAACTTTGGCGTGTCCGTCTATACCTGGAGAACGTACGGGGCTTCACTGCTTGCCGGCGGTACAATTGCCGGCCATTATTACACCGAGGAAACGGGGCTGGCTCTCCCTGTTATTTATCCGTTTGACCGGTATAACAGGCTGGAACTCGGCTTTAACACCTATATAAAGGATAATTATTATTACCAGGGTACCGGGGCTAATTACAGAAATATCACCAATTCCGTATCTTTTTCCTTCGTAAATGACTGTCTTTCCTATAATATTGATGAACCCTGCGCGGGCGGAGCATTTAATTTTTCTGTCGAGCGGGCGGCTTATTTTTTAGGAAGCAACCAGAGTTTTTTAAATTTGCTGGCTGAAACAAAACAGTTTATTTTCATTGACCGTGAAACAATAATAGGCGCAAGGCTATTTGCGGGGGCTTCCACGGGCGCTGATCCCGGCTCTTTTGACCTGGGCGCCGGAGTTCTCAGGGGTTATTTTAACGGAGAGTATAACGGCAGTAAGCTCCTGCTGGCTAATCTGGAATTACGTTTTCCGCTTGTAGAAAAAGCGGAACTTAATGTTTGGCCGGCCGGCTGGCTTTTAATTAAAAAAATAAAATTCGGTATCTTTTCAGACCAGGCCGTGGTCTTTAATAACTATTTACTGCTGCGCAGCGGGGACCTGAAAAATGGAGTCGGCTTCGGGCTCCGGATCCATGGTTTTATATGGCAGACCCTGCCCGTGCTGCTCCGTTTGGATGCCGGTTTCAGGACGGACGGAGGAGCAACCCCGGTCTATAACATCGCCCTGGGGCATATTTTTTAAAGTAATAAGATCCGGGCCTTAATCAATTAGGCCGCTGGAGAGAAAAAATGAGCAGGATCGCGTTGTTTGGCGGGACCTTTGACCCCGTGCATTCGGGCCATATAATTTCCGCCGTGGACCTAAAGAAAAGCCTTAAACTGGACAGGGTTATTTTTGTTCCGGCCGGCCGGCCGCCTCATAAAAACGAAGCTCTGGTAACCGCCGCAAAACACCGGTTAAAAATGCTTAAACTGGCGGTAAAAACCCTTCCGGGCTTTGAGATCTCCGGCTATGAGTTGAAAAAAAAGGGAAAATCCTATACTATAGATACGGTAAGGTATTTTAAGAAAAAGTTGAAAAAAAAGGACAAACTTTATTTCATTGCCGGTTCCGATATTACGGGACAAATAGAATCCTGGAAAGAATGGGAAAATTTTATTAAAGAAGTAGAACTTGTAATTATTGCCCGGCCCGGTTTTAACCCGGGCAAAAAAGCTTCGAAGTTCGGCACTCTTCTTAAAATAAAAAATATTGATATCTCTTCAAGCGGTATAAGGAAACTTATAAAAAAAGGGCGGCCGGTAGCGGGTATGGTGCCCAAAATGGTGGAAAAATATATTTATGAACAGAAGCTTTACGGAAGCTGAAATAAAAAAATATTTAAAAGCGAACCTGACGGCCGAAAAATACCGCCATACCCTGGGTGTGACGGCTCTGGCGGTTCAGCTTGCCCGGCGCTACGGCGCCGGCATAGACCGGGCAAAAACAGCAGGGCTTTTACATGACGCGGGCAAGGACCTGGCTAAAAATAAAAGATATTTGAAATTTGTCAAACTGGACCGTTATGAGAAAGAAATAAAGGCCCTCCGGCATAACAAGCTCGGTGAAACTATTGCCCGCAGGGTTTTTAAGGTAAAAGACCGGGCGGTACTCAGCGCTATCAGAAAACACAGTACGGCGGATAAAAAGATGGGAGTTCTGGATAAAATAATATATATTGCGGATGCCGCGGAGCGCAACCGGAAATTCAAGGGGGTGCAGGGCATAAGAAAAGCGGCAGCAGAGGATCTCGACCGGGGTTTTATAGCCGCCCTGACAAAAAAAATCGAGTTTATCCTTAAGAAAGGAAAAAAAATACACCCAAGGTCCATTGAAGCCTGGAACCGGTATATAAGATGAAACTAGCGACTAAGTCCCTGATAGTTATTTTACTGCTGGCCGGGCTCGGGGCCGGTGTTTATTTTTACGCTAACCGGCTGAGACAGGATGTTAATATTCTTTTGCTGGGTATTGATTCTTCCGATGAGTATACCCATCATGCCGATACTATTATGGTCCTCCATTTTTCCGTGAAGCAAAAAAAACTTAAATTTGTTTCCATTCCCAGGGATACCAGGGTTATCTACCGCGGAAAAACCAGAAAAATAAATTCTGTCTACGTGCTTAACTATGATATCGGGAAGTATCCGAAAGCGAATAATGAGATGCTGAAAATAGCGTCTGCGGTGCTGCAGGAAGAGGTTTCTTACTACGCCCAGGTGGATTATGAAGGGATCAAAGAGGTCGTGGATTATTTTGGCGGGCTCAAAGTAAACATTGAGCAGAAAATGTATTATAAGGATAACGCGGGCGGGCTGCTTATTGATTTTGAAGCCGGCCCCCGGACCCTGAACGGGGCCGATGCCGTTAAATACCTGCGTTTCAGGAAAGACGGCAGGGCGGATATAGGCAGGATGGAACGCCAGCAGAAATTTATGTTCACCCTCGCCGGGATAGTAATGAAAAGACTCAACACGCAAAATATCATTAATACCTATTCCAGGATCTCAAAAAGCATCAATACGAATTTCCCTCCGGACCGGGCCGCCTACCTCTTTAAAGTCTTCAAAAACTACGACCTGCATGACAGTTCAAAATTGATACTGCCCGGTGAACCGGTATTTGAGGATAACCAGGCCTACTGGAAGGCGGATTCTGAAAAGATCAAAGGAATATTAAAATAAGATATAAAACAGCGCTTTAATATTTGTTGTAAAAGAGGAAAAGTTTTGATATATTTATGATAATGGAAAATAAAACATCCCACAACAGGTTCTACAAGCTGCTCGAAAGGGCTTCCGGTTTTTCTCCCAGGCATGTTTTCATAGCAAATATTATTATTCTTCTGCTGATCGCGTCTTTTGACTATTTAACCGGAGAGGATGTTTCCCTGGCGATATTATATTTTGTTCCTGTAAGTATTTCAGCCTGGTACCTGGGAAGGGAATATTCCTGGGTATTTGCCTTCCTGAGTATCTTATGCTGGATCGTTTCCGATCTGACGGATCATTTTTTCTCGAACTGGATAATAACTTTTTGGAATACGGCAGCAAGAATGGGGATCTTTATTATTGTTTTCTCGTTGATAGATGCCGTAAAAAAGGCCCTCGAGAAAGAAAAAATGCTGGCCAGAATAGATTCTCTGACCGGGCTCTCAAATTCCAGGAACTTTTATGAGGCGGGGGAAAGGGAAGCTTACCGCGCGGAAAGATATAAAAGGATCCTGTCTATTGCCTATATGGATGTTGATAATTTTAAACAGGTCAATGATGAAAAAGGGCATGACGCGGGTGATACTGCCCTTAAAAATATCGGCGGAATAATAAGCCGGCATATCAGAGCGAGTGATATTGCGGCGCGTTTGGGGGGGGATGAGTTCGCTTTCATCTTTCCGGAAACGGACGCGCAAAGAGTGCTGATCATCGTTAATAATATTAAAAGCGTGCTGGATAAAATGGCGAAAGCTGAAGATCTTCCTATTACTTTCAGTATCGGGATCGTGACCTGTGTTTCCGGAAATTGTTCTTTTCAGCAGCTGATCAAACATGCTGACGCTCAAATGTACCGGGTTAAAAAGAATGGAAAGAATAACATTTCCTGGCTCTCGATCTAGAAACTCCCCATATTTTTCGTTGTGAATCCCTGAAGGGCCGCCGGCGCGGACAAACAATTCCCTGAAATTAAGAACGGGTACTGTTATTTGACGCCTGAATGTGCTAAAATGTATAAAATATGCCCGGAAAAAGGGGGAGTTATGAAGATCGAAGGAAAGAAACTGGCTGAACTGGCCGCAGAATTTGCAAGCGAGAAAAAGGCTTCTAATATTACCATCCTGGACTTAAGAGAGCTTGATTATGTCGCAGATTTCTTTGTTATTGCGAGTGCTGATAACTTCGCGCAGGTGGGGGCTATCGCGGATAATATTGAAAGCGAACTCCGGAAAGCGGGGGTCTATCCTTATCATACCGAGCTGGACAATAAAAGTAATTGGATGCTCCTGGACTACAGCGATGTGATCGTCCATATTTTCGAGGAACAAACAAGAAAATTCTATTCCCTGGAGCGCCTTTGGGGCGATGCCAAGGTCCTCCGGTTCGGAGAGACCGTGAAGGCCGTGGAAACCGCGAGAAAAGAGCCGGAGAAAGACCTTGAAAAAGCCCGGGCAAAGAAAAAAGCCCGGAAAGCCGCAAAGAAAATAAAGATAACCGCCAAGATCCTGAAAAAAAGAGTTACAAAAGGAAAAAAGAAAGATGCTGGAGCGGGTAAAACAAGACCTAAGACGGGAGTTAAAAAAAGCTCTCATAAATAGCGGGGTTGTTGAGGCGGAGATCCCTGAAATTGTTTTTGAAACCCCCAAGCATGTAAAGTTCGGGGATCTTTCGTCCAATATCGCCCTCTGGGCCGCCAAAAAGTTAAAAAAAGATCCGCGTGCTGCCGCCAACGATTTGCTGACTGCACTGAAATTTGACAGGGCAATGATAAGCAGGGTGGAGCCGGCGGGGCCCGGTTTTATTAATTTTTTTCTTGCCGAAAGTTACCTGTATGCCCTGATAAAAAAAGCCGCCGCGGGTGAAAAGTTTTATACGTCAAATGCCGGCGGGGGAAAAAGCGTCAACCTTGAATTTGTCTCCGCGAACCCTGTAGGGCCGCTCAACGTAGTGAACGCCCGGGCTGCCGCTGCCGGTAACGTCATCTGCAATCTGCTCAAAAACGCCGGCTTTCTGGTTACAAAAGAATTCTATATTAACAATGTCGGAGTGCAGACCAATACTTTCGGCAGGTCCATAAGCCTCCGGTACCTGGAAGCGCTGGGGCAAAAAATAGAATTTCCGGAAGATTGTTACGGCGGGGAATATGTTAAAGAAATAGCAAAAACGTTCATAGAAAAAGAGGGCAGCAAGTATCTTTCCCTGACGGAAGAGGAACGCATTGCCGTTTTCAAACCCGCAGGTGTGCAGCTGATGCTTGACTGGCAGGAAAAAAGCCTGAAAAATTACGGCGTGGAGTTCGATATCTGGTTCAAAGAAAGTGAGCTCCATGAAAAAAAGGAACTTACCAGGGCCTTTAAAGTCCTGGAAGAAAAAGGCATGACAAAAGAAGAGGAAGGCGCCAGGTGGTTCACCTCTACGGCTGTGCTGAATAAAGAGGGTAATCCCGTGGACGACAAGGACAGGGTCCTGATAAAAAGCGACGGAACTCCCACCTATCTCCTTCCTGATATCGCTTATCATTTCAGCAAGATCAGCAGGGGTTTTGACTATATTATTGATATATTAGGGCCTGATCATCACGGCTATATCGGAAGAATTTCCGCGGCTGTCAGTATCGGCGGGCTGCCTCTTGAAAACTTCCGGATACTTATTGCCCAGCAGGTGAATCTTTTAAAGGACGGCAAGCCTTTCAAAATGAGCAAAAGGCAGGGTAATTTTATTTCCATGGATGAATTAGTCGAGGAAGTAGGGCCGGATGCGGCGAAATATTTTTTCTTAAGGCGCTCTCTGGATTCACATCTTGACTTTGATATTGACCTGGCAAAAAAACAAACCGACGAGAATCCGGTATTTTACGTGCAGTACGCGCATGCCCGGATCTGCAATGTTATCGAGTTCGCAAAAACTTCCGGCATAAAAGAACCGGAATTAGATACGGTAAATTATGCCCTCCTTGCCAGCCCGGAAGAAGCCGGGCTCATGAGAAAAGTTGCCTGTTTTGCCGATACCCTGCAGCATGCAGCTTTAAATTATGACCCGCATCTGGTCCCTAAATATATTGAAGAACTGGCACAGCTCTATCATTCTTTCTACGCACGGCACCGTGTTGTTTCTGAAGATAAGGAACTTTCAGCCGCGCGCCTGGCGCTCTGTCTCGGCACCAGAAATATTATCCGGGCAGGCCTGGAAATTCTGGGAGTAACCGCTCCTGCGAAGATGTGAGTGCAAAAAACAGTCTATAAAGGTTTTAAAGTCTGTAAAGTTTGTAAAGTCTAAATATCGTTGAAGCATATTGAGCAAGTGCGGGTTGAAAAATTCGACTCTGTCATCCGAAGGCCTTTATCAGGGATCTCTCGTTTGATCCGCCAACGCTTTGTGGCGGGCAGTGTTTTAGTTTGTACCAGCGAGATCTTTACGGAAAAAAAGGAGTAAAAGCTAAATGGAAGTAGCGGCATTTATTTATCTCATAATAATTTTTGCGGTCGTACTCCTGGGCCTGCGGTTTAAAGTCAGCCTGGGGCTTACCTTGACCTTTGCTTCAATACTTCTGGCACTGTTCTTTTCTGTCGGTTTTCTAAAAACTGTTTCCACCTTTGCTTATACCATCGTCGAAAAAGACGCAAAAGGTAATTTTGTCACTCTGGAATTGATAGCTATTCTTTTTCTCATCGGCATGCTTGAGATAATCATGAGAAAAAGCGGTACTTTTGACCGGATGTTCCGCTCTATCGGCTTCGTAATAAAAGACTCCAGAAAGGTAACGGTATTTTTTCCTATATTCCTCGGTACCCTGCCTTCGGCCGGCGGGGCCAGATTTTCCGCGCCTTTGGCCGGGCAGGCGGCAAAAGACCTGCATCTTTCCGGGGAAAAGCTCAGTTTCATTAACTACTGGTTCCGGCATATCTGGGAACCTGTTTTTCCGCTCTACCCGGGGGTAATTCTTATGTCCGTGCTTTCGGGTATCCCCCTTTATGACATAAACAGGTACCAGGCAGGCATTGCCGCTTTTATGCTTTTAGCCGGCTGGTTCGTGGCTTTCCGGGGCGTGCCAAGACTGCTGAAAAATGCGGAAAGCGACAAGCATCCCGTTCAACACCTGCTCGCTCTTTTTGAAGGCATACTGCCTATCCTTTTAATAATCTTCGCTGTTTTATTCCTGAAAATTCCGCTTATTTTTTCCCTGCTGGTAGTAGTGCTGGCCGAATTATTATTCTATAAAACAAAAGTATTTGACCTGCTTTTATATATTAAAGAAGCTTTCAGCCTGAATATAATCGTACTTATCTACGGGGTCATGCTCTTTAAGAATATGCTTGAAGCCAGCGGCGCGATCACGCAGATGATAAGTTTTCTCGCGATAATGAAATTACCCCTCCTGGCAGTCTTGTTTGTGCTGCCTTTTATAGTCGGCCTCTTGACCGGTATTGTGCAGGCCTATGTGGGTGTTGCCTTTCCCCTGCTGATACCGTTGATCATGGCCAAAGGCCAGGCGGCTTTGCCCTTATTGTCCTTTGCTTTCATATCCGGCTACGCCGGGGTCTTGCTTTCTCCGGTGCATCTTTGCTACCTTTTGACCTGTGAATATTTCGGAACGGATATTAACCGTGTTTACAAATACCTGCTGCTGCTGACACTGGCCCTGCCTTTGCTGGCGCTCTTAATGATAATATTAAGGTAAAGGGTGCGGGTTCGAATATTTTGGATATTTTGACTTATGCATAAGGAGAAGAGGCATGAACAAAATAAAAACCGGTATCATAGGCTGCGGAAACATCAGCGCTATATATTTGAAAAACCTGAAACTGTTTGACTCTGTTGAGCTTGCCGCCGTTTCTGACCTTGATCTTAAAAAGGCGGAGGCCCGGGCGGCCGAATTTAAAATAGCGAAAGTGCTTGCTCCGGAAAAGCTCCTGAAAGATAAAGATATAGAACTTGTTATTAACCTGACTATTCCGAAAGCCCACAAGGAAGTTGCACTGGCTGCGATAGAAGCGGGGAAAAGCGTCTATAACGAAAAGCCGCTCGCTATCACGCGTGAAGAAGGTAAAAAAATAATAGAGGCGGCAAAGAAGAAAAATGTTCTGGTCGGCTGCGCTCCGGATACTTTTATGGGCGCCGGCATTCAGACCTGCAGAAAAATAATTGATTCCCGGGAGCTCGGAGAACCGGTCGCGGCCGCCGCATTTATGGCCTGTCCCGGGCACGAAGGCTGGCATCCGGGCCCGGAGTTTTACTATCAAAAAGGCGGCGGCCCGCTTTTTGATATGGGGCCTTATTATCTTACCGCACTTGTTAACCTGCTGGGCCCGGTAAAAAGAGTGACCGGTTCTGCCAGGATATCTTTCAAGGAAAGGCTTATAACCAGCCAGCCGAAGAACGGACAAAAGATCAAGGTCGAAGTCCCTACCCATATAGCCGGAGTGCTTGATTTTAAAGCGGGGCCGGTCGTAACCCTGATAACCTCTTTTGATGTCAAGGCTTCTACCCTGCCGGTTATGGAAATTTACTGCGGGCAAGGTACCTTGAGCGTGCCGGATCCAAATACCTTTTCCGGCCCTGTAAGAGTGAAAAGAACAGCTCAACCTGAGTGGCAGGAAGTGCCTCTGGTTTTTGGATATTCCGGTAATTCCAGAGGGCTTGGTGTTGCCGATATGGCCTGCGCCCTGCTTTCAAAGAGAAAACACAGAGCCAGCGGAGAACTTGCGTTTCATGTGCTTGATATTATGCAGGCATTACATGAGGCGTCGGAAAAAGGCAGGCACATTCAACTGAAAAGTTCCTGCGAAAGGCCCGAGCCGATGAAGGCCGGTTTAAAAGAGTTTGAATTAGAAAAGTAAGGTTCATAAAGTTTTTAAGGTTTTTAAGGCCTAAAATCATTGAGGGATATTGTTTAACAAAACACGTACATAAGATGATAAATTCGACAAGTCCTTAGACTTTACGAACTTTATGGACCTTATAAACTTTATAGACTTGGCAGGTTTTGTTGATTGCGGGAGGAATATTTCATTATGGAAAAACTTAAAGGTAAAAAAGTGGTCATTCTCGTTGCCGAACAGTTCCAGGATATGGAGGTAATGTATCCTTATTACAGATTTATCGAAGAGGGCGCCGAAGTAATTACTGCCGGTACCGGGAGCCTGGAAGTCTATACCGGAAAGTATGGTTATCCGATAAAGGCGACCACCTCGGCGGGGAATCTTTCGGCTGCGGAAATAGATGCTATTATTATACCCGGCGGCTGGGCCCCGGACTTTTTACGCAGATATGAGTTTGTTAACAAACTTGTTTTTGAAGCGTTCAATAAGGGCAAGGTGATCGCTTCTATCTGCCATGGCGGCTCCGTCCTTGTTTCCGCTCATGTTCTCAAAGGAAAGAATGCGACCGCTTTTAAGGCCATAAAGGAAGATATGGTCTATGCCGGCTGTAACTTTATAGATAAAGATGTTGTGGTTGACGGCAATCTTATTACCTCAAGAACTCCCGATGACCTGCCGGCTTTTTGTAAAGCTATTATTAAAATGCTGGCGCAGTGAAACGCCCTCTAGTTTTGTCCTTGAGCTTTTTGCCGCGTGTTAACCCGCGCAATAAGCTTTTCATTTAAAGGGTAATGCGGGTTTTTTTAAAACTGTTCTGCCGGGTACTTTTGTAAGTAAACTTACCAAAAATAACTACACAAAAACAGGTTCTTTTGCTATAATCCATTAATATACACCCGAAAAGCAAAAGGGGGAACCGAAAATGTTTATTTTTATCCGCCTGATAGCAGCGCACCTGATAGCCGATTTTCTGCTGCAGACGGACACGGTATATCTCATTAAGGTGAAACACAAATGGGGTGTGTTCCTGCACGGCGGTATTGTAGGAGTTGTGACCGCGCTGGCGCTCCTGCCTTATTTTCAGTACCCGCTTATTATTGTGCTTTTTCTTCTCGGGTTTTTCCTGCATATCTTTCAGGACAAAGCCAAGATACTCTATAACTTTCAGACGGAGCGAAACAACCTCTGGACCTTCCTTGTGGACCAGCTGCTGCATTTTCTTGTACTCGGTGTTATCAGTTTTGGAACGCTGAATCTTGACATCCCTGCTTATCCCGGCCCGGAGATCTTAAATAAACTTTATACCGACACAAACCTGTTCCTGTATATTATCTGGCTCTCGGTTATAACTTACAGCACCTCAATAATGCAGGAGTATATAAAAAAGGCGATAACCGGGGAGAAAGATCAAAATCTGAGATGGCCTAAGGCCAAACAAAAATACCTTGAGATGTTTGAACGCACGGCCATAGCGGTGTTTATCTTTTTGGGAGGGTACTGGAATATCGGCGCTATTCTTGCCGCTTTGACCGGCTACTATCTTGTGAGAGTTCAAAAAGCACCGGCGTTAAATTTCCAGATAGGGACTGCCCTTGCTGTCATCACCGGGTTCCTTATGAAATTCACGATCTTTTAGACCATCCCGCTCCCCAGAGGCCTTCAAAAAAATAATAAAAAAACACAATAACAGGTACTGGGTGCTAGGTTTTGGGTACTGGGAAAAGCAAGTAAAAGGCAAGTAACTTTTCACCTGACACCTATTTTTTAAAAGGAGGAGAAAAAATGAACAGGGATAATTCATTGCTTAAGGAACTTACCGAGGCGCACGGAATATCCGGTTATGAAAAAGAAATAAGGGATATTCTTATCAGGCGCCTTAAGGCTGAAACAAATATAACCCGGGACCGTATGGGTTCCGTGATCTTTGAAAAAAAGGGCGGGGGTTCCGGCCCGGGCTTTCCTAAAATAATGCTGCCCGGGCATATGGATGAGATAGGTTTTATGGTAAGGTATATCACCGAAGAGGGCTTTATTAAATTCATACCGGTGGGCGGCTGGTATGACCAGGTTATCCTGGCGCAGAAAGTCATTATTAAGACCGGTAAAGGCGATATCACCGGAGTTGTCGGCAGCAAGCCGCCGCACATAATGACCGCGGAGGAACGGACGAAAGTCGTGGAAAAGAAAGATATGTTCATTGACATCGGCGCGTCCTCCAAAAAAGAAGCGGAAGAAGAGTTTGGCGTAACACCCGGAGATCCTATCGTGCCGGATTGTCCTTTCACGGTGATGAAAAATAAGAAAATATTAATGGCCAAGGCCTTTGATAACCGTATTGGCTGCGCGCTTTTTGTGGAAGTTATCAAAGCGCTAAAAAAAACCGGGCATAAAAACACTGTTTATGGAGTAGGTACGGTGCAGGAAGAGGTGGGCTGTCGCGGCGCAAAAACTTCGGCATTTTCCGTGAATCCGGATGTCTGCCTGGTCGCGGAAGTGGCCATAGCCAACGATGTTCCGGGGACCACCGCCGATAATATGTCCTGCAAGCTCGGGAAGGGCCCGGGGATCTCTATTCTGGACGGCAGTATGATCCCCAATATTAAACTGAGAGAACTGGCGCTTAGCGTTGCAAAAAAACATAAGGTCCCGGTGCAGCTCTTCTCCATGCCCGGGGGTGGTACCGACGGCGGGCCGGCGCATGTAAATGCCGGCGGAGTTCCCAGCCTCTATATAGGAGTGCCGACACGGTATATTCACACGCATGTCGGGATAATAAATACGGATGACTATGATAATACCCTGAAGCTTATGCTGGAAATGGTAAAGGCGCTTGACGCTAAGACCGTAAAAGGTTTAACGGAATGAATCTAGATACCTATACGCTTTTAAAAGACCTGACCGGAGCCGATGCTCCTTCGGGCTATGAAAAAGAGGCGCGAGAAGTACTTGCAGGGTATCTGAAAGCTGCAGGCGAGCTTTCAACGGATAAGCTGGGCAGCCTTATTTGCAGGCAGCAAGGGTCTGCGGTTGCGCCGAAGATCATGCTGGCAGCGCATATGGACGAGATCGGCTTCATGGTAAAAAATATAACTTCCGGGGGCTTTATTAAGTTCCTGCCCTTGGGCGGCTGGTTTTCCCAGGTGCTCCCCGCAAAAAGAGTAAAAGTAAAAACAGCCCGGGGCCCGATCCCGGGCGTGATAGGAAGCAAACCGCCCCACCTTATGACTGCCGGGGAACAAAAAAAACCGCTGGCAATGGAAGATCTTTTTATTGATATAGGCGCCGGCTCAAGAAAAGAAGCAGAGCGTTTTGGCGTAAGACCCGGAGATCCTATTGTCCCGGTTTTCGAATTCACCGTATTGAAAAATCCTGATCTGCTTGCCGGTAAGGCCTTTGATAACCGTGCCGGCTGCGCGGTGCTGACAAAAGTCCTGCACAAGCTAAAAAAGGAAAAGCACCCTAACACGGTCTATGGCACCGCGACGGTGCAGGAGGAAGTCGGCCTTCGCGGAGCCCACACTGCGGCTTTTGAAGTTGCTCCGGACGCGGCTATAATTCTTGAATGCCGTATTGCGAATGATTTTCCGGGAGTTGATGCGCAGGATATCTACAGCCGCATGGGTAAAGGCCCGCAGATAACTTTTCACGATCCGGGTATGATACCCAACAGAAAATTCCGGGACCTTGTAGTTAAGACCGCCAAAGAAGAAAATATTCCCTGTCAGATCTATGCCGTAAACACCGGCGGAACAGACGCGGGGGTAGTGCACAAAAGCCGGAGCGGCGTGCCTTCGATCGTGATAGGCGTGCCGGTAAGATATTTTCACAGCCATGCGGGTATACTCCGCAGGAGCGACTTTGAACAGGTTGTCAGCCTGGTAACGGAAGTAGTGAAAAGAATGGATGACGCCGTGGTGTCCGGTTTTACGGAATAACCTTTTGATATTAACTACTTTCAAATGTGTTTGAATCTTTGCCTGTATTTGTATTAGGACAGTTTTTATGATAGAATAAATAAAATATCCCGGGTCCCGGGTTCTTGGTATTAGGAAAAAGAAAAAGGTTAGTGCAGAGAACCTAGTACCTAGCACCCAGAACCTGGAAAATATTGATTTGCAATCATTTTAATCGCTCTATGTTAAGAGAGGAAAATGCTTAAAAAGCTCATAATTGTATTTATAGTACCTGCATTTATTTTTGCCGCGGTTAATTCCGGGACAACAGCCGGCTCTTTCCTTAAGATAAATACAGGTTCCAGAAGTTCGGCGTTAGGCGGAGCTTTTTGCGGGCTTGCGGATGATAACGAAGCTCTTAATATTAATCCTGCCGGCATAGCACAGCTGACCGTGCCGGAATTTTCCGGCGGGCATATAATATGGTTCTCCGATATAGCTGTTGAACATTTCCAGTTCACAATTCCCCTGAGCGAGACCCTGGTGCTTGGTTTGAGCGGCATATATATGAATAACGGAAGCTTTGAAGCTTTTACCGCAAGCGCTGTTTCCGCAGGGACCTTTACCGCTTATGATGCCGCAGCCGGGCTTACTCTAGGGGTTAAACTCTCTGATAAAATATTCCTGGGTGTGACCGCGAAGTATATCACTGTCAATATTGCCGCGGACTCCGCGGCAGGCTACGCCGGAGACGGCGGGATCCTGGTAAAAAATATTCTTCCCGGTATTTCGTTCGGCGCGGCGCTCCAGAATATCGGAACAGATCTAAAATTGTGGACCACCGCGGAACGGCTTCCCCAGGCGTTACGGGCAGGTTTTGCTTTCTCCCCATCGCAAAACACGGCCATAACGTTCGACGGCATAACTCATTTGACGGAAGGGGACTTCAACCTGGGTGCGGGTTTTGAACTTGAATTTATTCCCAAAACTGCCGCCTTCAGGGCCGGATATTATTTTCCTCTTAGCTCAAGAATTATTGATTACACAACGGGTATTTCGGCGGGACTGGGTTTTAATATTGCCCCTGTTACCATCAACTACGCGATAATACCCGGCGGGGATCTGGGTTATGTTCATCGCATTTCTGCGGCCTACGCTTTTGGCGCCAAAAAGAAACCGCTGCCGGACAGCTCCCTGGAAAATACCGGTATAGAAGTTGCCGTGCTCATGCCTTTTGTTTCAAAGAACATGGATGACTCCGAACAGAAATCCATGTTTGAAATAATAAAAAACAACCTTTTAAGCTCAAGGTCTGTAAGGGTAATATTTGACGGAACGGGCGGGCTGCTTATTCCGTTAACTTCTGCCGCGGTAATTTCAGGAACCATGGAAAAAACCGAAGGCCTTATAGAAATAACCGCGTCCTTGAAGGACCCCAGTACCGGAAAAGAACTCGCCGGGTTCTCCTCCAAGGCCGGCTCCTTTCTTGATGCCCATAAAAAAGCCAATGAACTTTCCAAAGAGCTGGAAAAGTATCTCACGGAACATTTAAAGGTAAAATAAGCAAATATGAAAACAATAAAAGTTATATTCCAGCCTGAAGGGAAAACCGTGCACACCCACGCCGGGATTACTATTGCCGCTCTTGCCGCGCAAAACGGGATAAAAATAGATGTGCCCTGCGGGGCCGTCGGAAAATGCGGTAAATGCAAGGTGACCGTCCTTGATGGACGGGGTGTGAGTCCCGTTGACCATGAAGAGCTGGACCTGCTTTCCGGGGAAGAGCTTAAAAATTTTGTCAGGCTTTCCTGCCGGGCCAGAATTACCGGCGAGGCCGTGATCTCCGTTCCCCGGTCGAGCCGCCTGCAGACCCAAAAAATACTTGATGTGGGAATTCAAACGCGGACAGGTATTGAGCCTGCTGTCAAAAAGCAATATTTCAAGGAACCGCCTGAAAACCTGAAATTTAGCTTCAAACACGCGGAGAAAATAGAAAAGTTCAGGAATGTGACGGCAGTTATAGATGTTTTAGCAAATGAACTTATAACACTTGAAGCCGGGGATACCACCGGAGTGTTGTTTGGAATGGCTTTTGATGCCGGCACGACCACTGTTGTGGGCACGCTTGTAGACCTTAAGACCGGACTGGTGGTAGCCACGGCCGCGGATATGAACGCGCAGGTGGTTTACGGCGACGATGTGATATCCCGTCTTAATTTTTGCATAGAAAATAAAAACGGCCTGCTTGAATTAAATGATAAAATAATAGGCGTAATGAACCGGCTCCTTTTCGAAGTATGCAAAGAGGCCAAAATAACACCGGGGAATATATATGACGCGGTAATTTGCGGCAACACTACCATGGAGCATTTTTTGTTGAAAGTTGACGCCCGGCCTCTGGGCATTTATCCCTTTGTTTCAAGCCTCGGCAGGTCCTTTAACCTTGTTACTGCCGGAACTTTTGGTTTTAAAATAGGGCCCGGGGTGAAACTGACGGTTTTCCCCGTAATAGGAGGCTGGGTCGGGGGGGACACCCTGGGGGTCATACTGGCTACCAGTATCTATAAAACCGCGCATATTAAACTAGCGATCGACATAGGCACTAACGGGGAAGTTGTACTCGGGAACAAGGACCGCCTGGTCGCCGCTTCTTGCGCGGCCGGGCCGGCTTTTGAAGGCGCGCACATCAGGTCCGGAATGCGGGCCAGCCGGGGCGCGATAGAAAAGATAGATCTCCTGGACGGAAAAATCGTCTTTAAGACCATTGAAGACAGCGCTCCGGCCGGGTTTTGCGGCAGCGGTTTGATAGACGCGATGGCTCTGCTCGTTGAACAGGGTATAGTTGATGAAACCGGCCGGATCAAGGATCCGGAGGAACTTCCCGCCGGCTTGCCCGCGGAAATAAAGGCCGGAATTGTAAAGCACGGAAACGGGAATGAATTTATTTTTGTAAGGCAGAACGGCGCGGCCGGCAACATAAGTTTAACACAAAAAGATGTCAGGGAAATTCAGCTTGCCAAGGGCGCGATGCTTGCCGGGATAATTATTTTAATGAAAGAATTAAAGGTCGAGGTTTCCGATATTAAAGAAGTGCTTATTGCCGGAGCTTTTGGTAATTATATCCGCGCGGACAAAGCGCTCGCGATAGGGCTTATTCCCCCGGTGGAACTTAAAAGGATAATATTTTGCGGAAATGCGGCGGAAGAAGGCGCCAGGAAAGCCCTGGTCTCGCTGGAAATGAGAAAGGACGTGGAGAAAATCGCGAAAGCCGCGAAGTATGTAGACCTGTCCTCAAGCCCGGTATTCCAGGATGTGTTTGCCGAAGCAATGATGTTTCCGGTAAAAGACAATAACGGATAACTAATTGCTAATAACTAATAAATGGTGCAATAAATTAGAGATTAGTTATCAGCAATCAGCAATCAGCAATTTAATGCGAGGTGTTCATGAAAAAGCTAATATTTGCAAGCTTAATAGCTGTGCTTGTTTTTTCCGGCTGTGCCGGAACAAAGAGCGTTGAAATAAAAAATTCTATTCAGGAAAAAGAAGGGGCGGTAAGCAGGACGGTTCTAAAGAGCGGGGTTACGGTCATAACCAAAGAGCTGGGGAACGGAGTAATGTCCTATTCTGTATGGTTTAAGACCGGTTCCAGGAACGAGGATGAGTCCACGAACGGTATCTCTCATTTTATCGAGCATCTTATCTTCAAGGGAAGCAAAACCGGAAAGGTGAATGATCTTTCGAAGACCATAGAAAGCCAGGGCGGCCATTTGAACGGAGCCACCTCTAATGACTTTACCTATTATTACTTTACTATTGCGGCCAAATTTACGGCTGCCGCTATGGATGGCATGATGGACTGCCTTGTAAATCCGGCTTTTGACCCCGCGGAGATAGAAAAGGAACGTAAGGTTGTCATAGAGGAGATCATGAGAAAACAGGATAACCCTTACGGTTATTTGTTTGAAAAGATCTACGAGGCCTCCTACCTAACACATCCTTACCGCCGTCCGGTCATCGGTACAAAAGAAATAATTGAGAAGGTTTCGCGGGAGACACTCCTGAAATACTACCGGGCCCATTATACTCCTGAAAATACGGTTATTGTCGCGGCCGGAGAATTTAATAAAAAAGAACTCCTGGAAAAGCTCGACGGCTATTATGCCGGCGTGAAACCGTCAGGCAGTACGGCCGGCACTTTGAATATAAAAGGCGATTTTAAGAGCGGAAAAATAATTGAAACTACCGGTTTTAAACAAACCTACGCGGCCTATGCCTGGCCGGGGCCGAGTGTTTCTAATACGGATAACTACGCGCTAGACGTCCTGTCCGCGGTGCTCGGGCAGGGCCTAAGCAGCCGTTTTTACCGGCAGGTAAAAGACGCAAAACAACTCTGCAGCAGCATCAGCGCGAGTTATTCAACAATGAAGGATGAAGGCCTTTTTATTGTTTACGGGGAGCTGGACACGGAAAATATAGATAAATTTAAAGCCGCGATCCTGGAGGAGCTGGAAAAGATCAGGCAGGAAGGTCTGCCTCAAAGCGAGCTTGAGAAGGTCATTACCATGCTGGAAAACAGCTATATTTTTGAGCATGAAACAAATGAAGCTGCCGGCCACGCGCTTGGTTATTATGAGGCGATCGCGAGTTACAGGCAGGAACTTGACTATATTGACCATATCAAAGCCGTAAGGCCGGAAGACATAAAAAAAATTGCGGAGAAATATCTTTCCGGAGCACCGGCTGAAGTCGTTTTGAAACCCGGGTCAAAATAGGCGGCCCGGAGTTCGCGAAAGTCTTAGAAGGTCCGGCCGTGCCGCGGCAAGGTTTTTCTGCCTGTACAGAATGAAAATTCAGGAAAGAAAGGAAGAAAAACGCATTTTTTTAAAATTTGTCAATAAAATCAGTCGAATTCCCGAAAATCTCTTGAAAATCATTTTAAAACCTTGAAAAACACCCAATTCTAGTTGAAAAGCCCCTGTATATAGTTATATAATATAGTGAATACTATTTTCATATGGGAAGGTTTTTTGTGAAACGCAGATTTAAGCAAATGCTTTGCAGTATAGGTGCTGTGGCGCTGTTTTGTTTGCCTGTTTTTGGTTTACCGGAAAAAACGGCGCTTAAAAACGGGATCACTGTAATATTGAATAAGGATAGTTCAAATCCGATCATAGCAGTAACAGTATTTATTAAAACAGGTTCATCTTATGAGACGGAAGAGAATAACGGTGTAACTAATCTGGCTTTTGAACTTCTGGTAAAAGGCACTTCAACACTCTCAGCGGAAAAATTTGCCGGAAAAATTGAATCCCTGGGTGCCTTGCTGGACACTTCCGGCGGCGAGGATTTTTCAACGGTAGCGCTGGTTTCGGTAAACAAATATTTTTCAAAAGCTCTCAACTTGATGGCGGAAGCGGTGCTTAACCCCGCTTTTGAGGAGAGCGAGCTGGACAAAGTCAAGAAAGATGTTACAGCTGCGCTCAAATCCCTGGAAGACCGGAATTTTGAAGCTACTTACAGGAAATTCAAGGAAATATTTTACGCGGGCCATTGTTACCGGTTAGATAAACTCGGGACGCTTGCGGCGCTCCCTAAGATCACCCGGGAGGATGTTGTCCGGGTCTATAAAGACGGACTTAAGGCGCCAAGGATCGTAATAGCGGTTTCAGGGGATTATCCTGCGGATATCACGGAAGTGCTGGAAAGCCGGTTCGGCAGTATAAGCGCGCAAGACGAAGGAACACTACGTAAGAGCAGCACGGACTTTAAACTTGAAAAGGACCTGCTGAATGTTGTGCAAAGGGACAAGGCCCAGTCCATGCTGATCCTCGGTTATCCGGCACCCTCGATAAAAAGCCGGGATTTTCCCGCGATCAAGGTGCTGAGCGGGGCGATAGGCGGCGGAATGAGCTCAAAGTTATTTAACGAACTGAGGGAGAAACAGGGCTTGGCTTATGAAATAGGTTCTTTTTCTCCGGCAAAAGCGCATGACAGCCATTTTGTTTTTTACGCGGGGACAAGAAAAGAGAATATCGAAAAATTAAAAACGGGGCTTTTTGCCCAGGTGGAAAATATCAAAGCCGGTAAAGCGCTGGAAGAGCAGGATATCTCGGCGGCAAAGAATTACATTATAGGAAATTTCTATCTTGACAAGCAGACTAATTCCAGAAAAGCCTGGTATCTGGGCTGGTATGAAAGTGTGGGAAAAGGCTATGACTATATAGACGGGTACGCGGAAGATATTTCCAGAGTCACCCTTGAAGATGTAAATAGGGCGGCGAAAAAATACTTTAATAAGCATGTATTGGCGATAACGGAAAGCAGATAGATGAACGGGCAAAGACTGGAACTCAGGCATTCGCAGCGTTTGGTGCTCAGCCCCAACCTGCAGCAGTCCTTGAAAATATTACAGCTACCGGCTATTGAACTTAAAGAGTATATAGATGAAGAGCTGGAGAAAAACCCGGCGCTGGAGGAGGCCGATAAAGAGCCTGAACTTCCGGAGGCCGAAAATGAAGACGGGTCCACGGATTTCGAGAAGATCGCGGAGCATCTTGAGCGCGAATCAACGGCCGATTACGGCCGGAGCGAAATTGACCATGATCCGAAAAGCGGCCTGAATTACGAGAATATTGCCGGCAAGGCCTATTCTCTTGAAGAGCATCTGCTCTGGCAGCTGCAGCTTTCCGAAGTGCCGGAAGCAGAGTATAAGATCGGAGAATATTTTATAGGAAATATTAACGAGGACGGCTTTCTTGCGGCAACCGTGCTCGAAGCGGCGGAAATGACCGGGACCACGGCGGAGGCCGCCGCCCGTATCCTCGCTCTCATACAGAGTTTTGATCCTGTGGGCGTGGGCGCAAAAAACCTGAAGGAATGCCTCCAGATACAGTTGAAGGCCAAAGGCCTGGAAGATTCTCTTGCCTGGAAACTGGTAACGGAATACTGGGAGGATTTTGAGAAAGGGCATCTTGATAAGTTTGCCGAAAAAGAAAAAGTAGAAATGAAAGAAATATACCGGGCCGTGGAAACGGTCTCCAAGCTGGAACCGAAACCCGGGCGGGAAATATCCGCTTCTGACGTAAGATATATTGTGCCGGACGTTTTTGTGGAAAAAGACGGTAACGGCGGGTACAGGTTGAGCGTAAATAACGAGGGTATGCCCTTTTTAAGGATAAGCAGGTTTTACCGGGAGATGAGCAGGAAGAAAACTATAACTCCCGAAGAAAAAAATTTCTTAAAAGATAAGTTCACCTCGGCAGTCTGGTTAATAAACGCTATCGGTCAAAGGAAAAAAACTCTGCTCAAGGTTACCGGCGCGATAATAGAGGCCCAGAAGGAATTTCTGGAGCAGGGCCTGGATTTTTTAAGGCCGCTGGCGTTGAAGGAGATCTCTGAAAAAGTAAATATGCACCAGTCGACGGTTTCCAGGGTTACCGCCGGAAAATATGTGCAAACCCCGAGGGGTATCTTCCCTTTCAGGTTTTTCTTTAATGTAAAACTGGAAAATAGCGAAGGGGAGCAGGGTGTGGCTTCGCGGACTGTAAAAGAGACAATTAAAAATATAGCAGAGGAGGACAAGGACTGCAGTATGAGTGACAGCCGGATACAGGCGGTATTGAACGAAAAAGGTATCAAGGTTTCCCGCCGCACGGTGGCGAAATACAGGGAAGAATTGAAAATTCTGCCTGCCGCAAAAAGAAAGATCTTGGAAAATATTAAAGGAGGAACTTTTTAATGAAGATCATAGATTTTTTGTCAAAGGATTGCATCAAGCTCAATCTGCTCTCCAGGAACAAAAAGGATGTACTGGAAGAGATGGTGGAACTGCTGGTCGCGGCCGGTAAGGTCAAGGATAAGAAGAAGGTCATAGAAGTCCTTCTGGAACGGGAAGAACTGGGCTCTACCGGGATAGGGCAGGGCGTGGCTATCCCCCACGGTAAGACCGATACGGTCGAAGGGCTTATTGCCGCCTTCGGGCTTTCCCGCGAGGGCGTGCAGTTCGATACCCTGGACGGTGATCCGGTGACGATATTCTTTTTGCTTCTGGCGCCGCATAATGCCAGCGGGCTGCATCTTAAATCCCTGGCAAAGATCTCCGGATTGTTAAAGGACAAATACTTTAGAAAAGCCCTGATCAGCTGCCAGAAGCCTGATGACGTTATGGCTGTGATTTCAAAAGAAGAGAATCTCAAGTTCTGAGGGGAATCATGGCTATCACAGTAAGAGAGCTTCTTAATGAAAGAAGTAAAGAGCTTAATCTCAAACTTTTGGCCGGTGAAGCAGGGCTGGATAACAAGCTTGCGGTTGCCGATGTTAACAGGTGCGGGCTGGCTCTTTCCGGCTATTTTGACTATTTTGTTTCTGAACGTATTCAGGTCCTTGGAAATGCCGAGGTAGAGTACCTGAAAAAGCTCGGTTCAAAGGAAAAGGAAGCCGTTCTCGAAAAAATGTTTTCACGAAAAATACCTATGCTGGTCATTTGCCGGGGCCTTCCGGCAATAAAAGAACTGCTGGAAGTGGCGGAACGGCATAAGGTGCCTGTACTTAAGACCCCTCTGTTTACCACCAAGTTCATAGGGGAGATCATCAATTACCTTGAAGAAAAGCTTGCGCCAAAAGCCAGTATACACGGCGTTTTGGTGGATGTTTACGGTGTCGGAGTTTTGCTTATGGGAAAAAGCGGGGTCGGCAAAAGTGAATGCGCGCTTGACCTGGTAAAAAGAGGCCATCGCCTCGTTGCCGATGATGTTGTGGAATTGATCAGGACCTCGGATAAAAATCTCTTTGGTTTTCCCAAGCCGCTTTTAAGATTTTATCTTGAAGTAAGAGGCCTCGGTATAGTTAATATAAAAGAACTTTTCGGGGTCGGCGCCACCAGGGACAAAAAAAGAGTCGAGCTGGCCGTGCAGATGGAAGAATGGGACGAAAAAAAATCCTATGAGCGGGTCGGTCAGAAAGAACAGTATCATGAGCTGCTGGAAGTGAAGATACCTGCCTTAACAGTACCGGTAAAACCCGGAAGAAATATCGCTATAATAGTGGAAGTGGCGGCCATGCAGGAGCGGCTTAAGAAGATGGGCTATTCTTCGCTGGATGAACTTGAAAAAAATATTCAAAAAAAAATGGAGAAGGAAAATAATTGAAGCCTAAATGGTATAACTCCAAGGCCATAATACGGGTTTGGGCGCTTTTAATACTGCTCTCCGTTATCATTTTTTTCGCGGGACTGCAGGGCATGCTGGGCAGCTTGTTTCCCCCAATGGATTTTTTAAGATTTATCTCCGCGAACCGCCTTTCGGCTTTTGTACGGGCAATAATTATTTATACATCAAAAAGAGTTACGATCGATCTCCTGCTGGTCGGCCTGGGCATCTGGGGGATGTATGTTGCGGTAAAGCGGGGGCTTTATTCGGTGCTTACGGTCCTCAAGCCTTCAAACAGGAATGATATTGTGGGCAATGTTTATGAGAAGATCCGGTTGACCCGGGGGCCGAAGATAGCGGTCTTGAGCGATGCCGCCGGAATTACCGCGATCTTAAACGGCCTTAAGAAATACACGAGCAATATAGATGCGCTGATACTTCCGACAGACAACAACATAAGGAGCACCCTTACGGCTCTGGCGGGGACAAAGTCCCTGAACAAACTGTTCGGGTACAGATTTGAGAAAACAGGCCTTGAGGGTTTTAATTTTGGAGATTTATATATAAAAGCCATGAAAGATGTGACCGGGGATATTTCCTCGGCGCTCAAGGAATCGGCAAATGTTTTTTCCCTGGCCGGCGGGATCTACCCTCTGGTCCTGAGCCCGATAAAAACAGAATTCAAGACCACCGCAGGCCGGAGAGTGCTGGCGGAAGAAACTCTTATTAAAGAAGACCTTAAAGTGAGTTCGGTGCGTTTAGGTTCCGCCCCCTGTAAGGTTAATGAAAAAGCCCTTGCAATAATTAAACAGGCCGACGCCGTAATAATCGGACCGGGCAGCTTTTATGCTTCAATACTGCCGTCTTTGCTGATAAAAGGCGTGCCCGAGGCCATTTTTGCCTCGCGGGGTTTAAAAATTTTCATTGTTAACCTGATGACAAAAAAATACGAACCTGCTAAACCGACGGTCAGCGGGCAGATAAGAACATTGCTGGAATATGCCGGGGAACCGGTGCTAGATGTTGCGGTAGTGAACACAAGCGCCGTGCCGGAAGATATTCTTGTAAGGTACCGGAAATATCATTCTGAAAGTATAGTGATAGATGAAGAAAAGCTTCTTGACCTAGAAGTTATTGTAAGCAGGCGGAATATGATAAAAATAACAGAGGATGGAAGCCTGCGCCATGACCCGCAGTCACTGGGCAGGGCTTTAATAAAAATAATATCTATCTAAAAAAAGGTTTCAGGTGCCGGGAAAGAACAAGAGTCCCGGAACCCGGTAATCGTAAAGCTCAATAGATTCTTAGTGAGGAAGGTGGCATGATCGGAATTATCATAGTTTCACACGGGACCTTAAGCGAGGCTCTGCTTAATACCTCTGAGATGATCCTGGGAAAACAGGAAAAGATAACGGCTATCCCGCTTATCGCTTCACAGGGCCTGGATGACCTTAAAGCTAAACTAAGGGAAGCCGTTGAAGCGCTTGCTTCGAAGGAAGGCGTGCTCATTCTTGCCGATATGTTTGGCGGGAGCGCGGCCAATGTCAGCGCCGGATTCCTTGCCTCGTACAAAGTGGAAGTGCTCACGGGAGTTAACCTGCCCATGCTTCTGGAAGCCATGCTTTCTAGAGCGGCTTACACTGAGGTAAAACAGCTGGCCAAATATCTGGCCGAAAAAAGCCGGGGTGCGATAATAAATATAGGAGACATACATAAAACATGCCGCTGATGCTTTTTCGCATAGATGACAGGCTTATCCATGGCCAGGTAGTGGTTGGCTGGGTAAACGCTCTTAAGGCCGACAGTATAATAGTTATTAACGACGCGGTTGCGCGTAATGAGCTGCAGAAATGCCTGCTCAAGATGGCCGTGCCGCCGGAAATAGACGTGGCCATATACGCAGTGGATGATTTTAAACTTACAATGGAGAGCAAAGAAATCAAAGAAAAGCGGGTAATAATCTTAACCTCTGATCCGCAGGACTGCCTGCGCGTGCTTGAGAACGGTTTTAAGGTCGAAGAGATCAACCTGGGCGGGATGCGGCACTCAGAGAATAAAAAGCAATATACTAATTGTGTCTTTTTAAATGATGCGGATATTGCCGTATTCCACAAACTTGAAGAAAAAGGCGTAAGGATCTCCATTAAAATGCTGCCGGTGGACAGGCCCGGCAATCTCTTTGAGTGTTTATTAAAAGGCGGGGGCGATCTTGAAAAAAATTAATTTTATCCTGGGCGTTCATAACCATCAGCCGGTGGGTAATTTTGATTTTGTTTTTGATATGGCCATGAAAAAGGCCTACCTGCCTTTTTTGAAGGTTTTTGAAAAATTCAAGGGGCTGAAGGTCTCCATACATAACAGCGGTTCCCTGCTGGAATGGATAGAAAAAAACAGCCCGGAGTATCTGGAAAAACTGTCAAGACTTGCGGCGGACGGGAGAGCTGAAATTATTTCCGGAGGGTTTTACGAGCCCATCTTCCCGCTTATTTCTGAAAAAGATAAGCAGGGGCAGCTCAGAATGCTTAATGAATATATACTTGCCAAGTTTGGCCGCAGGCCGCAAGGAGCCTGGCTTACAGAGCGGGTTTGGGAGCCCGGCCTGGCCAAGAGCTTTGCGCTTTCGGGTTTGAAATACACAATTGTTGATGATACGCATTTTAAAAGCACGGGGCTGAAAGAACAGGAAATGCTCGGTTACTTTGTGACCGAAGAAGACGGCCATAAACTTAATGTTTTTCCCATAAGCTCCAAGATGAGATATTTTGTCCCTTTCCGCCTGCCCGGGGAAACTATCGACTATCTTCGGTCGTTAGCGACGGAGGACGGGAATAATCTTGTGGTGCTTGCGGATGACGGTGAGAAGTTCGGGGTCTGGCCCAAGACCCATGAGTGGGTCTTCGGAGAAAAATGGCTGGAAAAATTTTTTATGGAACTGGAAAAGAACAGTGACTGGATCAAGGTCACGACTTTTTCGGAATACCTGGCCGCGCATAAGCCGCTTAACCGTATATATATACCGACCACTTCTTACGACGAGATGCTGGAGTGGTGCATGCCGGCGGATACTATTAACGAGTATGAGGATTTTGTAAAGTATCTTAAGGAACACGGAATGTACGAGAACGCGGGCCGTTTTGTAAAAGGAGGCTACTTCAAAAATTTCCTGACCAAGTATCCTGAAAGCAATAATATGCAGAAGAAAGCGGACTACGTTTCAAACAAGGTCAATAAGAGTTCCGCGGAAAGTGCCTTGCGGTCTCTGTATGCCGGGCAGTGCAACTGTCCGTACTGGCATGGAGTCTTCGGAGGGCTTTACCTTAACCATCTTAGATTTGCGAACTACAGTAATTTGAACCGTGCCGAAAAAATAGCGGATGAACTGCGTTTTAGGAGCAAGTCCTGGCTTGAATATGAGATCTTTGACCTGGATAAGGACGGCAATGACGAGGTGCTTATAAACAGCAATATCTATAATGTTTATCTTGCGCCGGCCAAAGGCGGGCATATATTTGAACTTGATTATAAACCCAGGGATTTCAATATGCTGGACACATTGAGCAGAAGAAAAGAGGCGTATCACCGGGATCTCTTTAAAGAAAGTACCGGCAGCAATACCGGCCATCAGTCCGTCCACGAAATGGTCAGGGAATTTGCTTCAGAAATAAAACAGGATCTTATCTATGACCGGTACCGGCGTGTTTCTTTAATAGATCACTTTCTGGGCATGGATACGGAATTGGAAAATTTCAGAAAACTTCGGTTCGAGGAAGGCGGGGATTTTATTGAAAAAGAATACACTCATACCGAAACTTTCTCCGGGAAGGAAATTACCGTAAAGCTTGAAAGGACTGCAAAAGTCTTCAATTCTGAATTTAAATTGATCAAAGCCCTTAAGCTTAAGAAAAATGATCCGGTGATAGAAATTCAATATACCCTGGCCAATCTGGGAAAAGGCCCTCTTGACGTGCGCTTTGGCACGGAATTCAATTTTTCAATGCTGGGCGGGGATTCCCCGGACCGTTATTATTATTTTCCTGAACGCAGCTTGAATGATCCCCGGATGATAAGCACGGGAATAGAAAAAGGAGTTACTGCTTTCGGCTTAAAGGACAAATGGCTTAATATTGATATTAATCTTTCTTCCGGAGCGGCAACCCCCTTTGAGGTCTGGCGGTTTCCCGTGGAAACTATCTCCCAGTCCATAGGGAAACTTGAAAAGGTATATCAGAGTTCCGCTGTCTTGCTGAGCTGGCCGCTTGCGTTCGTTCCGGGTGAAACAAAAACGATATTCTTAAAGCAGAAGGTGCTGGATGCTCACTGAAATATTATTAGTTTGTCTGGCCGCGGCAATAATAAGCATTGACGTGCGCACCATCGGCGGCACGATGCTTTCCCGGCCGCTTATCCTGGGCCCGCTTGCGGGTTTTCTCATGGGTGATATTGGAACGGGTTTTATTGTGGCGGTTTTTGTTGAGCTCCTCTGGATAGGGCTTGTCCCGATAGGCGCGTATCTCCCTGTGGAGAGCCTCCCTATTACCGTTGTAACGGTGGTGCTGGCCGTGCATCTTAGAAATGCGACCGGCAATATGCCGTACATTACGTTGATATTGTTCGCTCTAATGGTTGCTGTTCCCCTGGGTTATGTCGGCAGGTGGCTGGAGTCTCATATCAGGAATATGAATTCTTACATTTCCAGAAAACTTCTGGAAAAAGCCGGAGAAGGCGAATTTGGCATGATCTCCGCGGCGCAGTATTTGAATATTGTCGTGACTTTCACCAAGAATTTTTTGCTTTGTTTTATTCCGGTATGGTTTGGCCATGATATTTTTGTTACCGTGATTAATTCCATGCCCGCGCAGGTCAAGGAAGGAGTGTTTTCCGCCGGCTGGCTTATCCCGGCTCTTGGGTTTGCCGTGGTAATGGAAATATTTCTGGTGGCGAGGCATTTAAAGATATTCTTTTTAAGCTATATTTTATCCATAGCGGTTTTTTTCGCGGTAAAGATAATCAGGTAGTATGTTTTGACGGGTACTAGAGGAAAGGAACAATGTATAAACTGATCAGAAAAATAGACCTTTTGGAAGTATATATAAAGTCCTTTTTTGTGGAGGCTTCCTGGAATTTTAAGTCCATGCAGAATATAGGTTTTATGTATGCGCTGGTACCCGCGGGCCGGCGCCTTTATAAGACCAAAGAAGAACGGGCGGCTTTCCTGCGGCGGCATTTAAAATTTTTCAACACCCACCCTTCGATGGCCCCGGCAATTATGGGGGTTGTAATTAATCTTGAAGAAAGATACAAACTCGGGGAAGAAGGCGCGCTTGAACGGATAGAAGCGGTCAAGGCGGGCATGATGGGGCCTTTGGCCGCTATAGGAGACAATGTCTTCTGGGAATATTTAAGGCCGTTTACCGCGATTGTCGGGGTTTCGATAGTTCTTTTATTCAAGGACTCGAATAAACCGGCGTCGGCTGTCTGGGGGCCGGTTATCGCGTTTTTAATATATAACGTAATAAATTTTTTTGTCAGGTACAAGGGCCTGAAAAAAGGTTACGAGCAGGGCATGGAGATAGTAGCGGTCATACGCGGGTTTTCGCTTACCGCGCTTATTTCTAAGCTGAAGTTTTCGGCGGCCCTGGTGCTGGGCATTACCATTGCCTTAATATTTCCGGCGCTGAATATTTCTTTTTTTAAGGCGAGCCTGTATAACAGCCTGCTTTTTCTCGGCGTTACTCTGGCTTTTCTCGGTATGTTGAAAATTAAGATCTATCCGACGGTTATTTTCTACTCGATAATTGCCGCGGCGATACTTAGCAAATATATCTTTTAGGCAGGTAAAAAATGGCTGAACTTGAGATAGAAATAAAGAACAAATTGGGCCTGCATTTGCGGGCGGCGGCGACTCTGGTCAAGGTGACCTCGCAATACAAGTGTGAGATTATGATCAAAAAGGATGAAGAGGAAGTTAACGGTAAAAGCATCATGGGTGTAATGACCCTGGCGGCCGCGCAGGGGACAAAACTTCTTTTCAAGGCGACCGGCACAGATGAAAAAGAAGCGCTCGAAAAAATATGCGAGATAGTAGAAAATAAATTCGGGGAAGGCCAATGAGGAAAATATACAAAGGTATTCCTGTTTCTTCGGGAATTGCGGTCGGCAAAGCGCTTGTACTGGCCGATCAGGAAACCCTGGTCATCAAGCGAAATATTCCGGAAGAGTCCCTTGAAACCGAGGTCAAACGCTTTCAGGCAGCCGTAGAAAAAACAAAAGCAGAGATAAAAGAGATGCAGGGGAAGGTGAAAAAAGAAGCCGGCGGGAAACACTCCGGGATCTTTGAAGCCCACCTGATGATTCTCAGCGACCCCATGCTTACGACCGCGGTCGAAAAACACATAAGGGCCGATAAGCTTAATGCCGACTACGTGTTTGCAAACGCTATCAGCGGGCTTATCCAGAGCTTCGAGAGTATTGAAGATGATTATCTCAAAGAAAGAGCCAGTGATGTAAAAGATATTGGAAAACGGGTCATAAAAAATCTGACCGAAGGCAAGCAGGAAACGCTTGCCGATCTGAAAGAAGAAGTGATAGTTTTTGCCCGGGATCTTTCACCTTCCGATACGGTCACCATGAAGAGAGAAAAGGTTAAAGGTTTCTGCACGGACCTGGGCGGGAAAACCTCACATACGGCTATTATTGCCCGGGCTCTCGAAATACCCGCCATAGTGGGGGCGCAGTCGGTTTCTTTACAGGTCAAAGACGGCGAGCCGGTTATTATTGACGGCCTTCTGGGTATCGTAATAGTACAACCCGGCGAGGAGGACCTGAAACACTATAAAGGCAAACTGGAAGAATTCTTAAAACAAAAAATACAGCTTTCCAAATTAAAGGACCTGCCTGCGGAAACGCTGGACGGCTATAAAGTTGAACTTAACGCTAATATTGAAATAGAAGACGAAGCAAAATTTGTCCTGAAACACGGCGGGACCGGGGTGGGCCTGTTCCGTACGGAATTTCTTTTTCTTAATAGAAAAGACCTGCCCACCGAGGATGAACAGTATACCGCCTATTTTCTGGCTGCGGAATATCTTTATCCGTATCCGGTGATAATCCGGACGCTGGATTTGGGCGGGGATAAATTTCTTTCGCACCTGGGTTTGGGCCGGGAAGAAAATCCGTTCCTGGGCCTGCGGGCCATCCGCCTGTGCCTGGCCAAACCCGAACTCTTTAAGACCCAGCTCCGGGCCATCCTGCGCGCTTCTGAACTTAAAAATATTAAGATCATGTTCCCGATGATCTCCGGGATCGAAGAGTTCCATAAAGCAAAGCATATACTTGAGGAAGTAAAAACAGAACTAAGAAAGAAAAAACAGAAATTTGACGATGCCATGGAACTGGGGATAATGATCGAGATCCCGTCGGCCTCGCTGACCGCGGATATACTGGCCAAAGAAGTTGATTTTTTCTCGATAGGCAGCAACGATCTTATTCAATACACGCTGGCGATAGACCGGGTTAACTCCAACATGGCCCATATGTACAATCCTCTTCATCCCGCGATAATAAGGCAGCTGAAAAGAGTGGTTGATGCCGCTCATAAAGAAGGCAAGTGGGTGGGGATGTGCGGGGAGATGGCAAGTGACACGGCTTTCTCAGCTCTTCTTATCGGCCTGGGTATAGATGAGTTATCCACAGCGCCGGTAGCCATGCCTGAAGTAAAGAAAGTCCTGAGGGCAACTACCATGGTGGCCGCAAAAAAGATAGCCGAAGATGTACTGCGCTTAAGCACCCTCGACGAAGTAAAGGCCTATATGAGTATCGTTAATAAAGGGGACTGCAAGTACTGTAAATGATTTCTGCGGAAAATCCATGAAAATTAAAGAATTCCTTATGCTTAACATAATGCCTTTTGCCATAAAACTCGTTTTGTATCCGGTCGGAGCGACCCTGCGGATTTCAGAACACGGTAATGCTGCCGTAAGCCCGCGTACAAGGCCAAAAGAAGGAGTGATCTACGCTTTCTGGCACAGCCGGATAATTACCGCCGTCTTTTATTTCAGGAAAAGAGCGATCAACGTGCTGGTGAGCATGGGGCGTGACGGAGAATTTATCGCCCGGGTAATAGAAAAGTTTGGTTTTCAAAGCACCCGGGGTTCCACCTCCAAAGAAGGGTTCAGGGCTTTCCTGGGTTTGAAAAAAGTGCTTAAAGCCGGGAATTTTGTGGCCATAACGCCTGACGGGCCCCGGGGGCCGAAACAAACCGCCCAGCTGGGAGCTGTTTATCTCGCGAAAGTCAGCGGTTTTCCTGTGACCCCGTTTTCCTTTGACAGCAGGAAAAAGTGGGTTTTAAACAGCTGGGATAATTTCATAATTCCGAAACCTTTTTCAAAAGGCGTTTTTGTCTGGGGCAAAGAGATCTATGTACCCAAAGACGCGGACGATAAAATGCTGGAAGAAAAACGTCTGGAACTTGAAACAGAACTTAACCGGCTGACCGAGGAGGCAGCAAGCTTATGCCGGTCCAGTTTATAGCTTATAACGCGGCCTTTTTGGCCCTGCTTGCCGCCTGCCTTCCTATTTTGCCGCTGCTGCTCCTCTTTTTCCCCGGAAAGCGTGAAGGCCTGCTGAACAGGTTAGGTTTTATCTCTTTTGCTTTCAAAGCAAAAGTTTACGGAAAGAAAAATATCTGGATACACTCGGCTTCCGCCGGAGAAATTAAGTGCGCGCTGGAACTGGCGGCGGAGCTGAAGAAAAAATATCCTGCCTCGCAGATAGTTTTTACGACCACCGGGATCAACGGCCAGAGAATGATAAAAAATACGGTGCAAAATGCCGTGGCCTGTTACCTGCCTCTGGACTTTTATTTTTTTATTAAACCGCTTGTTAAAATTATTAAACCTGAAATTCTGGTCATCGTAGAAACCGAGTACTGGCCCAATCTTTTTTATCTCGCCAAAAGGGCAGGTGCAAAAATAGTTGCGGTAAACGGCAGGTTTTCGGAAAGCTCAATAAAGCGGTACCGGCTCATACGTCCTCTTATCAAAAAAACCTTTTCTTTTGTGGATCTGTTCGGCATGAGAAGCCCTGAAGACGCGGCGGCGCTTCTTTTCCTGGGCGGCGAGGCCGGAAAAATTGTTGTTACAGGCGACCTTAAAAATGAGATCCCGGTGCTTGAGCCCTTAAAGAAACAGGTTCTGGAGGCCGTGTTAAAACCGGTGCTGAATGAAAAAACCGTTGTTTTTGGAAGCGTGCATGCCGCGGAGATCCCGCAGATAAAAGAAGTTATCAAACAGTTAAGGGAAAAAACTCCCGGAGTTTCGGTAATAATTGCGCCAAGATTTTTGGAGGAGATCCCTGAATTCGTAAAAATGCTGGAGGAAGCAGGTGTTAAGTATATAAGGAGAAGCGGCCTTAAGAGCGGTAGCGCCAAAGTGGAGGCCGTTATACTTGATACTATCGGCGAGTTGTCTTTAGTTTACGGCCTGGGTACGGCCGCTTTTGTCGGCGGCTCTTTTGCGGACGGGATCGGCGGCCACAATCTGCTTGAACCGGTCTATTTCGGCAAACCGGTTTTTTTCGGCCCCTACGCGTATAATTATAAAGACATGGCCGAAGAAGTGAAGCTGAGCCTTGTCGGTTTCAAAGTAAAAGACGCTTTCGATATGGCAATGAAAATTAATGATATGCTGGCCGATACTTCCCTGCCTGCAAAAATAGCCGAAGCTGCGCAAGTTCTGCTTGAAAAAAAGAAAGGGAGCCTGGCTAAAACTCTGGCTCTGATCTAAAACCGGCTGCAAGCGCCTTCTTAATTGAATAAAAAAACATTATTTGCTATACTACATTATGTATTATATAACTTCTTTTTTAATACTAGTCTACTGGCTGCTCTTACTGCTGGTGCTCTATGTGTTTTTTGGCTACCAGTTTCTTCTCGGATTCCTTTACCTCTTTAAAAAGAAGGCAAAACAGGAACGTCCCGAATATACGCCAAAAATATCCCTTGTTATCCTGGCGGGAAATGACCGGAAAACCATAGCCCGAAAACTCGAGAGTTCCTTCTTATTTGAATACCCGGAAGACAAACTGGAAATAATAGTGGCCACTATTGACTCCACGGATAACACCCGGAAAATTGTTGAAGATTATTTTACCCGGGGGGTAAAACTTCTCTATCAGGCGGAAAAGGCCGGCCGTAATCAGGCCATTAATTCCTGCGTGTCCGAGGCCGCCGGAGAAGTTATTGTTTTTACCGACGGTGCTTCTGTCCTGGAAAAATTCAGCCTCAAAAATCTTGCCCGGCATTTTGTGGACGCGAAGGTAGGGCTTGTAGCGGGAAATACCGGCTATCCCGCAAGTAAGGACAAGCTGGTCCTGGGCGAAAAGTTCTTTGCGGCCCATGACCGGGCCGTACTTATTAATTCTTCAAAGCTGAAGAAAATATCCCGGCTGAACCCTGAGTTATACGCGGTCAGAAAGGCCGGTTTTCAGGAGCTCAAGGATGACGGGGTCCGGGATCTGACCTCGGTGCCGGTTTCATTTTCGGTTTCCGGAATGACCTGCCTCTTTGAACCGCTGGCGGTCGCGGCCAGGGCACCCGTTACGGATACCCGGGAATATTTCGCGCACAGGGCCGGCTTGACTATTGAGGCCCTCCGCTCGGCTGCGTATCTGAAAGAACTTCTGCGCGGGAAAAAATATCTGACAGTTGTTCAAGTGCTCTCCAATAACATTCTTTATGGCGCGTCAGGAGTGCTGCTTTTTTTACTGTTTTTTTTCAACTTGCTCGTGCTGGTAAAACCCGGCTATGTGTTCCTGCTGGCCCTCCAGTTCCTATTCTATGTGGCAGGAGCTCTTAAGCTTTTCGGATTTTTCCCCTACTATGTTTTTTTTACGTCCTATGCGAGCCTGGCCGGACTTGTAAAACTATTAAGAAAAGAGGTTAAAGATGGAAAAAACTAAGGTATTTTACGCTACGGCCAGAAGCAAAGTCTGGAATTATGACTATTCTCTGCCCGCTAAACTTGAAGAACTGCTTCTTAAAGTAGATCTCTCAAAATATATAGCACCCAAAGATAAAGTTGCGATAAAGACGCATTTTGGTTCGCATGGCGCGTTTCGTATTGTCCGGCCGGTTTTCATAAGAAAGATCGTGAACGCGGTAAAAGCCGCGGGAGGCAAACCCTTCGTGACCGATACCACCAGGATAGAATCGCTTGATTATCTGGAGGTTGCCGCGGAAAACGGTCTTACGCATCTGACCTGCGGGGCCCCGGTACTTATTGCTGACGGGATCAAAGGTATGGACGCGACCCCGGTCAAGGTTGAGGGAGCAAAACACATACAGGAGATCAGTGTTGCCAACGGGATACTTCAGGCCGATGCCATGATAGTTGTTTCGCATTTTAAGGGCCATTTACAGGCGGGTTTTGGCGGAGCGATAAAAAATATCGGGATGGGCGGGGTTTCACCCAAGACCCTGGAGGGAAAAAATAACCGCGGGCGGCTGCATTCCGTGGATGATAAACTGCCGGCCTGGGATAAAACCAAATGCACCTGGTGCGGGAGATGCGGGGCGATCTGCCCGACCGAAGCTATAACTATCATAGGCCGGGATATCTATGAAATAAATGATGAGGCCTGCTGGCGCTGCGGCAGGTGCGCGCGTATCTGTAAAGACAAAGCGCTTGATATGCCGATAACTTCAGAGCGCCTGAACACCCATATTATAGAAGCGTCCAAGGCCGTAATGAGCACCTTTCGGCCTAAAAAAGTTATTTTCATTAATTTTATGCTGGAGATGCAGCCGGAATGCGACTGCATGCCGATGGCGGATGTGCCGGTGGTCAATGACCAGGGTATAGCCGTTTCCGACGATCCTGTGGCTGTGGACCAGGCCTGCATAGATATAGTAAGCAAGGCCAGGCCTCTGCCCGACAGCCTGGCTTCCGATATGGGTTTGACTGAAGCAGGGGACACCTTTGGTTCTGTCAATAAAAAAGAAACCAGGCTTTCACTTGAAATAGGCGAGAAAATGGGCCTCGGCTCCAGGAGCTATGAGCTGGTGCCGGTGAAAAAGAAAACCGCGACGTCCGAGCCCGAAGAATGGGAATAGCAAGGTATTTACTTTATTAACATTAGAGATTTTAAAACGACATAACCGGAGAATTTGTGTCCAAATTCGACTTCAAAGGTGTTTTTAACAAGGCCGATTATCTTTATTTTTACCGCAGTTCCATATCTCTTGAAAATACCACCAACCAGATAAAAATTTTACTGCGGGAACTTGACCTTAAACCGAAAACCAGTATACTGGACGCGGCGTGCGGGCACGGGAGGCATGCAAATATCCTTGCCGGGATGGGTTTTAAGGTTACAGGCGTGGATTTAATGAATGAATTCATTGCTATCGCGAAAAAAGACGCAAAAAAGCAGGGATTAAGCGTGGAATATGTAAAAAAAGACCTGCGCAGGATCAATTATCGCAATAAATTTGACCGGGCGATCATGCTGTTTACTTCCTTCGGCTACTTTAGCGAGGAAGAGAACCTGCTTATCCTCAGGAATATTTGCCGGACCCTGAAAAAAGGCGGGCTTTTTTTTCTTGATATAATTAACCGGGATGCGTTCCTTTGCAGGCTTAAAGGGCTTTCTGTGACCGAGATAACACAGGATATGATGATAGACCGGGTGAGTTTTGACAGCAGGACCGGTTGTTCCATTAACCGCCGCACCTATTTGAGAGGCGGAAAAAGGCATGATACCGAGTTTCACGTAAGGCTCTATAATTACAATGAGCTTGAAAAAGTTCTGGAGCAGGCCGGCTTTGAAATAAAGAGTTCCCTGGGGGACTGGAACGGAACTCCTTTTACTTCGAATTCCTCCAGGCTTATGGTCATAGCCAAAAAGAAATAAGTACTTGCACTGAAATAACAATTTTATGTTTCTTTATGGACTTTTAGGGACTGTTATGGACTCTTCTTTTAAGGAGCAGTTATGGCTGACAGTGTCGCAATAAAGATCTTAAAAAAACATATTGTCCGCGGGGAACCGCTGAAGGGTACGGAGATAGGCCTTTGTATAGACCAGACCCTGACCCAGGATGCCACGGGCACGCTGGCTTATCTGCAATTTGAAGCTATGAACCTGCCGCGGGTCAGGACAAAGCTCTCGGTAAGTTATGTTGACCACAATACCCTGCAGGAAGGTTTTGAGAACTTTGACGATCATGTTTTTTTACAGACATTCGCGAAAAAATACGGCATCTTTTTTTCTAAACCCGGTTCGGGTATCTGCCATCAGGTGCATCTTGAAAGGTTCGGCGTTCCCGGGGCCACGCTTTTAGGTTCCGACTCCCATACGCCCACGGGCGGGGCGCTTGGCATGCTGGCCATAGGCGCCGGCGGGCTGGATGTGGCGCTGGCCATGGCCGGGGAACCTTTTTACCTGACCATGCCCGACATAATCAAAGTGGAGTTTAAAGGCCGGCTCCGCCCCTATGTGTCGGCAAAAGATATAATTCTTGAATTACTCGCGAGGCTTACCGTTAAAGGCGGGGTAGGAAAGATATTTGAATATACCGGGGAAGGCGTAAAAACCCTGTCCGTGCCGGAAAGGGCTACAATTGCAAACATGGGGGCGGAACTCGGGGCGACCGCTTCAATATTTCCTTCCGATAAACTTACAAAAGAATTCTTAAAATGGCAGGGCAGGCCGCAGCACTGGAAGGAAATAACCGCGGATAAAGACGCAAAGTATGACGGCGAGCTGGGCCTTGAGCTTTCAAAACTTGTTCCTCTGGCCGCCCGGCCGCACAGCCCCGATAATGTTGCCAGGGTAAAAGATCTAAAAGAAGTGAAGGTGGATCAGGTGCTCATCGGTTCCTGTACTAATTCTTCCTATAAGGACCTGATGACCGTGGCTTCCATATTGAAGGGAAGAAAGGCGCACCCCGAAGTAAGTTTTGCCATAGCGCCCGGTTCTGCCCAGGTCATGAAGATGCTTGCCGGGAACGGCGCGCTTGATATTTTTCTTAAAGCCGGCGCCAGGATACTTGAAACCGCCTGCGGGCCCTGTATCGGCATGGGGCAGGCCCCGTCTTCAGCGGGTGTATCGGTAAGGACTTTTAACCGTAACTTCAAGGGGCGCACGGGGACACCTGATGCTTCCATGTATCTGGCCAGCCCCGAAACGGCGGCCTGGTCGGCGGTAAAAGGTTATCTTTCCGATCCCATGGAAATAAAAGAAAAACTTAAAATTCCCCGCGCGGTACCCGATCTCGAAGATAGTTTGATAATAGCCCCATCCAGGGAAAAAGATAGTTCCTGCCTGGAAGTAAAAAGAGGCCCGAACATCAAACCGCTGCCTGTTATGAACCCGCCGGAAGAGACGCTGGCCGGGGAAGTCCTGCTGAAAGTGAAAGACAATATTACGACCGATGACATTATGCCTGCCGGGGCAAAAATACTGCCCTTAAGGTCAAATATTCCCGCTATTTCCGAGTATGTCTACTGCAAGCTGGATAAAGAATTTCCCCGGCGGGCGAAAGAAAAGAACGGGGGGATCATTGTCGGCGGGATAAACTACGGGCAGGGAAGTTCCAGGGAACACGCGGCGCTTGCGCCCCGTTATCTTGGCGTAAAAGCCGTGATCGCAAAATCTTTTGCGAGAATACACGCGGCCAATCTTATAAACTTCGGGATAATCCCGCTGGTTTTTGATAAAGAGAGCGATTATGAGGTGCTTAACCCGGGAGATCTGCTTGAGATAAAAGAGTTTAAGGAACAGTTAAAAAAAGGCAGCTTTCTCGTTACCAATAAAACCTCGGGGGCCGCCTTCAAAGTCAAAACCGGGCTCAATGAAAGGCAAAAAAAGATAATCCTGGCCGGCAGCCTCCTCGCTTTAACCGGCTCCGGAAAACGCTAAAGATGATGAATTTATCTCTGGGGATCTGCGCCTACAACGAAGCAGAGAATATAGGACGCCTTCTCCAGGCGCTTATTATTCAGGAGCTAAAAAGCGCTTCCATACTGGAAATGATCGTGGTTGCCAGCGGCTGTACGGACGGTACGGAAAACCTGGTAAAGGAATTTGCCTTAATAGATAAAAGGATAATTCTGATCTCCGAGCCGGAAAGAAAAGGAAAAGCGTCTGCTGTCAACGCTTTTTTAAAGCTCGCAAAAGGCGGGGCTTGTGTCCTCATAAGCGCGGATACCCTGCCCGAAAAAAATGCCCTGGAAGAACTGGTGAAACCGCTGCTCGAAAAAAATATTGGCATGTCTGGCGGGCATCCGGTTCCGGTGAATCCAAAAGGCACCTTTACGGGTTTTCTGGCGCATTTTATGTGGGAACTGCATCATGAGATTGCGCTTACCGAGCCGAAACTCGGGGAGATGGTAGCTTTTAAAAATATTGTTAAGGAGATACCGGGAGAATCGGCGGTCGATGAGGCCAGTATTGAAGCTAAGATAAGGGAAATGGGGCTGGATATTAAATATTGCCCGCTGGCCGTAGTCTATAACAAAGGCCCTGAAACCTTGAGCGATTTTATCAAACAGAGAAGGCGTATCTATACCGGACATCTCTGGACCAGAAAAAACCAGCACTATGAAGTTTCAACGATGAGCGGTAAGAAAATATTCTGGCTGGTACTTAAACGCTTGAAACACCGGCCAAAAGAACTGCCCTATATGCTCGCGGCGATAAAACTGGAGATACTTGGCCGGCTCCTGGGCTGGCTGGACTTTTATGTGTTCAAGAAGAATCCCTCAAAATGGGATATTGCTGCCACAACCAAAAATTTAAATTAGGATACGGCCGGGGTGTTGGCCGGGCCTTAAGAGACACCGGTTCTTAATTCTGATATTCAGGAGTTCCATGCTGAAAATATTATTTAAGACAATATTGTACCGCTGCTTCTACCGGTGGGGTTTTCCTAAGCTCCTTCCTTTTTCTTATACTTTCAGCGTTACATTTAAATGTAATTCACGCTGCCGCACGTGCGGCGTCTGGGAAAGAAAAGCGGAAGATCTTACATTAGAAGAGTTCAAAAAACTTTTCAGCTCTCTTGGCTCCAGTCCTTACTGGGTAACCCTGAGCGGCGGAGAACCGTTCCTCCGGCCCGATATTGCGGAGCTCGTAAAAGCCCTTTATGACACCTGTCATCCCGGGGTTATTAATATACCTACTAATGCCATCCTGTCGGAGCTGATCCCAAAGAAAGTCGCGGAAATAGCGGGCTACTGCAAACAGTCCGATCTGATAATCAATGTTTCTCTTGATGACATAAACGAGAAACATGATGAGATCAGGGGCGTACGGGATAATTATAAGAAAGCCATGAAAACCTACGCGGAGCTCAAGAAACTTGATCTTCCCAATCTTACGGTCGGCATCCATACGGTTATTTCAAAGTTCAACATAGGCAGAATAAAAGAAATATTTGAAGAACTTTCAAAACTCGGCCCGGATTCTTATGTTACTGAGATCGCCGAAAAGCGGGAAGAACTTTTGACCATGAAGGCGGATATTACTCCGGAAAAAGGGGATTATAAAACTGCCGTTGAATTTATTATCAGGGAAACAGAAAAAAAACAATATAAAGGAGCCGGTCGTTTGACGAAACTGCTCCGCCGGGAATATTACAGCCTGGTTATAAGGATGCTGGAGGAAAAAAAGCAGGTTCTGCCCTGTTATGCCGGTGTGACTACCGCTCATGTGGCGGCCGATGGTAAAGTATGGTTCTGCTGCATGAAATCCGAACCGGTGGGAGAGCTCCGTGATAAAGAAATCGGCTACGATCTGAAAAAAATCTGGTTCACGCAAAAAGCAAAAGCGCTGCGAAACGCCATTAAAAAAGAGCGGTGTTATTGTCCTATGGCTAATATGGCTTATACGAATATGCTTATGAGCCCGGTTACCATAGCAAGACTCGCATTTAAATATATCTTTGGGATGCTAAAATGAAAATACTTCTTATCCATCCGCAGCTAAAAAAATATGTTCAACCAAAACTGGCGCCTCTGGGTATCTTATCTATCGCGGCGGTACTTGAAAAGGCGGGACATGAGGTCAGTGTGCTGGACCTTAATGTGACCCCGGAACTCTATGAAGCTGCTGATCTGTCCGGGTTCTGTCTTGCCGGGATAACTTCCACCACCCCTCTCATAAACGAGGCCTACGCGCTCGCGAAAAAACTCAAACAAAAATATTCCTTCCCGGTAGTTTTTGGCGGGCCCCATCCTTCCGCTCTGCCTGAAGAAGCTCTGGATAATGGTGTGGATATTGTGGTCCGGCATGAAGGGGAAAAGACCATACTCGATCTTGTCAACTGCCTGGAAAAGAAAGGCCCTCTGCGCGAGGTCAAGGGAATACTCTTCCGCGAGAACGGGAAAACCGTGGAAACTCCCGCGCGGGAGCTCCTTACCGAAAAAGAACTTGATGAACTTCCGTTTCCGTCCTATCACCTGCTCCATGATGTTTCCTTGTATTCCACGCCTCAACCGGTGATCTCGGAGAAGGCGAGAAGCCTGACTATCGTAACCTCCCGGGGCTGCCCGTATCTTTGTAATTATTGTTTCAAAGGGGTTTTCGGAAAAAAATGGAGGGCCCACAGCCCCGAATATGTGGTAAGGCTCTTTAAATACCTTACCAGTACCTTTAAGGTAGATGAAATAGGGGTCCAGGATGACGCGTTTAATATAGATAAAAAAAGAGTGCAAGCGATCTGTGAAGGGCTTTTAAAAGAAGGCATCAAGGTCAAATGGACAACGGCGCAGGGCCTTCGCGCAAACGCGGTAGATCTTGAACTGCTTCAAAAGATGAAACAAACCGGTTTTTTCAGGACCGGCTTTGGTATTGAAAGCGGAAACCAGTCAATAATTTCCGATCAGATCCACAAGGCCGTTAAAAAAGAAGACGCAATTCTTGCGGTAAAAGCCGCGAAAGCGGCGGGGATAGAACCGATAACTTATTTTATGATAGGAAACTCCGGAGAAAATGAAAAGACCATGCAGGAAACCATAAACTTCGCAAAGGAGCTGGATACCGATGTGGCGCATTTTACCATTACGGTGCCTTTTCCCGGAACTCCGCTTTATGAGCAGATAAAGCGCGAGGGAAAATTTTTGGTGACAGACTGGTCGCTTTACGGGTATACTAACGGTATATGTTACTTTGAACTCGGCGAGTTGAATAAAGAACTTGTCGAGCGCATGTGGAAAAAGGCCTATAGGGATTATTATTTAAGGCCCAAGATGATATGGCGGATGCTTACGAAGAAAGGGGCGCATAAAAGATTACCCACGCTTTTTAAAGCAGCCCTGCAATACCTGGGCTTAAGGGGGGCAAAATAATGGCGGATATAATACTGGTTCAGCCCGTAGTCGGCTTACTTGATAATATTAAGAGCGCTCCGGCGATACCTCTTTCATTAATTCACGCGGCCGCTCTTGCCGTAAAAGAATTTAAGGTCTTGATAATTGACCAGCGGATAGATAAGGACTGGAAAGAAAAGCTGAAAGCGGAACTTAAAAAAGGGCCTATTTGCGTGGGGGTTACCTGCATGCTCGGTCCCCAGATAAAATTCGCGCTCGAGATCTGTGAGGCCGTGAAAAGGAACAGCACGGTGCCCACGGTGTGGGGCGGCGCGCACGGCTCGACCCTGACCGAACAGACCGCGGCCTCGCCGCTAGTTGATTTTGTGGTTTTCGGAGACGGAGAGGTCACCCTGGTAGAGCTTGCAAGAGCGTTGAAAAACAAGACTCCTCTTAACGAAGTAAAAGGCCTCACCTATAAAGAAAATGGAAAGTTAATAAAGACTCCCGACAGAGAGTATCTTGAACTGGATGATTACCCTGTTCCGCCGTATGAACTTGTGGATGTTACAAAATACCTGCCTTTAAGGTTTGGAAAACCGACCATAGATATAGAATCCAGCCGCGGTTGCCCTTTTACCTGTACTTTTTGCTATAATCCGCATGTGAATCATTGCCGCTGGAGGGCTTTAAAAGCCGAAACAGTGCTGGAAAGGGTCAAATACTTTAAGGAAAAATACGGTATAAACAGTGTCTGGTTCATAGATGATGAGATGTTCGTTGACCTGAAACGCGCCAAGGTCATAGTGGAAGGGCTTACTAAAATGAAGGTCAAGTGGACCGTTCAGGGCATTACGGTCAAATCGGTACTAAGAATGGATGACGCTTATCTTAAGATGCTTTCTGATGCCGGCTGTAAACAGCTTAATCTCGGGGGCGAATCGGGCTGCGTACGGATACATGAAATGACCAAAAAGGGCATCACCCCGGAAAAAATACTTGAAGTAAATAAAAAACTTAAAGGCAGCGGGGTCTCGCCGTGGTATTACTTTATCGGCGGGTTCCCGACAGAGACAGAGGAAGAGCTTAAGATGACCGTTGATCTTATTGTAAGGATACTTAAAGAAAATAAACAGGCAAAAATATCCGGTATAGGTTGTTATACGCCTTACCCGGGCACCGAAATGTTCAAACAGTCCGTGGAACTCGGTTATCAGCCGCCGAAAGAGCTTATGGGCTGGAGTACCTATGCGGTTGATAATATTAATACGCCCTGGGTGACGGGCCGGCGCAAAAAATTGATAGAGGGGCTGCAATTTGCCAGTTTCTTTATTGATGATAAACCGAGCGATGTTAACGCTCCCTGGTACGTCCAGGCGGCAGCGTTCTTATACCGGCCGATCGCGAAGTTCAGATTAAAACATATGTATTTCGGCTTTCCTCTGGAAATAATAATCGGGAATAAAATTAAAAAAAGGATAGCAAACCAAAAATGCTTCTAATTTTTATCCAGCACTCCGCTTTTCCTAACTTCGGGATAATGAGTATTTCCGCGCTTTTAAAAGCCGGCGGGCATGACGCGGATCTGCTAATTGTTTCTGAAGAAAAAAACCTTCTTTCAAAACTCAGGAGCCTGAAACCGGATGTCGTCGGCATTCATACTATCACCGGGGAACATAAATGGGCGCTCGGGCTAGCGAAAGAAATAAAAGCTGCCGGGTTCCTCACGCTTTTGGGCGGGCCTCATCCCACTTATTATCCGGAAGAAACAATAAATAAAGAGGGTGTTGATATGCTGGCGGTCGGGGAAGCCGAATATGCCTGTCTGGAACTTCTCAATAACCTGAGAGACAAGAAAGCGGTAACAGGCATTCAGAACCTGTGGGTAAAAGAGGGTTCCGGCAAGATCCATAAGAATGAGATCCGGTGCCTGATAGAGGAACTGGACGCTTTGCCGCCTCCTGACCGGGAGCTATATTATAAATATCCGTTTCTTGCGAAGGCCAGCGTAAAACAGTTTTTGACGGGCCGGGGTTGTCCTTATGACTGCACTTTTTGCTCGAATCATCTTTTAAGCAAAATGTACAGGAATAAAGGTAAATATGTAAGAAGGAACTCTCCCCGCAGGGTAATAGAAGAAATGAAAGCGGTAAAGGAAAAATGGGGTTTCCGGACCGCTTCTTTTACGGATGATGTTTTTGTAATGTCGCATGAATGGCTTGATGAATTCCTGCCTCTCTTTAAAAAAGAGATCGGCGTCCCTTTTATGTGCAATGTCAGGGTAAATCTCGTTACCGGAGAGCTGGTACAAAAACTTAAAGCCCACGGGTGCTATGGTGTTGCCATGGGCATAGAGTCCGGGAACGAGGATCTAAGGAACAGGGTCCTGAAAAAAAGAATCTCCAATGAACAAATAATCAAGGCGGGAAAGCTTATTAAAAGCAGCGGCCTGAAACTAAAAGCGTTTAATATGCTGGGGTTGCCCGGCGAAACCTTTGAACAGGCGCTGGAAACCCTTGACATAAATATGAAGATCCGGCCTGATTTTACTCCGGTATCGCTCTTGGAGCCGTATCCCAAGTATGAGATAACCGACTATGCCGTCGCGCAGGGTTATCTGGACAAAAACTATGGACTGGATGATGTGTCCTGCAGTATCTATGTGCCTTCAAAGATAGAGATAAAGGATAAGAATAAAATAATCAACCTGCAGTCCTTCTTCTTCCTGGCGGTGAAATTTCCGTTCCTTTTGCCGCTGGTCAAAAGACTGGTGAATTATGAACCCAACTGGTTTTATAAACTCCTGACAAAACTTATATATGGCTACTACATGAGCCGGGTGCACAGGCTTACCTTAGGGGATATTATCCGTTACGCGCTTCATATTGACGCTACACAGGTGTAAAAAATGAAAAAATTCTACGAAGTTGCTCTGCTTGAAGAAGAAGGGCTTGGCACCGCCTATGAATATTATATGAAACAGCGGTTATTGAAAAGATTATTCAGGAAGAAAGGACAACCGGGATCCTTTTGTGTTTTCGGCCTGCCTGAAAAATACGGCACCTCAATGGACTTCTGCCTCCTGGCAAACGAGCTCAAAGCCCCCAGCGTGATACTGCTTGACGAAAGAGCGGAAGCCGTAAAAAAATGTTCAACGGCCGTAGAGAAACTTAAAGAAAGAAAATTAATTCCGGATTCGCTGGCCCGGGTTAAAGAAGGCCTTTCGTTAAACGGGGCTAAATATGATCTTATTACAAATTGCGATGTTTTTCAGCGATTTAGCGAAGCCGAAGCTTTAGAAATGATAGAAGGCGCCGCCGCAAGCTCAAAGCTTTCGGTGTTTTTTCTACCAAACGGCTATAACATCAACCATGTCGCGTCTCCGGGAAGGAAAGCAATTGATCCCGTAGATTTCGTTAAGAAAATAGAAAAAAAAGTCAAAATAATAAACTGGGGATATATCGATATGCCTCCCTTTCCGTCAGGTTCCAAGATCTCCGCCCAAAAAAGGAATGCCGTGAGAGCCGGGGCCTTAAGTTTTATTGTTTTCTTTATCCTTAAGCTCTGGGCCGTGATTGAGATCCTGACACCTGCTTTTATTAAGAAAAAATTCTCCCACGCTTTTTATCTGGCCGTTCAAGGGAAACAGTCCTGTTAGACCGGCCGGGGTAAAAAAATTGTTTAAAACCGCGTTTTTGGAAAGGCGCCGCTCGAGAAGAAAAAAACAGCCCTATTCAAAAGAACCGGGCCGCAAAAAAACTTTTAACTGAAAACCAGGAGAAAAAATGATAAAAAAAGGCGAATATCAGGGAAAACCGGTTATTTCTTTGCTGAGGAAAGAGGACGACAAATTCCCGTTCACCTTCGGGCTCAGTAAAGCAAAAATGATCCTGGAAAATATTGAAGAAATAAAAGCGTTTGTTGCTGAAAATGAAAAAGGGCAGTAAAGGCCGTTAAGTTGCCGGCGGTCCCTTACTGAAGCGGCCTTACAGTTTAAAGAGCGGTATTACCGTAAGAGCTACCACTATCCCGCTTACCAGAAAGGGCAGGGAAATATCTATCGGGGCCAGAGCGCCGGCAATGAAAGGCGCTAGCACGGCTCCGAGCGAAGAAAGGGCGACCGTTTCGCTGACATCCCTTCCCCGGGATTCCTCCCTGGCGAACTCCTGGACATAATGATTTTGAATGGGAGACCATAAGGCCGCGCCAAAAAAATCATGCGTGAGCCAGACGGTGACCGCGATCCAGAAATTAGGGATCAAAGCGGCGGCGCCGATGGCACAGGCCTCATAGAACATGGTAACAATGAATATTAATTTAAGGTTCCTGCCTTTCATGAAGTTTCCAAAAATAAACATCGGAACCCCGAGCAGCATTCTGTGGATCATTAGCACGACCGCGGCGTCCGCTATGGAAATGTGGAATTTCTGGATAAAAAAGAGGGGCATGACAAAGCAATGACTGATGTTCATGCCCAGGGTCATGATGAACATGGCCAGGGTAAGATTTTTTAACTTTGGCGGCAGGTCTATCCTGAGCAGGTCCCTGAACTTAAGCGGGGCTTTCTCGCTCTTGACCGGCCGGAACTCCTCTTTAAAGAAGAGCAGAAAAAATATGCAGGAAATAAAAAGTGCGGTTCCGCACGCAAAAAAAGCGCTTCGAACGGCCAGCAGGCCGCCTATCATGGTCCCTACGCCCTGAAGGAAAAATTCCATACCGACGGTCTTAGAAATAAGCTTTAAGAAATTTTTCTTGCCGTTCTCATATACCAGTATGGACCGCATGGTGTCGCGGACTATAAGAGAAGCTTCCCGGACGGTCTTTACGGATGTTAAAGGTATCAGCGAACCAAAAACCGGCGTGAAGAAGTTACCCAGAGCGCTGAAAAGCAGGCCCATAGTGTAAAAAGGCTTTCTGCCTATCCGGTCCGAATGAGCGCCCACGTAAAGGCGCAGAAAATAAATAAGGGTCGAAGAAAGCCCGAAAATTATACCCATATTGCCAAAAGAGACCTTGATCTCTTTCAGGTAGATAGGCATTGCAAAATCATAAACTCCCATGCAGACGGCAAATACGGCTGAGGTGAGAATAATTATCCAGAGATTACGGTTCAAGACGGCTCCTTTTGTTCAAATACTATACTATATTGCACGGGAGAAATCAATTTTTCCTTTCCGGGACAGCCCTTTTTA
>Ga0114951_10000704_pt1 | contig 45281 bp, 41 predicted proteins | sample AM7aDNAmetaG_FD_88677 | JGI IMG/M metagenome (GOLD analysis project Ga0114951, IMG submission 88677) | Freshwater microbial communities from Finland to study Microbial Dark Matter (Phase II) - AM7a DNA metaG | ecosystem: Environmental > Aquatic > Freshwater > Lake | place: Finland: Lake Alinen...
CAACTTATCATCTTTATCGCGCATAACCGAACCACTAAAACTGACCGGAATTTTTTCACCGGATTTCGCCTTATAAGTCATGTCGAAATCATGTACTGAACCTTCTTCGATAAGTCTTCTAAGACGCTTGCCCTTAAAGATCCTTTCTTCTTCTTCTTCTTCTTCTTCTTCTTCTTCTTCTTCTTCTGTAAACAATAGACTTGCGTTATTACCGATCAATTCCTTTTCAGCGTATCCCAATAAATCCAAAGTTGCTTTATTAACGCTTCTAATTGTCTCATCAGGATTGATCACAATCAAAGTATCAATCATTGAAGAGATAATGCCTTCCGCATATGCATTTTCTTTTAAAATTTCCGCTTCTTTTCCTTTTATATTCTCAGCCATCTTATTAAAAGAGCCGGCGAGATCTTCTATTTCATCGCCGCTCTTAATAGAAACCCTGTAATCCATATCACCTTTTGCAAAACGCTCACTTGCTATACGTAACATTTTTATTGGCGAGGAAATTATGCGAGAAAGCATAAAGGCAATGATGCATGTCGGGAAAATGAATATGCTAGTAATAATAATCAGCTGATTTCTTAGATGCATGGCTGGAGCCAATGCTTTTTCGAGCGGAATATGAAGTGCAAGATACCACCCCTGTTTTTGAAAATCGAGATAGCTTGGCTGTGGTAAAACAAAAACTATATTTTTTCCCTTCTCTTCAAAAAAGAAAGATGCGCCCTGCGCCTCGCTTTTTATGCGGCTTTCTATGTCGCTCCAGTAACAGGTCTTTCCTTTAAGTACATCCTTGGAGTCATGGGTCGAATAAAGTAAAGTCCCGTTTTTATCTATAAGGTCGAGATCCAAGAGCTTTCCGAATGAATATTCGGTGCGGACCTTTAAGATCTCTCCGATTTTAGAGATCGGGATTCTTGAGACGGCAATTTCGAAAACCTTTCCCTCGGAATTTTTAACCGGACAGGTGAAATAGAGTATCGGCATATTAAGAGTACTTGAATAAGAAGCATATATCACCATATCCTTGTCTATAAGAGGGTCGAGACAGTACCCATCGAGGGCATCCTCTTTACCTATATTTAAACCGGTGGTATCCACTATACATTTGCGCTCTAAATCGTAGACGGCCAGGGAATCGTAGCATTTGTAAAAATCGCGGTATTCTATAAACCGTTTGGTCGTGTCAGATTGGGAATAATTCCCTGAGGTAAGCGCGAGAGAAAAAGCAAACAATTTTATATCTCCCCTGCGCTCATACAAAAACATATTTACCATGTCAAATAGACGTTCCGCCAACCTGGCCATGTCCGACCTGGTTTCCGTCTCCAGCGCCTTGGACTGAAAATAATAGACGAATAAGGACAACGACACGGCCATAACAATGACTGTGATAACAGCTACTCTCATTATTTTTGCTGCGATCTTCATCGTAGGTCCGTTCTATTTAAAGAAACGATGGGTCGATGTAATAGCTTAGCCATATAAGCGCATACGTCATTCTCAGAGAGGGCCAACTTTGTCATTCTGATCCTGAGCTGTTACCGTCTAACTGTCACCAAGTCCAAGCCTAAGAGGACTTTTTCCTTATTGCTTAGATCTCCGATGATCCTGGCCACCGGAGGAGGTAAAATCCTGATCAAAGTCGGTGTAGCCAGAATTTTATCATCCTCGGCTAATTGGGGGTGTTTCACCACATCGATCACCTTTAAAGAATAGACACCCTTGTAGTCTTCGTCCAGGATCTTTTTTAAGTTTATAAGCGCGGCCTTACTGCGAGGAGTCGTTCCTGTCAAATAAAGCTTTAACACATATTTTACTGCCATATTAGCCTCCTATTCTTCGTATTTTTCACCCATCTTTATTCCGGATTTTTCAATTTCATAACCATAGATTTCCTTGGAATGCTGGCCTCCGCGCAACTTCAACACATTCAAAAGCTTCTTTATCTTCTGACCCCGTTCCACATAGAGAAGCATAATAATAATATCCACTACTGAGTTTAAACGAATCGTGTTGGTCGAGAAACTGCCTAATAACTGGCCGCGTACTGCCCCAAAATTCGCCATAGAGAGATAATTCATTATGCAGGTGATGCCTTTGGCCTTAAAATATCTGGACAACTGAACCAGGAACTGCCTGACCTGCTCCTCGCTCATCGTGGCAGAAAGTAAACTGGAGACCGAATCTATCACCACCCTCCTGGCGTTGATACCTTCTACGGCGGATATTATCTGGTACAATAATTTATCATTGGAGATGTCGATCAGGCTTGTGGTAACAAGCTTGATTTTTCCTTCCTTCTCATAGCGCCCGAAATCCCAGCCATGCGTTAAAGCCGTTTTTTTTACCTGCTCTACGGGTTCCTCTAAGGCCACAAAAACCGCATTCTCTCCATCACATATACCCTGCATTAAGAAGTGCATTCCAAACATCGTCTTCCCTGTTCCGGTATTTCCGGAAATTAATGCCACATGGCCTTGCGGTATGCCGCCACCCGAAATATCGTCCAACCCTTTAATACCAAAACTTTTGCGCACCCGAAAATCGGTCTTTGCGGTAACGGTTTCGATTGGTATTTTCGGATATACGGTCAGACCCTGGTCAGTGATCTCAAATTCTACGGCGCCACTGCGAAAATCTGTGCCTCTGAGCTTTATCACAAACATCCGGCGCAGAAACTGTTGCTGGCCTTTGATCAATGCTATCTCGATCACGCCATCAGCCACAAATTCCTCTATTCCGTAACGGCTTAAGGATTGTTCCGGGCCTACCTTTTCTGCTGTCATGAGCACAGTAACTCCCATGTCCTTTAACCCGGCAATAATCTGACAGAGCGCCTGCCTGACCGCATCTTTATTCTGAAATCTTGAAAAAAAGCTATCCAGGCAATCCATTGCTATCCGTTTTGCTTTTACTTTTTTAACGGCATACTTCACCCTTTCGATCAATGGGCTTAAATCATAGTTTTGATCACTCTCAATAGTCACATCTCCAGATGCGCCCGCATCCACAAAGGCAAGCTTTTTCTGAGCAATGAGTGAATCGTAATTCCAGCCAAACCCCCGGACATTCTTAATGATATCCCTTTTATCTTCCTCGAAGGTAACATAGACGCCGTTTTCTTTGAATTGGGTTATTCCCCGATAGATAAACTCATTAAGGATAACCGTCTTTCCGGTCCCGGGCTCACCGCTGATCAGGGTTACCCTACCTTTGGGTACTCCCCCCATAAGGATCTCGTCAAAACCCTTGATGCCGGTAAAAATTTTTTCCACCGCACCGGTTTTTGTTTTGCTTTGCATCTTTTCTCCTTGTCTCTTAGGCATTGCCTATAAATAAAAAACCCAAGTTCCTATGGCCTACGCCACAAAGCTTGAGTCATAAAAAAATCTTTTATAGAGGCAGTTATGTTTGCTTGTTTGATTGCTTATATGGGGCATCCTCACCTCATGGTACAGGTATTCCTATTTTCTGTCCGTGTCCGAGATTAGTATAGCATATGGTATTACCATGGTCAAAAGATACTAGGTTAAAAATAGAATCTGTAAGGCATCAGAGCATTGAAAACTCGGTTCTGTCAACCGGATTTTCATTCCTTATCAAACCAAATTGAAACGTCGTATTCGGCTTAGTCATAGAATTACATGCGTCATTCTGGAGGAGGGCGAAGGCCGACTCCGTCATTCTGACCCTGAGCGGAGCGAAGGGGAAGAATCTACGCTCCAGATCCCTGCCGACCTGCAGGTGTTCGGTAGTAGGCAGGCAGGCTTCGCCCCCCTTGGGGCTCAGGATGACGGAGCTCAGCTTAGGATGACACGCTCTGATAGAGTTTCTTCCGAAACTGAGTCGTTGCTTCTTTTATTGCCTTACTGAGACGGTCTTTTCACCTCGATGTTTGAATTTTTCAGCTCATCTTTAATGAAATTCTTTATCTTATCTTCCCTACTACGAGCGATGCACTTAAGCTCATGTTTCTGATTCCTTATAATACTTACCATTTCTTTCTTCTGCATCTCTATGAAAGTAAATGCGTTATTCTGAAATTTCTTAAGCCCTACGAGTAAAGCAAGCGTGCAAACGCACAGAGCCGCCGCCAATATCAGCGCGGCTATCACAGCATTTCCTTTTCTATTCATATTAAACACCTTCCCATGGTTATTTACTATTGTCTTCACTGTGAAAGTCGTAGGGCACCCTTAAAGGTGCCCTACGAGCCAATACTCCAATATTACTTCACTTCCTGCACCTTCGTGACTTTCCCGCTATCTTTCGAGACATCCACTGCAACCTTTTTACCTTCAAGTTGGTTCAAGGTAAGAGCATTGAACCCGCTATCCAGGCACTTTACTGCATTGTCTAGTGGAATAATCTTAGTCTTGCCATTGTCCTCGGCCAAGACGAGAGAATTATCCTTCTTGCCGCCGCCAAGGCTCTTCTCGATTACCGACGTAAATTTACCGACTATCACGCCTCCGGTCTCTACCACTGCGCCTACAGGTTCAGTAGCTTTCGGCTTATCGCACTGACCACAGCTGGCATAGCATAAAGATGCGGCCATAATAAGCGCCACAACAACTATCGCAAACTTCTTCATATAAATCACCTCCTTCTTTATGAATTTTACTGCTGTAATAAAGGAACCCGTCATTGCAATGACATTTCTCTACTCTTTAACCAATTCTACGAGACGCTTAGCGATACCGCCGAGCGGCAATACCTCATCTATAGATCCGGAATCTATTGCGGCTTTATTCATCCCAAAGACTACCGACGTATGCTCATCCTGCGCTATCGTCCTGCCTCCGGAGCCCTTTATCGCCCTTATTCCTTCAACGCCATCCGTGCCCATGCCTGTCATTATAACACCTATCGCATCCTCACCAAATGCCTCCGCAACCGACTTCATCATAAGCCCTATCGATGGCACGTGCAATACGGCCTTGTCGGCATTTTCATGCAGGGTCAGCCTGCCTTCGCTGTCTATCCTGATATGGTAATCGTCGGGCGCGATCATTATGGTGCCCGGTGACACTATGTCTCCGGCCCTGGCTACTTGCACATGAAGGTGTGATGTCATATTTAACCATTCCGCCAGCCCCTCTATGAAGCCCTTCGACATGTGCTGTACCACGAGCATACCCGCGCGAAAATCGTGCGGCAGATTTGAAAATATTTCCTGAAGAGATTGCGGACCGCCGGTATATACACCTATCGCTATCATCTTTGATGCGGCCTTGCCTCTCGGCGGTTTAGGCACCTTCTGAATATACGGTTTAACACTGAGACGTCTGAGGGCTTTTACGCGCGATGCTATCTTAACCTTACTGATGAGATCTTTCGCTATAACGTCGATATCTCCGGAGATCGCCACGAAGTCCATAGCTCCTATAGACAGGGCCTTCATGACTACGGTAGAATCCATGCTTGAGACAACCACGATTGGGATTGGGAGGCCCGACATTATATTCTGAATCGCTTCGAACCCGGTCATTATCGGCATCCTCAGGTCCATAGTGATTACATCCGGTTTCAGCACGAGGGCCTTCTGGACCCCTTCCTTTCCGTCACTTGCCATACCGACGATCTCTATAGAGATGTCCTGTTCGAGAATATTCTTAATGGCCTCCCTCATCAGGATCGAGTCGTCGACGATTAAAACTCGTATCTTTTTATTCTGGTTCATCCTATCAACCGTTCTATAGTATTCAGTAAACCTTCCGATGTGAACTCACTCTTCAATATATACGCATCAGCTCCGCATTCGAGACCGCGCCTCTTATCGGCGTCGCTCTCTCTGGTGGTAACTATTATTATAGGGATATCCTTATATAGCTTTTCTTTCCTCAGCGCCGTCGTCAATTCGAACCCATCCATCCTAGGCATTAATATATCTGTTATGACCAGGTCAAACTTCTCCTGAAAGGATTTCTCGAGAGCCTCCCTACCATCCCTGGCTATGACCACGGAGAACCCGGCCGACTCGAGGATGCTCTTCTCGAGCATAGCCGTCGACATGGCATCCTCGGCCAGCAATATCGTCCTGATACGTTTCTTCGCCGAGGCAGAGGCCTTAGGTGCCTGCGGCATTATACGCCTGGCTACAAAACCTCCTTCGAAAGAATTTATTATCGATGCCACGTCGACTACCAATATGACCCTGCCATCTCCCAGTATTGCCGCACCGGATATATATTTTATATTGTTAAGCGGCTCTCCTAATGCCTTACTGACTATATCCTGCCTTCCGGAGAGTTCGTCTACTAAAAGCGCTATCCTCTTCTCAACGGCCTGCAGAATTACTACGGAAAAATATTTACGTTCGGCTATACCTTTGGTCGGAAGGGCGAATATATCACCGGAGCGGACGAGCGGCATGATACAGCCCTTAACAGTAATAACCTCGCGCGTCTCGACGGTCCTTATCGTGGAGGGCTCTATCCTGATGGTCTCTATAACAGAGTCTATCGGTATAGCAAAAGTATCGTTCCCGGAGGCCACCAGCAGGCATTCCGTAATGGCGAGGGTAAGAGGCATCTTCATTATGAATTTAGTGCCTGCGCCGCGCTTCGACTCGATCTCCACAGTTCCTTTGAGTTTAGATAATTTTTCACGCACTACATCCAGCCCTACCCCGCGGCCGGACGTCTCGGTAACCTCGTCCTTAGTGCTGAATCCCGGTAAAAATAGCAGTTGAAATACCTGGTCTTCCGTCATGATCTCCAGCTTCTCTTTGGTAACTAAACCTTCGTCCAGCGCGTGTTTCCTTACCTTATCCATGTCTATTCCACTGCCATCATCGGAGACCTCTATAATTACCTGCGCGCCGGCTTGAAATGCCTTAAGCAGGACTTCGCCCGCGAGCGGCTTCTTCAGCCTCAACCGTTCCGCAGTCGACTCGATGCCATGATCCACAGCATTACGCAGAATGTGCATTATAGGATCTTTCATCTCGTCTATGATAGTCTTATCGAGATGCGTATCCCTGCCTTCCATGACGATATTCACGTCCTTCAATGATTTCCTGGCCAGGTCGCGCATTGCCCTCGGGAATTGGTCGAATAAATAAGATATCGGAATCATCCTTACCTTCATAACCTCTTCCTGCAGGTTTGATGATGCCAGGGAAATATTTTGATCTACTTTGCTGAATTCTTTAACTATCGACCCGAGTGACTCCTTCACTGAAGGCTGCGATTCTGACTTTAATGCCAGTGTCTTCACCAGTTCATTAAGCCGCACTTTGGCTACGGTAAGCTCACCCGATAGATTCACCAGTTTATCGAGCTTATCTATATCGACGCGAAGACTCTCGCCGGCGCCGGCAAACTCTTCACGCCTGGACTTGAATTCCGGTTCGGCCGGGTCAGAATGGACTTCCGGAACGGGACACGCCAGCTCTATCTTATCGAACTTCACCGCGGCCTCAAGTCTGTCGGCAAATACCGATGTTACCTCTTTACACAGATCGTCGACGAACGGCCTCGTCATGCCCTTAGCTTCCCAGATGATCTTATCTTCAAGCAGAGGAACTATCGAATCGAGGCATTTTAATAACACATCGCAGTGGTCTTTAGTCAGGGATACTTCCTCTTTTAGCGCTCTTTCCAAACCGCTCTCCATGGAATGCGCTATGTCCGATACCCTCTTATAACCCATCATCACCGATGAGCCTTTTATGGTATGAGCCTCTCTCATCATGATCTCCAGAAGCACCCTGTCACCCGGGGATTTTTCCAGCTTCAGAATACCGTCGGTGAGCCTCTGGACGTGCTCGAGCATCTCGTCTTTATATTGTTTTACAAATTTTGATTTATCGAATGCCATATGCCTCTATAGTTTAAACTTGACAGTTGCTTCTTTAAGTTCTGCGGCAAGGGTATTCATTTGCTTCGATGCGGCCTGCGCCTGAGTAGCCCCGGCGGCTATCTGTTTCATGGCTTCATTGATATTGACCATGGCATCGGCGATCTGTTTGGAGCCGGATACCTGCTGTGTGGCGCCCATCGATATCTCTTTGGCGCTGTCCGCAGATTCCTGCGAAAGCCTCGACTCCTCATCGACGTTTATTATACTCTGCTCCATCGACATAATGGCGTGCGACATCTCGTGTTGTATTATCTCGATGAGAGCTGTTATATCTTTAGTGCTCTTTGCGGTAGAGTCGGCGAGTTTACGTATTTCATCGGCGACTACCGTGAAGCCTCTTCCGTGCTCACCGGCCCTGGCGGCCTCTATAGCTGCGTTTACTGCTAATAGATTAGTCTGGTCGGCAACGTCATTTATAAGCTCTGTTATCTTTCCTATTTGCTGACTCTTTTCACTTAAGGATGTTATCTTCTCGCTCGTCTTGCCTATGGCTTCCTTTATCTTGGCCATTCCGGCAAGGGCGTGACTGGTGGATATGGCTACCTGCTTTACATTATCACCTATCTGTTCGGCGCTCTTTGAGAGTTCCGCTGCGGCTGAGGTTGTCTCATTGACAGCAGAGGACTGCTCTCTGGCGCTGGCGGCCTGCTGTTGACTGGCTGAGAGAATCTCGGCGGAGGCGGAGGTGACCTGAACCGCGGCATCTTTGGTCTTAGTCAATATCTCGTTGAGGTTCTTTATCATCACTCTGAAACTTTCTGCCAGCATACCGATCTCGTCATCACTCTTTATGGTAATCTTGGCCGTAAGGTCACCCATGGCTGCACTCGAGGCTAAATTCGTAAGCTTCGTTATCGGGTTGACTATGGTATCGGATATTTTCATGGATACCCCCACTACAATAACTGTAACTATCAACATAACGATGAGTATGATATTGCGCAAACGAACAACCGGAGCAAACTCTTCGAGCACATCGTCCTCTGTCAAAATGGTCCATTCCAAGCCGAACTCTTTGTCTATGGCATCTCCGTTCGACGACCCAAACACCATCTGTCCGCGGTAATCCTTATAGACTCCGGTCATCCCTTTCTTCTGGGTATGGAATAGCTCAACCGGTGCAGAATCTATCCGCTGCTTTAAGAAAGTGTCCTTGAGATATCTGGAATCTGTGATCATATAGCCATCCTTGTTCACAATATACGATTCTCCGGTATCTCCCAGGCCATCAGTATGGCTAAGAATCTTATTGAGCTCTGCGGTAAGAAAGCGACACACTACCACGCCCACAACCTCTCCGGTCGCTTTACTCTTAATGGGGGCGGATGTGGCAATACATGCAGCACCGGAGGTCGACACATATGCGTCTTTCACGTGATCGCCTTTCAAACCCTCGATGAAATATAGATCTTTGGACTTATCCTCGCCGATCATGACCTTATCGGTAGAGCTTACGATCTTTCCGGTCTTATCGAGCACATGTATCAGCTCTATATCCGGATCGACGGGCTTCATATCCTCGCTCAAATATTTCGACAGTTCATCGGAATACCGGGCTACATCCGGCCCTTTATCCTCCGCCTTACCTAACATTTCACGTATGAGATAATCTGAAGCGAAGCTCCTGGTCACTTTTATCTTCGTTCTGAGATAACGAACTATAGACTCTTCCTTGCCCTGAGATATAGCCTTCATATTCTCCGCAACCTGGTGTTTAAGCGCACTGCTTGCCATGTTATAGCTTATCAAACCTGTAATTATTAGAGGTGCCAACGATATGATGAGAAATACCAACAAAAGTTTCTTCTTCATGCTACCTGAAATTATATTCTTCATATACACCTCTCCTATTGACTGATACAAAGCGCTCCGCTATCCTGAGTCGAAGCTGAATTCTTCACCATATCACCTCTTCTTCAAGTCTCTTATCTCTTCACATTCCAACACACTGCCGAGATCCAATAGTATAAGTATATCTGCCCCGATCTCTATCTGCCCCTTAGTAAATTTCGCCAATACCCCTTTTATGGTAGCGATGGGAGGCTGTATGGATTCCTCAAATATCTCAAGCGCCTCACCTATATCGTCGACCATGATTCCTATGAGATTCCTACCGACATCCGTAGCTATTATCTTCGCGCCACCGAGGCCCTCTTTCTGCTCCAGGCCCAAAAAATGTTTTATATCCAATATCGGTATTATCTCCCCGTGCAGGTTCGTAACGCCCACAACGAATGGCGGGGTATTAGGGGTCTTCGTTATCGAGGTAGGCTTGAATACTTCTTTTGCTGAAGCGATATCTATGCAGTAATGTTCGATCCCCAGAAAGAATGACAGGACGCGGATGGTCGGCTTCGACTCAATCTGGGCATCAAAATCAATTTCGTCCGATTCGATAATTATCTTTTCCTGATCATCCATACTGTAACTATACCTTCTTTTGGATCTGCACCTTACCATGTACATGAGAAATGCCAGTCTTCTCATCGCTCGTCAATAATTTTTCCAGGTCGATAATCAGGGTGAGTTCCTTTCCCGATTTGCCAACTCCGACCAGATAATCCGCCTTATTCAGGACTTCATCGGGCGGCTCAATGTTGGCCGGATCGAATGTGATGACACCTATGACGCTGTCTATGGCAAGGCCTATGATATGCTTATGGACTTCTGTGATGAGGACTCTGTGAAAGGTCTTATTTTCCTGGGTCGGGAGGCCAAGTTTCTTTCTTAAATTAATAATTGGGACGACTTTTCCCCTTAAGCTTACCACGCCTTCTATAAAGCTTAGGGCTCCCGGAACAGGGATAACTTCTTTAATCCGCCTGACTTCACGCACACCGTCTATATTGACAGCGTACTTTTTATCCATCAGACTGAAACATAGCAAGTGCATCTTACCCTTTCATAGGCAGATACTTTCTAACCGGCCATCTTCAGCCGTTCTATGTTATCTTTGCATACGCTTGACAGCGTAGATGCATTGAAGCCACTACTGTGTGTAATTATATCATAGGGGCCTAATCTTGACAAATCGGTTAACGTATTTCTGTACTCCCGAAGCGCCTTACCGATCATGCCCCGCTCTCTATATATATTGGCCAGGCCCAGATGGGCCAGCGGATAATCCTTTTCCAGGTATAGCGCTTTCCTAAAACTACTCTCTGCCTCATTCAGATGCCCCTCTTCATTGTAAAGCGAACCGTAAAGATAATAGGCCGGGGCAAACATGGCATCTTTTTCGAGCACCCTTGCCAGATTATCCCTTGCCTCAGTGATCCTCCCCTGGTTTGCGTAAACCTCCGCGTTGAGATAGTAGGGTTCCGGATCATTCTCATCTATGGACTGTGCCTGTCGTATGAGAGATAAGGACACTTCGTAATCTTTCGCGTGCATAGATCTGACTGCCTGATCAATCAACTCTTTCAATTTAGCGGACCGACTCTTTTTCGTCCGGGCTTCCGGCAATTTTATCTCTACCTCCGGAGGAGGCTCGAATGTCCACCCCGGTTTATATTCATGGGCTATGGGCTCGGGCCCCTTATGCCGCGGCGCATGGATATGTCCTTTCATCTTCACGTAGTAGATGGCATCCCCCCAGTCGACCATCCTGAACTTATCGGATATATACTGGAGAGTTTCAGAATACCCGATGAATAGATATCCGTTATCATTGAGGCTCGTTTCGAATTTATTTATAACACGCGCAGTCGTCTCGGTTTCGAAATATATGGTGACGTTGCGGCAGAATATAATATCGAATCCGCCGGGAAAATCGTCATCCATGAGATTGAAGAAACCGATGCTGATCATCTTCTTTATCTCGTCACTGACCTGATATCTTTCTTCTTTTGCGGATACGCGCTTTTTTATAAAGTATCGGCTCATTATGGCGGGTTCTACCAGCCTGACGGAGTTCATCCCGTATATACCCTTCCTTGCCAAATCAAGCGCATCGGTCGAGGCGTCGGTGGCAAGTATATGTATATCCCAGTTCTCTATATCGGGTATCACATCTTTTATGGCCATAGCTATCGAATATGGCTCTTCCCCGGTAGAACAGCCCGTCGACCATATGCGTATACTCGGGCGACTGTCATTGCGACACAGTCTCAATGACGATAACTTCCGCGAAATTAACTCCGGTAGAATCTTCTCCCTTAGGGCTTTAAAATGTGGTTCATTCCTGAAGAAATACGTGTGGTTTATTGTAAGGCGGTTTAAGAGCTCTCTGAGTTCGTCTTCCCTATTCTCCGAAGAGGTAAGATAATTATAGTAGGCTATTACGGTATCGAACGAACAGACCTTCATCCTATGGGTTATTATCGAGTCTATGTCTTTAAAGTCATAACCGCTGAAATATAACCCGGTCCTGTTATTGATATAACTCCTGAACCGCAGTTTTATCTCTTCCGGGAACGTTGCGTTAAGCTGTGACTGGCTCATTTACTGCAGGGCGGCAGGCCAATCTTCACGATCGTTCCTCTTCCGACCGTGCTGTCTATGACTATCTGGCCGTCAAAGGATTCGACGATATTCTTTGTGACGAATAGTCCGCGTCCGGCACCCTCCCGCTTGCGTTGGCTCGTTGTAAAAAATGGCTCGAACATCTTAGGCATGTTCTCCTTCGGTATACCGACCCCGGTGTCATCGATCTCGATTATGCACGCACTACGGCCCGACAAAATCTTAGAATCGGATCCCTTATACGCCTTTATAGTGATCGTGCCTCCATTTGGCATCGCCTCTGCGGAATTATTGAATATACTGACCACCGCCTCATGGATCTGATCTATCCCCACATTAACACACATATCTTCTTTTGCTACATCGGTTACTATCTTAATATTGGGTGCGATCTTGCTCTTCTTTATCGAGGAGCACATCTCTTCCATCATCTCGCCAAAATTAATCCTCTCGGATGCCTTATTTCTAGAAACGGTGTAAACAAGAAAGGTCTTTAGTATTTCGCTCGCCCTGACGGCCGCCCTCTTTATCATCTCTATGGATTCTTTCGTCTCCTTGTCGGCCTTATCCAGTTTCTTTTCCAGGATCTCCGAACCCCCGATGATTATTCCCAGAGGATTCCTGATTTCATGGGCTATACCCTCCGAAAATCTCACGAGTCCTGCCAGCTTTTCTGATTGGACGAGGCGCTCCTGCGTGGTCTTGAGATCCGCGTATGCATCCTTCAACTCCTTATACAGGACACTAAGCTCGGCGCTGACCCTCCTCAGCTCGTTCTTAGTGTACTGCCTCTCGATCGCGTAACGCACGGACCGCACGAGCGTGTCCGGATTGGCTTCGCTCTTTCTTAAATAGTCCTGCGCTCCGTTCTTTATGGCGGTCAATGCTATCCCTTCCTCCTCATAGGTGCCCGTCATTATTATTATCGGTATATCGGGGGCCTCGGCATATATCCTATTAAATGTGTTCAATCCGTCGCTGTCCGGCAGTTGAAGATCCGTAAGCACTACGTCTATGTTGCCTTTAGCCAGACGATCCATCGCCTCCCTTACTGTAACAAAATGCTCTATATTGACAGATATACTTTTTTCGCTGGCAAACATTCCTCGTATAAGCTCGGCTATTATAGGGCTGTCCTCGACATGCATTAATCTGACTTTATCAATCATCTTACTATCTCCCGCTGTGAGGTGAAATAAAAAGCAACCCTGCGCGGGTTGCCGAATAATGCTATATGTCCATCGGATCTATTCATTTACGCTCCTACCTGCGCTTAGTGACAGCAAGGATAAGTGATTGTATCTTCACCGGATATATTTGTCAACGGAAAAACCGTTTCTAACCTGGTTAGTTTAACCAGGTTAGAACTTGGATTTATGGCCTCTCTCATACCAGGTCTTGTATGCTACGGCGCGTTCCGTCTCAAGCGACTCTATCCTCTTCTGCATCTCTTCATATTCCGGATCAATTGCGTATTTGTATTTACCCTGATTATTTCTAATGCTGTCTATCTGGTGTTCCAGGGTATCCATGACCTGTAAAAGCTCGTCCTGTCTCATATTACCAAAGTCGAATCGCGACTCTTCTACAGGGGCCTTCGTAAGGTTTATCTTTATTGTCTTCTTTAGATGCTTATCGGTATCTTCGACCGTGATCGATACATAATCCCTGGACTCCAATATCTTGTCCACCGTAACCCAATTAAGGCTGAAGAGATCGCGCTCTCCGGATATATCACCCTCGGCCATCAACGCCAAAAGTCCGAGACCGATCGTAGCTCCCGCTACGGTTATCCCCTGGCTAAATCCGGAGCCGGAGGCACTGATCTGTGTGCCTAATGCCGCGAAGACTACCGCCGCCGGATATCGGAAGATCGACTCCTTTTTAACAAAGAATTTGCCGTTATCCTCCGTAGTTATGGGTTCGTAGGCGACATTTAATCTTATATCCGTAACGGCCCACTTCCTGAATTCCGCGCCCCTGCCGTATGCTATGGCGGACACCGTTACATTGAGGCCCTCTTTCGTCGTCTTATAAGAGACCGCGGCGTCACAGGAAACATCATCGAACCTGAACTGCCTGTACTCCGCGACCTCTTCCCCCGACGATAGCTGTGCGGCCAGCATGATAACGATAAGGGCAAGCACAGCGGCCGATATACGCACTATGAGGAGGTGTCGAACGGGTTTACCTGAGGCTCTATCCTGACTTCCTTCAGTTCAGTGCCCTGCCATATGAAAGTAAAATTAACCACGTGAGCTCCCTTACTCTGGACCGAAAGTATCTGGGAATATTCGGCATCCGAAGACGGATTCGATGGGGCCGTGGATATTTTCATACCGGTGCGCTTACCACCGGAATAGGAATACTCTATCTCTATAGGAACGCCCTCTTTTGTCAGGATCTTAAAAGTTTTAGTCCCATCGCTTATCGGCGTGATCGGAGATATGTCCATATTCTCAATCTCCGGCGTAGGGCGCTTCGAATCGTAATCGACCGTAAGAACCAGCTCGTCTCCTTCTGAAGTGGCGATCTCATAGCTCACAACCGCCTTAGCCATATCGCCGACCTTGTCCACATTCGCATTCACATCCGCACCCGCGACGCTGGTCCTAAGGACTAATACGGCGACTGCGATAATACCGAGTATCTTTTTCATAACGCTCCTATTTAAATTATAAAACCGTTTCTAACCTGGTTAAACTAACCAGATTAGAATTTGAATTTATCCGCCTGTAAGGACAGTTAACCAATTAACTAAGATTATAATCGATAACCGTAAATATGCAAGGGCCTTTCATTCTCACAGGAATAAAATTTTACTACCTGAATCCGCCGCACAGAGTTTCCAGGGCCTTGTTCGCGACCGTCAGTCCGAAGATACCGGTGATGGTCGGCAGACTGCCGAGCTTCGGGCGCTTTCTTCCCCTGTCATATATCTCCTCCTTCAACCGGTTCTCTTTATCCACCGCCGAAAGATTTCTGTTCTCCGCCGAATAGACGCAGATTATCCCGCGCCCGATGCCCTCTTTCTTCAGTTTCACACGCAGGTTCCTGGCCAGAGGGCAATGCGTAGTATCTTTAATATCGGCGATCCTTATGGCAAGCGGATCCACCCGGGTAGCGGCGCCCATAGAAGATATCACGGGTATCTTTTTATGCCAGCATGCCTTCAGGACCTGCGCCTTCGGGCCGAGTGAATCAATGGCGTCTATCACTATGTCCGGATCGTTATCGAGGATCGAATCTATGGTTTCGGCCGCGGCGAATAGCTCCATCGCCTCCACCTTGCATGACGGATTGATCTCTAAGACCCTCTGCCTGGCAAGCTCTACTTTTGACATTCCTATAGTGCCCCTAAGCGCGAGAATATGGCGGTTCATATTGCTCGCCTTTATCTTATCGAAATCTACAAGCCGTATTTTGCCTACTCCGGCGCGCGCAAGCGCCTCCACGCAATAGCCCCCGACGGCGCCTATACCTATCACCGTTACGGAACTGTCATGAATTTTTTTAAGCTTATCCTTGCCTATAAGAAGCTCAATGCAGAAATATTGTCCCATTTTCCCATACCTTATCTTCAAATGCTTCCGTTTCCATATTCTTAAGACGTGCGGCTATCCCATATAGTGCGCCGAGCCATTCGAAATATTTTTCTGCATCCTGCGTATTGCGGGCAATGGCATCGGGTAAATACGGATAATCCGTTTCGAGCAGAACCTTATTGATCGGAGTTGCACTAAACGACTCGCGATGTTTCAGGGCCCTTTCATAAATAAGACGCGGCGAAAAAGAGATATAAGCGCCGAGCTTTATTAATTCCGCGGCCGTCTCCGGCGAGCCTGAAAACCAGTGAACCATGAAACAGATATTCTTATCCGTCCGCCTACGGATCTCTTCTACAAGCGTATCCCACGCCTGGACACAGTGCACGGCGAAAGGCCGACGCAACTCTATTGCAATATCTAATTGGCGGGTGAAGATCTCCCGCTGTTTTTCGAAATCGACGTTCTTTTTGGCCTTATCGAGCCCTATCTCGCCTATGCATGCCTTCGGATCGGAAAGATACTTCACCAGAATATCATCCCAACCGTTTACGGCCCGATCGGCAGACCACGGATGAATTCCGAAAAACGGGACAACGCCATCGCATGAATCCGCGAGGGATTTAACCTTAGGCCAGTCGTCGGTGGATGTTCCATTACAGAAGAACATCCCGACACGCCTGGCTTTAGCGGAGGTCAATATCTTATCCGCCTCCGCCCCGGAATCCTGAAGATGTATGTGAGCATCCTGCATCATAATTATATAACTATCTCCGTGCCATCGTTAGCCGCATCATATCACCGTCATTCTGAGGAGGGCTTTAGCCCGACGAAGAATCTATGCCTTCAGATCCTTCACCCGCCACTAAAACTCCGGCGGGTTCAGGATGACAAACAGCATAGGCTCAGCGCGGTCAAAATAATAATACCGCCCTGATACTGGCCATAACCAAAGGATCTGCCGTATTATCAGCGTTAGGATTAATAACAACCTGCAGGTCCGGACTCAACGTTATTATCTGGTTCAACTGAAAACTGTAATATGCTTCGAATACCGTCTCCTGCGCCGCTACTCCCGGTCCGTTCGTCTTACGAAAGTCGTCACCGGTTATCGACTGGGCCACACCCAGGCCTATGACATCGTATTTTCTCGAAAGAAACGGCACCGTGATCTGGATGCCAAGCGACCAGAAGTCCGATACCTTACGCACTCTTTGATCCGCCAGGCCATAACGGAAAAATACCATGACCTTATCTGTCAACTCCTGATCGAAGCATAAAGCAAAACCCGCATCACCATCCCGGGCCCCAGAACCGTCTGTAAGCCCGAGCGTCTGCTTATCATACCTGAATATGAACCTGTAATTTCCGTGGAGCTTTCCTATTTCTGGGCAGACGCCGGCCTCCGCAAGTATGAGTTTATTATAGAATGCTTTCGTAATCCCGATCCTCGAAGCAAAAGCGGGAGCGTCACCCATGCCTCCCTGGACGTAAAACCATTTGACAGGCTTTAGCCCTACGACAAAACCAGTTTCGTAGTCCGGGAACGGTATGGTTGGATTATTTACGAAAGCGCTTGCAAGGAACTGGGTATCACCGCTATCGGCAACCGCATTTACATCGAACCACTGCGTCAGATCTATCCTGCCGCCGATGACATATACTTTCTCCTCGAAGAGATCCTGCTTCATAAAGAGAAGGGGGACATAACATGTGGAGCCCTCCCCTGCGGCGTCGGCGAGCGTTGATAGCGTCGATATCTTGTTATTGAATGTCCTCCCCGCGCCGCCTTCTATTCCCGTAACAAATAGGGACCCCTCCCAGAATCTTTGGCCGAGCAAAGCATTGTAATACCATGCACCCAGGGAATTGCCTTCGTATCTCCGGCTCGATAAGGTAACTTGCTGGATATAATTTACGAGGATCGCAAAGTATGTCCCATATTTATTCTCAAACTCACACCGCTCTATCTGAAATTTATCAAAGTAGTTTTCCGGTCGGCCTTCGGCCTTGCACACCTCCGGCTGATGTACCAACTGGGACGGAGCGAGTTCGGCATAGGCAAGAGGCGTGACGAAAAGCGTGAATACCAATAAGATCGCTGCGTGGCAGTAAAAACGCGAATTCATGTCACCCCATCATTAATCGTCATTCTGAGCGAAAGGTTAATAAAGTTCCCCCTCGTCATTCTGAGGAGGGCTTTAGCCCGACGAAGAATCTATGCCTTTAGATCCTTCACCCGCCACCAATACTTCGGCGGGTTCAGGATGACGAGCCCTGACCAAGTTTCTTCCGAAATTACGTCTTTTTTCTTGTGGCGATATCCACCCAGACTGCCAGGAGAAGTATCATGCCTTTAATGATATATTGGTATGTGATATTTGTGTCCATCAGGCTCATTCCGTTGTCGAGGCTCGCCATTATCAGCGCGCCTATAACAGACCCCCAGATCGTACCTTCACCGCCCATCAGGCTCGTCCCGCCGATAACGGCGGCCGCTATGACATCCAGCTCCATGCCCTGGCCGGCAGATGTGGTCGCGGCATTGAGCCTCGCCGTAAGCACCATACCGCCAATGGCGGTGAGAGCGCCAAAAATAACATAGAGCATCATCACCTGTTTTCGGACATCAATGCCGGACAGAGATGCCGCATCGGGATTTCCACCTATAGCGTATAACTGGCGGCCAAAGACTGTCCTGGTCGACATAAAGTTAAATAGGACGGCCAGAGCCAGAACTAACACAACCGCATAAGGCACTCCCCTGTTCTGGATCATTATCATGAAAAATGCCGCAATTACTGCGCAGACAACCAGTACCTTTATGATAAAGATCGGCAGGGCCGGTACGGAAAAACCGAACTTCAGCCTCTTTTGCCTGTTCAGTATATTTTTAACCACGAAGATGCAGGCTACGGCCAGGCCTATCCAAAGGCTTATTCCGGGCGCCAGATAACTCTGGCCTATACTCTTAAAGCCCGCAGATAATGGAGCGATCGTAGCGCCATTGGTTATGCCGAGAACCGCCCCTCGAAATATCATCATACTGGCAAGCGTCACTATAAATGCCGGCACGAGCCTGTACGCTATCCAGAATCCGTGCCATGCTCCTATCGCCAGGCCGGTCACGAGGGCGATCCCTATCGCCGCGCCTGCAGGCATACCCATCTTAACGTTCATGAACGCTGTAACGGCGCCCGCAAATGCGGCCACGGAACCTACGGAGAGGTCTATATTCCGCGTCACTATGACCAGCGTCATGCCGATGGTTATCACCGCGACCGCCGCCGTCTGCAGAAATAGGTTAGACAGGTTGCGCGGACTGACGAAGACACCTTGTGTCATTATCGAAAAAATTAACCAGATACCTATCAGCGCTATTAACATCGTGTACTTACGGATATTCTGAACGAATGATATCTTCATCATTTCCCTCCGGTAGCGTAGTGCATGATCTTCTCCTGCGTCGCCTCTTTGACCGGCAAGTCGACGGTGAATCGCCCTTCGTGCATAACGAGTATGCGGTCGCATACTCCGAGTATCTCGCTCAGATCTGACGATATAACTATGACCGCCACACCCTTGTCGACAAGCTCATTAATTATATTATATATCTCGACTCTGGCGCCGACATCTATGCCGCGCGTCGGCTCATCCAGTATTAAAACTTTGGGCGTAGTCATAAGCCATTTACCCAGGACGACCTTCTGCTGATTACCGCCGCTTAAGTTGCCTGCCTTCTGTTCTATCGACGGCGTCTTTATCCTCAGCTCTTTCGTGTACCGCTCGGCGCTCCTGATCTCATCGATCACATTTACGACCGAGTAACTGGCGATCTTGTCGAGGGACGCAAGCGATATGTTTTTACATATATCCTCGTCGAGAACCAGGCCGTATCTCTTCCTGTCCTCGGATGCCAGGCTTATCCCGGAAGCTATCGTAGAGCCGGCATCCCTTAATTCCAGTTCCTTGCCTTCCAGAAATAACTTGCCTTTTACCTTACGGCCCCAGAAACGGAAGAAGCTCATAACAAGCTCCGTCCTGCCGGCACCGATTAATCCGGCCATGCCGAGGACTTCGCCCTTTCTTAATTTGAAACTGACGTCTGCGATCGTCTTATTAATATCCGGATCGAACACAGTCCAGTCTCTGACTTCGAGAACAACCTCTCCGGCAGTCCGCGTCGTCTTCGGATATTTATTCGTCACTTCCCGTCCGACCATAAGCGCTATCAATTTGTTCTCATCCAGATCTTTCTTATCATGAGTGGCGACGGTCTTACCATCCCTCAGCACCGTGATCCTATCAGCTATGTCGAAGACCTCTTTCAATCGGTGGGATATGTATATGCATGTTACCCCTTTTGCGCGCAGATCCCTCAATATTTTAAGGAGCTTTGCGGATTCCTCTTCGGAAAGCGCCGCGGTGGGCTCATCCAGGACCAGTATGCGCGCGTCCTTGGACAGCGCCTTCGCTATAGCGACGAGCTGTTGCTCTCCCACGCCGAGGTACGATATCGGAAATTCCGGATTGACGTTAAGGCCGACGCCCTTCAGTGATTTTTCAGCCAGCCGGTAAGAGGCATCCCAATCTATGACGCCGCATCTGGCGATCTCATTTCCCAGGCATATATTCTCGACGATCGACAACTCTTTGACCAGCGCCAGCTCCTGATATATGATGGCGATACCGGACCTCTCGCTCTCTCCGGGGCTTTTAAAACGCTTTTCTGTCTGGTCTATCTCGATCGTGCCACCATACGTGCCATGAGGGTAGACTCCGCTCAATATCTTCATCAGCGTAGACTTGCCCGCGCCATTTTCGCCTACGAGCGCGTGTATCTCTGCGGGCTTAACGCTGAAAGTCACGTTATCCAGCGCCCTGACCCCGGGGAACTCTTTCGATATTGCCTTCATGCTCAATATGTATTCGTTCATAGTTTTGCCCCGTATAGTGGAATCTATTTAACTTTAACGAAACCGCTCTTTATTAATACCTCGTCGACGTTCGACTTATCCACCACTATCGGCTTCAGTAATATAGACGGCACATCCTTCTTACGGTTATTGACTTTTGATGTAGCTCCGACGTCTTCCCCGTTAATCATTTTGATCGCGGCGTGTATAGCATCCTCGGCCTGCTCTTTAGTATTCTTAAATACTGTCATGGATTGTGTGCCTTTCAGAATCCTATCCACAGCCGTATCTTCGGCATCCTGTCCGGTGACGAGCACTTTGCCTGATAGCCCCACCTGCTCGAGCGCCTGTATGACGCCGCCTGCCGTGTTATCGTTCGGCGCTACTATAGCATCGATCTTATTATTGTTCGCCGTCAGTGCATTCTGGGTAAGGTTCATCGCTATGGTCGGCTGCCAATCGGTGATCCACTGGTCCGAGACGATCTTAATATCGCCCTTATCCACAAGGGGTTTTATCTCCGATAGCGCGCCTTCCCTGTAAAGCTTTGCGTTATTATCCGTAGGAGCTCCGGCAAATACCACATAATTTCCCTTCGGCACTCTCTTCACCAGATACTCACCCATGAGCCTGCCGACTTCATAATTATCGAAAGAGACGTAGAGGTCGACATCGGAATCGAGGACCAGCCGGTCATAGGATATAACCTTTAATCCGGCGGCCTTTGCGTTATCTACAATCGCCGCGGCAGAGGTAGCATCATGCGGGGCGAGGATCAGAATATCTATTCCGCTGGCAATAAGGTTCTCGCATTGCGACATCTGTTTCGAGGCATCATTATCGCAAACCTGCATCTTAAGATCTATGCCCTCTGCCTTAGCCACATCCTTCATCTTCTGGGCGTCCCTGACCCATCGCTCATCACGCTGAGTCGGAAGCGAAACTCCTATCTTAATCTTCTTGGCGGGTTTTTGTACTGCGTTTACAGGCATACTCAACGACACAACGGCTATCAAAGTTATCAGGCCGATACATAATCTCTTCATGTCAGATCCTCCTCATTTTATTATACGTAGGAGCTACCACCAGTTTTCGCACTGGACACCGTAGTTCATGCCTTCGCGCTGAGGAATGAATGCCTCCCCGCCGAGCATCCGATCGCCCTGAAATCCGTCTCCCCATCTGGCATAGGTGGCAAATATCCTGAACTCCGGACGGCTATTAAATATCGTTCCCGGGGAAATACGTATGGCCGTCGTCCATTTGAAGAGGCAGGTGTCGTAATCATCCGCCGGATTATTAATATAATCCATGCCCGGTTCCACTTCAAGGCCAAAATGTTTGGTCAGCATATATATCGGACGCAGGCCGAAGCTGAACCATGTCTCATCATTCTTCGTCTTGCCTCCGTAATCTGTGTACTGATATACGCCGTCAACCTGAACGCTCAGCTTCGGCGTGATCTGGCGATTGAACATTTCGGTCAGACGGATCCTGTAGGATTTGCGGTCGATGCTCTCGGACGGAACCAGGGCGCCGGCAGAGAGCGATGTGTTCGAACCACAGCCGTACTGCGCGGCGAACTGATTATTGTTAAGCTCACCGGGTATATAGTGCATGAAGCCTACGTCTACACCTCCCATTGAGGGAAATTTAACGGTCGGATCTTGCGTATCGACTCCGCCCTTCATGAAGCCTCCATTCACCCAGAACATTCCTTTTCCAAACGGCACGTTCACGTCGCCGAGCTTGAAATTAATATTATTTTTTGCTACCCTGCCGCGGTTTGTGGATAGGTTAATATCATCCGGCGAAAATCCTATATAGGTGACGTCGAGCATCCCTATGCCGCAGTTAATGTCTTCGAAGCCTCCGCCATAACCCGACATGTCGTACCACCAGAAGTCTATTATGTCCAACTCCGGTAGGCGGCAGAAACGCTCACCCGCCCAGACCTTGGCCCCCTGATCCCAATCCAGGAAATGGCCCATCCGCGCATACATCTCGCGCAATGCGAACTGGTTGCCTATATCCCAGCTCTGGTTCTGCTGGGTCTGGTAAGCTACGCGTATCTGGGTCTCGAGAGTAACGCCTTCGGGATCGGGGTTCCAGTTCCTGTTCAGGAGTATGGTCTCTATATAGGTCTCCTGTTCGTTTCCTAGTCTGTATTTGGCCAGGGCGTCGGGAGCCATAAATGCCTCCATCTTACCGCCCTTGGAATTAATACCATAGCCGGATCTGAAATACCCATGAAACTCCAGACCTTTAGTGATATAGTTCGGCAGGTAATCGGGCTGCTTAAAGAGAACGTCGCGCGAATCCATGGCCGCGTCGGTGCTGACCTTTTTAAGGACTTTTAACGTCTCCTCTTTCGACACCTGCTCCACGACCGGACCTGCCTCCTCCTTCATCTTTATGGCCGTCAGCTTCGCAATCTCAGGTTCAATCGCCTTTACGGCTTTTGCGGCGGATTCTTTCTCAACATCTTTCTCCATGCTCGCTTGTGCGGCTTTTTGTTCGGTCACGGCGGACTCGAGCGCCGCCAGACGTTCTTTCATCACCGCCAGTTCACGCTTTAAAGCGGCAACATCGTCTTCAGCGCCCTGTGCATACGCGAACGAAGATACGCATGTAATTGATAATGCCACAAGCGCCACAGCGATAATATTTCTCCTCATCAGCCCCTCCCCCGGGTTAAGATTGAATACCACTATTGTCCAAATTATGTCATCCTGAACCCGCCGTAGCTTTAGTGGCGGGTGAAGGATCTGAAGGCGTAGATTCTTCGTCGGGCTAAAGCCCTCCTCAGAATGACACGCACTTATACGGCTAAACTGTTATTACCCCAGCCTCTTCTGAAAACGCAGAGAACTCATAGTTATAACCACGACTCCTATTATAAACAATGCCAGCATCTCATCCCACAGCACTTCTATGCCGACACCCTTCAGGAAGATATATCTGACGATCGTCAGATAATATCTCTGCGGATTAAGATACGTGAAATATTGGATTATCTTCGGCATATTCGCGATCGGGTATGCGAAACCCGACAGGAGTGACATGGGAAAACTATACAAGAATACCGACATCAGGGCCTCCTGCTGTGTCGCGCAGATCGTCGAGAGGAATAGCCCCGCGCCGAGCGTGGTAAGAAGATATAAGACTGTGCTCACAAATAATAATGGGATGCTTCCGCGCAGCGGCACGTTAAACCACAGAGTTCCGACCAGGGTTATTGCGCTTACCTGGAAGAGCGCAATGATGCCGAACGGCAGGATCTTTCCCACAATAAGTTCGATAGGTCTTATGGGGCTGACCATCAACTGCTCCATCGTTCCGATCTCTTTTTCTTTAACTACGGCCATCGCGGAAAGCAGAAGAGACATTATCGTCACGATAAGGACTATGACTCCGGGCAGATAATAGTTACGGGATTCGAGGTTCTCATTAAACCAGCGCCTGTCCCGCATGTCGACCGCGGGGAATATCCCATCACCGCCCAGATATACTCGGGACCGCTCTTTTAACACCCTCATATTGTAATCCATAATGATGGTGCCGGTATAACCCAGTATTATCGACGCGGCGTTCGAATCGGTTCCGTCGACTATCATTTGTACCTCGGAATCGCCATTTCCTGTCAGCTGGCGCGTGAATCCGGCATTGAACTTTAGCACTGCCAGCACTTTAGATTTATTTATCAGATCGTTCACTTGGGACTCATTTTTGGCATAGCGCTTAATGTCGAAATATTTGGAATAAGAGAAGTCGTGTATGAGAGCTCGCGTCTGGGTCGTATTATCATTGTCATATACCGCGATAGGCACGTTCGTAATATCCATCGTGGCCGCATAGCCGAATACCAGCACCTGGATGAGTGGCGATACGAAAATTACCATTTTCATCCTGGGGTCACGGAATACCTGCAGGAACTCTTTCTTCAGTATCGCGAATATTCTGTCGAACATTTTTATACTATCTTCTTCTTGAACTTCTTGATCGCAGCGCCTGTAGTAATATATGTGAATAAGAGAAGGCACAGGCTCTCACCCCACAGGTCGGCTATGCCTACGCCTTTCAGATAAATGCCTCGCAATATAACGATGAAATATCTTGCCGGGACCAGATACGTGATCGCTTGGACCACTTTCGGCATATTAAATATTTCGTAGGTAAACCCTGACAGAAGAAATGTCGGGAGGAACGATATCAATAATGCCATCTGGCTGGCCATAAGCTGATTTCTTGCCACAATCGATATATAGATACCAAGGGCGAGCGCGCCGGTAAGGAATATAGAGCTTAATATGAATAATAGAAATATGTTCCCGCGTAGCGGCACCATAAACACAAAACGGCCCATCAGGACCGCTAAAGCAAGATCGAAGAGACCTATGGCAAAATACGGGAGGAACTTACCTATAATCAGTTCTGCAGGCCTGACGGGAGTCGAGATCAATTGTTCCATGGTGCCGCGCTCCCACTCCCTCGCAACGGTCAGGGATGTGAGGAGAGCCGCGATTATCATCATGATGATCGCGATGAGCCCTGGAACGATAAAGTTCTTCGATTCAAAATCCTGATTAAACCAAATGCGTGGACGAAAATCGAGAGTATTTATCGGTGGGGCGCCACTTCTTTGCAATAATTTCTTAAGGACACTGACATTGTACGTGTAGACCACAGAATTAACGTAGCTGAGAGCAATAGTGGCGGTATTGGAATCACTTCCGTCGAGGATGACCTGGACCGGAGCCTTCGTCCTGGAATTCAGGTAATGTGAGAAATCCTTTGGTATGACCATTCCTATCATCGCCCGGCCGTAATTGATATCCCGCTCTATATCGTGCTCGTTATCGTAGTATGCATTTATGCTGAAGTATTTTGAATTTTTGAAGCCCAGCAGGAAGTCGACCGATGCTTTAGAGCCATCCTGATTCCAGACTACCATCGGAACATGGTCGATATCCAGGGATAGCGCGTAACCGAAGAGTATTACGAGAATAGCGGGGATCGCTATGCCGAGCGCCAGGCTTCGGGGATCGCGCCATATCTGTATGAACTCTTTCTTCGTTACCGCTTTCACTCTCCTCATGTTCATTTCACGGGATGCTCCTTATCATATGTCTCGATCGATGAGACGAATACGTCCTCGAGGGATGGCATGATCTTCCTTATCTCGTAATCCGCCAAACCATCTTTTGTAAATAATGCTTTAAGCTCCGGTATAACGGTGATCGAATCCTCTACGACGACGTGTATCTTCGTGCTGAAAAGGGCCGACTCTTTTACTCCCTTGACCATGCCGATCCTGTCGACCCAGTCCTCAGAAGACGGAACCGTGACCTCCAGAACCTCGTCCTTCATTACATTCGTCTTCATCTCTTCGGGCGTTCCCATCGCGATCATCGTGCCCTTATAGATGAGCGTCATCCTATTGCAATTCTCCGCCTCGTCCATGTAGTGGGTCGTCACAAATACGGTAACGCCTTTCGACGCCATCTCTTTTATGATGGCCCAGAAATTGGCCCTCGTTATGGGATCGACGCCCGACGTCGGCTCATCCAGAAAAATTATCTTCGGCTTGTGTATTATCGCGCACCCCAGCGCCAGGCGTTGTTTCCACCCGCCGGAGAGGGTCTTTGTAAGACTGTGCCTGAAATCCTCTATCCCGGCCATCTTTATTATCTCTTCCTCACGCGCCTTTCGTCCGGGTCTGGGAACCTTATAGATACCGCTGTAAAATTCCACGTTCTCCTCCACCGTGAGATCGTCGTAGAGTGAGAACTTCTGGGACATATAGCCTATATTCTGCTTTATCTCTTCCTGCTCATTTATTATGTTAAACCCGCCCACTGTGCCGGCTCCGGAGGTGGGGGTCAATATTCCGCACAACATGCGGATGGTAGTAGATTTGCCCGCCCCATTAGGGCCAAGAAATCCGAATATCTCACCCTGATTCACTTCGAAGCTGATCTTATTGACGGCTATGAAGTCACCAAACCTCTTCTCGAGATTCGATACGCTTACGGCAATTTGGCCGCTCTTTAAATAGGGGACAGACACCTATTTTCCTCCACCGAGCCCGGCATGGGCCTCGTAGTCATTCACTATCGAGATGAAGGCCTGCTCGAGCGTATTAACGCCAAGGGATTTTTTAATATTTTCAGGCGTATCGCACTTTAATAATTGCCCTTTATGCAGAAGCCCCACACGCTTACATCTCTCCGCTTCGTCAAGATATGAGGTCGAATATAGTATCGTCACTTTCTCTCTAAGGAGGCGGTGGAGGATGCCCCAGAAGTCGCGGCGTGACACAGGGTCCACTCCGTTCGTGGGTTCGTCCAGGAATAGTACTTTTGGTGTGTGAATAAGCGCGCATGCCAGTCCGAGTTTCTGCTTCATACCTCCGGAGAGTTTGCCGGCGAGGCGGTTTTTAAACGGAGTGAGGTTGCTGAACCCTAAGAGCTCTTCCGTCTTTGCCGGGCGCTCGAGGTCTGAAACACCGAAAAGGTCTGCATAGAAATTAATATTCTCGAGCACCGTCAGGTCCTCATAGAGCCCGAAACGCTGGGACATGTAGGCGATATTATCCTTAAGCGTCTCGGCTTCTTTTTGGATATGCTTACCGTATACCCACCCGTCACCTGAGGTCGGGTCGAGTATTCCGGTTAGGAGGCGCATCGTGGTGGTCTTGCCGGCCCCGTCAGGTCCGACGAGTCCGAATATCTCGCCTTCGGGGATGTCGAGATTCAAATCATTTACTGCGGTGAGGTGGTTAAATTTGCGCGTGAGATTTACCGCTTTTATAACTGACATTTCACTCCGCTAGTCGATCATGATATACGCGTCCGCAGGCAGGCCCGGCTTCATGTCCAGGCTAGAATTGTCGACCTTTACCTTTATTCTGTAAACGTACTTCACCCTCTCCCTGAATGTCTGAATATACTTCGGAGTAAACTCTGTCTGCTGTGATATGAAGGATATCCAGCCGTTATATTTTTTGCCGGGGTAAGAATCTATCTTCACATAAGCCTTCTGGTTTAATTTTATCCTGCCGAGGTCTCTCTCGTCCACGTAGGCGCTGACCCAAATATCGTTAAGATCGATTGCGGTAAATACCGGATCTGCGACCTGGACATTCTCTCCCTGCAGTGCGCTCTTCACCGTTATGTAGCCGTTAAGCGGCGATGTCAGTTCTCCCCATGCCAGATTAAGTTCGGCCAGAGCTAAGGACGCCTGCAGTTTATCGATCTCGGAATTATCGGTATCGGCCTTGGTCTTTGCCACGTCTCTTTGCTGGGCGGATATCGCGCCCTCCCGGTAAAGATTCTCGGCGCGGATGTAGTCGAGTTTATCGAGCGCATACTGCGCCTGGACGAGCTTTAAAGAGGCGGCGGCCTCGTCGCGCTGTCTCTCGAGAGGGACTTTGTCCAGCCGCGCCAGACTATCACCTATCTTTATCAGATAACCCTCGTCGACAAGCAGTTCCTGGATAAGGCCGGATACCCTGAAAGATATCTTAACCTCATTACCCTCGATATTACCTGAGACCTTTACGATGCGCGAGGCCTCTATCTTCTCTATCGCTTTGTACAGGACTACACCGCCGGTGATTAATGCCAATATTAAAACTACCGCCAGTGCTATCCTCTTTCTCTTCTTTTTTACAATATCGATCCCTGGATCCTTAGATTCGTTCTTAGTATCCTGCGTCATAATTCTCCTCTCCGGAATATAGTCGGCCCATAATCCTGTTCAGCTGGGACTTTGCCATAAGATAATCATAAATACCCTGAGCCAGATTCTGCTCCACCTGCGCCAGCGACGTCTGGGCGTCGAGGACGTCGAGATTTATCCCGACGCCGTTATCGAACCTCACGTTCGCCAGCCTGAGCGCCTCCGTGGCCTCGCCTATACTGTCTTTCTGAGTATCGATAATTTGCTTGGACTCCCTGAGGTTAAGACACGCCTGTTTTATGTCGAGGGCTACCTGATCCACAATATCATCTTTTGCCAGGCGGGCCTGATTATATTGCGCCTGGGCCTGATCGACCTTCGCTTTCGTAGCAAAACCGTCGAAGAGCGCTATCGACGCCTGAGCGCCGACGCTCCACAAACTCTGTCTCGGAAGCACTAGGACTTTTAAGCTGTCCGACTGGAATGTGTAATTAGCCATGGCACTTATCTGCGGAAGCCATCCGGCTTTCGCATATTCGATGGCCCACTTATTTATATCAATACCGAGCAGTTTCAATATTATCTGCGGGTTACGACTGAAGGCCTCTTTCAGGAATTCCTTCTCCATGATGTCGATCAATTTATAGTCAAGTTTTCCGTCGACAGCTATCGGGTCGGTGAGCTTAATGACGAGGAGCTTCTTAAAGTCGGCCATTATCAGGTCAATGGCATTCTGTGCGCTTATGAGCTGCGGCATAAGCTTGGAGACCTGGACCTTAGATTGCAGGACGTCAAATTTGGATGCCGTGCCCTGATCGAACATCTTTTTGGTCTGTTCGTAGTGAGCCTGGGCCGTGTCGACCAGATCCTGGGCGATGCGGAGGGTCTCATATGCCAGAAGGAGGCCAAAGAATAGGCGCTTGGCCTCAAATTCGACGTCGAGCTTGGCCTGGCGCAGGGTCTCATCCTGCACCTTCAGGGTTAATTTAGCCTGTTTCAAAGTCGCTATATTGGCGCCTCCGTTATAGACAGACTCGGTCGCAGAGAGCGCAAGATTATTATTATTCTTAAAACCGAAATATACGCCGGGGTCTTTTCTTGCCCCGGGCGATCCCTGCCCTACGCTTGGCACCGCGTCGTTCAATGTGTAGTTATATCCGAAGTCTACCTGCGGGAGAAAAGCGCTGGTCGCATACATTATGCCTGAGCGGGCATAATCGACCTGCTGTTCCTGCATCTGTATCGGCCGGTTATTCATTATGGCTGTGCGAACCGATTCCTTAAGCGTCAGCGTCTTAATTTCTGTGGGCTTTATCACGTCCGTAGACTTGGGCATATCTGCCGAATATGTAAACTGTAAAAAGGTGAATAACATCAGCGCCGCGACTGCAATAATCTTCCGTGAAAAAGAAAAAAGCGCCAGGTCACCGGACCTAACGCTTAAGGTATTATGGTTTACCATAACAAATCGTCTTAACATATTCATTATGGAATGTGATTATACCAAATAAGCGCTCTCGACGCAAGTGGTTTAAAAGTAGCTTGGTCTTAGCGCTTTTCCGAACGGTACAAGTGAGTAATAAGCTTGCTCTAAAAGATGCTATACTTTATAATTGTTTTGAGATGAGCCATCCGATAAAGAAAATATTAGTTATTCTTTTCTGCACTCTATTATTAAGCCTATTCCCCTTGTGCAATATGTCTCTATGCATGGAAAAGCCATTAAAGAAAGTCTCATTCGCCAGTCTCTGGTTACCCCAGGCCCAGTTCGCCGGTTATTACGTTGCTAAGGAAAAAGGCTTCTATGAAGAAGCCGGCCTTGATGTGACGATCGTTAATGGCGGACCCGATAATCCGCCATTTAAACTTCTCGAGGACGGCAAGGTAGATTTTTGTATCATGTGGCTTTCCACTGCCATAGAGAAAAGGACCCAGGGCATAAAACTCATTAACATCTCACAGATACTGCAGAGATCTGGGCTCATGCTGGTCGCAAAGAGATCGAGCGGCATATTTAAACCTGAGGACATTAACAATAAGAAGATCGGCTTATGGAGCGCGGATTTCGAGATACAGCCGAGGGCGTTTCTTAAGAGGTACGGCCCCTCGGCAACCATAATCCCCCAAACGTACACTATAGACCTCTTCCTGCGGGGAGGGGTAGATGTGGCATCGGCCATGTGGTATAACGAATACCACACGATAATTAATTCCGGCTATGACCCCGAAGAGCTTACGACATTCTTCTTTTATGATTACGGCCTCAACTCGCCCGAAGATGGCATCTACGCTCTCGAGGAGACCGTCAGTAAGGATCCCGGCACATGCACGGCTTTCGCCGCCGCATCCGTGAAAGGCTGGATGTATGCTTTCACGCATATTGATGAAACGGTAAGTATAGTCATGCGGTATATGTCCCAAGCCCATTTACCGGCAACAAAAGTACACCAGAAATGGCAGATAGAGCGCATCAAAGACCTCTCCCTCGTCAACGGATCATATAACGGTATAGGGAGATTATCTGAAAGTGACTTTAATAACGTAGCGAAAGGGCTGAAGGATGCCGGACTCATAAACGATATACCGGAGTTCGGCTCATTCTATAAGGATTGCCTGATCCATGATAAAGACTAAAAGCATAGCCTTCAAGCTCGCCTTCTCCATACTTACCAGCTCTGCTGTAATTTTTCTGATGATCTTCGGTTATAATTACGCTGTCGCCAGGAGTATGCTAGAAAAGAATATTAAAAAATCGGCGGAGAACATGGTCCTCCGCACGGTCAACCGCATAGAAACCGTTCTTCGCCCTATCGAGAGAGTTCCGCAAAACATAGTTTACATACTCGAGAGCTCGCCATACGATCGCGATACAATTTTGAAACTGCTCTACGCGGAGGTCGCAAATAACAGCGACATATATGGTTCTACCGCGGCGTTCGAACCTTACACGATTGATAAGGACAGGTCGGAGTTCGCCCCCTATTATTATAAGAGCGGCGGCGAGCTACACCTAAAATATCTTGAGAACCAATATAAATACTTCTGCTGGGACTGGTACCAGATACCGAAAGAACTGGACTGCGCTGTTTGGACCAGCCCTTATTATGACGAGGGTGGCGGCAATATAATCATGGCCACATACTCCGTACCTCTCCATGTCACGATAAGGGGTAGGAAAAAAGTTGTCGGGATAGTTACTGCAGACGTGTCCCTGTCATGGCTTCAGGAAATAGTTTCATCAATAAAAATAGGTAAAACAGGTTACGGCTTCTTAATATCGAGAAACGGCAGGATAATAACACATCCAAATCAAGAGCTCGTCATGAACGAGACCATCTTTGACATAGCCGAGGACAGAGGCGACCCGGCGCTCAGATCCATAGGTAAAGAGATGATAAAAGGTAATTCCGGGCTCGTTCTGTCCAAAAGCATCCTGGCCGGAAAGAGAGCCTGGCTTGCGTATGCGCCGCTGTCCGACACCGGATGGTCGCTGGGCGTAATATTTCCGCAGGACGAGCTTATGGCCGATATCATAAAGCTAAACGGTGTGGTCTTATTAATAGGGATGGCGGGTTTTTTCTTACTTCTTATCGTTATAATATTAATATCCCGATCCATAACACTGCCTATACTTAAATTACGTAAGGCAACCAAAGATATAGCCAAGGGTAATCTTGATTTTGAACTAGCACATATCAAGGCCGACGATGAGGTCGGTGAACTAGCGGGTTCATTTTTATACATGAGGAAGGCTCTTAAGCAATACATAAAAGAGCTTACCGCGACAACGGCCAGCAAGGAAAGGATAGAGAGTGAACTGCGCATAGCGCACGATATACAGATGAGCCTCGTGCCGAAGATATTTCCTCCATATCCAAACAGGCCCGAGTTTGACATCTACGCCGCGCTTGAACCTGCCAAAGAGGTCGGTGGAGATTTTTATGATTTCTTCTTTGTAGATGACTCGCACTTCTGCGTAGTCATCGGAGATGTTGTAGGTAAGGGCGTTCCGGCGGCGTTACTCATGGCGGTCACAAAGACCCTGATTAAGACATGCGCTATCGAATCCAAAGACCCTGCATTGACATTGGCAAAGGTAAATAAAGAACTATCCGATGGCAGCATTTCAAGCATGTTCGTTTCGATATTCATAAGCATACTCGACACAAAAACAAGCAAATTATTATATTCCAACGCCGGGCACAACCCTCCCATTCTCATGAAAAAGGATGGCGAAGGTGCGTACATAGGTAATGCCGGGGAGATGGCGATAGGCATGGACGAGAAGGCCTCGTATTACAATGAAACGATTTCCTTGTCCAGAGGAGATATGTTCTGCATGTATACGGACGGCGTGACCGAAGCTTTTAACGAAGACAGAGAACAGTTCTCGGAAGAAAGGCTATTATCTGTTCTTACGACATCTAATGCAGGAGCTTTAAAAATTATCGTAACTAATCTTCTGGGTGATATAAGATCATTTGCAGGGGGGCATCCCCAGTCGGATGACATCACTATACTGCTGATCAGGATCGAATAATTTCCCACCGCAAGTGTGCATATCAGGGACAACTTTAATATCAGAAAAGGGGACACTCTGAAGGTTGGATTCTGCAAACGGTACAAAGATTTTAGTGGATCATTACATCCGTGCCGGAGTGCCCGGGACGTTTTAGAAAAAATACAACCGGCAGGATGCAGATCATTATTACCGTCGCCAAATAGAACGCATCGTTATAAGCGCGCAGAGTCGCTTCCTTCATTAATTGCTGGTAAATAAGCCCATTAGCCGCCAGTTTCGACGCCACCCCCATTTTTGCGCTTAAAACTGCCGCGGCCTTTTGCATCCCCATCTGATAGCGTGGATCATACTGGTGAAGCCGCTCTGAAAGACGGTATTGATGAAATTGTCCTCTTTGGGTCAGGAGAGTTGCCATAAATGCGATACCAATACTACCGGCCAAGTTTCTTGATAAACTAAAAATACTGGTAGCATTACCCATCTCTTCTTTTGGGATAGTCGCAAAAGCCATGGTCTGCAAAGGAATGAAGACCATAGCCATGCCTATACCCATCACAATTCTGGACAATGCTATCGAGTTATAATCTATGTAAAGATTGAACCTCATCATCGTGAGCATTGAGTAGGCTGTAACGACCAGCCCTATAAAAAGAATAGACTTAGGATTGACTTTTTTAGACAGAAGGATTCCGGTGATCGGCATTACGAACAAAGTCGCAAACCCGCCCGGAGCGAGAACCAGCCCGGCGAGAAGCGCATCATAACCCATTAATTGCTGGCAAAACATCGGCAATATGGTAATACTGGCAAAAAGTACAAAGAAGACTACGCATTGAATAACGGTGGCGGAGGCAAAAACAACATTTTTAAATTCTCTCAAATCCAGTATAGGATGTTTTTTATTAAGCTCGATAATGACAAATGCGATCAATGAGACCGCGGCGATAATCGATAGCCTTACTATAAAGGCTGAGGAGAACCAGTCTTCCCTCTGTCCTTTATCCAAAACAATCTGTAAAGCGCCGATGCCTACAACAATAAGGCCAAGGCCCCAATAATCGACCTTCTGTTTTACTTTTTTTGATAAGTATTCGGGATCCTTTATAAAAAGCATAACCATTATAAGAGAAAGAACACCGATAGGAATATTGATATAAAAAATCCAGTTCCATGACCAATTATCCGTTATCCAACCTCCTAAAACCGGCCCTATGATAGGGCCAAACATTATGCCGACACCGAATAACGCCATGGCCATACCGCGTTCTTTAGGAGGAAACGTCTCCAGTAATATAGCTTGTGTCTGAGGCTGTAGTCCTCCTCCGCCTATTCCCTGAATGACTCTAAAAAAAACAAGCGCGGATAAAGTTTTAGCGCTTCCGCACATGAAAGAACTGGCAGTAAAAAGCGCTATCGAGGCCAGGAGATAACGCTTTCTTCCAAATAACCGGCTCAGCCATCCGGTAAGCGGTATTACAATAGCGTTTGATACGAGGTATGCCGTGATGGTCCATGTCGATTCATCGAGCCCGGCGGATAAACTGCCGCGAATGTGACCGAGCGACACATTCACGACTGAGGTATCGATAACTTCAAGGAGTGTCGGCAGGACTACCGAAATGGCGATAATCCATTTATTGACTTTATTCATCTCGATAGACCTTACCTGCTTGTGTTTATAACTGTGGGCGCGCATGACATGCCTATGCGCAGAGCCCGATCATTGTCGGTGGTCTTATCGAATACTATTTTTACCGGTATCCTCTGTACGACCTTAACATAATTACCCAGGGAATTTTCCGGGGGGAATAACGAGAATGCCGCTCCGGTCCCCGCCATAATACTATCTACCCTTCCGGTGAAGACCTTACCGGGATATGTGTCCACTTTTATTTCGACTTTCTGGCCCGGTTGGACACTCCTTAATTGCGTCTCTTTATAATTGGCAACTATCCATATATCATCGAGAGCGACGACCGCCAAAAGAGACTGCCCGGGTTGTACCTGATTTCCCTCCTCCACCGCCTTGCTTGTAACATATCCGTCGGAAGGCGCGTATATCTTCGTATACTTCAGATTCTGTTGGGCGATCTTAAGCTGCGCACGCGCAGCATTTAATTGGGACTTTGCAAGACTATAGGCGGTACAGGCATTCTCATAACGTTCTTTCGAAAATACTTCGTCTTTATATAGCGCTTCCGCCCGTTTTTTATCACGTGCGGCCTGTTCAAACGTCACCTCCCGCACACCTACAATCGCCCGGGCCTCATTTACCTTGAGTTCGTAATCAACCGGGTCTATCTCCATGAGAACATCACCCTTCTTTATGCTATGATTATCTTCTACATTAACGGACTTAATAGTTCCAGGGATCTTGGGCGCGATATTGTGGATCCTGCCTGCTATATACGCGTCGTCGGTGCCGACCCGCGTAAGCCCACTGATAAGATAGCTCGCTAAAAACACGACCCCCAATATCAGACCGATAACCAACACTACGATCAATATCTTCTTTTTACTGGATCCTGGATTCATAAATTATTTCTCCTTTATCTATAAATTTCCGGAAGATCACTGCCCATCGAATACATAAGTTTCGCATAAGATCGCTTCAGCTCGTAATTCGCGCTGTAATAATTAGTCTGAGCCCTAGTCTGAAGACTGATCGCCTCGAGCACATCGGTAGAGGTGGCAACGCCATTATTATATTTCACACGATAAAAACGGACATTCTCCTCCGACTGCGCGAGCGCATCTTTTGCGACATTAAGCTTCTCGATCGCGTCTTTTACGCCTAAACGACTGTCTTTGACCTCATATCGTATGTCATCCATAAGCTTGTTCTTCTGTTCCTGTAGTTTCTTATGCAGATAACGCTCCTTCATAATTTCTGCACCGGTAGCACCGCCATCGTATATATCCATCTTCGCGCCAAGGACAATATACGCATCATCCTGATGGACCATATACTTGTTTTGATCGTATGAGTATCCTCCGTTTGCAAAAATTACCGGAAGATTTTCAACGGTTCTTGCTTGCTCTCTTAAAACGGAGGATTTGATCTGATCATTATAAAATGTGATCTCCGGCCTATGAACCTCCGCTGACTTCCAGGCATCGACCAGGTCAGGCAGTTCGGATATCTCTGCCTTAATATCCTGCACCATGATCTCTTCGGTAAGCGGCAAAGTAAGTATAGTAGTAAGACTGGCCATGGCAACTTCCCTCCTGTTTCCGGCGGCAATAAGTTTTTGTTTGGCGTCTGCCAGTTTTACCCTGGCGGGTAAAAGATCGTTTTTAACTATAACTCCCTCTTCGTACAAATGGATCGCATCTTTAAGGTAAGCGGTAAGGCTATCGACCTCTTTCTCGGCTACGGTTATCATCTTTTCCGTTTCCAGCGAATCAAAATATGTTGTAATAAATTCTAGCGTAACCGCCCTCTTAACGCTCTCAACCTTCGCCTTATTTGCATGAAGATATTCTGTCGATGCCTTATAATTGGAAATGTATTTTCCGAAATCGAATAAAGTCTGATAGATATCGATTCCCCAGGATAACGGATTTCTATCGCCCATCGGTACGCTTGAGGCGCCGAATATCATCGCCGGCGTATATTGATTATATGTCTTTGTCATGCTTGTACTCAAATGAGGCAGGAGCGGTGAAAGCGCGATAACCGTGTTTTCAAATGACATGTCCTTATCGGAGATCTCTATCTTAACCAAACGGCTATCTCTTAAAACCAAAAATATCCCATTCGAAAGAGTAATAAGCCTCTGGCTGATAACAGGGGCTTTGGGTGGCACCTCTTCGGCCAAAATACGAGCAGTACAGCCTGCCATAAAGATCAACAATATTGCCAATGTTATTTTTCGTCTCATAAATCCCTTTGTATAAAAAAATTCATCACTAAAAGAAAAGGCGCCGTTATTTTGATTTGTGCTTTGTAGCGAACCGAGGGATGCGCTGCGGAAGCATTTGAGTAATAGCGGTTACTGTTTTACTCCTTTTAAAAAAATATCGGCCACATATTCGGCCATATCGCTCAGGTGAGCCGTTTCCTTCATCTCACCATTCAACCAACCGAATATGATCGTACTAAGTATAGCCATTAATATATCGGCCACCTGCTCGGCGTTAAGATCTTTTCTTATCACTCCCTGATCTTGCGAGGTCTTGATAAGCTCTGCGACTAACTTTAGCTTATTAGTGAGTGCGGGAGATTTTGAAAGCTTCCTATCGATCGTCCATTGATGTTTGCTCTTTTCTAAAACAAATATGCGGAAGAAATCCCGATTCTTCTCAAAGAAATTGAGGGTCTCCTTGATATAGATCTCCAGTTTCCGCGTCGCGTCATCGACCTTCGCCGTCTCTTCCCTGCAGATCGACATGATGCTCGCTATCTTCTCCTCTACTAGATAAAGGTAGAGTGACTCTTTATCCTTAAAATATAAATAGACCGTACCGGTCGCATACTGGGCTTCCTTGGCGATATCCTGGATCGTGGCCTTTTCGTATCCATTTAGCGCAAATACATGCTCAGCTGCCGTCAGGATATCCGATTTCCTTAATTGCCTATCCCGTTCTTTTCTTGCCAAGACAATCATTTTATTCAAGCCCTCGCCACTGCATCTTTACTAAATGAATTTGTATTCATTTTTTAATGATACTATTCATTTTTATATTTGTCAAGTATTTATAAAAGATTCGACTAAATATTGGGGGTACTATATTCTGACGGGTAATATAGGCTGCTATGCCTGGGCTTCTGGAGATTAATAGAGCCTACTGTATTGGGTGGGAAACTTACACGCGCTCCTATTATTTAGGAAGCTTTTCCTTAATACGCTCCAAATAGTAGCTCGTCCGGGCATAGCCGGGAGACATCTGCTGGACCTGCTCAAATTTTAACTTCGCCTCACTGTACTTATTATCCCAATATAGTGAAACGGCGTCCTTATATATCTGAGACGCCTCTTCTTCGATCGTCTTTTTCTTTACTTCCGGGGCAGTTTTCACAGTCTCTTCTTTAGCGCGAGTATCCTGCCCATTCTTCGATTCTATTTCCTTAGCTTGCTTATCGACAGAGTGTTCTTTTTCTTTGATCGTCTTCTTCAGTGCGGGCGTATTGGCCTCCACCATCGCGGCTTTAAATTCAGTCTTTGCCTTATCTATCTTTCCTTCAGCTGAATATGCATCTGCCGCTTTAAGATGCTTGTTAACGGCTTCCTCGCCATCTTTTTTCTTCAACTCTCCATCTATCTTCTTCAGATTGTTCTCGGCCTCTTTCACTATCTCTTTAAGGTTACCCTTATAAGCATTCATCTGCTGATCGATCACCTGCTGACTAACCTCAACCTTCACTTTAACCATCTCGGGTTTTTCAGGAACATTCTTTTGGATAGGCGCCTGGGCACTAACTGCGGGCGGATTTGCAGTCGGTGTCACAGCCTTCCGCTCTGCGGCCTGCTGGGCATACGCACATGAGTACGTTAGCGAAATAACACATATAAGTATTGATGTCGTCTTTTTCATATCCAGGGTATCTCCTAGTTAACGTTATTTATATTCTATAAACTCGAGCACAAGGGGCTTAGACCTAGTCTGAGAAACTTTTTGCCATGTGCTATATGCCTTTTCGATCTCGCCGTCCCTCAAAAATCTCTTAGCCGCCTCATTATCTTTTCTGAGTTCGTCCGAGTAATTGTAATTTTCGGTAAGGTATGCCACCGTCTGTTTATACACATTATTTCCTATGCCGGCGACAATGCTATAATATCGTTTCGCCTCGACGAGCTCTCCGGCGGAGTATGCAGACTTAGCTCTGAATAAATTAGAATATATCGTCTGCGTCAGCTGGCTGTCAGGCTTCTTCATTTCGGAGTCCACTATACGCCATGCCGCATTTTTTATATACTCTTCTCTATACTTCTTCTGGAATCGCTCAGCCTCATCGAATACATCATCCTGGAAATCAACCGAAAAATGTATACGCACCCTCTCCCATTCGGTCAGAGGGCCGTCCCAGGTAGGGTTGAGCGGCGCGCCAATCTCCACTCTGACGGTCGCCTGATTTAATATCTTAGCCCTAACACCGCCTCCGGCGCCAGCCATCCTGCGAAAACTCTGCTCACCCTGAATGTCTCCACGTTTATATCCATAACCTATATCAAAGAACGCGACTCCGGTAATTTCGTCTTTAATAGGATGTTCACCATACGGAACCCGCACCCATTCGGGCACAAAGAACGCAGGTATTATAAGCTCCATCTGCGAATAGAAACCCGTATCCGCCAGATAATCTCCGGATGGATAACCTCTCACTGAGTCGATACCGCCTATATACAATTCTTCCTGCGGCGTAAGCTTTTCCGACGCAATCTGTCCCGTGAATTTCATACTGGCCTGAAAATTCTTAATGTATGCCTGTCTCATGCTGGCATTAAGATTAACCCGCGTGAATGTATTACCGGCATCTCTGGATGAAAACTCATTGATCCTCTGCGCGCCCAAACCATTGATACCCTGGTATATGGCAGGTTTGACACTGGTGACATTGCCGGAACTGCGATCCATAAGCGTTAAACCTGTGCTAAGTATTCTCAGCCTGTCGACATTCAGATCGCCCTGGGCGCCGCTCACCGTACGTTTATTATTGGCTTCTCCGCCAAACGAAAGCTCACCCTTATATTCATCCTTATAGAATAGATCTTGGTAGATATACATACTATAGCTTTCGGATGTTGAGTTGATCTCATACGGAGCATAATCTTTTTGGGGGAACGATTTCGATTTACTGTAACCATATAGCAGAGATGTTCCGAATGGTGTTATTGGCAGACGGTGGTAAACATAGACCCCGCCAAAGTTTTTACCGCCGGTATAGCCCCCCAGGAGCGTATCATCGCACCCAAGGAAATTATTATCCACAAATCCGAAGCCCTTTCTCAGCTTGCCGGTGGAAGGGGTTCCCTCGTGATCGACCGTCGCAGTTATATGCACCGGGAAACCCGTCTGCATATCAAGCATGACGTCCGTCGTCTCCGGCTTATCACCGGCGTGGAGTGCCGCCTTAACGGTCCTGTCAGGGTTCTTATTCATCATCTGGAGTGTTCTCGATAATTTATCGTAGCGCAGTATCTCGCCGGCAGGTATAGTCCAGTAATATTCCACCCTCCTCGGCGAAAACCACCTGTCCGGCTTGACTTCTATTTTGCCCATCTTAGCCTCTATCACGCGTATAACTACCTTGCCTTCTTTTACATCCTGGGGCGGAACAAATGAGGCGGCAATAACTCCGCGTCTTAGATACTCTCTCTCTATCTCTTTAGCCAGGATATCCAGCTCACCCATGCTGACTTCTCTATTTTCATATTTAGCAATGATCGGCTTAAAATCCGCTACCGAAAACGCCGTAACGCCCATGAGGTTAATCTCTTTAACGAAAAACTTCGGGCCCTCTACGGAAGCTTTTCCGAGATCCTCTTTAATTTTAGCAGGTCTCTTAGGGGCTTTGATCATCTTCTTCTCTATTTCATCGCGGACGGGTCGTGAAGATTCTCTGGTGGCTGTATCGATCTGATTTGGGGAAGGTGGTTGAGGTTGTGCCATGGAAATATCGGCCATTATAAACAGAAGCAGGAAGACGTAAATCAATACAACTACGAAAGCCCTCTCATAGCGCATACTGTTCATTCTCCTGCGGTATAAAAATTCTAATATAGATGTATAAGATCCTATCACGTGATAGTTTACATGCGATCTAACTTTCTGTCAATATCTAACATGATTAAATAAATATATAACATTACGATAGGGAAGAGATAGGCATATTGACTTTTACCCTACCATCAGGTATATTTTAGGTCAGGAGGTATTAATATGAAAGTTTTCAAGTTTATACTGGTAATGATTATAATGATGGGCATGTTGTCCTCGTCTTACGCGATAGAGAAACGCACAGCTCGGGTCGTAAGCACGAACGGTACCGCTGAGGTTAAGCGTACGGGTCAGGCCACCTGGGCGCCTGCAAACGTAGGAATGGTTCTTAATGAGGGTGACGCCATTAAGACCGCGCCGAAGGCATGGGCTCTCCTGAGCATAGATGATGGCAAGGTCGGCACAGTGGAGGTCAGAGGCGATTCCCAGATGATGATAACGGAGCTTACAGCTACTCCGGAAACACAGACATCGGCAACCCTTCTCGATCTGGCCATAGGCGAGGTTATGATAAAAGCAAAGAAAATACATGGCGAAGGTTCAAAGTTCGAGGTTAAGACTCCAACGTCTGTGGTAGGAGTAAGAGGCACCACATTTAATGTAAAGGTTGAGGCAGTAAAGGAATGAAAGCTTTATAAAAGGAGACAAATGGTATGAGGAAAATAGTTGCCTTAGTTGTTGTTGTCTTATTTGTTACGGGTTCATTTGTAGCGGCAATGGCTGCTGACAAGACCGCCTGTGATGATAAAAACGTTCTGCAGTGCGCGTATAACTGGTTCAGCGGAATGGGCAAGACTTGTGAAAAGTCTTCTACATGTTGCTGTAAAGCATGTAACACCCAATGCTGTAAGACCTGCGACTCGGATTGCGGCGGAAAATGCTGCTCCGGTTGCGTTAAGAAGTAACGGACTTAAATAAAAAAGGCGTTCCCAGATCGGGCCGCCTTTTTTATTTACTCAAATCGTGATCAATCCCAGATCTGCCCCGAGCCGTTCGTTTCTTTACTGCCTCTTTTCTTGACCTGTAGTTTTCCGGTTATGCTTATTTTAGTGATCGATTCGCACTTGATTTTAAATATAACCACCTTCTCGGGAAACGAAACTTCATAACTATCATGTTTCTTGTTTCCCCTGACATCTTCAATGATTCTCCGGGCGGAATGATGTACCTGCTGTTTCACCATTTCCTTAAATAACTTTTTATATTCGCCGCCTTTGGTAAGTATCCTGGCCTTCCCATTTATCCGATAGCCTTCCAGGGCCTCCACGTCGGCCGCCGATATAGAAACTTTGGGATTTACTTTGATATTTCTGGACGTAGTCCCAATAACATAATCGGCTAAATAAATATAGTCGCCATCGACCCTTATAATAAATTTTGGTACGGCATTAGGCTGACCATTCAGGTCGCAAGTCCCTACGCTGACAAATTCATTGCCCAGCAGGAACTTCTGCATCTTATTCGTCATCAACATATCCGGCATATTAAGTTTTGTACCGTTTGTAGAATCCAACCTTCACGGTGTCCCCTTTTTTAAGATTAAAGCTGTCCCGTGTTAAGTTTTGTACCGTTTGTAGAATCCAACCTTCGCATAGCGGTATTTTAAATCTTCTTACGAAATTTATTTTACTCTAAAACAAAACCCTACGCAAGTTTTTTACTCGCATAGGGTTACTAATAACTACCTGGCATATATTTATTTTAATTCTACGAGTTTCAATTCGTCTACTATCCAATCAATATTAATGCCCAGTTCTTTATCCTTATTCATTCTCTCAATGCCTTTCAGGTGCATTTTCATAAGATCAATAAGCTTTGGCCGCATCGCAGGGTATTTTGCGGCTTGTCGAGGCGTCAGATTATTTATAGCTGGCCCAGCTTCTGTATCTCAATAATGGTAGCGCGAGAATTAAAACGATAGTTCATCATGACGCGTTCATCATTATTAAGCCCTTGCCAGTTATTAGCCTTCCAGCGATCGGCTAAGGCTTGATTGTCTTTGTCGCGTTCTACAAAAAGGATATAGTATACAGCGGCTCCGGCTGCCGTAGCCTCATCGTGTTCCGCTTCCTGCAGGCCGCTCTCAAAGGACATATGACGTATTATATTTCTAAAATGCTCTTCGCCGTATACTTGGTCAATGTACCGCAATATCTTGAGCGCAAGATTACTATCTGTTTTAAGCCATAGGGCGTATCCTTTTATACTAAAAGGAGAATATGCACAATCAGGACTGCAATTTATCTCTGAACCACGCTTTGATCCGCAACAAACGGAACAGATAACTTTACCAGCGGCTGGGCATAGATTCCTGCTTTTACCGTTACAAATATAACATCTATCAATAGTTTTATTCATATAGTTTCAATGTCCTGCTCGTTTTTACTATCAAGCCCAACCGCCATTAGATATCCTTTTGCCCTTTCAACCAGCTCGTAGCGGGAAACGATATTCCAAAATGCGGCGCTATGATTCGACTCTATAAGATGCGCCATTTCATGTACTATAACGTAGTCCCGCACCCATTCTGGCATCCGGTTTAACCTGTGCGATATGCGTATGCTCGCGTCTCGATGATTACAGCATCCAAATCCGCTATTCTGGCCGGTTGAGTACTCTATTGAATTAATTTTCAATTTGCCGTTGAAGTATCTATCATTAAGTTTGGTGGCTATCTCGGCGAGTGGCCGCGTTTTATTCAATTCTTCCTTTAGTTTTCTTCGCTCAAACCTTACTTTAAAATTGTCTATGATTTTACCAAGGCGCTCGCGCGGCATTGCCGCAGGCGCGTTAACCAGCAAGCTTCCGTTAATCAAGCGCGCGCTTATCGTGCGCGAACGCTTATTACTGTAGTTGATTTTCACATCCATTTTATACCCTATTCTTGTGTTAAGTTTTGTACCATTTGTAGAATCCAGCCTTCACATAGCGGTATTTTAAATCTTCTTACGAAATTTATTTTACTCTAAAACAAAACCCTACGCAAGTTTTTTACTCGCATAGGGTTATGTTTTATTGGCTCCCCACCGATGACGTAAAACGCAACACCTTATGGTGTGAGTCAATGGCGAGACCCGCTATGGACTCGCAACAAAAATACCAAAGAAAATGGGTAACTTTGCTGGTTAAAATGAAGCGCTGGCGAGGTCCGCGGGGAAAGAAAATGTTTGAATTATATTAACAAGAATCGGTGAAGCATTAATTAGATACGCCAGATCCGATTAAAAGCACAACCCAAGGCGAAAAGTTATCGAAAAAACGAATAATGTGCTTCTCTTTAAGAAACAAAGAATAAGGTCGCTGATTTTCTAAAATATCCTTCTTGTTTGGTTCAAGCAATAAAATATTTATATTCGGCTCCGCGATTTCTTCTAATTGATCCCTAGTAATAACAAAATCTTGAGTATATTTTTCTGGTATCTTTTGAATCTTAAGTAAATCAGCTTCAAACGCCATCTTGGTAAGACATATAACTTGCATTACGCCCTTAAATTCTGAAATAGGTTTCAACTTTGGGCCTTTATGTTGAAAACAGTAACCGTTATGTCCTTTTAAGGCGGTATTAAAATAACCATTTTTATGATACGTAAAATGGTTTCCCTTATTACCCATCAACGTAGAATTAAACGACGCGGGGAGAAAGCACAACTCCCCATCTATATTTTGCTTTATTTCAAAGAACTTATAATCTTGAATTCTATCTTTATAAAATAATTCAATCTCACACTTCATATTATTTTCTATTATTGTTTGTCGGCTTTCCTTGCAAAGTATCTACCAACTTGGAATATGGCATAAATGACAGCTCCACAAAAACCTAAAACGATTGCTAAAGTTAGATAACCTGTCCAATCCATTTGTCTCCTCCTTTTTGAACATTATCTTCATTAAAAACGCCTCGCCCAGACTAATCTGAACGAGGCGTTAGTTGAACGACGCCAGGTGCGTCTGTTCGTCAACAATGGCTCCCCCGCGTGGACTCGAACCACGGACACTCTGGTTACGATCTGACTCCGATTACTCGGAGAGTCGGACTATACCATTGCCATAGCTTAAACGATAATTTTATTAATTCGTTTGCGCCTTAGGCAGCGAGTCTCTAGTCTCTGCACCTGCCTTCGCTAAAGCCTCGGTAGGTAAACCCTCTTACCCGCTTCACTTTAACAGAGGATTGGCTCAGGATTGACCCAAGGTTAATTTGGGCGTTCCCTGAATTTACTCGCTTCTCACTCTGACGTTTCCGCCAGAGGCTGCTAACTTCGCATGAAGTTCCCGATGACAATTGGTCTTGCCATCTCCTCTCTTCACGCTCCTGCGCTCAACACCGAATACTACTCTCGGCGCTTTGCGCCTCGTGCACAGCCAGATGCTCTACCAGCTGAGCTACAGGGGAGTGTAAATCTTTAAAAGAACGAGATAATGCAGATAGGAATATAACATATATACCGACCATTTTCAAACTTTATTCGCCCATCGTCTGTGTCAAGGACTTGGTGGGGCTTTTTCTCAATATGAATAATCGTAGTGGATCAGTGAGAGCTGCCCCCAACGTGTCTA
>Ga0114951_10000705_pt1 | contig 45255 bp, 46 predicted proteins | sample AM7aDNAmetaG_FD_88677 | JGI IMG/M metagenome (GOLD analysis project Ga0114951, IMG submission 88677) | Freshwater microbial communities from Finland to study Microbial Dark Matter (Phase II) - AM7a DNA metaG | ecosystem: Environmental > Aquatic > Freshwater > Lake | place: Finland: Lake Alinen...
AGCATCAGAAATAGTAACATTCGCTTGCGGAAGTGGCACATTATTTAGGGTACAAGAGGTCTCCGGATAATTCCTAAGGCGTACATGCACAGTAAAGTTGTAACCTGTGTGAACTAAAACACTAGCGGAAGGACATGTTGCTGTATATGGAGCCCAGTAGCGATCGGTTAAAGTATCCGTTAGGGTGTAAGGAGCATCATTTGCGAGATTAGCTGGTGATGTCCACGTAACTGTAGGACTATTGGTACCTATAACAGTTGTGCCATTTAGCAACCACTTGTGATTTACTTCATCAAAATTCGGAGGATTTGCGGATGTAGTAAAACTTACCGCGTCACCTCTGTTGATAACAATAGGTGATGGTGATGAGGGACTTATTATGTTGCAAATTATTGGATTAGCTACAGTAACAGCTTTAGAACACCAACCCGACCAAGAACCATCATCATCACGGACTTGGGCATTTAAAGTATAGTTTCCATGTAAAGCAGACCAAGTAATAGTTTGTGCACCACTAGTTGTAGGACTACCGCCATTGTTAGACCAGCTATAAGCATTTACGGATCCATCAGAATCTGAACCATTAACAGTAAAATTACTAGCGGTGTTTCTTGGTAAAAGACCCACACCGGATATAGAATTACAGCTTGGTGCTTTATTTGGAGTTGGTGTTGGCTTTGGAGTTGCAGTCGCTGCAGGGCAAATATAACATCCTGCGTCACATGTACCTCCAGTATAAGCACAAGTGGCTTGGCTACCATTCCATCCCCAACCTCCCGGACAAGCATAGCAGTGCCATGATGGACATCCGTAACTGTTGTAGCAGCAATAACCAATACCTGGGCAATTATTCCACGATCCACAAGCACTGCAATCAGCATGTGCCTTCTTTATCGACAAACCCACTAACAACAAGGGAATAAGCAACAAATATATAAAAAATCTTATGTATTTAGTATTCATTAGGCGCAGGTGTACCAATATTACTTATATAAATATACATGCTTTTCTCAGAAATTTACAGAAAATATCCCTAAAGTGCATATAGTGTGGTAGACTGTCGAAAAGGAGGTATGTAGATTTATTTAAAAATCTATCAAAAAACTATGAACGGAACAATAAAAACAAAGACAGAAAAAGGTTTCGGATTCATTTCCAGAGCTGGAGAATCCAAAGATTTATTCTTTCATTCTAAAGATTTAGTAGGAGTCACATTTGATGAACTTCAAGTTGGCGATACTGTTTCTTTTGATGTTGTAAATGGCGATAAAGGCCCAAGTGCAAAGAATGTTAAACGCGCTTAATCTCGTTTAATTGACAGTAAAAAAAAGCCTCGCTTTATGCGGGGCTTTTTTGCGTCTATAATCCCCTTATGAATGTAATAGATAGCATATTTGTTCGTATATTATTATTTAAATATAACTTCCTTAAAGTAGCCCCAGATGTATTGATGCGCCCATATAGCGACTATATCGAAAAAAAGATGGCCAAAGAATCCGAAAATACTCAGGAATCTAAAATTGATGAAAACTTATTGAAAATCTGGGAGAATATTCAATCCTATGAAGTTAACAAAACATTTCCGTCCATTTCTAACTCTTACAACCCTAACCAATTCATAAATGACTTAAAACGTTTGTGATACAATATTGCCAATTAAATCCCAACAATAGCTATTAACAAAAGGAGAGTGTGAAATGTCTAAGACTTATGGTGAAGATGCACTTGGTGAATATGTTCTCTGGGAGAACGCTGATGGGCAAATTAATAAAAAGTATATTACTGGAGAGTATAAAGGGGAACACCAGGGATATGATCCGGAACATGGTCGTACCTTTGTGCGTGCTTCCGACAGGTCTTGGGAAACCGATACTCCAGCTCCAGAATCAGATGCAAACGCGGATTCAAGTTCCAGCGGTGGCTCCGGTTGCTATATCGCAACGGCAACTCTTCAAGGGAATATACCTGTAACTATTCTGAATCCTTTAAAACTGTGGCGTTACACTGTTTTGGAAAGTACCGCTTCTGGGTTGTATTTATCAGAATTTTATCGGCGCACCGCCCCAGCTATGGCCGCTAAAGTTCAAGGAATGCCTCAGGCAAGTAAATTGCTTTATAAAGTTTTTGTGGCCCCCGCGCTATTGCTGGTTGCATTGCCGAAAACTTTATTACGCGATATCGCGCTTGTGTTGGTGTTTTTAACTGGAATGTTAGTGGCCAATATATATACGCTGTTGGGTAGTGATTAGTTATTGTGGTTACTGCCTTAAGGGGTTAATTCTTTAAAAAGATTTAACCCCTAATTTTTCGCTTGCTATTAAAATAAATGGCTGATAAATAGAACTAATAATGCTCCAAGTACTGCTACTACAAACGATACAACGTTAAATCCTGTAACACCCACTCCAAAAAATCTTTCACCGATGTAACCGCCAACTACTGCACCTATAATTCCCAGTATGATGGAACCAATGATTCCGCCGTGAGAACTTGGTGATAAAAAGTTAGTGATACTTCCAGCGATTAACCCGAATACGATCCAATATAATATACCCATAAAATCACCTCCAAAAATTAAGTAAATTAATTAATCTTCCGATTGTTTTTTACCTGTTGCGATGTGTAGTAACTGTTTCGTTTTTTATTTCTGTCATAATTATTTCACCCCCTTATTTGTGCGTTTTAACTCGGTTACACTGTTATTTTGAAGCTAAGGACTCTTTAGCTGCTGTGGCTGCGTCTTCTACTTTACTTACACCCTCAGCTATTTTTTCTCCGATTTCAACTTTAGTTTCAATGGCCTTTTCCTTAACGTTTTTAATTGCTCCTTTAACTTTAGCTTGGTTCTTTTCATCACTCATAGCTATTGCACCTGCTACTGCGATTCCTGCTCCTACAACTGCTCCAGCTACTGCTGCTGCAACTGTATTAAAACCGTTGTTATTTTCGGCTTGTTTTTTTTGATCGGTATTTGTCATGCATATCACCACCTCTCAATATGTAAGTAAATACATTGTGTTTTACTATTAAGTTTTACTATTAAGTTTTACTAATTGAGTCGACGTTGAGGTCTACTAGAGTTTAAGAGTTAAGAGTTTCCTTGAGTTCAACTTTCTTAATTATTGTTTCCTTAGGCAAGTATTTTATTAAGGCTTTTTCAACTAAGCAGGTTAATGTTGTTTCTTCTACAACGGCTTGTGCCCTTGCATGGATAGCAATAGCAGGATTAATAAATAAAGTAATTCGTTGTTTTGTACTACTTGACATACTTCATACACTACAACTATTACAACAAATGTCAATAAACCCATAGCGTTTGACCTGGGCAGGCTTCTAGCTTACAATAGCGAAAGTTATTCAATCTAAATGAAAGAAGAGGTAGTAATGGGATATATAACGAGAGATGCACGAAGAGCACAGCTTAGCCAACAAGCTCGCGATGTACTTTCCAAACTGGAAGGTTTTAAGGTTGGAAATAAGTTGCAGGTTTTACTTGTTGGTGGTGACGTAATGGCAAGCAAGATGTTGCCCATTGTTAATGAATATTGGGCCGAACATCACCATCAAAAGAAAGTACACTTTTCGGTGGATGCCAAAACCGGTGAAATAATCTTCGTAGTGAAACGCTGTCGGGCAGAAGCAAATCGCTAAAGCCAGGCCACAGTATATTTAGACGTTATCGCATAAATTGCATAGCGTCTAATTTTTTTCCATAACAACTCGAACTAGCTTAGTATTTTCCCATTCACTCACAGAATATAAAATCCCGCTGTTCTCGACTGTAGCATGCTTTAGGTAATAGGCAACAGGTGGAAATAAGTCTAACTTATCGGCATCTTCAAGCTTTATCCACTGAGCATTTCCTTCAACAGAGTTAACAATTTCATGCTTGTTTTCTATTTTTACTAGAAATCCCGTTATGTACCAGGTTTCTTGTCTGTCCAGGTGGTTATGAATAGCAATGTATTTTATTTTGGGATCCTTTTCGGTTAACACTAAACCTGTTTCCTCTTTAACCTCGCGAATGCATGCTGACATGATATCTTCGTTAATATTCACGCGACCTCCTGGAATAGACAAATACCCCGGGAAAAATTTTGAGTTTATATCTCTTTTAAATAATAAAATTTCGTTATTACAAATTACAAAAGCCTCTGCTGTTATTCTGATTTTATTTTCAGTATCTTCCAGATGCACAGATTCATTTTACTCTTGTATGCAAATAACCTATACTCACGAAATCAAAATCAATGATAAAAAGAGGAGGTTACGATGGCTTACGAGAGTTTTGACACTGCTGATGGGTTCTTGATTACAGATTGGAATGAGTTTAAGGCATTAGCCGAGCAATTAGCGGAGGAAGGATATATTCCAATTTATGGTGAATTTAATTCAATTCTTGAAGTAGTTGTGATTAATTTGATACATAAGATTCGGGCGAGTGGCAGAACTGCAGCAACCTTACTTATAAACAGCGGCGGTGGCGATGATCCATCATATGCAGCTATAGTAGGGGCGATGAAAGCCAGTGGTATGGAATTCACTGGGGTTGTCATTGGCTATGCCAGCTCTAACGCGGCCTATTTGCTTCAGGTTTGCGCACATCGGCAAGCGTTTTTTACGTCAACGATTATGTTACATTGGGGTTGTTTAATATTAAATAACCGCCAGCTTGCCGCATTAGTTGCACATGAAACCTGGCCGGTTGATGATGCCGTTGCTTATCTTAAACAAGAGGTTGCAGCAATTCTCGATCGTTCTGGATTAACATTTGAAGAGTTCTCCGACCTTGCCGGAAACGAGCGTCATTTAAATGCAACACTCGCTTTGGAAATGGGCTTATTGGATGAAATTGTTGATGTACTGTCGGTCCCTGTGTAATTTTTGCTATGCTTTTTGGCCGTTTATTTTGAGTTTATTCTCGAAGTAGGCGGCCAATTTTTTCGTTCAAAAATTAGGCTATAGGTTTGACTACAGCTTTCTGAGGGTTTATACTTCGGAAAATATATCTAAACGAAATTGGAGGAGAGATGTATAAAGCTAAATGGCAAATGTGGGCATCTGGACTTATGGGATTAATACTAATTGGGTTGGGCGTATACGGTTTAATTGGTAGTCTGTTAGAAGCAATTAATGGAGGCCAAAATACAAGAATTATATTGGACAGTGTTTTGTTATTTATTGTTCTTATTTTCTGCGTATTTATGGCAGTGTATAGCGCTATAAATATTAGAGAATAGATTAATATTAACAGAATTCCCTGTAACGGACGTTATTGCATAAAAGCTTAACGTCCGTTTTCTTTTCCCTTTATTAGGACTTATAGCCTTTGACTATACGTTGTCGCCATGCTAAAATCTTCTGCTATAGGATTCAATTTTTGTCCCAGATTGTTTAAAAATGAAAGTTTCTATACTAATACCTTGTCACAACGAGGAAAAATCTATCAAAAAGTGCGTTGAATCGTGCTTAAATCAAACCAGAAAAGCTGATGAAATAGTTGTGGTCGATGACGGTAGCACTGACAAATCTGTGGAAATACTCGAGGGATTTGGCGATAAAGTTAAAATAATCAAAATCATAAAAAATACAGGTAATAAAAGCTATGTTCAACAACACGGCTTGAATTTCGTTACAGGTGACGTGTTTATTGCTACTGACGGTGACACCGTGCTAGATAAGAATTTTGTAAAAAGCATTTATGAAGACTTCAAAGATAAAAAAGTAATCGCTGTCGCAGGTTACGTTAAAAGTTTAAAACACAATTGGCTCACAGCCTGTAGAGAAATAGACTACATAATAGGACAAGACCTATATAAAAGAGCTCAAAGTTATTTAAATTTCATATTTGTTATTCCAGGCTGCGCTGGAGCATTTAGAACAGAAGTATTTAAAAAACATATTTCCTTTGATCACGATACGTTAACTGAAGACTTAGATTTCACTTACAAATTAAATGAGCATTATTTTAAAATTAAGTTTGATAGCAAGGCTGTTGTATATACTCAAGATCCGGCAACTTTAAAATCATATGTAAAGCAGTTACGCCGCTGGTACGGTGGGGGATGGCAAAATTTAATTAAGCACTTTAGAGTTGCGAAGGATCCAATAAGAGCACTTGAGTTGTCACTACTTTACGTTGAAGGAGTTTTATACGCTTCACTTTTAATACTAACTCCGCTTATTAACTACAGATTTTTCGAATATTTCTTTGTCTCGATAATTTGCATCAACTTAGTAACCGGAATTTATGCTTCTATTTGTAGAAAACGCTGGGATTTGTTAGTTTGTGCGCCATTGTTTCCAATATTGGTTTATATAAATGCTTATGTTTATTTGGAACAGCTGGTCATGGAAGTATTTTTGCAGAAAAGAAATATGATTTGGTTCCAGCCTGAAAGGAGAGCAATCTAATGTTTACTCCGGTATTAGGATTATCTTTATTGTTGCACGTAATAATAATTATTGTAGGTTCCATAAAAAATAAATTGTCATGAAACGTTTATTAAAAACTCTATTTTCAATAGTTATCGCATGTTTAGTAGTGTTATTTTTTGGTTGCCTTGCATATAAAACTATTTGGAATTCGCTAACAACCGGTAACAATTACAAAACTATTTCTGAAAACCTATATAGATGTGTTCCTTTTGTCCCAACCGAAAATACCGACAAGGTAGTTTTAAGAATAGACGACATTCAAGCAGAACAATATAAACAAACGGTTATGCGTATGGTTAAGGATACTTTTAACTACAAATACCGCGTTACGCTTGGAGTGATACCAAATAAATTATCCGAAGATCCTGAAATGGTTAATTTTATTTCTAAAGACTTATGTAACATAGAAGTCGCGCAACACGGCTGGGATCACGCCTCCCAAGTTGATGCAGCTGGGGTTGAAACTTTTGAGTTTGAAAACGTAGATGAAGCTTCGGCAACACCACGAATTGCTTTAGGCAAGCGCACTCTGGAGGATTTATTTAAAGTAAATCTGGTTAGTTTTATACCTCCGGGAAACACAATATCTTCAGGCACAAAACAGGCTTTAATTCACCAAGGTTTTAAAGTTGTATCTGGAGAAGGAACCAACACTTTTGATTATGGCGCTTCCACATATAATTGGGATACCGATACGCTTGAAACCCCTGAACAAGTATTGAGTGATTGTGCCGTGAGTTTTAATAAAAAGCATCTTTGTGTGATCATGATTCATCCACAAGATTTTGAAACAAATGGTGTTTTAGACGAAGCTAAGTATGTTAATTACTTGGACCTATTAGATTTTATAAAAAACAGTAATTACTCCGTTGTAACTTTTAGCGATGTTTATCAGAACTATCCTGATTATGCCATTAACATAAGTTACGAAGAATATTTAGTGGAAAATTCTGAAACTTTGTGGGATATTGCTGTTGAATACTACAAGGATGGTACAAAGTGGACAAAAATATATGAGCAGAACAAAGATAAAATTAGTTTATTGCAAAACGGAACACCCGGGCTTATTAAGTCAGGCACGAAAATTCTAATTCCTATAGAGAACTAAAAAAGCTGTTATCCATTCCACCTATATTCCATATAACTATTCTGTTTACACCCATTGTTTGAACTGTTGTTACTTTTTTGGAAATTGCAGTCGCATCCGAAAGCCAACCTACATAGGCAGTATCGTTATAAACTTGTTCGCCTGATTCTGTATCGCGCGTTATTGTAGGCTTAGTTTTTGAAGTGAAATTAACAAATTCGTCGTATTGAAAATCACCAAAGTCGCCGTTTTTATTCCAAACATAACCATATGATGGCAAACCAATAACTAACTTTTCCTTTGGAATATTTTGTTGGCTATACTTAACTACGTTTTGTAGCCAATTTGTTGGAGTAATTGCTCCCGCTCCGGAATCCTTCGTGTGGTAATCGTAGGCCATAACTCGAACCTCATCGGCAAGCTGACCAATTTGTTGTGTATCCTGGCCGAGTGAACCTTCCCAATCATTGTTTCCGGTTTTAGCATGAATTGTTACAGACAAAGTTAAATTGTTTTTGCTGGTTTTTTGCTCGAGACGTGTTACAAAAGCTGTGAATTTATCTTTATCCGCGAGTTTAATATCTTCAAAATCCAGGTCTATTCCATCAACTTTTAATGTTGTTAATCGTGTAATTAAGGAATCAATAAATAAGTTTGTTTCAATTGGATCATTTAAAAACGTTGAGAGTTCTGTACTTTTAATTTCAGAAGAACCTAAAGTTGGTATGACTTTAAGGCCGTAACTCTTTAGTTTTGAAACAATTGCTGCTTTATCCATCGTTCCAACCTCGTCGATTTTGGATTTAGTGTTTAGTTCAAACCAGACTGGAGAAATGCTACTTAAATTTGAGTGATACTTTTCTATTGTTGCGTAAGCTTCTTTTTCTTTCCACCAGGCTACCCAACCTGAAACTTGTACTGAATTTGCTGCCGATTTTGGATCCTTTGGCGTATCTTTGGTTAGGGCCTTTGTATTTGTGACAATTGGACTGTTTAAGTTGAACTTAATATTTTTTTCATAAAAGTAAGAGCCGATTTCTATAAGTATTAATGCTGCAATTATTAAGAAGCCGTAACCCATGAGATTTTTTTTCATCGTCTTCATTATACATGCTGTGGGTTTGACCAAAAGAGATGCATAACCTATAATACGGAGCATTGCATCGGTAAATCAACCGAAATCAAAAAAAGGGCAAAAAGCCCGCCTAATCAAAGGAGAGACGAAATGTCTATTCAGAATGGTGATACCCAGAAAGTTCGTGTTGTATCAGTAAGCCCCGCCGATATGGAAATAATCAAAGCATTTGAAATCGCGCTGGCACAATGTGGCGTTCGCTTTATTGTGCGTCGCATGCCGTATGTAACGATTATTGGAAACAAATCTGACGGGGAAGTGGTTGTTGAAACAATAAATTCCAGAGCTGTAGTGTATATTAACTGGCTGAGCGACGCTTTCTATGGTGTAAGTGCTGTGTGTTTCGATAAACTTGACGGAAAACAGCTCGAAACGCGGCTCGAGGTTAAACTGAGTAGCATTGGTCCAAAAAAGGAGAGTATTCTCACGGCGTTTAACCATTATTTAACGTTAAGGAATACTGTACTTTTTGCACTGATTTGTACGGCGGTTAGCCCCATGGTTGCCAATAGTATCCTGTTGAATACCTGGGAATATCCAAATATTTCGTACAATAACGATGTTATCAAACTCACATATCTGTACGAAAATGAATGCTGCACAGTTTCCAAGATTGAACTTTGGTACAACCACATAGAAGGCTATACCAAGGCCACAGTCAACGGAAAAATATATCGTCCGGAGAAGCCCTTTAGTCCTTTGTGGAAAAAAGCTTCTCGGTAACAGAAAGTAAGTAAAACACCTTGAGTTTTGGAGCAATCCGATTCCAGGTGTTTTTTTTGTCATTAGGCCGCTGGTTTTACTTTAACCGCCAGTTTGACGCTATAGGTCCTTAAGTGTTAAAATCCTGATTAATTCAGATAATCAATCAGAAACGAGGGAATAGAGATGAAAAGACAATGGAACTATAAAGGATCTTATTACTCCGCATTGATATTGTTGGTTTTGGTTTGTGCCTTTTTATTGGCATATTCGGTTCTTGGAACGTCTGGCAAAAATAGCTCGCCAACTGTCCCAGCTTCAACAGCTACACCCTTATCAACGACAACAAAATCGGAATCTAAAAAGTTGTGTATGGTTTGGTACGGAAAAAACCCATCCGAGCGTATACAAAATGGCCCGTTAACCGTAGGTAACCTGGAATCACATGTTACTGAAACCGGCTTGTACGATGGCGCGATTGTCAAAGCGGGCTGCCCAGGTGAAAAGAATTCGTTGTTCACTTTTGCCACGCACGACAAATTCTTTTTGGGTGAAACCCAGCAAGTAGACTGTTACATGGAAGAAGAGAAAGATTTCGATTTCGATACTTCTTCTATCGAGGGTGCATTTGACCCAGGAAAAGTTTACACCTGTCAAAGAAGCGAAGCTCCCGGAGGTGGTGTGCTCGAATGAACAAAAGGGACATGCAAAAAACAAAATTGCCTGTCCCTTATTTTTTTCTAAACCAGCCATTTTTTCCCAAAACAACAACTTAGTGCTATTCTGTACTCATCATATGCTAGATTTAAATACACAAGCTCCAGCAATAAAGGCTTTTGATCAAAATAACATTGAACATACTTTAAAAGAATATAAAGGTCGTTGGGTGTTGTTATACTTTTACCCAAAAGACGATACTCCAGGTTGTACTAGAGAAGCTTGCGGTTTACGCGATAACTACGAAAAGTTTCAAGCCAAAGCTGTGGTTATTGGTGTAAGTGCAGATAGCGTAGAGACCCACAAAAAATTCGCTGAAAAATTTCATTTGCCATTTACACTTTTAGCCGATCCAAAAAAAGAAATTATCCGGGCCTACGGTGCTGCTGGTTTTACTACAAAAAGAGTTTCTTATTTAATAGATCCAAAGGGAATGATTTTCAAAGCTTATCCAAAGGTTGATCCTTCAACTCACGCTGAAGAAATATTTAAAGACTTAGAGAACCTTAAATAACTGTTTAAAACTTATCTGTATTGTTTTTATACCAATTCCACGCGTCATCAATCATTTGTTTGTAATTATATTTTGCTTCCCAGTTAAGCAATTCTTTAGCCTTTGTTGAATCACCGTACACTTGTATAGGATCGCCGGTAATTGGTCCGATTATTTCGTAGGGGACTTTCATATTTGTAACATTTTCGATTGCTGTGATAATTTCCATAACGCTGGTACTTTTACCTGTGCTCAAACCAAAGACATCACTTCCTTTTAAAGTTTCCAGATATTTTAATGCCGCAACGTGGGCAATAGCCAAGTCCATAACGTGAATGTAGTCGCGTTCCTGATAACCATCTTTAGTATTGAAATTATTCCCAAATATTTTAAGTTTGTATTTTCCCAAGGCTGCACCAAAAATTCGTGGAATAACATTTAACAAAACCTTTGGATTTTCGCCGAGTAACCCCGATGGGTGCGCGCCGCCTGCACTAAAGTAGCGAAGTCTAATGGAATCAATACCCAAAGTTTTGTAGTCTTCAATCATATATTCAATTGCAAGTTTAGTTCGTGCGTATGGACTTAATGGTGCTAATTCGTCGGTTTCTTTTAGAGGTAGTGTTTTTGGTTGACCGTGAACTGCGCATGACGATGAAAAGATAATCTTTGTAACGTTATGTTCAAGCATTTTATTAAGTAGATTAAATGAGCCCACAACGTTGTTTTCGTAATATTCTTTAGGTTGTTTTATGGAATCTGAAATATTTTTGTAGCCCGCAAAATGAATTACCGCGTCAAATGTGCCTGATGAAAAAGCTTTGTCCAAGTCGCTGAGATTCCTGAGATCGCCTTTTACTAAGGAAACTTCTTTGTGGGAGATATTTTTTAAAGTTTCAAGTGTGCTTTCGTTTGATGCTTCCAAGTTATCAAAAATGGTAACGTTATAACCATTTTCTAAAAGAGTTAAAACTGTAATACTTCCGATGTAACCTAAACCGCCTGTAACAAAAATATTTTTCATTATCTAAGTATAACATTCAAATAGTATGCTTAGTGTCTGTACAACTCCATAAAAATGTTAGACAATATCGCATATGGCAACACCAAAATACAAAAAAATATATCAGGATATGATTGATAACAACAAAGACTTATTTGAAGAACTTAAAATAAACAAAAAAGGTACACCGGCTTTTAATGAAGCACAGAGAAAAGCTCTACGAATTGTCCGACGAAATGAAGACTTGCTTTGTTCAAAAACTGAAAGCGCGCATTTTGCCAACTTTTCTACAGGTTTGGCCGACAAATTTTGGGAAGAACTTAGAGCTGCTTATCCTGAAATAGACTACGCCGAAGAAATATAGTCCGACTGTTTGTTATATAATAAGCATTACATGTTCAGGCAAAACCCCTTATTACACGATAAAAACTTTGTGCGAATTTGGATCTCGCAAATTGCTTCGGTTATGGCTATTTATATAGCCAATTACGCTTTGGTTTTAAGTTTATATAAAAACACAAATTCACCTTTAGCCACATCTCTATTATGGATAGTTTATTGTTTGCCTATATTGTTGGTTGGTCCAATGGCAGCGACAATTGTCGATTTGTATAACAAGAAAAAGATTTTAATGATTACCAACTTACTTCAAAGCGGACTTATGGTTTTACTTATATTTGTCCACTCAAAAATGTTTTTAGTTTATGGAATAGTGTTTTTTTATTCTGTTATAAATCAGTTGTATCAACCGTCTGAGGCATCGGCGTTACCCATGCTTGTAAAAAAAGAAGAACTTACTCAGGCAAACGGATTGTTCTTTTTTAGTGGACAAGCTAGTTCCTTTGCAGGTATTGCGATCGCTGGGATTTTATTTCCAATAATTGGTGTGAATTTTTCAATTGCACTTTGTGCCGTACTTTTGCTGGTAGCTTTTGTTGCTGTTAGCGGATTACCTGAAATACTTCGCCAAACGCATGTTTCATTTGAACAAGGTTTGGTGGATTTTGTTAAAAAAATGGTTGAAGGTTACAAGTATATTAAATCCAATAGGTTAGTTTTATACGCCATTATTTTAATTGGAAGTATGAGTATAACCATTACGTTACTCGCGGTTAACGCCCCGGCTTTGGCAGACGAACTTTTAAAAATTAATTTGGAAACAGCTTCAACGTTAATTGTCTTACCAGCATTGTTGGGAGCACTTGGCGGAATTTATATGTTGACTCGTGCTACAAAGAATTCTAAAAATGGTCTCAGGAAACGATTTGTTATTGAGAGAGCGCTTTTGATCTTAGGTTTATGCTTTTTAGCATTATCCATACTTACAACATATTTACCGTTTGGTGTGAGAAACTATTTTGTTCCGGTAATCGTAGCAATAATTGGAGCTTGTATAGCAAGCATTCAAATTCCGGCCCAAACATTTTTACAAGAAACTACACCAAAACATATGTTGGGACGATTAATGGGAAATGTTTCGTTTATGATAACTTTAATGACTGTTATTCCTTTGGTGTTCTCAGGCGTGATGGGAGAGTTTATTGGCGCACGTAGTTTTATATTTTTGTTAGCGGTTGTTTGTGGTGTGGGATATTATTTGTTGGTTAAGCATCCCGACGCGACGGATTTGTAATTAAACCTGCAAAACAACTAGCGCGTTTGTTTTTCCCGGATCTTTCCAGCGATGACCATGAATAACTAAAACTGTTTCACCTTTTTGAACATATCCGTCTTTAATCAAAAGTTCGTCCATATCGTTAAATGAAAAATCACCTGTTGGGAAAGCAACATGTAAAGGAATAACTCCGTAATCTAAGGTCATTGATTCCACGGCTTCTTTTGTGCCGGAAATTGCCATAACTGGTGTTTTACTTCGGTAACTGGATAAAACATGTGCGGTATAGCCTGTTTCTGTAAAAATCAAAACCTTATCAATGTTTAAAAATTTATCTTCGAGAACGGAAATAGCTGCGCGGACAATAGCATTTGTTTGATCTTTTATTTGTGGCTCAAAGTTGGTGAATAAATTAGTGTGATTTTCGTTAAACTTCAAAATTCTTTTCATTATTTCCACAGTCTTTAATGGGTTTTTTCCAGTGGCTGATTCGGCAGAAAGCATTACGGCATCGGCACCATCGTAAACAGCGTTTGAAACGTCGGTGGCTTCGGCTCGGGTTGGTCTGGAGTTTTCGGTCATGGATTGCAACATTTGTGTAGCAACAATAACTTGTTTGTTTTTAGCGCGACATTTCTTAATCATTTCTTTTTGAAGGTAGGCTATGCGCTCAATAGGCATTTCTACGCCCAAATCACCCCTAGCAACCATGATTACGTCGGTTTCGTCTATTATTGCGTCTATGTTGTCTACGCCTTTCTCACTCTCTATTTTGGAGACTATGCGCGCTTTTAATCCACGTTTGTCCATTTCGGCGCGTAAAGTGTGAACATCTTCCTTGGTTCGTACAAATGATAGGGCAATGAAGTCAACTTTTGCTGCTGCACCAATGTCTAATTTTTCGAGATCGTCGCTGGTTAATGATGGTAAATCAACGTCTTTTCCTATGAGGTTTAGACTTTTGTGATCCTTAATAGAACCATTATCTAAACTCTTTGCTATAAAGCCGTTTTTATCACTTTCGACAACTTCAAACTCAAAAAATCCGTCGTCTATTGAAAAAGCGTCTTCTGCTGCCATATTTTGAATAATTGATTTATGTGGAATTACGATAACCGGGTATTTACCCATTATTGGTGTGGCTTCTTTAAAATCGTATGTGAAAAATATTAAATCGTTTTTAACAACCTCAATTGATTTGCCTTGTTCGGTTTGGATGCGGATTTCAGGTCCTTGTAAGTCGATTAATACGCCAACTGCTATGTCGATTTCCTTTGCCACTTTTTGAACTCGTTTGATGCGTTCTACATGCCACTCTTTAACGTTGTGTTTCATGTTGAATCTGAATACGTTAACACCGGCTCTAATTAGTTCAGCGATTTGTTCTTCGCTGTCAGAGGCTGGGCCTATTGTGGCTATGATTTTTGTTCTCTTTCCTGTGTGCATCGTTTGTAATGTTAGCAGGTTTTTTGTTTTTAATGAAGCGATGTTGTTTTGGGTTTTTAGTGGTTTGTTAAATTGATCGAGTAATATGCTAAATTATGATATTATTCTTTATATTTCTGCTTAATAATATTTAAACATGTTTGATCAAAAAAATATTTTTATTACAGGTGGTACTGGCTCGTGGGGAAACGAGTTGGTTAAACAATTGTTAGAGAAATATAATCCAAAGAAAATCACAATTTATTCTAGAGGTGAACACAAACAGGTTGAGATGAAGCGTCATTTTAATAACCCTAAATTGCGTTTTATTATTGGAGATGTAAGAGATAAGAATATTTTAGAACTGGCCATGCGCGGTGCCGACTTTGTTTTTCATTTGGCGGCGTTAAAGCATGTTCCAGTATGTGAGGAAAATTGCTGGGAAGCGGTTTTAACAAATGTTATTGGAACGCAAAATGTTATTGAATGTGCTATCAAAAATAAAGTTGCTAAAGTAATTGATGTGTCTACAGATAAAGCTGTGGATCCGTTCAACTTATATGGTGTTACTAAGGCTTGTGGTGAGAAATTAGTAGTTAATGCGAATAATAATTATATTTCAGATGTGAAATTTGCATGTATACGCGGAGGAAATGTAATGGGCACAAACGGCAGTGTGTTACCTTTGTTTAAGAAACAGATACTGGAGAACAATCAAATTACCATTACAGATCCAAATATGACCAGATATTTAATGAGCACGCGAGAAGCTATTTCTCTAGTATTTAGTGCAATGGAAGCTTCAAATGGTGGTGAAATATTTGTAATGCGCATGCCGGCTACTACAGTTTCTGACATTGCAGAAGTAATGATTAAGTTATTTGGAAATAAAGATACAAAAATACAATATATGGGTACCAGACCTGGTGAAAAACAGCATGAAGTTTTGGTATCAAAAAATGAAGCACCTAGAACCAAGATATACAAGGATGATTACTATGTAATTATTCCTCAAATAACTGATGAAAAGACTCAAAACAGTTACGATAGTTTTAAGAGTTTAGAACTTGAAGAATTTACTTCGCGTAATGCTCGAAGGCTTTCGAAACAAGAATTAGAGACGCTGATTCTAAAAGAAGATTGGATTAAATAAATATAGATGTCTATTAAAACCACAGAAAACGTAATCGGTGTAACTGGTGCTGATGGTTTTATTGGCAAACACTTATTGAAGTTGCTTTCTAAAAATAACGAGTATAGAATTGTTGCCTTTCAGGGCGATCTTTTGAATGAAAAAGATATAGAAAACTTTTATGCCGAAGGTGTTACAACTGTAGTGCATCTGGCTGGTGGTTTTTTTGGAAGTTTTAACGATTTAATAAATATAAACCTTGTTACAACACAGAATATTTTAGTTATTGGAAAGAAATTTGGTTTGCGCAAAATTATTTATAGCTCTTCCGGTGCTGTATATGGAAATACCAGAAATTTAAAATCTTATGAAAACGATAATTTATGCCCTAACACAGATTATGGGTTTACAAAAACATGTGCCGAAAATTTAATTAAAATGTATTCAGATGGTTCTGGTTTGGAATATATTATTTTACGTTTTCCAAACGTATATGGGGAAGATAATAATAAAGGCGTTATATTTAATTTTCTAAAAGGAATACGCGATAATGGTAAAGTTACAGTATATGGCGACGGTAGTGCTGTTAGAGATTTTTTATATGTAGATGATGCTTGTAGAGCTATTGTGGCCAGTTTAAACTATCCAAATTCGGATATATTTAACATTTCAGGCATATCCGCACTTTCAATAAATGACCTATTACAAATTTTAAGCTCCAAATATACATTTGAGGTTGTTTATGAAAACGCTAATAACGCACTTACAAATTTAACGTTAAATACCAGTAAAGCTGAAAAATTACTAAAATTTACTCCTATTATTATTAAAATAGATTTATAACTTACGCTTATGATAGTAACTACAAGCCATGCTAAATACATTAATGGACATCCTTATGAAGCACCAGCAAACACTATTGTTGAAACTTTAGTAGCCTTAAAAAAAGATTTTATCTTTTTTCGTCACTCTTTAGATGGGAGATCTCATTCAACTGTTTATACATATCTTCAAGGCATTAATAACAAGCACTATACTTTAGATTTGTTTATTCCGTTCGATTCTTTGAGATACATTTGCGATGTTGTATTTACTACGGCGTATATATTTTTTTATGCCATATGTAATCACGATAAAGTGTCTTTATTTATTGGTGTAGACCCATTAAATGCACTTTCTGGTGTAATTTTAAAAAAGCTTGGAATCGTAAGATATCTTGTTTACTACACAACGGATTTTTCCGAGAGACGTTTTAAAAATTACCTATTGAACAAGTTATATTTTGCTATAGATAAAATTTGTATGCTAAGTGCCGATCAAACTTGGAATGTATCAAGTAGGATAACTGCTCTAAGAAAAAGTCAGGGTTTAAGTGACAAGAAGAATTTATTTATTCCTAATGTTCCTTCAACAGATTATATAGCTTTTTTGGAAAAACCTAAAAGTAAATTCACCTTAGTAACTTTGGGAGTTATAGACTCGCAGCTAGATAATTTTGGAATAATTGATGCTGTAAAGGAACTTATACCAAGATATCCGCAAATCAAATTAAAAATTATTGGTTCGGGACCTTTGGAAAATGAATATAAGGAATATGTTTCAAAGCACGGTGTTACTGAAAATGTTTTATTTTTGGGTTCGCTTAATCACAATGACGCGTTACGTGAAATAGCGACTAGTGGTATTGGATTGGCACTTTACAATGGTAAGTGGGGATTTAATTATTTTGGCGATTCTATGAAATGCAGAGAATTTTTTTGCTATGGCCTCCCCGTACTTACAACCGATTCTCATTCAACTGTGGATGATATAAAAAAATATGATGCTGGTATCGTTGTAGCATGCTGTACAAAGGATTATGTTAGTGGAATAATCAGGCTATTCGAAAATTATGAGCGCTATTCGACAGACTCATATAAGCTTGCTGGAAAATATAACCTTATACATAAGACTGCCCTAGAAAGTATTTTTGATGAGAAGATTTCTAACTAGTTTAGTTATTTTTTTAACTAATTATTTACTAGTACCAATTGCATTTTTTTTACCTTATATAATAGTGGTTCGTTCGTTGAATCCTTTCTTGGGTATTACTTCCTATGGAGATATTTCATATCTGTGGGGTAAAGACTTTATCGCTGCGTGGAGTCAACATTTAGCAAATGGGTTTGACATATCCCTTTCATCATTTTTATATACATCGCAAGCTATAGCTATCAAGGTTTTTTTGTTCATTGGACTAAATAATAATTTTGCTAGTTACTTAGTATGGATAACAGCACCACTTTTTTGTTTTATCGTTAGTTTTTATGCATTTAAACGGATAACAAATAATTTAATGTTAACTGTAAGTCTATGTTACTTATTATTGTTGGGAAATGAATCCATTGAATATATATTGTATTTCCCTCGAGAATACTATTTCCTAATAGGTGTTTTAATCTATTCGTTTTACGAGATGTCGCTACTATGGGAAGGTAAAACACTACATAAAAAGGATTTCATACTACTTACTCTTATATCATTATTACCATCACATCCATTTTTTATCTTGATTTTACTATTGAGCTGGTTAATCTTTATTGTTCTGCAAAGGTTTATAAATGGTGGTCGTATGATTACTAAACTACTTATATTGTTACCTTTGAGTATTGTATTTATAAATTTCTACTGGGAATTTTCATTTATATGTTCATTGCTTATATTTAAAAATTCAGCGGCTTCAATTTATAGTAATGTCAATTTAAGTGCAGTATATTCAAGTTTTAGGGCAAGTGCCCATATACAAAATGTATTAGAGGGTTGGACTTATCCAACAATTCAGAAGTATAGAGATATGTTTTCCAACCCTATAACACGGGCTTACAATTTAGTCTTGCTTCTAATTAGTATTATCTGTCTTATGAAGTCTGGAATAAGGAAATTTACAGGTGTATTAACAATTATTGCCGTTTTTTTTCTATCCTTATCTTTTGCCCCATCAAATCCACTTATTGCAAATATTTGGAATTATTTGTGGGATAACTTCGGTTTTTTCAGTTTTTTCAGAACTTTTCCGAGATTTTCTGTAATATTGATTCCAATATACAGTTTTATACTTGTAGTCGTAACAAAGGATATTAAAAAACACTATAAAAATATTTTAGCCCTCGCTATTTTCTTAGTTCTATTTATTAGTAATAAATATCTGTGGACGGGAGATTTAGGAGGCGCTTTAGTTAATAGCTTCTTAGTACCTAATGACTATTATGTTGTTAATAAAATGTTGCACGTCGACAAAGACATATACTCCGTATTGAGATTTCCCAATCCTGGGTATGAGGTATACGCATGGAATAAAAGCAGAGCTACGAATGTTTTTCCACAGACCCATTATTTTGCTGAGTTCTTTTTTGATAAGCCCCTGCTTTATGATAAGGCAGCTATAGATTTAAAAGATACGAATAAATTCTATGATTCTATATTCTCGTATAATTATCCCAGAGTTATACATCAGTCAACTGCAAAATATATCATGGTAAGCAAGGATATGGTTGATTTATCTGGAAATTCTGTTGACTGGAGAAATTATTACGATTTATTAATAAATGATCCTCTTACTAAAAAGGTTTATTCCGGTGATAATCTTGCATTGTTTGCTAATTCTACATATTTACCATTGATATTTGGTACTAATGTTGAATTTACACATATATCTGACACACAATATAGTATTAAGATCAAAAATGTTAAGAATACTACGATGATATCTTTTTTATCTAATTACAATCCCAATTGGAAACTATATCTAAGTCCGGTAGCTGGAGCTCCTGTATGTGTTCCTATTGCTACTTATCTGTCCAACACAACTACTGAATGTGCTAACAACATTTCAAAAAACACATTTAGTAAATATCTTTTTTTAACTAAGTCAAAATTGCTGAATATTGCTGATATGCAATCCAATGATTATGCCAATTCTTGGACGATAGATTCATCAACACTGCCTGCGAAATTTCCAAATCAGTATTATACTGTGAACTCTGACGGGAGCATAGATCTGTCATTGATGCTGTTTTATACGCCTCAATTAGTGTTAGTTGTTGGTCAGCTTGTATCCGTAATGTATGTTCTACTCCTTTTATTTGTGTTAGTGAGAGAAGCGGTTATAACGATAATAAAATCTTATGAATAACATTATGCTATATAACTATAACGATATGGTACGGATTATCGTAGGAGGACCCAACAACTTTTACGATCAATTGAGTGCTGTAATTTTTAATAATCTAATAGCTATGTTTGGTTCTATTCTAGCTAACAATATCTACGTGATACTAAATCTATTGGTTTGTCTATTCATAACGTACAAGCTTGTAAAATCCCTAAAGCTAAGCACAGCAGTATCTATTATTACTGCGTTAACATATTCTCTTTCTCCATATTTTATTTTTCGTGTAATCAGTTATACACCAAGTTTATATTGTATTTGGCTATTTCCATTGCTTATTTTTTTACTTAATAAAAATGCAAAGCTTAGATACATCTTAATTTTTTTACTAGTTGCAATATTTCTTAGTAATTACTATGGGTATTTTTGTTATTTTATTTTCTTGTTTTGGCGTAGCTACGACGTTTTACGTAAGAAATTAAAGTGGACACGTGCTTTTAGAGAAGTCATAGCTGTTACATTTGGCATGATACTTTGTTGTTTAATATTTATATTACCTGTATTGGAAACCAACCTGCCAATATTCGGCAGCTATTTTAAAAATACACATGAAAAAACGACGACATATCGGATATATAGACCTATTGAGGATATTTACAACCTTTCGTTACGTCCGTGGTACTTTTTGATTCCGCCGAAAACATCTTTATTTTTTGGCGATATCTCGCAAATTGCATATTCTAAAATTGAGGGTACAGGGAACTATCTTACAACGTCCTATACCGAGGAAGAAATGGCAGGGGCCTATATTGGCTGGCAATATATAATTGGCTTTATTGTTGTTCTTGTACTTTTGGTTATGGAACGTAAACGTGTGGCTGTATCTACTACGTTTCCATCAGTTGTGTTAAATAAGTACAATATACAAAGGTTTTTCTACATAATTATTCTTATACTGTGCGTATCAGGCCCTCCAACCATTAGCGTATTTGGATTAAAGATTTATACCCCAACTTACGTCTTGTATTACATAGTACCCATATTTAGAACCTTGGTCCGTTGGGAGTTGGTTATTTTCCTATTCGTACTTTTGACTTGTGCGTATCTGATAGATGACATATTAAATTGGAATAGTAGTAAATTTTACAAATGTGTATTGGTTACAGGGTTATTTTGTCTAAACATTACGATATTTGCAATTAAATTACCTGTAATAAATATTTGTAATGTGCCGCTGGAATATCAATATATTAGTAGCTTTAAAGGTGAAAACTATATTGTATTTCCAAAAGGTGACTATTATTCCATATTTTGGGGGTGGGTTTCTCACGTTAATCTTAATAATCCTGTAGACAACTATAATAAAGATTTAGCATTGCAGCCGGACCAATTAATTCCTTCGTTATTCCACGCCGATGTCAATTCTCTGTTTCTGAAGGAACATAATATAAATCTTTTAGTATACTATCCGAGAAATATTTCAGCGGATCTATTGAGTAAAGTACATGCTGAAAATGCTGCAATTAATCGAGTACAAGATTTAACAATGTATTTGAATTTACATTACGGTATTCCTGTAAGTAAGAATGGTGCATTAATTTATTTAATAAAATAATTATGGAAATAACTAAATTTATTATTATATTTATCGAAGTCGCAATATATATACTTTTGGTATTAAGGTCCGGTAAAGCTATCTTTAGAAATTTTAATACTGTTTACCTTACGAGATTATTGGCGTTGCTGAACATTTTTATAATTGTCTGGTATTCTGGGATATCGGTGATATATGCGACGGCAATTATTTCACTTTGTGTTGGTATTATTTTCTTACTCATAATTTTGTTTAAACAGTATTTATATTTTATTTCAATAATACTTTTAAGTATTTCCGCTATTGCAATGTTTTTAGGTTATAGAGAATTTACTCAATTTCCTGCCAAACTAATGTATATAACACTTGTGTTAGCTGTGCTTGGTGAAATATTTTATGCAAAACAACGTGCCACTAAAAATTAAACTAATAATTTTCTTTATTCTTATGCAGTGTGTAATTACTAAAAATTATGCGCAAACTAGGAATATATATTATCAAAATGTCTTTGAAGATTTAGGTATTCGTGTTAACACGTATGATTCAGTTAAAGCTGGTACGCTAGATGTCACAGTGGATAACCTTTTGGTTTTCACTACACAACTTAATCCAAAGGATACGTATCTGTTATCAGCTATCCCCAGGTACAATACTATGTTTGTAATTTGTGATAATTCATACGTAGACGCCAAATTTTTATGTACACCCGATGCTGTAATAGAAAGAAATGCTATTTCTTTGCCTACAAAATTAGTTGATATAGGAACTGCCGATTTGACTGCTACTAAGCTTAATATCTATAGAACAACTTTTCTAGGGGTTAACACTATATATTTGCCAGAGAGCCTATTATTTGTACCACAGTATCGAGAATTGCTAATTAAATATTTATCCTCTTTTGATAATAGTAATTCCTCAATCATAAATAATGTTTCTAATATAAAAAAGAATTATGTAGACAAGTCTGCTACGCACTATAACTTACTTATGAATTTTTCTAACTATTTTTCTCATATTCTTATATATATGGCAGTAATTATATTAATATTAACTGTATTCAATGGAATTTTCAGAGATTTTAAAAATGATAAAAAGTTTCTATTTAGACGTAGTTATTATCACAGTATTTGGTTAAAAGTTTCTTCGTTTTTAACGACATATCGTTGGATAAATGTGTATTGTTCATTACTTTGTGCCATTGTACTTATGCTTTTGCTTATTATCGCTACGGTACATCATATTGATTTGGGATCAAAGCTTAGTATGCAGAGCATTACAACTGCATTTACAAATATAGACATAAAGTATTTGCTATTTTATTTATATATTCTGATAGCGGTGTTTTTCTTTATAGCACTGTACTTGGTAGACTTTGTAAAAGTAGTAGATGTAGCAATAGGAAAAACTACAAAAATTCGGGTAAATGCTGCATTGGTCCTTACAATTCAATGTATCCTTATACTTACTAGCATTATTGCCATTATCTTTACTGATATTAGTACAGGAAGTATTTTCTTTGCTCTAGCCGCAATATTAGAACTTATACCAAAAAATTCTTTTTTAATAACACGCGCAGCACGTTACCGATTGTACGTCGGACTTGTATTGATCCCGTTAGCTTTGTTTGGGTGGACGCTAGCTAATAAGCCTAATATAACAGTTTATAAAAAAGTGACACTTATGCGTGATAGTTTTTATTTACCAACGCATGTAGATTTACCTAAAAATGTATTCTCGGCCGATTACATAATTCAATCACCAAAAAATGATTCTTTGTTTGCGGATTCTTACATGATATTTAACCCATATTTTAGCCGCATTCATAATATCAATCCGGACAATATTAATTTTGATCTTTCAACGGCCAATTATTATGTTGTTAATACCGACAAGAAATTAACACTGCTTTCGTTGATAAACTCTTCTAAACTTAGAGATGTCTTAAAAAGTTCGGTACCGACCTCTGTCTTTTTTGTGCAAGATATTAATCAATTTAGTGCCGAATCCGTAAACTTTAAATTATTTGTTGATTGTAAAGAAAATCCTAACAATCAAGACGTATCTCTAGTCAAAAACTTTTCTAGTGTAGATGGGAAGATATTAACGGATAAAAAGCTTCTGATAAATTATCCGGGATGTACTGCTGAGCAGGTGCTTAAAGGTTTTGTTCAGACATTTAATTTACCTATATCCTCTAAATTTTTTAGAAATTTTGATTCTATTTATGAGCTTACTGGTGTAAAGGGTTCGTATCTTGTGGCAGATAAGAATATTTTAGGGACGTATAGTTTCCAATATTTACCGGATATTTCTTCGCGGACTATTCTGGTTGATCACGTTGTTAACAAGAAAGCTAACGATATTTATTGTATTTCGGCATCAACAAATAAGAATGCAACTTATGATATAAAACCCGTGGAAAATACTTTTGATATATCTAAAAGTATTAATAACTTAATTAATATTGGTGCACTTTCAACCTCTTTTGATTTATGGTCTGATAGTGAACATATAAATATTAAGCAACTGCAACAATAATATTATCTAAAGAATTTTCTAAATAGGAAAAATAATTTGTAGATTAATTTTGCAGGTAAGAATACTGTAGCTATCAGTTGCATAGCGAAGTAAACTTTATCACTTAACGACATTTTGTAACCATACTCAAATATTGCTTTTATTCTGATATAAAGTGTCAGTTTTTGTTGCCTCTTGGCCTTAGTCTGCGAAATACCCTTGGAAGACTGTCTATACTTTAATAATATATCGTTCAAGTTGTAAAATTCACCTAATTTACCGACTCGAAAATATAAATCATAGTCTTCAACGTCGCATAAATCTTTGTTATATACACCGGCGGTTATCAATTCTTCTTTGCGCCAAATAGTAGCTGGGTGGGCGAATGGATTATATTTGAAAATATTTTTTCTTATAGCTTTATCGGTCGGATTATATGTTCGCACATGTAATAAATTCAATTTTTCATCGCAGATTTGTATCGCTGCTCCGGATACCACAACTTTAGGATGTGTTTCCATAAAATTAACTTGAGTTTCAATACGCGTAGGGTAGCTGTAGTCGTCCGTATCCATCCGTACAATATATTTTCCCTTAGCCTCACTAATACCTCTATTTAACGCAGCACTAATCCCCAAATTCTTTTCCTGTACAAACACTTTTATGCGATTATCTTTTTTTGTGTATTCATTAATTATCTCTTTGGTTCTGTCTTTGCTTCCGTCGTCGACAATAATAAATTCAAAGTCTTTATATGTTTGTGCCAAAATACTTTCAATAGCTTCACCAATATATTCTTCGGCGTTATATGCTGGCATTACAACACTAACTAATGGTTCATTATTCATGGAGTTTTATCTGAAATAATATACAAAGGTCTTCCAATAACTTCGTAATAAACATAGCTTAAGTATAAAGACATAATTCCTAAGCTGGTTAAAACAACGCCAATCAAAAAAGTATTAAACAAAGTTAGTGTGACGTTTGGAGAAAAGTACCATCCTTTTGTAATAACTGACATTGCCAACCCGACACAAATCGCCAAAACAGATGTAGACATTAAGAACAATCCTAAATATCCAATGTACTTCAGTGGTTTTACAGAAAAAGATAGTATGCCTGTTTTTGCAAAAGTTAAGTTTTTCCTAAAGGAGTACCAAGGTTTACCGTGAATTCTTTTGCGTGCTATAAATTTTACATATGCCGGTTTATAACCAATCCAAGGCACCATTCCTCGTAAAAATCTGTTGTGTTCTCGCATAGAGTTTAATTTATCTAGTGCTGTGCGATCCAAAAGTTTAAAGTCGGCCATGTCTTGCTCGATTCGTACATCAGACAGCATGTTAATAAATCTATAAAAAGCTTTTGACATTACTTTTTTGCTGAGTGGTTCACTATCTGTTGATGTTCTTACTGTATGTACAACTTTAAAGCCTTCTTCCCATTTTTTAATCATTTCTTTAAATAATTCTGGTGGGTGTTGTAGGTCGGAGTCGCAATATATTACGGCATCACCTGTTGTTGCGTCTAAACCTGCCGTAAGTGCTATTTGATGTCCAAAGTTTCTGGCAAAGCTTAGGCCTTTCACGCGAGGATCGTTTTTATTTAATTCCATAATATTGTTCCATGTTTCATCATCGCTGCCGTCGTCGACAAAAATTATTTCAAAATCATATTTATCTTCAAGCTTTTTAATAACTTCAAGAATTTCTTTGGCCATTAATGAAACATTTTCGGCTTCGTTGTACGCTGGTGATACGATGGATATTGTTTTCTTTAACTTTTTTGATTCGTCTTGCATATTACTTTTTTTATTATACTCGATAACACAAACACCTCTTCACCTTCGTGTCTTATTCGGGTATTATTAGTACATGCTACAAAAACTCCAAACTCCCACAACAGTCCAATGTATTTATAACCATAAAACACGCATATTTGCGCCACACTCGCTGTTGTGGGAAGGTCGCCAGCACAAAGTTACTATTTTTGGTTATCATCATTCGTATCGACAAGGAAAAACGATGATGCATGTGTTTTCGGTAGCAAGCCCCACGTTATATTTTAAGATTTTATTTAATACCGATTCTTTATCTTGGATTGTTGAGGAGATTTCTGATGGGGAGGCCGACTAAGTCGCCCCTGTAGTGCGGCTTGGCGCTAAAAATTTATGTGGACACCTCAAAACCACCCAAACAACTTACCTTTTAACCCAAAGCCCGCGACCATAATGCTTATGGATATAAACTCGTGCTTTGCCACTATTGAACAGCAAGCGAATCCGCTTTTGCGTGGTAAACCAGTTGCCGTTGCTGCCTACAACACGCCAAACGGTTGTATATTGGCCGCATCTTATGACGCTAAACGTTTGGGTGTTAAAACTGGCATGCATGTTAAGGAAGGAAAACTATTATGCCCCAACTTAACTGTTCTCACACCTGATCCCCAAAAATATCGAGACGTTCATTTAAAATTAAAAGCATTGTTACAAACTTACAGCAGTGTAGTTATTCCAAAATCAATCGATGAATTTATTATTGATCTCGAAGGTTTCCCGTCACTTTCCCGCGGTATTACAAATGTCGCTTTAGAAATTAAACAGAGAATAAAAAAGGAAGTAGGGGATTACATTACCGTTTCAATTGGGATTGGTCCTAATAGATATTTGGCCAAGGTTGCATCAGGTTTGCAAAAGCCAGATGGTTTAGTGGAAATACACAAGGATAATTATTTGCAGATTTTTTCTGGTATGGAATTGATGGATTTATGCGGGATTAAACGTCACAATGCTGCCCGGCTTGGTGCATATAATATTTACTCTGTTATGGATTTTTATAACGCCGACGCGGTGGCGTTGCAACAGGCCTTCCATTCTATTGTTGGCTATCATTGGTATTTGCGTTTGCACGGCTGGGAAATTGATGACGTTGAGTTTGGTCGCCATAGTTATGGTAATTCTTACGCACTACCAAAACCTTTTTCTAAAATGGAAGACTTGGCTCCTATTATGTATAAGTTGGTAGATAAAACTGCGCGGCGTTTGCGAAAAGCTTCGTATAAAACAAAAGGAATTCATGTATCTGTAACTTATCGTGACGGAAGTTTTTGGCATCATGGACATGTTGTTGGCAAAGCGTTGTTTGATTCTCGCGATATTTACAAAGAAGTTTTTAGGATTTTGTGTAAGTCTCCGTATAAAGGAAAACCCGTGGCTTTGTTAGCCGAGTCTTGTTTTGATTTGGTTAAAAGTGATTGTGCTCAAATGGATATGTTTGAGGACGTTGAAAAGAAAGAACGTTTAAATGATGCTTTGGATAATATTAATGATAAGTTTGGTGAGTTTGTTATAACGCCCGGGCGATTGATTGATGCGGTTAAGTATGTCCAGGATAGGATTTCGTTTGGTGGCGTTAAGGATCTTGAGTAAGTTATACGTTTTTGACTTGCCCTATAGTGACGGGTACAATGTTCGCAGCTTAGTAAAATAAACTAAAGGAGGAGAGGAAAAATGGCACGGTTTTCGGAAAAACTCGTAATGGGCGCGTTGGTTTTGATACTTATTGGTGTCTTAGTTTTTGTCGGTGGGGGTATTTACGGTTTATGGGACGACGTATTTGCATCCAGCAATTTACCCAAATGTTATGTGCAACCAGCTTTTGTTGTATTGCACCTCACGGACGTACAGTTTGACGCTTTTGGTTTTGCCAGTGCGACACCTGTGGAATACACAGACTTTGTTCATGGCAATGCCGATATAACTTATCCGAGAATGTTCCTGGGTGTTTGGTCAGGTGCTATGAAGAACGCGGAAAAAATCTATGTAAAAGCAAGGGTTACGCGCTCGTTAACTCAAGGTAAATCGGTCATCTATATAATCTCGATTTTAAGTCCTGAGGAGGTTGCCGCCTATTTGGACAAGATTTCGAAACCGGGAGACCCTGTGTATTGCCCATAACCAGGATTTTTCATCATTGAAACCCGTAGTTTGTATTTATACACTCTGCGGGTTTTCTTTTTTCGTAGATGATCGCGGCGCAATTTCTAATGTGCTTTATAAATACTTCTTACCCTTTAACTTATCCGGCAAATACTCAATATCAGGCAACTTCTCACCTTTTGGACTGTGATAATAGTTATAATCCTTACCATATCCCAAGTTTTTCATTAACTTTGTTGGCGCGTTTCTAATATGAAGAGGTACAGGCAAGTTTCCAAACGTTTTAACATCCTCAGCAATTTTTCCATATGCAATATAGAGTCGATTATCTTTTGGAGATTTAGCCAAGTAAGCAACAGCTTCAGCCAAAGCTAAATTACATTCAGGCATTCCAAGTTTTTCACATGCGTTAAAAGCCGCTACGGCCAAAATCAGCGCTTGTGGATCGCGAAGGCCAATATCCTCGGATGCAAACCTAATAACGCGTCTGGCTATGTATAACGGGTCTTGTCCGGCTTCTAACATACGTGCCAGCCAATAAAGTGCCGCATCTGGATCTGAGCCTCTCATTGATTTATGAAGTGCCGAAATTGTGTTGTAAAATTCTTCACCTTTTAAATCAAATGCCAGCTGTTCTTTTTGCAACGCAGTTTCTAGGTCTTTAACTTCAAGTTTTCCGCTTTTATTTAAATTTGATGCAATTTCCAATACATTTAGTGCTACGCGTGCGTCACCGTTTGATGCTGTCGCTAAAAACCTACGTCCTTCTTTTCCGAGCTCTACATTTAAATGCTTGGCCCCGCGTTCAATAATTTTATCTAAATCCTCTTCTGTATGTTGTGCTAACACAACCACTCTGCAACGGGATAAAAGTGGCGAAATAACTTCAAACGAAGGATTTTCCGTTGTAGCACCAATCAGTGTAATTCGGCCACTTTCAACTTGTGGCAATAACGCATCTTGTTGAGCTTTATTAAACCTATGAATTTCGTCTATAAATACAACTGGTTTTCCAATTTTTGTTGATTTTGAAATATTTGGATCTTCTAATAGAGTTAATGTTTTTTTTGATGCGCTGTGTGCTGTACTTTCATTAATCGCTTTTTCTATTTCCTTTACCGATGCATTTACCGCCGAAAATTCAAAGAATGGTCGGTTAAGCGTGTAGGCAATTATTCTTGCCAGTGTAGTTTTACCGGTGCCTGGTGGTCCCCAAAAAACGAGTGAAGGGAAAAATCCTGTATCACCAACACCTTCAAGTAGTTTAGAAATAATTCCTTCTTTACCAACTATTTTATCTTGGCCAATAAAATCGGCTAAGTTTTGCGGGCGCAAAATTTCCGCTAAAGGTTTGTTTGTATCCATTAAAATATTTTACGCTAATTTATTAAAACACGAAAGAATACCGAAGATACTAGAGGGATTATTTTTTAAAATGAAAGTACCAGTTAGGGTTTAAGTGACCAAGCATAAGCAAGTCTTCTAGGATGTCGTATATGTAATGAACAGTCCAAGAAAGTAAGAATATTTGTAAGTAAATGTGTGTGTCGTTATTTTGAAAATACAAAAATGGTACAAACGTAAGTAATGGTGCTGCTAAATTGTGTGAATATAAGGACGTTAGTTCTTTGTGATTATTTGTGCAAAAACGCCAAACGCCACGTAGTTTGAATTTTCGCAAAAGCTGTTTAACCATTTTAGAATATTCAGTTTTTCTTCCATAGTAAAACCAATATAACAAGTGATCGCCATCAGGAAAAATGTTTCCAAGCACACCAATTAAAACTAATTTTTTGGCTTCTTCGCTTGGGTAAAGTCTTTCTACAAGTAATCCGCAGATAATCCCTAGCAAAACGTGGATTGTCATATGATTATTTTGGCTTTTTCTGATTAATGTGTCGCGCATATGGGCAGTTTCTTTTTAAAGTTTAAATAGCTTTGCTAGTGATCTTGATATTAAGTCTTGACCTTTGCTAGCTGTAAGTCTGGACATAATTGCAATATCAAGTATTAAGTTTGTAGCACTTGCTACAGCTAAAGTTAATATTTTAAGTCTTGGGAAAAGTAAGAACACTGCAAATAAAACTGTGTTAAACGTAACGAATTTTATTAAATCATTTTTTGACTCGTTAAAGCTTTGTCTTATAGCTTCTTTTATTAAGTAAAGGGTTCCGTGTTTATCTTCGTAACCAAATTCGCGGGATTGATCTAGGTAATATCTGCGGGCCAAAGCAAATATTCTAATGATATTTCTCAAAATTTCTATTGTGACGGTTGTTACTATTAAGTTTAAAGTTGTCCAAATATTATGATCGTAAACAAAACTTCTTTGCATTAGGTCATAGCCATATATTTTTGCATGAAGTACTACGTTTAAGTTTGCGGGTAAAAAGAATAGGTTAGTGCTATCCATTGTTAAGAAGAATACGAATAAAATTACTTCCGAACTGTCTACTAATCCGTTTTTAAAACGTTTAAAAAATATTTGAGCAAACTTTGTTGGTTCTGCTGCATTTGGTTCTGGTTTACTGATTATTCCAAAAAGTGCGATTGCAACTACGGTTATGACTATAGTTAAAATTGTAACGTCATTGCTTTTACCTACAGTTTTATAAATGATTAGCAAAAGAACATATATTAAACCTGCAATTATGTATGAAAATATTGGAGCGGCAAAGATTAAAAACTCTCTAAGCAATTGTAAAAACTTGTGCCAAAGGCTTCTTAAAAAGTCTAAAAAGTCGATAAAAGTAAGGGAGCCTTCGAGCAATATATCTAGTATTCGGCTAACTTCCTTACGCATACCCAATATAACGAGGATTCCAAGGCCAAAAAAGATCACTGCCGAGGTTAAAAGCACCATCCAAAAGATGTTTAAAATGATGGAAACGGCCGTTGGGAACAAAAATCCAGCTATAACAAACAGTGCTATTATGACCAAAAATGTGGCCAATAAAGAGAAAACCTTGCGATCAAGGCTGTTTTGCGTGGCTTTTCCGGTTAAGATATCTTTTAATGTCATGGTATGAGCAGACTAAAGGGCATTAGTCAGGCAGTGTAAGTATCTCATTTCCGCCTTCTTTTATCAAAACGGTATGTTCAAACTGCCCAAAAAATCCTCCATCGCGCATTATCGTCTCCCAGCTGTTTTGATACTTCACATCTGATTCTCCTGTGCATATTAATGACTCAATGCAAATTATCATTCCGTCTTTAAGTTTCAATCCTGTGTTTGGATCTCCGGTACAAGGTACTTCGGGATCTTCGTGCATCTCGGTTCCTATTCCATGACCTGCGTAATCTTCCAAAACATTTAATTTATTTTTATAGGCTGTTGTTTGAAGTGCGTTTGCGATATCTCCAATACGTTTATTTGCTTTAGCTTCTTTCAATGCTTTTTGCAACGCGTCGTAGCTTGTTTTAACTAATCTTTGTTTTAGTTCAGAAGCTTCACCTACTGTTGTTACAAATGAGCTGTCTACGAACAATCCTTTTGCATCTATTACTGTATCCACAGTGATTAAATCTCCTTCTTTAAGTATTTGTCCCATTTTTGGATAACAATGCACGCACTGAGTATTTACACTTACACAAAGACCCGTTGGGAAAGGCGGAAGGTAATAAGGTCTATAACCTTTGCACGAAGGATTCACGGAATTCTTTTTGCACAACTCTATAAACTTAAGTTCCAAATCCCACGCGTCTAAACCGGGTTTTATCATTTCTTTTAGTTCCACAAGAATATTTCCGAGTATTTTCCCGTTTTTGCGCATTATTTCTATTTGCTGAGGTGTCTTAACTAAGCTCATACTTTGATTCTATCATCATAAAGACTCGCTTGCAGTAATTAACTATTTTTATGCTACTATTTATGTATGAAAAATTCACAAACTGAAGCCCCTATAAGTTCGCCAGTAAGTACAGAAGTTGAGCACGAGCATATGCATGATCACCACCACGGAGGCCACGATCATGATAAATGTGATATGCACGAAAATTGCTGCAAAAGGAAGTCTCCTTTGCTGATGATTTTAGTACCTGTGTTGTTAGTTGTAGCCGCTGTTGTAGGTACTTGGTACTACAAAGACTCTCAAGTAAAAAACACAATAACAGTGTCCGGAAAGTCTCAAACACGTGTTAAGAATCAAGTTGCAGATTTTTCGTTAACTATTACTTCTACAAACGCCAATAAATCCCTAGCTGTTCAAGATGTTAGTGATAAAGCTTCCACTGTTGTAAAACAGCTTAACGATTTTGGTCTGCCCGCAGAAGATGTTCAAACAACCAACTTTAATGTTTATCAGCAAGATACAGCATATTTAGATGCAGGTTTAACCAAATATCAAAAAGGTGATTGGTCTGCTACATATACAGTAAATGTAACTTTAAGAGACCTTACTAAATCAGCAGATTTAACAAAGTTAATGTCTAGTGTCGATAATGCTTCGATGTATGGTCCAAACTTAAGAGTTGATAACACAACCGTTAATGACAACAAACTTTTGCAGGAAGCAGTTGCAGACGCTCGTGCTAAAGCCGAGGCTATGGCGATGAATACAGGAAGAACAGTAGGAAAAGTTGCCAGCATGTCCGAAGGTAGTAGTGAATATCCAACACCTTATCCAATGATGTACGACAAAGTTGTAACCGCAGGTGGTGGCGCTGGAATTCCAATTGAAGCCGGTTCATCAGATGTGTACAAGACTGTGTCAGTTTCGTTCTACTTAAAGTAATTTTGGATTAGAATAATAATTAAAGCCTAGGAACTTAAACCCTAGGCTTTTTTTATGCTACGATGTTTACGATTTTACCGGGGACGTAAATAAATTTCTTAATTGTGTTTTCGCCAAGTGCGGCTTTAACTTTTTCGCTTGCTAGTACTTTTGTTTTAACTGAATCCTCGGATTCGGCCAGTGAAACTTCAACTTCATCTTTTACTTTGCCGTTAATTTGAACAGCTATTTTTAGCAGATTTTCAGTTGCTAATTTTTCGTCATAGGTTGGCCATTCTTGTAAATGAACACTGTTTTCCTTTTTCCACTCTGTAAAGCCATTTGCTTCTTGCCATAATTCTTCGGCAGTAAAAGGAATAAATGGAGCTAGAACTTTGGTAAAACCTTTCCAGATTTCAATATTAATGTTTTCTTCTTTTTTAAGTGCGTTAACGAAGATCATAAATTCACTTACGGCTGTATTCATCTTTAAGTTTTCGGCCATGCCTGTAACGTTCTTAATCATTTTGTTGTACATCTTTTGTGTTTCTAGTGATGACTCTTTCCCGTTAACTTTAGCTTTAAGTGCGTAAATATTATTTATAAATTTATGAACAGCTTTAACGCTATTTTCGTTCCAAGGATATGTGTCTTCATATGGACCAATAAAACATAAGGTCATTCTTACGGTATCAGCACCGAATTGTTCAATTAAAGTTCCTGGTTCTACAACGTTTCCTCTGGACTTAGACATTTTCTGTCCGTCAGGTCCAAGTAATAAACCGCCGGTCATTCTGTATTTATAAGGTTCGGTTGTTGGTACTAAACCAAGGTCGTAAAAGAATTTGTACCAGAATCTTGAGTATAGTAGGTGCATTGTTGTATGACCGGGATCGCCATAATATTTGTCGACCGGTAACCAATATTTCATTTTTTCAAAATCAGCAAATACTTCGTCGTTTTTTGGATCGATGTAGCGGATGAAGTACCAGTTTGAACCTGCCCAAGTCGGCATTGTCTGAGTTTCACGTTTGGCCGGTTTACCTTCACTGTCAGTTGTATTTAACCAATCATCCATGCGGGCTAGTGCAGATGACCCATCTGATTGGGGTTTAAAGTCTTTTGTATAAGGAAGTTCCAGCGGAAGTTTCTTTTTAACGCCTTCGACGTCCGTGGTTTTTACAATAGCTTCTATTTCGCCATTTTCTTTGTATACAACCGGAATAGGTTCGCCCCAGTATCTTTGTCTGGCAAATACCCAATCTCGGATTTTGTATGTAACTGTGCGTTTGCCCCAACCTTTTTCTTCAAGGTAGTCCATTATTTTTTCTGTAGCATCGTGAATGTCCATTCCGTCTAAAAATGCGGAGTTAATCATTGTTCCGTCAGATTCGTTTACTTGTGATGCGGTTGTAATGTCAGATTTGTCGCCGTCTTTGCCAACTACTACGCGTATAACCGGAATATTAAACTTTTGTGCGAACTCAAAGTCTCGCATATCGTGGCCGGGAACACCAACTACTGCACCTGTGCCAACGCTTCCCAATACATAGTCAGCTACATAAATTGGCATTTTGTAAGTCGTTAAAGGATTAATAGCATAAGCACCCAAAAAGACACCTGTTTTAACTTTAGTTTCAACGATTCGCTCCATATCGCTTTTGTTTTTGGCCTTTTCCACGTATTCATCAACGGCTGCTTTTTGCTCCGCACTTGTGATTTTGCTGATTATGTCGCTTTCAGGAGCTAAAACGATGAAGGTGGCACCAAAATTAGTATCCGGACGCGTGGTAAACACTATTACTGTTTCGTCAGAGTTTTCGATATTGTACGTAATGTTGATTCCAACTTTTTTATCGATCCAGTTCTTTTGAGCTGTTTTTATATAGTCAGGGAAATCGGTGTCGTCTAAGCCTTGAATTAGCTTTTCAGCATACATAGGCATCTTTAATACCCATTGCTTATACATTTTCTTTTCTACCTTGTAGCCACCACGCTCTGATACTTTACCGCCGTCGGCTGCCGTTAAAACTTCCTCGTCGGCTAAGTTACCAAGCTCCGGGCACCACCAAACGGGCATTTCTTTTGGTTCTGCGAGTCCGTTTTCGTAAAACTTAAGAAAAAGCCATTGAGTCCATTTATAATATTTAGGATCACTTGTGTTTATTTCACGATTCCAATCGATTCCGTAACCCATGTCCTGCATAGCTGCTTTATAGTTGGTTCCAAGCTCCTGAATGACTTCCTGAGGAGTTTTGTTTGCTTTTATGGCATAACCCTCGGTTGGAAGTCCAAAAGCGTCCCAGCCCATAGGGAAAAGCACATTGAAGCCTTTCATTCTTAAGTATCTAGAATAAACCTCAGGAACGGTATATCTCATTGCATGACCTATATGTAGAGCTCTACCTGAAGGATATGGAAGTTCAGCTAATATGTATTTTTTTGGTTTCGGGGAAAAGTCTACTGCCTCGTATATGTTGTCCTTATACCATTTTTCCTTCCAATTATTCTCAATATTTTTATGATCGTAGTTTTCCATAGGTTCCTTTAAAAAAACAGATAGTTGAAATTTAATTGATTTTATAATATATTGCAATACATGGCAAAGAAAAAAGGCAACAGATTAATAATTGGACTTGAATGTACCGTCACTGGTCGAAGAACCTACGTTACCCAAAAGAACAAAATAAACACTACTGAAAAGCTTCAGATAATGAAGTATAACCCTAGTTTAAAGAAGCATACTCTTCACAAAGAAATTCAAAGACTTAAGTAAGTTTTCGCGTATTAAACGTTGAATTGCACTTGCTAGTTCTTTATATGCCCAATATTCTTAAAATTACGGGTGGAAAACAACTTTCTGGTGAAATAACTCCTGTTCCCAACAAAAATGCTATGTTACCGGCACTTGCTGCCAGTGTTTTAACCTCAGATACAGTCACTTATCATAATCTTCCAAAATCTACAGATGTTGTGCGAATGCTTGACGCTTTAAGAATTCTTGGCGCCGAGGTCGACGATCACGACTTTTCGCTTATAACCGTTAATTGCAAAAACATAAAAACGTATGAAATCGATAGCATAAATGGAAATGCTATGCGATCTTCAATTTTGTTCGCCGGTCCGTTGTTGGCGCGCTTTGGTAAAGCTCGCATTCCTTTACCTGGCGGATGTGTTTTAGGCAGAAGGTCTATTGCTGCACATATTGATGCTTTTGCTAAAGTTGGTGTAACTACAGAAATATCTGACGGTTTTGCAAACTTCGAACGCACAACTCCATTACTTAAGCACTATTCTATTTGGATGATGGAAGCAAGTGTTACAGCTACAGAAAATATCGCTATGTACGCTGCTGGTTGTGAAGCAGAATTTGATATTACCGAAGCCGCCGCTGAACCGCATGTTACGCAGCTAATTAAATTGCTTGAGGAAATGGGTGCAACTGTTTCTGGTTTAGAATCAAATAAACTTTGTATCACGGGTAAAAACGTATTTGCTAGCGCAACATTTATTCCTGAGCCTGATCAAATTGATATTGCCGGAATTATTATTGCCACTGCTATTACCAAAGGTAAATTAGTTGTTAAGGGAGCAAACATTCCAAGGGTTTCCGGAGGACTTGTTCAATTTTTTCAAAAATGGAATATCGGCATAACCACTAGTGGCGAAGATTTAATTATAGATGGTACTAAAGATCTAGTGATTAACTGTGCTGAATCGGGTTTTCCTTTGGCAGGCGATGATTTACCAAAAGTTTCTCCACGACCTTGGCCGGGGTTTCCCGTTGATGCTTTGCCAAGCGTGGTTACGTTAGCTTGCAAAACCCATGGAAAAACTTTGATTCAAAACTGGATGTACGAAACAGGCTTAGACTTTATTCGCGAGTTAAACGTTTTGGGTGCAAACATATTCATGGCTGATCCACAAAGGGTTATTGTTACAGGGCCTATTAATTTCACTGGAGGAAAAGTAGTTTCACCTTCAATAATTCAGGCGGCGCAAGCTATATTTTTGGCAGCACTTGCAGATCCTGTTGAAACAAAAATTGAAAGTTGGGAAGTTATTAAAAGACGTTATCCCGAAATTATAGATGTTTATCGTAAACTTGGTGCCACAATCGAAGAGATCGCGGCTTAGTTGCGTGGTGCAAGTTAATACTGCATAACTTCCTTTAGCGATCTTCGAATTTCATCTTTGGCGCGTTTTGTTTTAACAACGTCTTCCCAGTCGGGACTTGGTTTCTTTCTATTTTTAGAAGTTTTTATTTCCACACGATCCCCATCTTGAAGTTCATAAGTTAGTTTTTGAAGCTCGCCGTTTACAACACCGCCAATACAGCTATTTCCTAAATCGTTATGAACGTAATACGCAAAATCTATTAAGTTAGCGCCGCGTGGCAATTCTTTAATATCCCCTTTAGGGGTAAAGACATAAACGTTATCCGTAAACTGATCAATTTTTATAGCTGCACGATTTATCCCAAAGTTAATCTCTTTTAGCCAGTTAGGATTTGCGAACATTTTCTTTTTTAAGGTTTCTCCAGTTTTATAAAAAGTATGACTTGCTACACCAAATTCATTTTCCTCGTGCATTTGATGTGTTTTTATTTGAATTTCAAGCATAAATCCAGGTTTTACTTGAAAAGTATTATGCAAACTTTTATAACCACTTGGTTTAGGATGTGTGATGTAATCGTCACGTTTGCCTGCGCTGTCGTCCCAGATTTGCTTTAATATGCCTTCAACTGCGTAGCATTCTTCAACTGTATTTACCAAAACACGCATAGCAGCAATATCGTAAACTCCTGACAAATCTTTAGCTTTTCCTTCAGCAATTAATGTTAAAAGCTTTTTATGGATTGAATACACGTGCTTAACCCTATGTTCAACCTTGGCCTTAATACCTTTTTCTGCCAAGATTTCTTTTATAAATTGAGAAGTGTCTTTGAGAGTATCTTGGATTTCTGGTAGTTTATCTTCAACATAATGCACAATTTTGTAATATTCCCCTGGATTGAGAATTTTAAGTGCCTGATCTTCGAGTACTTTTGTAAATTTACCGATTCCAAGTAATTGAGAAATAGGGGAGTAAAGTAAAAGTGCTTTTTGAGCTACTTTATCTGCCATTACTTTAGGAAGAGTGTATACCGACTTTATATTATCAACTTTATCAGCCAACCTAATTATTAAAGTTTTTTGGTTTTTTATCAGGTTAAAATAAGTTTGAACTATAGTGTCGCCGTTTGTATTTGGGTCTATTGAACTGATATTTCCGCCCGAAAGTTCGTTGTATTCTTTGACGATGTTTGCAACGTTTTCACCAAATTCTTTATGAATTAAATCATAGTTCTTTGGTGCTACATCAAGTGCGTGATGAAAATATGCTGCTATTAGGGTTTCTTCGTCGTTAATGCCTGTTTCCTGCAATAGATCAACAACCCTGCTTGCGTGGTCAAAATATGATTCGCCTGAAAGTCTGAAATGGTTTTCATGCACTTTGTAAGCGAGTTCTTTAGCTTTTATTATTGCCTCTGTTTCCATACGTTTAAACATGGTGGGCCGATAGTACAACATAATTTATGTTTATCAATGTTGTTTATTTTTGTTAGTTGGTTGGGATCGGCTCTCCTTGTGAGTCACGTTCATTATGGCAGGATATTGGTTAGTTTTCAAGGTAAGTATTTGCTTATTTGACGACAGATTCACTTTAAACTAGAATGCCGTAAAAGAAATCTAGTGAAAGGAGAAAAAATGTTACGGAGTTGCAAAGTTTTTGGTTGCAATGGTCTTCTGGACACTGCGATCACGTATTCATATGGGATGCAATCTTTACATCCCTGTTCAAAATGCGGCCGGCTACATAGGATTGTCGATGATAGTCCTGCCTTTGATAGCCAAGGAAAGATGTTATATCTTCGTGGTGAAAAGCTGGTTCCAGAGAACGGCCCTGCTATTGTTATGTGGCTTTTTGAAACTGAGCAAGCTGCAATGGTCCACAATACTAAGCTGGGCAAGGTTGTAGGCGAGTCGCATACCCATAGCAAACTGTTGCTGTTTGCTACCAATAGCCAGATGGCCGGATATTTTAATCCCGCGAATAATACGTGGGTTTCAAAAGATATCGCCGTACTGGTATTCAAAGATGTGGTGTAAAAAAGGAGCAAAAAATGCCTGCTGTTAAGTGTAGGGTCGCGCAGTGCGAGGGCTTGATTGATTTTACCATAAGCGCCGCGTTGCAAACAGGTTGCATGAGCTGTACCACGGTATTTCCTTGCGCAAAATGTGGCAGAGTCCATTCATATGATGGCCACTTGATTCGTCGGCGCAGTGGCGAACCGATTTATATTCGTGCCGAGCGTTTTGAAAACGATAATCGCCCATACGTGCTTGTGAATGTTTTTAAAAGCCCGGAGGCAGCAAAGCGTCACGATTGTCGCAGAATGGGCAAAATTGTATACGGCGAGGCCTACTCACACGCAGACCTGGTTTCATTCAACAATGGCTGTGCATATCTGGCGTACTACAATCCGAAAACTGAAAAATGGATGAATATAGCTGAGGTTTTGGAGCTACTGCCTCAAGAATAGATAAAAGTTCGTGTCTAAAAAGGTATCCTTGTTGTTAAATAACAGCCTGGGTACCTTTTCTTTTTCCCAAACCTTCCATTAACATCGAATAAAACCTTAAATTATGAATTGTGGCCAATCTCCAAGCCAAACTATCGCCGGTTTTAAACAAATGTCTTAGGTACGCTCGGGAATAGTTTTTGCAAGTAATGCAATCGCAATCATTTGAAATAGGTAAGGTGTCTTCCTTGTATTTTCCTGAGCCAATATGTAAAAATTCGTAATCGAGCGAATCAGCATAATTCTTAAACACATAAAGTCTTTGGTGACGAGCATCGCGTGTTGGTAGGACAACATCAAACATGTTATAGCCTAGGTCAAATCCTTCAATAATATTTTCTGGTTTGCCAACTCCCATCGCGTATTTAGGCTTATCGTTTGGCATCTGTGCGGCCGTGTAGCCAACAATATCAGTTAAAAATTCCCTATTAGCGTTTACCGGCCAACCGCCAAAAGCGTAACCATCAAAATTTAGCTTTACCAATTCTTCCGCGCATTTTTTGCGTAATTCCTTGCTCATACCGCCCTGAACTATTCCAAAAATCCATGGTTTATCTTCAGTAGCCAAGCCAGCAGTGTGGTTATCAAAAGTTTCCTTACATCTTTTAGCCCAAGCAATTGTTCGCGCCACCGACTTTTCCTGTTCTTCCAAGGCTTCCTCGGGATCGGTGCAATCGTCTAAGCACATAATAATGTCACTTCCGACGCGCAACTGGGTTTCAACGCATAATTCCGGCGTTAAATTTAACGTGCGGCCTGTGCCTTCAATTTTAAAATGAACTCCTTCGTCTGTGAATTTACCGTTTTTGGGACTGCGTCGTATCAATGACATTGCCTGAAATCCACCGGAATCGGTTATAACCGGTCTATCAAAACCCATAAAGTTATGAATTCCGCCAACTTTCTCTATAGTTTCCAAGCTTTCATCTACCAAAATATGATAGGTATTTACGACCACACCTTGAACTTGCGATGCCTTCATATCGTCAGCACCAACACCTTTAACATAAGCGTGAGTTGCGTCCGGAAAGAACATAGGAAACTTAAATTTTTCTTTGCTGTGTTTTGCCATATATAAGCGACAGTATAACATTCGTTTGTGGTAGAATGATCAGATGTATTCATCACCTTCGATGGATTCGCCGGTCCTTAAAAAAGGCAAGTTATATGTAGTCGCAACACCCATTGGAAACTTGGATGATTTTTCTGTACGTGCCTTAAACACCTTAAAAAATGTTTCAGTAGTTTTGTCCGAAGATACGCGCGAAACCGACAAGCTTTTTAGAAAATACTCCATTCAAAATAAACAAATTTCATATCGAGATCAAAATCACGACAGAATTTACCCACAAGTTAAAGATATACTAAATGCTGGTCAGGATTTAGCTATAGTTTCAGACAGCGGTACACCGGTAATCTCCGATCCCGGCTTTAAACTTGTTTCCCAATTAGCTGATGAAGGTTACGAGATAGTGAGTATTCCCGGACCATCTGCCATTATTTCTGCTTTATCGATTAGTGGACTTCCAACAGATAAATTTACGTTTTTAGGCTTTCTACCTAAGTCTTCTACACAACGCAAAAATCTTTTAACACAATATGGCCAGCTTGATACAACAATCATCATATATGAATCTCCCTTTAGAATTGGTAAAATGTTAGACGAAATTTCAGAAGCGTTAGGCGATCGTTATGTTGTTTTAGCAAATGACCTGACAAAAATGTATGAGAAGTTACAGCGCGGTAAAGTGTCTGAGCTTATTACACAATTTAGTGGTAAGCAGAATAAGTTTAAGGGCGAATTCGTAGTTTTAATTGCTAAAAAGGATTTTAAATAGAATGGACGAAATTTTAAAGGAAGAACGACAACATTTAGAAAAAGTTGTTACTAAGATCAAACTTGCAAAGGCGACTCTTGAAGAAGGCCTTATTGCTGTAGGCGACACTAACCTAGATCGTCTAAAAGAGCTTCGCGAAACTGAGTACGGCGCTGATTTTGAAATATTTTTAGAGCAACTTCACGATAAAAACCAATCACTCAACTTAAAAGATAGATTTAAACGTATGGAAGAGTTGGATTTTTTGATGAAGGAACCTTACTTTGCCCGAATTGATTTAAAGGATGCTGCCGATAAAGTTAATCGACCTTTTTATATTGGTAAGTTTGGTTACACCGAAAAAGAGCCTGTTGTTATAGACTGGCGCGCAAAGGTTGCTACTGTTTATTACCGCTACCGCTACCCTCAAAAAGACGTTATGTACGATACTCCTGACGGCATGCAAAAACGCGATTTAACATTAAAGCGAACTTATGAAGTTGAAAATGCAGAATTAGTAAAGTTTTATAACAATGATATTCAACTTGATGAAAACGAAATTATCATTGAAAAAATTCAAAGTAGAACCGGCGGTGTTTTGGAAGATATTATTGAAACAATTCAGATTTCACAAATGGACATTATCGAAGCCGATCCACGACAAGTTTGTATTGTTCAAGGTTGTGTTGGTAGTGGAAAAAGTACAGTTGCTATTCACAAACTGGCACATATATTTTTTAACTATCCAACATTAATTCATCCGGAACGCTCTATTTTGGTAGCAAAAAATCAAATACTAGTTGGCTATCTTTCTACGCTTTTTCCAAAACTTGGAATTTTTGACATTAACTACAAAACTTTGCGCGAACTTATTGTTCATATTGTTTTTAGAGAAGAACTTGATATCCAAATGGATTTAAACAAGGGGCAAGACACAACAGTATTTGATATGGCAAAAATAAAAGAGTTCACTAAAAAAGTTCAGCAAATTCACGACGTTTATCGAAATAAAATTAGCGACATCTTTTCTAATCCTGAATATGCGTCATTTGGTGGTTTTAAATATATTGAAACAGCAACTCCATACGAGAATTTAAACGAGGCCACAAACGATATTGAAGAAGAGTTAATTATGCAAAAAGATATGTTAAAGGAAGTAAGTTCTGGTTCTATTAAAGCGTATTTGTATAAAGAAAACATAAAAACCATTCGTTCATTGGTAAAAAGATTAGGTGATTTGCGCACACAAATAAAACAAAAGGCTTTGCCAACGTTAATACGTGACATGAAACTAAATACCAAACGACAAATGGGCTACTTAGAAACATTATTATATTTAGCAGCCTACACAGAATTAGTTGGTATAACCAAATTCCCAAAGTATGAATATTGCGTGGCAGATGAAGGCCAAGACTTTAGCGTGTTGGAATATTTGTTTTTAAGTAAAATTGTTATGCGCGGAAGATTTGCTATTTTCGGTGACTTAAATCAGTCGGTTGAACAAGATGGCATCGACAAATGGGAAGAAATTACAACTGTTATTCAGGAAGCAAAGAATGCTTCTACGTTTGAACTTGACACTAACTATAGAAGTACGCGTCCAATAATCGAATTGGCCTGCAAAATATTGAGCCCATATACTTCTAAATATTTGCCAAAGTCTATTAACCGAAAAGGTGAAGAACCTGTTATTGAAAAATTTAAATCCAAAGAAGAGTTAATGGCCAAATTTAAAAAAGAAATTGAAACTGACGCCAAAGACTTAAATAAAAGTATTGGTGTAATTAGCTTAGACGACGAATTGTTTGAGGAAGCCACTAAAATTACAGAAGGGCTGGGTTTAGACAATGAACAGGTGTTACGCCTTGATAGCACAACCCGAATTCGTTATATACCAAAGGGAATTTACCTTATGCGAAGTGAGGACTGTAAGGGTTTGGAATTTGCCAAGGTTTATATTCTTGACCTAAATTTGGATAAAGTAAAAAACATTGATACCGCGCGCAAAGCTTTTGTTGCTGTTACTCGTGCCATGAACGAACTCCACGTATATGGTTTATAATAATTCCAATATGTTCTCTTATTTCAAAAAAGTAAGTTTGCCCCTATTATCTATTCTTCTGCTTTCAACTTTTTTAAGATTGTACAACTTGGGTTATTCCGATTATCAGGGAGATGAGATTAAAGCCTTGTATTACCCAGATCCAGGTCAAAACTTTTTTAGTTTTTTAATGGATCAACGCAAAGGGCCGCTTCAGTTTTTTGTTACTTATTTGCTTAAATTCATTAATGCCGACTACACTAACCGATTTTTAATACGCCTGCCTTTTGCAATCGCGGGTATTGTTGCTGTTTGGGCATTTTATAAATTAGTTCAAAAACTTACGAACGAACGTGTTGCTTTTTATGCATCGTTTTTCTTTGCTACCAACGGTTTTTTAATCGCTTTTTCCAGAATAGTTCAGTATCAATCCTTAGCGATCGTATTTATGATTTTGTCACTTTATATGTTTGTATTGGCTTGGAAAGAGGACAAGTTTAAGATTTCCGGAATTTATTTGGGTTTTATATTCTGGGCTATTTCATTACTTTCTCATTACGACGGAGTTTTTATTGCACCCTTAGCTCTTTACGTTTTATTTAAGTGGTGGAAAGAGAACAAATCACTTTTGAAACATTTAATAATATCTTTGGCTATTAGCGGAGCAATGTTGTTGGCATTTTACGTTCCTTTTGTACTTACACTTTCACAGGCTACAAAAGATTACTGGATGGGACGTGTTACAGGTTCTGCTAATACTAAGTTATCAAGTTCGAAATATTTGTTTGTAGTTTACCAGCCTATTTACGTAGTTCATATTTATACAGCTTTGTTAGCACTAGGCGCGTTTTTTCTGTCACTGCAGTTTATTCGTTTTAAAAAACTTGAACCTTTTAAGTTTAGTTCTGGATTTAGAAATACAGTAATTGCAGTTGTTGCCTGGATGGCACTTCCAGCCATCTTTATGGAAAAATTAATTTCTATTCCCGGAACTCATATTTACACGTACATTATTCCTTTGATGGTTATCATGGGATTGGGAGTTTTGTTTATTGAAAAAGTTATTTTTAAAGTTTTACCTAAGTTACCAGCTTACATAATATTTATGTTAGGCATATTTGCTATCTTTATGTTTGTTTCCGCTCAGGCTTACGCTATTTTCGACGATCACTCTCAGGAGTATCCGTGGACACAAGAAAAGTTTTTGATCTGGAATTTTCCTGAACCAACTCCCGTTTATAACTTAAGTTTGTTTGGTTTTCCATATTATAGGAATTGGGATGGTATTAAATCTTTTGTTGCATCACATCCTGAGGTTACTGCCTATACAACTAATGAGCGCGAGGCAATAACCAGATACTTTATACCTTTACAAAAAGACGGAACTTTAGCAGGGTTTTATGTTTACATAAATAACCCTCAAAGTCATACTGACATTATTTCCAGCGATAAAGCCTTTTATTGGGCTTCAAAATATGACCCAGTCTATACTTTTTCCCGTGATGGTGTAGCAATGGTAAGAATTTATCAAATGAAAACCGGAACATTAGCCGAAGTTAAAGATCAAGGTTTTTAGCTAATATAACCGATGTCTGCCTTTATTATCAATCAAATAAAAATAGTTAGTGACTATGGTGACAGTAGAATTTTGCCAATAGTTGTAACGTTAGCCCTTTTTCTATTTTTAGTAGAGGAAAAGTATATTCGTGAGGGTTTTATTTTATTGTTTTCAGTTGCCAGTGGTATATACGCCACGGTTTTAAAACTAATCTTTAAAGAACCTCGCCCACCGATGTTTCATTACAATCCATATTTGTTGGGAGATATGTACAGTTTTCCAAGTTCTCATGTAGTTTTTTATACGGCTTTCTGGGGATTCGTATTTTACTTAACTTTTAAACTTAAAAAGGTAAATTATTGGGTAATAACTCTTATGCGACTTGTGTGCATATATTTTGTGTCATTGGTTGGAATATCTCGTGTGCTTGTTGGTGCACATTACGTTCAGGATGTTATAGCAGGATATTTTTTTGGCGGATTATATCTTACTTTGTTGATTTGCGCAGATAGATTTTTACCAAAGGTGTGGAAAAAATATAAAAAGCATCACGAATCCTG
>Ga0114951_10000706_pt1 | contig 45254 bp, 79 predicted proteins | sample AM7aDNAmetaG_FD_88677 | JGI IMG/M metagenome (GOLD analysis project Ga0114951, IMG submission 88677) | Freshwater microbial communities from Finland to study Microbial Dark Matter (Phase II) - AM7a DNA metaG | ecosystem: Environmental > Aquatic > Freshwater > Lake | place: Finland: Lake Alinen...
ATGGAAAATCTAATATTTCAACATTTAAAAATTTTATATGGAAAGTAAAGATAAAAACAAATCAAACTTGTTAATAGAAAGGTTCATGACAGAAGAACCTGATGTGCTGGAAAGGGATCTGTTGAAAGCAGGAACTGTTGAATGTCTTGGACACTATCAAAGGTCCTGGGATTCACTAATACCTGTTTATGATAAGATCTCTAATTTCTATTCTGAGATGACGTTTGACAGTGGAGAGATACAATCCCCTCTACAAGATGAGTGGAGTAACAGAATAGGTAGTATTACATGTGCTATTCTTGATGTACATATTGAGGATACCTGGGATGAGATTGTAAAATTTATTGAATGGTATAATAAGGAATATAATTAAAACTAGAACGATGGAACAACAAAAATTTGAATGCATTAAGAACCTTGTAATGAATGGCACTGGTGCAATAGCTTTCTTTGCAGGAAGTACATATTATGGTACACTTGTAGAGAAAGATTATTATGAGTTGACCAGTGAACTTGGCCCAGGTCATGGAATGCCTCTTGATTCTATGATTGAATATTTTAATATGACATATGTCCTACCTAAAAATTGGTACATCAGAAGCAATAAGGAGATAGATGCTATCTTATGTAAATGGAGAGGATGTGGACATACTGACTCTGCTGAAACAGCTATATTACTTTCTACCAAAATGTGGATGCCTGATAGTCAGTTAAACTTTGTTAAGAGAACAGTTACAAATCTTACAGAAATCACATGGGAACAATTTAAGAAATATGTTCTGAAGGAAGAAGAATTTGTTCTTCCTGAGAAGTGGTGTATTAAATCTGGAGAACCTGAAGTTGCAGAATATTGTAGAGCATATTGGAACCATAAAAGAAGTTATAATACTGATGAGTGTAAGAATGCTTATGCTCATTTTCCACCTTTTGATGGTGGTGTTACAACATCTTATTATATTAAATCAGGATATACAGAAATTACATTTGAACAGTTCAAGAAATATGTATTAAAACAAAAGGAGGAAAAAACAGTGGAAAAGAAGATTATTGGCTATAAATTAGTAAAAGAAGAATATAGGGAAGCAGCAGCAAAGATTGCTAAAGTAACAACATTTACACTTTATAATGATACACATCTTAGTGTTAATTCTGATGCTGAACATTGCTTAAGAAAAGCAGGAGTGCTCAATCTTTGGTTTGAACCTGTTTATGAAGAGGAAAAGTACAATATTGGAGATTGGATTACCATTACAGATCTTAAACAGTTTGTAAGAGGATGTAGTGCTCTTGGCCGTGGTACATTTCAAGTGATTAAGTATAATGGAAGATATAATAGGGGTCTTACAATACAAGAGGATGGGTTCTTTGTTAAAAAAGGAGAAGATGTTTGGAAGATCAATGGTGATTTTGCTGCTGCTACAAAAGAGGAGATATTGGCTGCTAAATATCCTTTCAAATTAGGAGATTGGATTTATGCTGAAAAAGGTTCAAGATTTATAGATTATAGAGAGTCTACCAATATTCCAACATTTAAGCTGGGAGAAATAACACCATATGATAATCATAGCGATCTTTGGTTAAGGGCTAAAGTAGGAGATGGAAATGGTGTGAGAGCTTCTATTTGCAGACTTGCTACAGCTCAGGAAATTGCTAAAGCTACTGTTCCTGTTGTTAATATCAAAGGATGTACAGTTCAATTTCTTACTGATGGTAAGGTTAAGTTTAGTTGTCAATCTTATGACAAAGAATTCATCCTTACCCTTGTAAATGCCTTAAGGCAGAACGAGTTTGATGCCATTGATAATTATGATGGCGAGTCACTCTTTTCAAGATTAGAAGCAATCGAAAAACATCTATTAAAATAGAAACATGAATAATGTCCTTTTTGATAGTGTTAGTCGTAAAAACATAGGGGATCATCTCTTTGATTATCAATTAGAACTAGTTGATAAGAAAAGGGTTGATACCCTTGATGTTGAGAACTGGAGGTTCACTTGGACCCTCACCAGGAATCAATATGATATCTACAGGGATTATACAATTAAATTTTGTAAAAAGACCTTTAGATGTAACAGACAGAAAGCTGTTGGTATGTTTGAGTGGTTTTATAAAGAATTTGGGCTGAGGATAAAAAACTGATTATCAATATGTTGTACTATACTTGTGATGTATGTAATTGCACTAAATCATCTACTGAGTTTAGAAGTCTTAACAAATGTAAATCTTGTAGAGAGTTATATTTAAAAGCTTATAGAAAACAATATTATCAACTTAATAAAGATAAACTGGATAAGATTAATCGAGGATGGACTATAAACAATCCAGAAAAAGCTGATAATATAGCTAAGAAAACAATATTGAAAAATAAAGAAAAGCGTTATAAAAAGAGTAGAGAGTATCATAAGTTAAATAGATCACAAATTAGTAAGAAAGAAGTAGAGAGAATAAATAGTGATATCAATTTTAAAATATTGAAAAGATTAAGAACTCGACTTTATGTATCTATAAAATCAAAAGGTTCTATAAAACATAAATCTACAAAACAATTGTTAGGATGTAATATTTTAGAGTTAAAATCTTATTTAGAATCAAAATTCCTTCCAACAATGACATGGGAAAATTATGGAAGATGTTGGCATATTGACCACATAGTTCCTTGTTCGTCTTTTGATTTAACTCAAAAAGAAGAACAGGAAAGATGCTATAACTATACAAATCTTCAACCATTATTTGCATTCACAACAGTCATTGATGGTATTGAATATATTGGTAATGTAAACAAAGGAGATAAATTAATTAAAGACTAGAATTATGGGAGCTGTAAATTTTATCGAGAAAGTAAGAGCAAAGAGCATGTATGAAGCTTATAAAAAAGCTAAAGAAGATGCTGAAGAAGAATATGGACATGAACAGGGATACTCTGGAGCTATAAACTCTGCAAATAGTCCTAAAGATGTTACAGAGCATTATAAGAATTCCAAACTATCTCTTCCTAAGTATATAGATGATATGCTTGAGAAGGCTGGTAAGAGGGATTGTTTTGGCATCTGTATCGAGAAACCTGTAGCTAACACCAACAAGAGTAAGGCTAAAGTTGAACATGTTGTTGTTAAAGGAACAACCAAATGGATCCTGCAATATTGCGTATATGAAGGATCTGTTATAGGACTATTGGAAGATTCACAGCTTAAAACATTCCCTACAAAGGGACTAGCTGTAAGTTTTGCAAAGGCTCATACAGAGAAGACAGGAAGACGTACTACCATTATAATGGAGAAGCACGTTGACAAAGGATCTGCTGTTGTAGCCAGGATCTCTTATAAGAAGAGTACTCATGAGAAAGATGGACTGTATTGTTTATTTGGCATAGCACCAGATTGATATGAATCTATACTTAGCTGTTGATAAAGATAAATCTGAGTGGATTTTCTTAGGAAATCCTAAACGTGAAGTTATTGTATGGATCCAAAGTGATAGAGGAGCCACAATACCTTTACCAAAAGGTTCAATAGAAAGATTGATTGAGCGTAAAATTACTTGGAAAGATAATGCTATATTCTTTGGAAAGGTAAAAATTGATGATAGATCATACGATAACGAACCAAGTTATGATAAAAATAAGATAGCACTTCTTATAGATATGATTAACACTATGCAAGATTATATTAATCTTCTAGGTAAAGAATTGGATGATTGTGCTGTTATGTTATCAGTACATGGATGGCAGTCTAAAAGAGTACAGGAAGGAATTGATATAAGAAACAAGATGAATGAAATTAATAATAAATTAAAACAATGATTCAACCAGGAGAAAAATTTGAAGTAAATGGTATAACCCTTGAGGCTGTAACCACTACAAAAGAGTTAGGATGCTTAGAATGTGAATTCCTCGTAACAGACGCTAAAGGAATGGCAATGGGTTGTGGAGATCCGTTACATGATCATGATTGTTTTGATGATGATAAAGATCTCTTTGTAATCTTTAAAGAAGTAACAGAATGAGAGCAATTAATTTCAGAAAAGTTAAAAATTGTAGCAAATGACAGAGAAGATAAGTACAATGGAAACTCCAAGTTTTTCAGAGGAAGACGATAGAATTCCTGAGATGGATAAAATGTGGCTGTTGGAGAAAGAACAGGAAATGTTTGTCGAATGGCAGATGCAAGAAGATAAACTTCCTGCTAGATTAGAATTAACAATGCCTAAACTTGAACCACATGAAGTGGAATCTGACACCCTTCCATTTTAGGGAACTGATTGTAAAATCATATTCTCTGGATCATATATTTCTGTTGAAGATGATACATGAGCAGCTTGATCTTTTACCTCTTATGACAGAGAGTGCAAAGATCACTGCTCTTGTACAGAGTCTTAATAGAAAAGGTTTGATTACAGATGATGGATCTAAACTCACTACGTTAGGTCTTGAACTACTGGTCTTTATGGATTCTAAAGAACCTAGAAAGATTGAGAGAAAGAAAACAGACTCTTCTAAATTTGAAGAATGGTGGAAAGAGTTCCCATCAACTGATACTTTTGAATATAAAGGTAAGTTGTTTTCAGGTTGTCGAAATTTAAGACAAGGTAAAGATGACTGTCGTATCAAATTTGATAAGATTTTATTAGAAGGAGAACATTCAGCTCAGATTTTAATAGATGCCTTGAAATTTGACATATTGAATAAAAGAGAAAATTCTCTTAAAACAGGAATCAATAAACTTACATATTTACAAAATAGTTTAACTTATCTGAATCAACGTAGTTATGAAGGATCTATAGATCTAATACAACAAGGAATAGTAATTGACGGATCTTCTGAAAATTGTAGATCTGGAACAGATATTTAAAATTAGTGACATGTTTTCCACACAAAATTTATAAAAATAAAGTAAGTACATATGAAAAAGATTAAGACAACAATCATTGTTACCTGTACACAGGAATACTATGATAAGTATTATCCAAAACTACAAGCTGAAATTACTTCTGGAGAAGTTAAGAAGAAATTTACTACAGAGCATGATAAGAAAGATGGAGTGATAGATGCTGAAATAACCATTGAAGACATAACAGAATGAAAAAGCCAACATTTACAGATGTAGGAGTGGTGATGATGATTGTCACACCTATCCTGGGATTAGTATTTAGTATTTGGGCATTCAATAAACTAACTGATGACGTTGGTTCATATACCAAAGAGTATAAAGACTCTCTTGGTACTAAAATTGTCCTTGCTGGAGACACACTCACTATTGTAGATTATTCAATTGTTAAACGTACAGTGATATTATCTAATACACAGAGTATTTCTTTTGAATTTTACAAGAAAATAAAACTGAAATGACACAAGAAGAAGTTATAAGAGGCAATGTATTAATTGCCAAGTTCATGCAACTTAAGAAAAAGCCACTTGCTAAAGGATTATTTCAAGAACAATATCAACATTGCTTCTCAAACCAAGGATTTAACAAGTGGATAAATGAGGAAATGCTAAAATTTCATTATTCCTGGAACTGGTTAATGCCAGTGGTGAGAAAGATTGTAGAATATGCTTGTGATGATGATCACCAGGATGTATTTCTTTCTGACGAATATTCATCAGTGCTGGAGACAGTACCTATGGCTATTGTTGAAGATACATGGAAAGTAGTAATTGAATTTATAAAATACATCAATGATAAAAGTAATACTTGAAGTGAAAGGGGGAATAGTCAACAATGTAATTGCTGATGGTCCTATAGAATACGTATTGGTGGATTGGGATAATCTTGAGGCAGGAGATGAGTTTCCTACAGAAGAAGATTTCAGAGGATGTCAACTTACAAGTGATATTGAAGGATCTCTTACAGGATTACGAATTGATAACATTTTAAAGAATGGAGAAGATGTATAAATTCTATAAGTTACTCGGTAATGGCAAATGGAAATATGCTGACACGTTTAACAGCACCCTTGATCCTAACTATCATGCATACATCAACTGGTGCAGGGATAATGGGATCAAGTGGAAGCTGATACGTGTATTTGATAACAAAATAATGTTTGAAGGTTAAAACTATGAAAATCACAATCGAAACAAACGAAAGGATATTCCTTATTCATTTAGAAGGATGGGAAGACCAAGATTATTTTTGTAATCTTTCTCAGATACCTGAATTACTTCAGTTCAAGACTTTTAATTATCCGCCTAAAATTTATCATTATTGGAACAAAAAGTTTCAGCGGGTTAGCAAGAAAGAGCTTAATTCATTTTTTGAGGCAAATCAAATTAAATATCAAATCAAATGAGAAACCCTAAACTATTAGGCTTATTAAGGAAAGGATGTAGTATTACTTTCCCTTCAGGGTTAGTCCTGAGACAGGTTATGCAGGACGATGTCATTGAAGTAGGAGTACAAGGATACGACAAAGAAGATTTTGTTAGTATCGATGGTTATCCTCTTAATGAGAAAGGGCTTGAAGAAGCTTTGCAATATGAGGAGTTCTATGCTAGTAGATACGAAGATGAGGAGAGACTTAAACTTGAAGAACGAGAGGAGGAAATGCAATGAAGAGATTTATATTTACACTTCATTTAATTGGATTAGGTGATGACATTGACGAAGCTTGGAGAGATGCAGTTGAAGCTACTGCTTTAGATAATGATCCACCACCTATTGATTTCAAAGTAGAGGAGGACGATGACGATGAGTAATTTCGAAGAGCTGGAGAAAGAGATTCAATATGGTATGGCTGGCAGGAATAGTGGTATTCCTATGGGCTTTGACAGATTGAATCGATTTATAGGAATCAGAAAGAGAATGTATACCCTCATTGGGGGTATGACAGGCTCTGGTAAAACTTCTTTCCTTGATGATGCTTATGTTTTGAATCCTTATGATTGGTTTATTTCCAAGGAAAACATTACAAACATCAAGCTAAAGATCATTTATCGTTCTATGGAGCGAAGCAGGATCTATAAGCTTGCCAAGTGGACTTCAAGGAGGATATTCCTGGACCAGGGAATACTTATTCCTATGAATAGACTATTGAGTTGGAATAAGGATAATAAACTATCTTTGGATGAGCATGATCTGTTTCTCACTGTAAAAGATTATATCGATGGGCTCGAAGAGGTTATTACAATTATTGATGGACCAGAGAATCCTATTGGTATTGCCAAGCAATTGAAAGAGCATGCACTGGCTAATGGTAAGATTGAAGACTTGGATGAGTATAACAAGATTTATATTGAGAATGATCCAAACACAATTACCCTTGTGATCATTGACACTATGAACCTTCTGAAACTTACCAAAGATCTTACCAGCAAGAAGGCAGCAATAGATAAGATGTCTGATGAGCTTAGGCACTTCAGGGATTTTTATGGAATGTCACCAGTGGTAGTCTCTCAGTTTAATAGGGAGATTGGTAATATCCATCGACTTAAACAAGGAGATGTTGAACCACAACTTGAAGATTTCAAAGAGAGTGGTCAAACGCAGGATGATGCTGATGTGGTAATTACATTATTTGATCCTTCGAGGTATGCAAGTGTACAAGATAAGTCTGGATATAAAGTTGATAAATTTACAGACGAGTATGGTGCAAACTACTTCAGAAGTCTTAGGGTTAATAAGAATTCCTATGGAGAAGACAACATCAGGATTGGTATGGCCTTTATGGGTCAGATAGGGTTGTTTAAAGAGTTGCCTAAGAAAACAAAGATCACAGAGGCAACCTATAGTAGTATTTTAGACAAAAGTTACTTTTTAAAAATATAATTATGGAATTTCAATGGCTTAGTGAATTCCCACGCAAAAATCGTGGATGGTATTGGGAGATAGAACTTATTCCCCACATTTCAATTGTTAATAATCCTGACGAAGGATTTGCAATAGGCATAGGATGGTTATTCTGGACAGCTGCATTATTTATTGATTTAGAATAATGAACGATCTATTTAGCTCCCTTCCTCTTAGAGATTTACGACAAGAGGAGTTTGCTAATCTTTGGCTCAATACAGGAAAGTTTGGTATCTTACATTTAGCTCCACGTTTTGGTAAGATCAGGACCTCTATCCTTATAATGAGGATAATGAAACCTAAAACGGTTCTCATTGTTTATCCAGACACAAAGATTAGGCAAGCATGGTTAGATGATTTCGATAAATGTGACTATCATAATGAAGGTGTAGTGTTTACAACATACATCTCCCTGAAGAAACATTACGAAGACGAATTCGATCTAATTATCCTGGATGAGATTCACCTGATATCTCCTGCTCAAACAAGATTGACAATTGAGATGTTAGGAGTGAACAAATTTGTACTAGGGCTTACTGGTACATTATCTTCTGCAACAAAGACGTATCTGAAAGCTAATCTTAGAATGAAGGTGGTAGGAGAATATTCTATTAATCAGGGCATAGAAGAAGGAGTGCTGGCAGATTATCAAATTGTTGTTATATCTACTCCTTTAGATGCATTCTCAAGGATGAGATATCCCAAAGGGATGTATACTGAGAGGGAAAGATATGGGCATCTGTCATGGGCTGTAAATCAAAACACTGATAAGGAGAAAGACAGTAAGTTTCTTCGTCTTATGAGAATGAGGGTTATACAGAATTCCATTGCTAAAAGAAAGAAGACCATAGACATCCTTCATAAGTATGCTGATGAGAGAATCCTGGTATTCTGTGGGATCACATCAATAGCTGATTCACTAGGTATTCCTAGCTATCATAGTAAAAGTTCAGAGAAGAATGTATTTGAACGATTTGCTACAGGTGAGGGAAATCACCTGGCTGTAGTCAAGATTGGGAACACGGGTAGATGAAAGTTATGCCCGTTTAAAACCCCTCTAATTCGATGAAACCTTAATAAGTAATGTTGAAGGTAATGTCGAGCCAAGCAAAGAATATTTATATTCTTGGGCGTGTGTAGAGACTATTCCGTAAGGAAGTACACTAAATATTTTGTATATTTGGTGGAAACGGGGGGTATTATAAAAATAAATGTACAATGTATAGAATTTATTATTTGACATCTGAAATCGATCTAAATATTCCTATGTATGTAGGGATGACTAAATTAACTTTAAAACAAAGATTAAAAGAACATTTAGATCATAAAAAAGGACATAGTAGAAAAGATAATTGGAAGACTGAGAGAAATAAGAACATTACAATTCATCTCATTGAAGATAATTTTTCTACTTTTTCAGAATGTATAGAAAGAGAGTTATATTGGATTAATTATTGGAAAACTAAAAATCCAACATTAAAGAATTCAATAATTTATAAACTTTCTGAACATCCTTATACAAATGCAATAGAAAATATAAGAAAGAATATTTCTAATGGAGTTATTGCAAAAAAATGTAAAGATGTTATTGTGTTAGATGTTAATCAAAATTTCATACAGGAATTTCAAACAATTAAATCAGCAAGTAAGATTCTAAAAGTTAAAGAAGAAATAATTTCTAAAAATTTAAGAAATCTAACTAAAGCAAACAAGTTTATATTCATATATAAAGACGAATATGATATAAATATAAACTATGACTACAAAGTCTATAATGCTAAAGAAAGAAAGAAATGTTCTATAAAACCTATAGTTTCTGAAGAATGCAGACAAGCAAGACGAAAATCAATAAGTATTATCAATATTAATACTAATGAGAATTTTAGTTTTGATACTCAGCAACAAGCATGTGAATTTTTAGATTGTGATAACAGTCTAATATCCAGATGTAAAAAAACTGATAAATTGATTAAAAATACATTTAAAATTTTATAATAAAGACATAGTCCGATCCTCAGAGAAATCTGAGAAAAATAAAAGATAACTTACAAACCTTTAAACAAGGTGATTATTAACTATTTTGACAGTAATGCTGAGAACATGACACAGAAGATCCTCAGATGTATGTCTATGGAATATGATAATCCTGGCAAGAAAGCTCTAATTTATATTGTTACAACAGATGAAGATGAGGAGAAAAGATGGCTGGAAAGATCATTAAGTTTCTTTGATAAAACTAAAATTAGATATGTATGAAAGTTAATAGGTTTAGTATTCCTCTTTATGACTACGATGTTGTATATGTAGAGATAGACGAGGATGATCCAATAGATCGTCAGGTAGCTTTTGTAACTGAAGAGTTAACAAACATGAAAACTGATAAGCAGTATCTTGACGAGACTATCCAGGAGATAAAAGAAGAATCTAAGAATGGTGGCAACCATTTCTACAATCTAAGTAAATCAGTTAGTTTTATCATGATATATCCTCACGATGATCCTGAAAGACTGAAAGCTACTATTGCTCATGAAAAGAGGCATTTAGAGGATAGAGTTCTGCAACATTTCAGTGTTAACGATATCGAATCTGCTGGATTATTATCAGGATATTTAGCAAGATATATTCCTTAAAATTAGGAAATAACATTTTTAATTAGTATTTTTAATCTTTAATAATTATAAAAATGAGAAAATGATGGAAAAACAAGAAGAGTTTAAATTGCCAACAGAAATCAGTAAAGTGAGTAAATTACCACCAAGAGATTTAGTTATTCTTTCCATTCCTAAAGCAGGAAAAGGTACAATCTTTGGAAAATTCACAGAGAAATATAATGGGATTGTACTAGATCTTGAAAATGGAGGATATGATTACATCGCTGCCAGGAAATTATCAACTTATACAGATCAGAGTACTACACGTTGGGAAAGTTATCAAAACTATATCAAGTATAGAAAACTTCTTCTAGATAATAAAGGTGCTTATGATTATCTATTGATAGATGGAGTATCAGATCTCGACAATCTTTCTGAAATTGGTGGTACACTTACATATATGAATTCCATTATAGGTAAGTACTTTAATAGAGTTAAACTTGGTAATGGTAATTTTGGAGAGAAACTTGAATTTAGTGATCCTGATTGGAGATCTGTATTAACTCTTCCTGATGGAGGTGGTTATCAGCATACTAGATATTGGTTTATGCAACAAGTTGAATTGTTTAAGCAGATTGCTCCATACAGGATATGGGCTGCTCATATTCTTGATAAATATATCAAGGATAATGGTAAAGAAGAAGTAATAGGTAGTGAAATATCTCTTTCTGGTAAATTGAAGACAATATTTGCATCAAAGGTTACAGCATTGGCTAAACTAGTAGTAGATGAAGAATGTCGTTATCTCAATTTTGATGTTCAGAACGATAGTATTGTTGCTGGATCAAGATCACCAGAACTAAAAGGAAAAGTTCTTATATCTAAACAGCTTTCTACTGGAGAGATTGAAACTTATTGGGATACAATTTATGGAAAATAGTTGTATATATTTATTCTCTGATGAATTTGGAGTGCCTAAGTATGTAGGTAAAGCTAAAAATTTTAATATTCGAATAAAACAACATTTGAATAGAGATAGATTTAGATATTCCTCATATTTCTATAATTGGTTAAATAAGTGCATTTCTGAAGAAAAGGAGTATTTTATAGACATACTAGAAGAAGTAAATTCTAATAATTGGAAAGAGAGAGAAATATTTTGGATTAAACATATTAAAGAAAATGGATACAAGTTAACAAACATGACAGATGGTGGTGATGGTAATAACAATCAAGTATTTACCATAGAAAGTAGAGCAAGAAGGTCTGAGAGAATGTTAAACCATAAAGTGACTCAAGAAACAAGAGATCGTATCTCAAAAGGTCATACTGGTAAAACAGTATCTATTAAAACAAGGAATAAACTTTCTCAATATAATATAGGAAAACCTTGTTTAGAATCTACAAAATTAAAGTTTTCAAAATCAGTCGAACAATATGATCTAAATGGTAATTTTATACAGAGATTTATATCCTTAATAGAGGCTGCCAATTTCTTAAAATGTAGAAAATCATCATTGAGCAATGGTATTAAAAGAAATAAGAATGGAAAATTTAAGAAGTTTTTGTGGAAGTATGTATAAAGTAAACGAGTATTATAACTAAAAAAGTTAGAAATTATGCCAAATTTAGAAAATGCAGCAAATGGTGCAGTGATGAGAGGTGAACGAAGACCAACTGAACCTATTCAGGATCGTCCTTTGTGTGAAGAGAAAAAAGAGTGGAAACCTTCAAGAAAGGAACTGCTCAGACAACACGAAATCAATATAGGTTTCTTAGACGTAGGTTATATCATAAGGGTAGGATGTAAATCTTTTGCCTTTAAAAGTGTTGAAGAAGCTATAAATGAATTGAATATGTATGTAGCTGATCCACATACATCAATTGAGAAATGGAACAAGATTTTTAACGCAAACGAGTAAATTTTAAAAAATGAGTACAATTGGTGGAGAAAGAAGAGTAGCAACAAACTTTGCTAAGTATGTTGGACTGTTCGAAGCAAAAGTGTTGTGTGTAAATCCTGATGCAGAAGCATACAAGGATGTTTTAGGAATTGAATTGAAAGAAGACAGTAAAGCTACTGAATATCTTGGACTGAATGATCAGAATAATGCTTATCTGCGTGTTGATATCTGGTTAGAAGATATCAAAGATGGTGGAAAGTTCCCTGTCACATTCTTCCTGGAGAACAAAGAACGTGAGAACAAGGAGTTCACAAAGAAACAGTATATCAATGATGTTGGTACCTGTACCTGGGCTGCTGATCCTAACGACTTTCCTACATGGTTTGTTGGTGGTGATGGCAAGAATCCTCCTCGTGCCAATCGTGTTGCCTACAATGGTGAAGAGGAACTTTATAACTTCCTTCGTATATGGTTGAGTGAGCTGGATTATCGTGTGGCTGCCACAACTTTGCATATTGAGTGGAAAAAACTCATGAAAGGAAACGTGAAGGACATCGAAGAGCAGATCAATGGCGAATGGTGTTCAAACATTGTTTGTCTTGCCACTGTGAAGATGAAAGAGATCGATGGCGAGATGAAGGAGATTCAACGTATCTGGAACAAAGGCTTCTTACCTCCTTATTCTTTGAAGAACTTCAGATTGGTTAATTATAATGATCCTAAAGTTCAGCAAAACTTAAGGACCAGGAAGATGAAAGATCTGAAAGCTCATGAGAAATTTGTTGTTAATCTTACAGGTGAGTATGGGTGCAAAGACTCATTTTTGCTAAAAGACTTACAAGAATATAACGCTAATGATTTCTTAGTAGCTAGCGACAAAGCTATCCAGACAGATGATGCAGAATATTAATCTATAAGATTTTACAAGGGCAACTTTAAAATTAATAGTTGCCCTTGTTTTTCTTATAGATTATAATTATCTTTACCGTATTACTCATTAATAGTTAAAAGAATGAAACGTGTTGAAAGACTATTACAAGTTGCTCCTTTATGGGAACAAGGATTAGGATTAAGTGAAATAAGTAAAATTTTATCTATTTCAACAAGTTATACTTGTATACTACTCGATGAATTATATGGTAAGGATAGAGAGTATAGGCATATCTATAAACGAAGAGTCTTTACACTAAATGAAACATTCTTTGAAAATATAGACAATGAAGAAAAATCTTATTTCTTTGGACTTCTAGCTGCTGATGGAAATTTAAGTACTTCGCAGAATTCAGTTAGAATAGGGTTGCATGAAAAAGATAAAGAAATTCTTGAAACTTTTCGAAGATGCTTAAATTACACAAAACCTCTGGTTTATATAAAGAAAAGCAGTACAGATTGGAATAGAAGTAATCAATATTTACTAGAAATAAGTTCCACCATTTTTAGAAAAACTCTGGAAAAACATGGACTGACTCCTAATAAATCTTCTACTCTAAAATTTCCAGCAACACTTCTTCTAAATGTAGCACACCATTATATCAGAGGATACTTTGATGGTGATGGTTGTATTCATATAGATAAAAGAAATCATGCAGGAATCTCTATAGCAGGCAGTCTTGTCTTTTGTGAAAATTTAAAGAGTATTTTAGAAATATTTAACATCAGATCAAGTATAACTAAACATTATAAAGCTAATTGTTATTATGTACGTTCATTTGGACAGTCTAATATACTTCAGTTTTATAATTTTATGTACAAAGACGCTACTATTTTTCTTAATAGAAAAAAAGAAATATTTGAAACATGGAAACATAAACAAAAATGATTCAAGGAGTAAAAAGAACAATACTTACCCCCCAGGCAATTCTTAATAAGATTACTGAGTATGATATCTTCAGATATTATATGAAAGGAGATTGGAGGATCAATAGTGTAACCCTTTCTCCTTTTAGAGAAGAAAAACATCCTTCTTTTCTAATAGGAACGAAGGGAGGTGGGGTATCGTTCATTGACTTTGCTGATACAGAGAAACGAGGAGATTGTTTTACATTCGTCAAGCTCTTGCATCATATGGTGTCAATGGATGATGTGCTGAAGAAGATAGATCAGGACTTTGGCCTGAATATCTATACCAAATCTAATGTTGATTACAAGACCATAGTGAAGGAGTATAAACAACCAGAAGAGATTGGGAAGAGATATTCACTTATTCAGGCTTCTACACGAAGATTTACTCATGAGGAACTTGAATATTGGAATCAATATCACCAGAGCCTGGAAGATCTCAAAGCTAACAACGTCTATTCAATTAAAGAGTTGTTCTTTAACAGGAGCAAGTTTGTATTGAAGGATACAGAACTTAGATTTGGTTATCTCTATGATGGACATTGGAAGATTTACAGACCATTTGCTGATAGAAAGGTAAAATGGGTTCCTAACAATGTTCCTATTACAGCCCTGGATGGACAGGATGGAATACAATGCACCAATCTAATGATTCAGAAGAGTAAGAAAGACTTCATGGTAATGAACAAAGTGTATCCTTATAATATAGCAGTACAGAATGAGGGTATAGCATGCTTCTCCCAGGAGAACGTAACGTACATGAAAGATGTTTCTGATAAGCAGATATTATCATTTGACAGTGATATAGCTGGCGTGAAAAACTCTCAACAAATCACTAAGATCTTTGGGTTTGATTATTGCAATGTTCCTAAGGAATATTTAAAGGAAGGAATCAAAGATTGGAGTGATCTTGCAAAATCTCATGGATTAAAGATCATCGAAGATATCCTAAAACAAAAGGGAATTACATAGATGTGTCCTGAAAGGCTGTAGATAAACTACATTGCCCTGAAAGGCTGTGCAGTGCAAGATACAGATAATTTTTGACATTATTGCAAGAAAGTCAATGATATATGTTCTCGAAAAAATAGACATATCTTAACAATTGATTGACAAATATCAAAAATTGATTGATCTAGATTCGAAAAGTTATTGACATATATCAACTTGTTAATTGATTTACATTCGTTTTTAACAATTAAAACAAATATTATGAATTTAAACAGACATGTTTGGGAAGGTTGGACAGTTCAAAAGTTTATCGATGAACTTGAACCAATATTCAACATGATAATGTCAGGAGGATCTTGGCAAAAACCATTTACTTCAGATGAAGAGTTGAAGAAATGGTGTATGGATAATCAGCCATACTATAAAAAACATATTCCAGAAGTTTTTAACTATTTTAAAGAGAAATTATGAAGTACCATTTATCAATTATGAGTATTGATCCTGATGAGGATGAAGATGACAACCATCAAAAGTATGCCAGAGAAGTAGAAGCTGCTTCTCCTGTTGAAGCTGAAAGAATTGTAAAAAGCGAGTTTGCTGAAGAAGGATTACCTGTTTACTGGATTAAATTTAATTGATATGAAGAACAGAAGTTTAGACAGATCAGCAGATGAGGCAACTAATGCAATAACTGCTCTTGTAAGTGAAATAGAAAGTCTTGAAACAGAACTTGATGATCTTCAAGGTAAATATGAAGAGCTTCAAGAAAAGTTTGATGCTCTTGAAACTGATTATAATGACGTAGTAAATAATGCATTATGAGTACAGGATCAGTAAATATCACATATTGTGATATAGAAATGCAGATAGAGTATGAAGCTACTCCATACTATCCTCAAACCTACGAACATCCTGCAGAGGGTGGAGACTTTGACATTAATGAAGTGATTGTAGGTGGTGTGAATATCATCTCACTGATTAGTAAAGATGATATGGATAAAATACAACAAATGCCTATCAATGATTTAGAAATAAATGAAGATTAAAACCAACAAAAATGAAAGGCGTTATTTACACAACAACAAAGGAGCTGTTAATAGGCACTCCTCTTCCTTTAGAAACAAACACTTATAAGCCTGTAGAGCACGAAAAGCTTATAGATTTGACATTAGAAGGAATTGCCCAGGCAGGGTTCAACATTGAGAAAGAAGTATATACCTCAGCCAAGTATGGACAGGTAGCTACAGGACGATTCAGCATTAATACAGTCTCAGATAATGAGATGAATTTGCAGATTATGTTTCAGAACAGCTATGACAAAAGCTTACCATTAAAATTCTCTATTGGTGCTATGGTGCTAGTATGTGAGAACGGTATGATAGCATTCAGAAATATTGATTCCTTTAGAAAGAAACATATGGGTGATATTCAGACCCTGGCTCCACAAAGGATTGCAGATTATATTAAGAATGCTGGGGAAATATTCCAAGGCTTACAAGGAGAACGTGACAAGATGAAGAACATCGAAGTCAACAGAAGACAAGCTGCAGAGTATATGGGAAGAATGTATATCGAGGAACAGTTTATTGAAGCTACACAATTGAACATCATTAAACGTCAGCTAGACAAACCTACACATGATTACAAATCTCCTGGTAGTCTCTGGGAGCTCTACAATCATACAACGTTTGCCATTGGTGGTATTAATCCAGGACGTTGGATGGAGGATCACATGGCTGCTCACAAGTTCTTCAGTGACATAGCTGAAAGTGATCATATGGCTGCTGCAACTTTGGCTGCAGATATTATCGAAGAGGCAATTATCATCGATCCAAGACTTCAACAACTTAAAGATTATCAATAAAATGGCTGCAACGTTTATCAAAATCAATGATGTTCGTTTGATCAAGAGTTCCATCAAACGATATATACCTAACGGTAATACAAGTATCAACATCTATTATTGTCCATCCAGGAATAAGATGGATGTTGAGACATTTAGTTTCTCTACAAAGAAACTTAAAGATGAGATGATTGCTAAACTTGATGGATTATTCCTATGAAAGTCAGATGTATACAACAAGGTGTAGTGTCAATGAATGTTAAACCACATCACATTCCTATAGTAAATCAAATCTATACTATAAAGGAAGTGATTGAGAATTCAATTACTCTGCAAGGTACGAATAACAGAACTTGGTATGTACTTGAAGAAATACCTATCATGCATCATCATTCATCAATATTTGAGGAATATGTAGAACCTCTTAATATAATCGAGTATTTAAAATCAAAAGTGTAAAATTATGAATTGGGAAAATTTCAAAGACAAGTTTCATGAGAGCTGGCATCCAAAACTTAAACCTTTTGTTGAGAGCCAGGAGTGTGACAAGATCTATGATTTTCTTAAGAATGAGTCAAAGCGGGGTAAAAAAATAGCCCCGCTTTCACTTAACACCTACAGGTGTTTTCTTGAGACTCCATACGATCAGATTAAAGCAATATTGGTAGGGATGTGTCCGTATCACACCTTCAGAGATGATAGTCCTGTTGCTGATGGGTTATTGATGGGCTGCAGTATTACTAACTATGTACAACCATCATTAGATAAATTCTACAGAGGAATTGAGATTGACTTACATCAGGGATTAAAGATGAATCATAGTAATACACCAGATGTGAGCTATCTTGCTAAACAGGGAGTGCTGATGTTAAACGCTGGTCTCACTGTAGAAGCTAACAAACCAGGATCTCATAATGAGATATGGGAACCCTTTATGAAATATCTGTTTCAGGAAGTGTTCGATGTTATCAGGGTACCAATTGTAATGCTGGGAAAAGAAGCTACAAATATTGAGAGGTACATCGATCCATTTACCTGGACATTTGAAGTCTCTCATCCTGCCAGTGCTGCATATTCAGGAAGTGAATGGGATCCTGAAGGAGTATTTAGAAAGGTCAACAAGATCTTACACGATACTAATAATGAACAAATACAATGGTTAGATATAATAAATCCTTAAAATGTTAGATTATCAAGAAATGTATGAAAAACTCTTAGCAGAGTTCGAACAATACAAACTGGAGAGTGTCAAATGGGGAACTCTTGATTTCACATCATCAGAAGTAGATGGTATGCAAATATCAGAAGATAAAGCCCAAGATGCCTTAGAAGACATGATAAGACATCATGATTGTAATAATGGTATTACTTGGGTAACTGTAGATCATTATCTCAGGATGTATGGGGGAAAAGTACCTGAAGGTGAAGAACAATGGAGAAAAGATTTAATTAAAGAACAAAAATCATATTCATAATAAACAAAGAAGGAGAATGATTCTAGAAAAACAAACAGAAGCTGATGTCCTCGTAGAAGGGGAAATGAGTGACACAATTGCAATGGGGCTAGACTTAGATTCTGCACAGATGATTATGCAGATGTTAAGTAAAAATCTCTATAGTGATGAGATTGGTTCTCCTATTAGGGAGTTGGCAAGCAATGCCCTGGATAGTCATAGAAGAGCTGGAGTTGACAAACCAATTGTAGTTTCACTGATACGTAATGAACAGTACAATTATGAATTCTCTGTAGAGGATTTTGGTATTGGGCTGGATGCTGATGATATTAAAAATATCATTAGTAAATATGGAAAGAGTCTGGCTCGTACAGAAGCTAATGCTCTGGGAATGATGGGGTTGGGATTCAAGAGTCCCCTGGCATATACCTCTGCTTTCTACTTCATCTGTAGGAAAGATGGAATGGAACGTAAGTATATGATGTATGAAGGAGAGAATGGTAACTCTATCGATCCTTTATCTGAGCAAGAGACAGACCAGCCTAATGGTGTTAAAGTTATTATGCCTATCAAATCTGGTGACAGATACTCTTTTGTTACTAAGATCAAAGAACAATTGGCTTATTTTGAAAGTGTATTCTTCAATTGTGATGGATATGTATCTAACGATTACAACATTCATCGCAGTGAGCACTTTCAATTTTCTGACATGTCACAAGATCAGAGTATGCATATTTGCCTGGATAATGTTTACTATCCCCTTGATTTTATTAAGATGGGTATTGATAGGATCAATGTTCCTATAGGATTGAGATTCACTCTGACAGATGGGTTGTTTCCTGTTCCTAACAGGGAAGCTTTGAGATATACCCCTGAAGCCAAGCAGACTATTCTTAATAAGATTCATCAGGTAGCTGATTATTTTGTTGATAAGTATAATGAGCAAGTTGTTTATACAGATGATATCAATTCTATCTTTCAGTATTATGATACAAAGGTAAGACATGTAGTAATAGAAGGTCGTTATTATGACATAGCTACATTAATGCCTTTTACTACAAAATCTGTTTCAATTCCTACTTATAAAGGGATGAAGTATATTGATATGAAGAATGTCTTTAATCATAAAGCACATCTTCTGAAAGAGTATCGAGCAAACTATGTCTATCGTAATGGTAAGGTTACTGAAATTAATGAAGCTGTAAAGGCTAATAATGTAGATAACATTCATTATTATCTATTTACTGATAAAGTATCAGGTAACAAGAGAGAATATATGAAGAGTATCTATGCAAGTAATTCTTACTTTGTAAAGAAAACCAGGCCATTTGTTCTAGGTAATCGTCACAGCACTAATACTGATAACTATCATGTACTTCTTTCACTTCACAAATATCCTAAGCATTTGTGGAGAAAGATTATTGTGGAGTATCAGACTCTTCAGCAAATCTACATTAGTCAATTTAAGGATTACGATGCAATCGAAATCCCTAAGAGCTGGCATGATGATAGAAAGAAGAAGAGGATATACACTGGAGGGGGCAGAAGGACTAAACTTAAAGGACAGATCTTTGGAAAGATTTGTACACGCCTTGAGAAACAAGTACGTGACAAGAGTTCAAAGCTTGTACCTATTACCCTGGACCTAGAAGATCTTCACAAGTTTAAAGGACTTACTGTTTATACTTCTTATGATGATGCAGATCTACTTGATCCTTTATATAAGATTACGAATAGGGTTAAGATAAATCTTAGGTATGTAGCATTCTCTGACAGGGAGATGAAACTTGTCAAAACATTAGACATTCACAATTTAATATCTTATGACAAATTTATGGAAGGTAACAATATGCCATTCAAACGTCTGATCACAGCCTATCTTATCGCTGGACTGATAGATGAGCAGAAACATGTATTTAGTAAACTATCTCATATCGAAACTGTCTCTACTACTCTTTATAACAAACTGAAAGAGTTGAAAGATTATAAGAGAGATCATTATAACAATTCTAGTGATTCTATATTCAGAGCAATGCTTGAAGTGGCCCAGGAACATCAATTGTTTGATCCTTCTATTTATTCAACATATCTAAGTATCAAAGAATTGTTAGATAAGCTAAAGTTTCTAAACATTGTATTGAAACAAAGCATTGAAAATGGGTACAGTTACAGAAGCACTTATTTTGATGCTGAAGAGACTCATCAGCTACTCGTAGATATGTTTAAGTATCACAAACAAAGAGTCAACCTGGATAATTACAAGATCTCTATGAATCCTGATCCTATTGTATTGGATACAATAGTTGAGGATGAAGAAGATCTACCTGAGCAGGACGATCTTGAAGAAGATGAAGCACTCACTGATGAAGTATTACAAGAATTACAAGAACAAGCAGTATAAACATTTAAAAACCAAAGAATTATGAGTTTATTTTCGTTAGATTGGTTCAAGTCTGAAAGAGACAAAGAACTTGAACTATTAAAGATTGAAGAGCAGAGATTGAGAAACCAGTTGCTCCAGAAGATGTTAGACACACCTGATCTATTTAAAAATTCATCCAATAGAGAGGCTAGTCATAACATAAAAGCGATTTCAACATCTGGTAATATAACTATCCACATAGATCCAGAAGAAAACGTTACAGATTCTGAAAAGAGTGTTACAATTGATGAGCAGTTACCAAGAACAATTCCTCCTCAGGATGTTGAATTGTTGAAGGAGATAACAGAAGAAAGACCTAGTGTGACAATTGATGAGTCAAGACCTTACGACTATTTGTATACAGATCAAGAGAATCGTACAGGATCTTTAGGAATAAGATACACTGATGAACCTATTTCTGAAGACGTAGTGTTATTAGATGCTGAACTATCTCCTGAGCAAGAAGTTAAACTTAAAGAGTTAGTTGAACTTGCTGAGATTGTAGAAAAAGAACTTAGACCAGAAATAGTAATTGAACTAATTTCTGAAGAAGCTGTTCAAGAGTTTAAAGAGAAACTTCAAAAATTTGTTGAGAGTGAGAAAGTAATAGAGAAGACTCCTCCTCCCCCAGCTACTATTTACAAAACAGCAAAACTTATCAACAATGTTATCAACGTTATCCTTAGAGATGGAACTATTCTTACAAAGGTTGGTGTAGACAGGGAATTCTTCGAGAAGGTAAAAGCTGCAGAGACAGAACAGGCTATTCGTGATCTATTCATTCCTCAGGAACAGATTAGGGAGAAGAAGGCTGATGATGTCAAGAAAGAAAAGGTAAAGAAAGAGATTGAGCAAGTTAAAGCAATACTCAAAGGAGTAGACCTTTTGAAAGACTGTCCTGATTTTAAAGTGATAGATGATGCTGTTTATCTAAAAGGGATTGATAGGAGTATCCCTAAAGTCTTACTAGAAAAGTTCATTAGCTTATTTGCCAAGTATGAAGGATTAAATGTAACGATCACTGACGAATTCTTAGCATTAAAGAAATTTTGGCTAAAGTGCTGCTTGAATCCTAATGCCCAGAGTGCAGAAGATCTCTACTTGTTCCTGTCAAAACATCAATTCAAGATTGATAAACATGGTAATTTCTATGCATATAGACGAGTGGTGAGTCAGAATACATCTAAAGACAAAGATTTGGTTGATTTTATTTCTAATACACACAATAAAGTAAAAGCTGTATGGAAAAAGAAACCAGCTATTTTCGATGTATACTCTCGATTAGGAGAATACAGATTAGTTACAGATGAAAAAATTCCTAAAGAAGACAATCCTTTCTGGATAAAAGTTGGTAATCTTAAGGATTTGTATGAAAATCTTCCTAATATGAAGGAGAATAGTTATACAGATGCTCAAACACATTCTTATTCTTATAAAGTAGGAGAAGTAATAAGTATGCCAAGGAATGAAGGAGATGACAATAATACAGTTAGCTGTAGTAAAGGTTTTCATCAAGCCAGTAAAGAATATGATTACAGTGGATTTGGAGACACACCTATTCTTAGCATTGTTAATCCAATGGATGTATTAGCTGTTCCAGAAGGAGAAGTAGGAAAACTTCGAGTTTGTCGATGGTTCTTTGCAATGACTCTTCCTGAGAAAGAAAAGTACATACTGGACGATGATGCATTTGATGTTAGTGACCTTGGAGACATTTTTGAAGAGAAATGCATGAGTAATATTGAGGAACATGTAGCTACTAGTTATGCTGAAGAAGTAAAACGACATACATTTAATGTTCCTAAGTTATTTACAGAAAGTGCAAGTTCTATAATCTCATGTCTTGGAGAAATAAATACTGTTCTTTCTAAAAGAGTATCTATAATTAAATAAGTTAGAGTTGATGATGCCCAGAGATTTTATTATCTTTGGGTATCATTAATTTAATTAGAGATGGCTAAAAAAGGAAAGATTTTAAAAGAAAAACCGTTTGCTGATGGTACAATGACTAATGCTGCATTTTTTGGAATGATACGAGCTGGTCTTAGAAATAAGAGTAGATGGTATCCTCCTATAAAGACTTGTAAAGATAGAAATAGAGTTCCTTATATAGGTACAAATAAACGTAGAAAATGGTCATATCGATGTGAAAACTGTCATAAATTGTTTGATGCAGAGAAGGTTAAAGTTCATCATAAAATTGAATGTGGAGTATTGAATTCTTTTGATGATTTACCAGGATTTGTAAAACGATTGTTTTGTGATAGTATATCTCTTGCTCTTCTATGCGATGAGTGTCATGTAAAAACACACAATTGATTATATGGAAAATAAACTGTTATTTCTTTATATAAAAGAAACTCCTTGTGGGCTTAAATATTTAGGAACAACTTCTAGAAATCCTTTTAGATATAAAGGTAGTGGGAAGTATTGGTTGAGAGTTGTACGAAAATATAAATATAGAGCCAGAACTATTAAAACTACTATATTATTTGAAACGCATTCAAGAGAAGAACTTAGAGAAAAAGGTCTATATTATTCTAAATTATGGAACGTAGTAAATGATATCTTCTGGGCTAATTTGATTCCAGAATCAGGAGAAAGTAGTACAATAGGAGCAACTGTATCTGAAGAGACTAAACAAAAATATCTTCCAAAAATATTACACAGAGTAATGAGATTATCAGATAATTTAATCTATGATTCAGTAAATCAAGCAGCTAGAGAAAATTCTATATATCCTAGTCATTTAAGACATAGACTTAATTTAAATGATGTTTCTATAGGATTTAGATATATAGACTCAGTATTACAAGAGAAAGCTAAAAATACTGAACATGTTAAGTTCATAAAACAAAATCTTAGAAATGTAAAAAATATACCAAAAACTAGTTCATGTATTGGAGTATCTTGGAATAAGGAGAAAAATGTATGGGTGTCACAAATACGAATTAATGGTAAAAAATCATTTTTAGGATATTTTAATAATGAGATAGACGCTCATAACATTTATCAAGAAAAATTAAACATAATAAAAAACGCAAAATGAAAAGAATGGATAATAAATATTTTGTTCCAGATATAGAGGATCTTAGAGTTGGTTATAAGTGTGAAGTTAATGCTCTTGCTACAGCTGACAGAAAAGAAGATAAATGGGTATTTACATGTATACAGAGAATTGATCATATTGAAAGAGCTGAGATAGCTTTAACTCTTAAGTATCTAAGAACTCCCTATCTCACCAAAGAGCAAATAGAAGCTGAAGGATGGACTTGTATAGGACAGAATCCTTACATCAATAATAACTTCTATTATTTTAAGAAGGATGGAAGATTTCTGGATTTTAATGGTGTAACTCATGAAATAAAAATAGCAGAAGATTCTGAATATCCTGATTATAATGGTGAATGCAAATCCGTAAATGAATTTCGTTTTATATGTAAACTATTAAAAATATGAATAATGAAATAAAAGAAACGGGTATGTTCTCATATACAGTAGGACGTTTGTGGGATGGATGGTTGGAATTTAGAGATGAGCAAGGAAAGAGAGCAAAGGATGCTCACAAGTCTTTAAGAGTGACAGTGTTAGCTGAACGCAAAGACTACCAAATCATTTCTTTAAAACAACTCCTCGAATACAAAGATGAGGATTTGATAAGTAAGAAGGCAGATAATCGATTTAAAGAGGATTTCAAATTATATCGATTTGAATGGAAGCCTTTTCAGGAGATAGGTAAAACATTAACGTTTATAGAAAAAACCAAAAATGGCAATAAAAGGGGTAAGCAAAACAGAAGCAAATTATAACATTATTAATTTAAAATTATAACAAAATGAAAAATATTACAAAAGAAGAAATAGTATTGATTATTAAAGAAGAGTGGGATAATTCAAGACTAGGAAGTTATTTTACAAACAATACTCCTGATTGGATTAAAGAAATAGTTCCTAAAGAGTATATTTCTCACCCAATGGATACAATTGCTAATAACGCTGCTAATAAAATTTTAAATATGTTGTGATGCCAGTAATATATAAAATTACATCTCCTTCAGATAGAGTTTATATAGGACAAACTTGGAGATGGTTAAAGAGAAATAACGATTATAAAAATACTAAAGCTAGAGGACAACCTCTACTTAGTAATTCTATTTTAAAGTATGGTTTTGAAAATCATAAAATAGAAATCATTGATACTCTTTCTGAAGATGTATGTCAAAAGGAATTAGACAATAGAGAAATTTATTGGTGGCAACACTATAAAGATTTAGGATGTAACATGTTAAATGTAAGAGAACCAGGGAGAGGAGGAAAAGTTTCAGAGGAAACTAAGTTGAAGATATCTAAAAATAACAGAGGATTAAAGAGAAGTTCTGAAATTATAAATAAACTTCAAAATCTACCCAGATATAATAAACCTGTATTATTATTATCATTAGAAGGTGAAGTTTTATTAGAATTTAATAGCAGTAAGGCAGCAGCGAGATATCTAAACACAGTAACATCCTCTTTCTCTTCAGGTTTAAAGGGAAAAGAGGTTACGTGTAAAAATCATAGAGTGATATTAAAAGAATTTTATGATCCTTTATCTATAAAAAGGATAGTTCATAAAGGATCTACTAAAATAAATCAATATGATTTAGAAGGAAACTATATACAAAGTTTTCTTAGTATAAAAGAAGCATTAAATAAGTTAAACATTAAGGATACAGGCAATATTTCAAGAGCTTGTTCCAATTTACAAAAATCAGCATATGGCTATAAATGGAGTTACAAAAATGAAGAATATGTATACAGAAAACAATTCAAAAAGCGAGAAAGAGTATAGAGCTATTGTCATGGATTCATCGAGTTCATTGAAAGATTTTTCCATAGATAGAAAATTATATTTTAGACGTTACTTAATGTCTGAAATAGTAGAAGATAAATTTAATCAATCTCTTCTCATGGGACAACTTGTCGATTGCTTGTTATTGACACCAAACGATTTTGATACAAGGTTCTACATGTCAGCATGCATCAGTGCTCCCACTGGAAACATGTTGAAGTTTGTAGAAGCTTTGTATGATCGTACCAAGGAAGCTACTAACAACGATGGAGAGGTTACTCGTTCCTTTGAAGATATAAGCAGGAGTGCTTATATTGATGCTGGATACAAGATTCCTTTTGATAGAGTAATAAACTCTTTTGTTGGCAGTGATAACGAGATCTATTACAACGAGATCAGGAAGGTCAGAGGTAATGATATGTCTGTAGTAACTACTCAAGATGTCTCTAATGCAGACAGGATCATAGAAGAGCTCAAAACTAATCCTATTACCAAGGATATAGTAAACATGGTGAATAGTGTCAGATACACTGTCAAGAATCAAATACAGATAGAAGCCTACAAGGTAGGAGGACATTTGTTCAAAAGCATGATGGATAAAATGATAGTTGATCACCAGGAAAAGACAATTCAGGTGTATGATCTGAAATGTGTATGGGCTGTTGAAAACTTCTATGAAGAGTACTATCTTTATCGCAGAGCCTATATACAGGCATATCTCTATTATCGTGCAGCATTAAGCTTAACAGTGGATCCAGAGGGAGATCTGTATGGATATAATGTATTGCCACCAAAGTTCATCGTATGTGATAGTACCAACTATTACAGTCCTTTGATATACACTCTTACAGAGTACGACCTTGCTGATGCACTCTTAGGATTTACATTTAAAGGACGAGATTATCCTGGTGTAAGTGACATAATCGAAGATCTTCTATGGGCTTTGAAGAATAATGTTTGGAATATTTCCAGACAGAATTATTTAACTAACGGACTTGTAAAATTAACATCATGAGAACATTTAAAATTCCTGTGAGCTGGGAAGAGTATGGAATAATAGAAATAGATGCTGAGACCATTAAGGATGCTATTCGAATCTTTGATGAACAATCTGATGATCTTCCTTTACCTGAAGGTGATTATATTGATAGTTCTTTCAAACGACAGAGTAGAGAAGATTGTGAAGAATTTAATGATGTTTTTGATAAAATAAATAAATTAAATGGAGATAATTAGAACAGTAACTACTATATTTATGGTCCCAACTTTAAACATTCCAAAAGATAGTTTAAAGAATAATGGGTTTATCAATGGCTATATAAAGGATATTAGAAAAGATGTACAATATGAAAATTCTGTATATGTTCTTTTTCAACCTAAAAATCTTGATAAATTTAGAGAATTCCTAAATAATGAGTATGATCGCACAAAAGCAATCATCGATGAATATGATTACGAAGATGGATATGTTGTAATAGTTTATAAATTAGATTCTAATTTTAAAAAAGATTTTGATCTAATCAAATTAGGACAATATTCTAACACTTCATTAGAGTTTCAACATCTGTTTCCTGAAAAAGTAATAACTACTCAAAATGGTCTTCGTAAGGAAGAATTTACTCTACATCATAAGATATTTAATAAGTCGAAAGATTTAATCAAGTATTGGGAAGTAGAGTTTGGAGTAATTTTTACAAAGAATCAGGAGACTTGGGAAGGATTTTTTGAAGCTAAAGAAATATTAAACCTTGATAAATTAAAAGAAAATGTTCAACGAACAGTTGTATAAGGAGTTAGAACTACGCTATGGTATAGAAAGAATGACCTCGTTTGCAGAGATCGAAGCTACAAAGTATGACCTTCTATTTGCTGATAGTGATGATCCTCTTAATGAAGGAAATTTTGAAAGGGATTGGTGGCTCAATAAGCATGCTGAACTCTTAATTTTTCCTATGAATATATCTGCAGTGGAGGATATCAAGAGTGTTCTTCTGAAAAGAGGTTATACAGATATCACCCAGATACGAAATCGTAACGAATTTGACGATGACACAAAATGATTATGAATTCCTAAGGAACAAAGGATTTAGAGTGTACAAGATAGATAAAGAGAAGATCTGGATTAAAAACAGAAAAGGTTGGAGTCTTGTATGTGAATATTCTGAAGCTAGATGGAACGAGATCAAAGCTCATGAAAAGACGATTATTGATTATTGATTGATGATGATTAGTCCCTGCGATGTGTGGGGGCTTTTCTTTCCTTTTGTAATTAACAAGAATAAATTTAATATGGCAAAAAAGACTGAGAATGTAGAAGACAAGGGTAAGACAAAAACACAACTCGCCCTGGAGAAGTTGGACAAAGCCTATGGTAAAGGTACAGTGCTGGCCCTTGACAGTAGACCTTATGGTAATTACGATGTAATTAGCACAGGCTCTATAGGATTCGATTGGATCACCCTGGGAGTTGGTGGATTTGTAAAAGGAAAGCTTTATGAACTGATGGGATGGGAAGGTACTGGTAAAAGCACTGTATGTGGACATGCTGTAGCTAATTGTCAAGCTAAAGGTGGAGTAGCAGCATATATCGATGGAGAGCATGCTGTAGATAAAATCTATTTCAAAAATCTGGGAGTTGATACAACAAAGCTGTTATTTGCTCAGCCTTCCTCAGGAGAAGAAGGATTTCAGATAGCAGAGGAGTTGATCAAAACTGGAGAGATAGATCTCATTATTATCGATAGTGATAGTTCATTGATCCCTAAAGCTGCTATGGTAGACGGTGATGTTGGAGATAGTACCATTGGTAAAAAAGCAAGGCTTAATAACAATGCCTATCCAAGATTAAAGAACGTTCTCTCTCAAAATCATGTTGCTGTAATCGTCATTAGTCAATATAGAGAAAAGATTGGAGTGATGTTTGGTAATCCTACCACTACCCAGGGAGGCCATGCATTGAAGTTCTATTCAGATTGCAGGATTGAGATTTCCAGGACCATTGCCAAAGATGATGATCAGGCTTATGGAAATATCACTAAGCTAAAGTCTACAAAGAATAAGATGTCTCCTCCATACAGACTTTCTCAATTTGAGATTGTATATGGTAAAGGCATTGATATCTATGATGAAGTGGTCCAGCTTGGAGAAGAGTTTGGAATCATTAAGAAGAGTGGAAGCTGGTATTCTTATGGAGAGACAAAGATTGGTCAGGGAGCTGATAGTGTAGCTACATTGCTTGCAGATAATCCAGAACTCTTTGATAAGCTTAAAGCAGCCATTATTGAGAAGATTAAACACACAGATGATCTTCCAGTAGATATGACAACAGAGGATCCAACAGAAAAAGTATAATGGGACTTATTTTAACAATAGAAGATGATGATGTGGAGTTCTTCAAGAAACAATATGTAAATCTTGGAGAGCTTCACGCTGCCATTGAGAAAGCTCTTTCTGAGGAAGAGATGACAGATGGTGAACCTGGACCACACGAACAGTGGCAACAGCGTACTAATTATCTAATTGATATGTATAACAGCAGATCACATTTTAAAAAGTTTGACAAAGTATGAAAAACGAACAACAAGAAGTAGAAATGCCTGAACAAGGTGTTACTGTGACAGCTCCTAAAGAAGGATTTCATGGTACGTGTGGCGTTAGTCGTTCAAGTCTTTTCACATGAAGACTGTGTGTAGGATATGTGGAGCGAAGGCAGAAAGTGAATTCTGCTTTCGCCACAAGCCTCGTAAGGCTATTCCTAAGAAGATAACCAGATGGGGAATTACTTTTAATAATATGAGACAGTTCTCTCATAAAATTACTGATGGAAGACCTCCTGATGCAAACGGTGTAAAAGAGTGGGTAAGAATGCATGAATTTTTCATGTTAATATGGAAGACTCGTCATCATGTCTCAGGAGTATCTGGAACATATCTAGGAGAAGAACCCCTGATAGTCTATTTTCATCACATTCTTCCTAAGAACGATAAGAAATTTCCTCAGGCAAAATACGATGCTGAGAATATTATTTTATTAACTTTGGAGGAGCATGAAAGTGTTGAACTTGATATGTATAAGTATTCAGAAATTAACAAAAGAAGAGAAAGATTAATTGTGAAGTATGGCATTATATAAATTATCGTTTCCTTTATATGGAAATAGAAATATGACTATTTGGGCTAATGATCAGTTTATGGAATATTTTCATAATACTGTAAGAGAAGAATTTGAGAAACAATTAAAAACCAACAAAAATGAATCAGTTTTATTACACAAGAAAAGAAGTTGCACAGCCCCAACCAGGAGACACAGAACCTAGGTTTAATGAGGGTATTGACAGTTTTAACCTGGACAAGGTTGTCAGAAGTATCCAAATGGACAATGGAGGAAGACTCATTCTTCTGGATGATATCCATGAGCGTGTTCAACAGGTAGAAGTTAAAAACTCTAAAGGTAAAGTAACAGCTATCAAACGTGAGAAGGATGCTTTTCAAAGTGAGATTCATCTAAATCCTGAAGACTCTAAAAGATTTATTGAACTTACAGCAGTATGAAAGTCTTAGTATTTACATCTTCTTATTATAAACGTACTTATATGCTTAGACAGTCCATTCTTAGTGGAATGAATCAGAGTTATAAAAATATGATACACTCTATCAATATTACATCTGATGAGACTACTGAGACTAAAGACTTTACTCCACTGTATGAGGACCTTAAGGGAAATTTTATTGTTAATCAAAGTGAGAATGCTAAAATAGGATTCTCACACTTTAACAATATGAAGACTATTAAATTTGTTCCTGATTGGGAAACTTATGATCTCTTTGTAAAGATGGACGATGATGATATTTACAAAAAAGATTATGTGAAAAACATCGTTGAACACTTTATTAACAATCCTGGAATAGATGTAACTTCTACAAAAGTTATGTATCAACTTAATGGATACGATCTTCGCTCAAGAGAAGGTGGACTTAATTATGATAATTTAGGAGGAAATCCTGAAGGAACAGATTATGCAATGCCTTGCACATTTGCTTTTAATAAAAAAGGATTGGATTCTATCCTGGATCTAACTGAAGCAGATGTATGTGGACACGATGATATGATGTGGAGAGTTGCCTGGGTTAAAACTGGAATTAAACATTCACTAGTCGATAACTCTGAGGAAGTTATCTGGAACATTCATGGAGGCAATGCCTCAGTAGGATATTTCTTAACAAAAAAAGAGGGTTAATTCCCTCTTTTTTTTATAATCGATGTGATAGACTGACTTGAATTGTTTACAATTTCTATGTTGTCAATCTGTTCTAGCAAGAGATTGAAATTCTCAACAACTATGTGATATTGATTATCTTCAGAAATATGTTTATTCTGAAGATCTTCTAACAATTTCAAGGTGTTATTGTAAGGATTGCTATAATATGATGAATAAAATCCAGGTAACGATGTATGGAGATCTTCTAAAATATATATTCCATTAGGCTTTAGCTTTTGAAACATTATTTTAAATGTCAACTGCTGTTGTAACATGGTATGTCCTCCATCATCTATCACAAGATCTAGATCCTCAGGAAGAGATATTAATTGTTCCTGTTCTTCTTGATTTGCAATAATCGTAGATATTTTTGATGAATCTAGATATGGATATGGATGTATATCTACTCCATATATTTTAGCAAGTGGAAAGTATTCATTCCACATCATAATAGATGCTCCATTCAAAATACCAATCTCTAACATTCTAATTGGAAGTTCTCTTAAATGAGAAAGCACTCTATCATAAGTATCTGTATACCTATGATAGGTTGCTTTGTCAGTATTAAACTTTATACCTATCTCAGTTAAAGTCATTTTGATAACTTTTTACCAGTAAGTGGACTTTGAGGACTCTTTCCTCTGGTCTTGGCATCGTTCTCCCTCATAAACATGGGCTTCTTTTTAGGAAGAATAGTCACCTTGGGAGCTTTCTTAGGTTTGCCACTTATCATTTCTTCTTAGCGTTAGACTGTTGCATCCTAAGCTTTTCTTCAGGAGTCCACATCTTGGTTCCTGATTTGGGTTTAGGCTTCTTGTTCATTTCTTCTTAGAAACCTTTGTACCACATTTAGCTGTGGTCCTATAATTAAGGCTCTTGGAAAGATTCTTTGGAGAAGGAGTAGGCATCTTTTTTGCTGTACTCTTGGAGGGAAGACCAATAGCTGTTTTTTTCATGATTTGAATTTTAAGAGATTAACAACATTTTTTTGTTTTACCACCAGTTTTCATAGGAGGAAGACCTTTTCTTGCTTTAGAAGAAGTATTAACAGGAGTAGGTTTTTCTGCTGGTTTACCAGGAGGGGTATAATTCGTTCTTGCTGGAACAGTAGCTTTAGCTTGATCTATAACATTTTTACCAGATGGACGTTCACTATAAAAACGTGCAGTTTTTGCTGGAGCATGATTTCCTAGTGGAGAAGATGCTGGCTTTCCTGGAGGAGTATATGTTCCTGTAGATGGTGTCTTTGGACCTGATGTAAGTTTAGAAGCAGGACTAGTACTAGCTGCACTTTTAGCAGGAGGTCTATCTCCTAGAGGTTTAGCTGGAGCTTTCTTTGCAGCTTCTTCCTTAGTCTCAGTGGTATAGCTCTTACCATTATATGTAAAAGTCTTTGCACCAGACGCTTTATTACGTTTGAAGGCTTCTCCAAAAGATTCAGCTTTCTTCTCAGGAGCTTTAGCTTCAGGAAACTTATTAGGAGGAGATTTAGAATCTTCTTTAGAGTAATTACCTTGACGATCCTGGTAGTTAGTAGAGATACCATCGTCTGCTTTTTTCTTAAACTTTGCGTTTGCTTTTTTTAGAGTTCCCATAATTATTTGTTTTTAGCCATTTTTTTAAATGTGCGAGCCAATGATTTACGTTTAGGAGTACAAGTAGCCTTAGTCATAGGGGTACAATAACCCTTATGCTTAGGATTAACTGCTCCTTGGATCCAATTTTTCTTGTCTGCCATAACATTTTCATTTTTTAACTGTTAGCTTTGCCTGCATAAATTCATCTTTAGGATCTGGAATTTCAAGAACAACACCATCTTCAACAGCTTTAACCATAAGGTTTTCAAACACATTGTTAGCTTTTTCAAGAGCTAAGATACGTTGAGCTTCAGGAGTTCCCATGATACCTCTAATGGCATTAAGGATTATTCCAAATTGATCTCCAGTAAGTTCGAACTTGTCATCTGGTATCCAGGTGTAACGTTTTGCAGGATTGTAAATTTGAGACATAATAATATAATTTGTTGGTTTATAATTCAATTGAGAAGGCCAGCACTCCTGAGGTTTTAATGCTCTTGGAGATATCAAGCCTAATGTTGAAGATGTTATGTAGTTTGAGGATTTCCTTGAGCAACATATCGTTGTATTTAGGAACACTTGGAGCTAGTCTGAAATGATAAGCTTTAGGGGCTTTCACGATTTCAAGACTTGCCAACTCATCTACAGAACTTAAGACCCCTTCCAGGTGTGCAAAATAATTTTCTTCGTTATCAAGCAATATTGCTGGAAAGAACCTTCGATTGATTTGCATTACGACAATGTTAAAAGATATTTAGTCTTGGAGGCTTCACCTGACAAACTCTGAGCTATATTCTCAATGTCTGGCATGTTGTTACTCCCTGCATAACTTTCTAGTTGTCTAGCAAATATAAGTAATTCGTTGACAACTTGTGTCGATAATCCTGAAGAATAATTTTTAATAGGATCCACAGGCATAGCTTTTGTTCTAATGCCTGTGTATCCCATCATTTTCTCAACTATCTCATCCTTCAGATCGAATACTTTATCGTATAGACTACCAAGAGCCATATGTTCTGCGTAGCTCTTTGTCTGCCAATGCAACTCGTGGATTTGCAGTTCGAAGTAGTTCATCTTAGCCTTTACACTATCTAAAGATAATGTTCCAGCATTAAGCATTTCTTTAGGAAATAGAGACTCTGCCATAATAATTAACCTCCACCCCTAGTAGTTGTTGTACTAGTCGTAGTACTAGTCGTAGTACTAGTCGTAGTAGGTGCTGCTGTAGTTGTAGTAGTGGTAGTGGTTGGGTTACAGCATTCGTAAGCTTGGATTTCCATCCACTTACCAACCTTAGGCATCTTTCTACGAAAAATAAGACTGCCAGCAACCACTCTGCCCTGTCCATCGAAACGAACATAGGCTTTAAGTTTCCTGTCGAGACTTCCCATAATAATTAATAGTTTAAGTGATATTTGTCAAACAATTCTTTCAGCTCTTTAACATAGTACCAGCTGCAGTACTTTTTACTATCTTCATTCTCAAATACAAAATTGATTTGAGGATCTGTAAACGGATCCTTTCCACTATGGTACTTCCCTTTGTAGAATGTAGGATATGAGAAAGTCTCACTTACCTTCATTAACTCACTGGAGATACCAGCATTGTGATAAATAGGATGTGTTTCCAATCTATCAATAGTATCTGTTGCCCAACTAAATCCCATCTCAGGAACTACTTTAGGGGCAACATCTCTTAACCATAAATTCCAAAGAACGGACCACATATCAGCACACCAGCTTTGAAAGCCTTTATTCTCACTCTCAAAGAACTCTTTATTAATGTGTTGGAGATAGGTACGAATTACTAAACAGTCGTTCATTACCTTACTCCAAAACTTAGCATCTATGTTCTTTAATAAATACTGTGCTCCTCCAGAATTGAGATTATGCTCTTCAGCTATCTGTCTGTTGACACCTATTAGGCTTGTAACTTCAGCGAGAACATCCCTAGTAGCATATTCTTCTTTTTTTTCTAGTAGAACATCATGCACTTTACTATCAAAATAGCTTGCATTAATGTAGCTATTTGTGTCTGATACGTAGTTAATATCATCTTCTATGAGAGCATCAATGTTGAATCTTTCACTGAATACAATATCACAATCACAATAGAAGATAGCATCAGCAACCCTTTTAGGATTTGCTTTAAAGTATCTCCATAGGACATAAGGACGCAACACTGAAACATAAATTCCTAGTAGAGGGGTTATGTCATGATCGTCTGTATAAAACACAAATTCTGCCTCAGGATACAACTCATTAATTCGTTGCCATTTTGGTAGATCTGGAGTTCTGTCTTTAGGAGTAAACACCAGGACTATTGCATCCTTTGAGTGATTAATCTTCTTAAGACTCTCTAGCCATAGATGAACTTGCCATGTGTAGTAAGTATCATCTGGCTGAGCACAGATAAATTTGAGATCTCTCATATGTAGTTGGTTTTAAAATTTCAAATGAACATTAGGGCATAGCAGTAGTAGTTGTACTGGTTGTTGATGTAGTAGTGCTAGTAGTTGTACTAGTTGTAGTACTGGTGGTAGTAGTACCATTAGCTACAACTTTACCTACTAAACCAATCAGTTGTTCCATTTGTTTTGATATGTTCCATAACTGCTGTGATATTGGATCTTGTCCAGTGGGTCTTGATGGTATTGTCATAATTAATATTTTTAATTATTTATCAAATTTACTAAATGTTTATATACATTGTTCCAGGTATGAAATCTTTTTGATTATATTTATCCAGTAGGGTTGACCAATGATTTCCAAAAGTCTTCTCGAAATGAGGTTTGTCCCCCCATGATTCCCCCCAGGTCCATCCATGGTTCTGGAATATCTCAACAATTTCCATCCAGTCTGGTGTACCATCTTCATCAAAATCTTTTGCTGTATCCCAGGAAGCTGTTACTCCAGATATGAGAACTATGTCAAGAGCGAGGCCATAGTTATGATAGGATTGACCACCTTTAGCATTTGTTACTACTCCTAATCTATTACCAGCATTATCAAATAGTTTAGTCCTTCCCTGGGCATAGAGAGCATCCTGCTCTGCAAAATTTCTTAATGTATAGGCGAATCTACAATAGGTATCACTTTCTAATGCTGGAACTATCTCATTGAGATAGATTCCTTCTACTTCTGTTATTAGTTTGGGATGTAGAAGTTTGATTCGATTGAGTGTGGTTTGATCGATCATGATTTATTTTGTATTAATGTCATCGCAGAACTGCCTAATATAAGACTCATTAAGCTATAGATAATAGGAGGGTCAATCGTAACCTTACGAAATACACTGTATAATATAATTATACAATACATCAGCAAAGCTATTAAAGCAATAAACCTTTTACTTGATTCAGGTTTCTCAGAATTAATCAGATCTTTTAAATACTGTATCATTTTCCTAAATGTATTTTCCAATACGATTGGATGCCAAATTGTAACTCTCCATGTATATTTATTCCTGTGTATATACCATAGAGTTGGTCTTTCTTATTCTTAAGCATTATTCCAGCATTGATTTGACTAACTGGATTAATTAGACTGCCTTGTAGAGATCCTCCTATGTATAATTGATTTCGTGATGGGGGAGGAAGTGTAATTGTTTTAGTTATAATTGGATATTTTAGATTGTAACTAAACATTCTATTTGTTAATTTATTCCTGGCTAGGGTATCTGTTACATATACAAACCCTATGCTATCGACTTTAAGTGTGTCTTTGTATACATTCTTTCTGAAATATAGATCTAAGAGATCTGTATATTGTTTTCTTAGTCGAACACAATTTGTGTCTGGAACAAATGTAGGTGGTACTTCTTCAGGTTTTGTATAGACGATGTGAGGTTTACCAGGCACAGTGTCAGTATGATTAACCCATACAGTATCTATATGGATTGTAGGTTTTGCAGGCTCAGGTTTAGGTTGATTACATCTACTGAGGATTAATAAGACTACAAGTAGTCCTATGATTAAAAACAAAAAGTTCTGTTTTATAAAGTTCATGATAATAATTTATCAATTTCTACAGAATACTCATCTGTAATATCTACTTCAATTATTCTCTGAGAAGTCTTCTCAACCAATTCATCAACCTCTGACATTAGTTCCCTCCTCTATCTCTAAATTTAAATAACTCATCGAGTCTTTTTACAAATATTTCTGCTTCTGTTTTAGGATCTGCTCCTTTACGAACATTGTCAAAAGCTCTGTTTCTTTCTTCCTCGATATATAGTATTTGATTTCTTGTAATGTAAAACTCGAATAAATATTGTTTGGTAATTTGCTCTCTTTTTATTTCTTCCTGACTAATGACTATATCATTTATTTTATTAGTATTTCTTGCTTGAAACTGACATATAAAGAATAACATAATGACAATGATGATCAGTAAAGTTGTCATTGTTATGTCATATAATGTGGGTGGTTTAAAGTGAACATACTCTTTTAAATTCATATTTATTTTAGTTTAACTGTAACAGCTTTTAAATAAGCAACATCTGATATGATGTTCTGTTGGTTTGTTTGAATGGTTGTTTGATTTATTTCCATTATTTTTAATTTCTCCATCACCCCTTTTTGATTGGTGTCTATTCTAACTATGTCTAATCCCTGAGCATTTTGTGTTGTCTTAATACTATTCAAGTCAGTAATAATATATCCACAAAGAAGAATAACTAGTCCTGTTAGAAGTGAATTGAATGACTGTAAGGAGATAGTCTTTTCGCTTTTATCTAGTGTCATAAATTTCATGTTATAGTTAAATGAAGACACCCATCCCTTGATAAAAAGAGTGGGTGTAGATTGTAACAAAACTAAGTATTTATTTTAACATTATCAACATTTTTAATTAATTTTACACTTTAAACCAATAAATTATGCCAACCAGTTACAACTTCTTTAAACAAGAGATCAAACAATGGTTTCTTGAGAACATTCCTACCTCTAAAAGGATCCTGGATGTAGGTCCAGGAGAAGGAACTTATGCTACTCTACTTCATTCTATAGGATATAGAATTGATGCTGTCGAAGTCTACGAACCTTATGTACAACAGTTTGGTCTTAGACGTAAATATGATAATGTTTACGTCAAGGATATTCTAAATTTTGACATACAGGATTATGATGTGATTATCCTTGGTGATGTACTAGAACATCTTGACATACCTTCTGCAAAAGAACTAATCTGGAAAATTAAAAAACACAACAAGCAATGTGTGGTTGCTGTACCATACACGATGCCCCAGGGAGAAGTTGATGGAAATATACACGAGGCACATCTGCAGGAAGATCTAACTCCTGAAGTAATGACGTTGCGTTACCCAGAACTTAGGTGTCTGTATAGTAATGAGCATTACGGATATTACGAACTTCCAGACCCTAAACTGGAAAAAGCATTTGTATTATATGCAACGATTAATTATCTAAAGACAGTTGAAGGGGCTGTAAATGCTCTGAAAGCAGTTAGTAAGATTCCTATCATTGTATATCTGATGGATGGCTATTTAGAGATAGAAGGGGCAACTGTTGTTCGATGGGAATGTAATGTTGCAAACCTTCCACAAGGAGAATTCATAGACAGATCAGTGTCGTGTCTTTATAAGATGATGATACAACGACCTCTTATTGTAAAAGATGCCCTACAGAAATATGCCAAAATTGTAGCTTATATAGACTCTGATTCTGTAGCAACAACGTATGCAGATCGTATATTTGAACTTGCCAGGACAACAAAAGGAATTCCTTATTTTACAGAAGGAATATATGATTTTATGTTTTCAAATGGTAAAGGAGGAGTTGATCCAAGTGAACGTCTTGAAGTTCCTTCTTGTAAATTATTTAATGTACCTATCACAAATCAATCATATAGACAAACAGGATATTTTGTAGCCAGTGAACACTCTATTTCATTTTTGGATGAATGGAGTTGGATGTGTAATCATCCAGAAGTATTAAAGAATCCCCAATGGTATGCTCCTTTTCATGAGGAAACAATTCTTAACGTATTACTTTGGAAGTATAATATTACAAGTGGTCTTCCGTTAGTTTATATGAATATAAGATTAGATAATCTGGATAAAGTATTAAAAAATCCTCAATGGGGAAAAGAGACTGATATGTGGATAAAGTATCCAGAAAAATCTGAGAATCTTTTATTCTATCATGGAGAGAAAAACCTTGATAACATGAACAAAATGATTTGTGTACAACCACAGATGAAGAAATCAATGAGGGTACTGTTCTTAGCACCTCATCTATCTACAGGAGGGATGCCTGCGTTCCTTCTGAAACGTATAGAAAGCCTTCTGAATTATGATGTGGAGATTTTTGTGGTTGAATGGCAATGTGTCAGTGGTGATTTTGTTGTTCAGAGAAACGCTATAATGAAATTAGTTAGTAATTTTTACACTCTTGGAGAGGATAAGTACGAACTAATGAAAATTATTAAAGATAACGAAATTGATGTAGTTCACATTGATGAGATGATAGAGCATGTTGGTAATTGTCCTTTCAGGTTAATGAGCCAGCTTTATGCCAATGACAGGACCTGGAGAATTGTAGAGACCTGTCACAATGTTGTATTCAAACCTGATACAGAGAAAAAGTTTAATCCTGATGCTTATGCCTTCTGTACTCCTTATCATATGGAAGTGTTTAAGAATATGCCTTCCTACAAAGAGGTTATACAATTTCCTATTGATAACAATACCCATAAGGTATGGGATAAAGGAGAAATTAAGAATCTTCTTGGAATGGAGAAGGGAAAGAAACATGTCCTTAACGTAGGACTTTGGACCAAGGGGAAGAACCAGGGAGAAGGATTAAGGATTGCCAGTAGATATCCAGATATGCAGTTTCACTTTGTAGGAAACAGAGCTGGAAACTTCCAAGATTATTGGAAACCTCTTATAGAACATCTTCCTTTGAATGTTACAATATGGGATGAGAGGGCTGACGTTGAATTATTCTACCAGGCTGCAGACATCTTCATGTTTAATTCTACATTTGAATGTAGCCCTTTGGCTCTTCGTGAAGCTATTGGATATGGATTACCTATCGTTGCCAGGGATTTAAAAGAGTATGGAGACATGTTTACTCCTTACTTGCAATCTCTTGATACTGACCTAAATATAATCGAGCGAGAATACGATATTCCTGAGGATTGTACAACAGATTTATTTGGTGGACTTCACAACGAGTTATACTTACGATTACAGAATAAAGAAGTGGTAATTTCCAACGTAACTGTTTCACCTGTAAAGATCACTCAGCATTTTGTAGATTATCCTTTCCTTGAGATAACAGGACCTAGTGATAAGATGTATAGAGTAGAATTTTATGATGAGAATGAATTGTGTCATTATAGCACTACTATTGAATCAAATCATTGGGTAAGACTTGATCGTAGATATTTCATCAAATGGACTGCCAAGGTATGGGAGAATGACATCCTGATTTATCAAAAGACCCTCGACTTTACAGGACAACGTGTATTCATATCATTTGATAGTTCTTCCTTAGGAGATAATATTGCATGGATACCATACGTTTTGAAATTTAAGGAGAAACACAATTGTCATGTGATAGTATGTACGTTTAAGAATGCTCTGTTCAAGAGTGTCTATCCAGAACTTGAATTCGTAGAGCCAGGATCAACTGTTCATAACATCATAGCTCAATATAAAATTGGCTGGCATTATGATCCATTGAGAGAACCTGAGGTGCCTAACACTATTTCTCTGCAGAAGTGTGCTAGTAACATTCTAGGACTTGAACATGAAGAGATTCAACCAAGGATAGCTTATAAGATAAACAAACTTCCTACGTCAAAACCTTATGTAACAATTGCTACAAATAGCACATCTGGTTGTAAGTTCTGGCAGAAGGAAGATTGGCAGAAAGTTATTGATTGGTTACATGGGAAAGGATATGAGGTAATCAATGTTTCCAAAGAGAAAAATGAGTTCAGTCATACCACACAACTCTTTGATGATTCCTTAGGAAACACAATGAATGTTATTCATCATAGTAAACTCTTGATAGGACTCTCTAGTGGTTTATCCTGGTTAGCCTGGGGAATGGGAAAACACACAATCATGATCTCTAACTTTACAGAAAAAGATCATGAATATGTTTCAAACTGTACACGAATTGTTGATACCACTGTCTGTCATGGATGTTGGAACAGACCTGATATCAAGTTTGATAAAGGGGATTGGGATTGGTGCCCTATTCACAAAGGAACTTCTAGACAATGGGAATGTCAGAAAGCTATAACAGGAGAACAAGTAATTGAAAAACTTCAGAATTTACTATAATATGATAAAGGGTACGCTAATATAACGTACCCTTTTATTTTTCATCATCCCTCTACAGAAGATTCCTCTACTATTGGAATTTCAGGTTCAATAGTAACAGCTTGAGAAGCAGTTGTATAAAGTGGTGTAAGCATTTCTACAAGAGCAACCCTCTCAGCAATAAGTTCATCTACTTTAGGTTTAGCCAATAACACATCTGCTTCTAAGGAAGCAAGGGTACCTTTAGCTTCTTCAACAAGCGTAGCTAATTGTGTTTGTAAAGTGATGAAAGAATTCTTCTTGATGTCAGAAAGTACAAGTTTCCAATTGTTATTAATCCATTCTGCCAGATATTTAGCAATGACAGGGCCTCCTGAGACGTCTATCTGATTACTAGGTTCAACTTTTTCATTGTACCATACAGTAACTTTATGGGTTACAGATAATTCTGTTGCATTCTGTAACTGTGTGTATTCTTGTTTTAAAAGATCAATTTTTTCCATGATGTATATTATATTAAAGGATTTGATGAACGTTATACCACTTTTGAACGATTGCAGTAGCGGTGAGTGTTGTTTGAGCTTTGAGGATTTCGAGGTCTGATTTGAGTTTGTTGATTGCTTCCATAATATTGAGTTTTAAATTGTTTGCTATGTTGGATTATCTTCGATAGATTGGGTTAATTGGTGTCGTTAAGTAATTTATTTTCATCAGCATCTAATACCCGACTCCAATATTTAACACTATTAATTCTGCCATTAAAATAATATGTACCATCTGATGGGGATAATCCAAAAATGACCCTTGCAGTATTAGAAAATGATGTAAATCCAGACCCAGCAATGATTGTGGTTGTGGTTGTGACAGCCAACCCATTAATATAAAATTGACCTAATAATCCACTTTTAAAGGTATATGTAAGCGTGTAATCTATATTTGGAGAAATGACCCCAGTATTTGAATTAGAGTATTGAAAACTAGCCGTTCCTCCGCTATTAAATAAATAGATCGTTACTTGTCCGGTTGTCATATTTATTAGAATTGTATATTCTCTTTTACCTACTTCGTCTCTGGTAAGTAACGTGTGATACCCCGATGTTCCAATACATCTAAATTTTACACTAATTGTGAAATTGCTATTTGGTAAAAAATTCATTACCCCATAATCCAAATACGAAGATGACCCATTAAAATACGTCGCCCCCAGATTACTCGCTGGCGGAATAACAGGCGTTGCCCCTACTACTGTTGCCTCATGGTTATTGGTTAAATCCAGCCAATACCCAGCGTTATAAGCTAGGGTCGAAGGGTTTTTGGCTAATCCTGAGGGGGAGAGATCGAGGCAGCAGCCTGCCTGTTTAACTGAATAATTATCAATCTGACCACTCCATGATGTGTTAGCAACTAATCCAACATAAACAGATGTAGCTAATCCAGTATATGACTTTACACCAGACGTCGTTATTGCTCCAGCAAACAATCCACTATACATGGTTAGATATGACCCGTCAACCGTATGCGTAATCGTAAATGTTTCATTGTATTTTTTGCCAACTGTTAAAAAGTTATTTTTATACAACGAATGGCCTGATCCATTAACGCAATATGCCTGTCCGTCATGTATAGACCATCCCCCATCTTTAGACCACCATGTATCAGAAGCAAAGTCTGTGTTTCCAATCAATTCGGCAGTAGATGTAATCCTATCCACCGCTTCTATCGGATACTCTGGACGGGAGTAGTTGGCTATTTGGGTAGGGGTGAGGGTGTAGTTGAAGATGCGGCACATGGAGATGGAGCCCTGAAGTGGGTAGTATGTTCCATAGGTTGCTAATGTACCTAAAGTAAGCGAGGCTGTATAATTTACATTATCGGTAATTCCACTATTAGTTATGTCGGTAATTAATGTGCCTACATTAGAGGTTCTTTTATATATCAATGTATTAAGCCCAACGTGAATTTGCCCATAATCACCTATTGGACTACCTCCAGTATTTGTAAGTTTTATCGTCCCATTGGAATTTATAAGCAAAGCTAATGCCCCAACACCTCCCCCAGTTATGGCATAAAGAGTAGATGGCAGTGATGTAATATTGAATTGCACAATTACCGTAAAATCTCCAGTCCCAAAAGCAGGAATATTCGGTAACGAAACATAATCACTGCTGCCATTAAACGAAAAGTACCGATTACTTCCACTTCCTTGTCTGTCGGGGACGTTGTAGGTTGCTGTCTGTATCCCTACTGCCTTACTTACCTGATCAACATATCCATAGTTCTGCTCCCTTAACACACTTGCATGATCCCAATGTGTAGGTGTAGTTCCCGTTGCCACAAACTTAATCCCTGTTGCATTACTCGCAGCACCTACATTAGTGAAATCATCATTAGTATTATAAGTTACTATTAAATAGGATCTCCCAGAAACTAATGACCCACTTGTTAATAATGGTCCTGGAACTACTGACCATTCATCTAATGATGCATGAAAAATTAATCCTTTTTGAAGTTCGCTTATTTGATTCATTCTTTTATATTATAAAGGTTAATATAATATTGAAATTGTTCAATGTTTGTTTAAATGTTTCTTGTATCATTATTATTTTATATAATTTATTAAAAACTACGAATAGCTCTAACTCTAAAAGGAGATTCTTTATCTGCCTCATGTAAACCTCCTCTAAAATTTTGTTCCCATGCAGTATTAGAATCATTTTGACTTGAGGACCAATAATAATCTCCTACAGTAAATCCACCAATAAGATTTTGGTTTTGAAATAATTTAACTAATTCATCTTTAGAGGGCAAATACCAATCAGTATAACCACCTTCAGATAAATCACCACACAATCTTGCTGCTATTCCAGCAGTTGCACAACCAGTCATAATGTCAATAGTATTTTGATTACCAGTTCCTATTGTAGTGTCATTTGCTCCTGTTATTAAAGTACCTTTACATCCCCACTCAGCTCCAGCAGAAGTATCGGCAACAGTAGCAACAAGACCATGTTGAGTTCCAATTTCATATCCAGGATCGCCAACCTGTAGAATATATGCAATTTTACCACCTAATGCTGCCTGACCAATTACATATTTTCTTTTAGAAATATAATTTAGTCTCATGTTCTTTTGATTTTAAGACTTCCACGAATTAATGTAGGAGCACCAGTATAAGAAGTGTTGGTTACTAACACAACCTTGTCTGTAGCTACAACAGTATTCGCACCAGTAGCTGCAGTATAGTCTCTTGAAGTGTCTACAGTGAGCGTAGTGAGACTAGTAATATCTGTTGAGTTAATCTTGATATGAACATCAGTGAGAGTACCAGTGTCAACTTCTAACACTATCCCCTCAACGGTATATCCATAAAAAGCATAAAGGTCAAGTTCATATGTCTGTGATGTTCCCGCTGTAAGATCCCTGAATTCGAATGGAAGAGCTTCAATAAGTCCTTTCATAGAACAAGAACCAATGTCTATCTTAAGTGTATTCACTCCTCCTGATCCATCAGATAAAGCAGATACCTTAAACAATCTCTGTCCAGCTACTGTAATGCTTACCCCATGTTCTGTTCCACTAGGAGAGGAAGCATCAATAGGAATATCTACTATATCGTGTAGAGGAGCATTTAATACATCATAGAAACTGTCTATCCCTATAGGATTAGCAAATTCAACAACATTATCTTTGGATAATTTTACAAGATTAGCAGGATTTCCTGCATAATCATATGTAGGAAGCCATTTGTCATTTAATAGAGGGAAGACAGACATTCCACTCGTTCCTGCTGTACCACTTGTACCAGTAGTACCAGAGGTACCTGAACTACCTGATGTACCTGTAGTGCCTGAAGTACCTGACGTAGCAGAGGAACCACTAGAACCACTTGTACCTGTTGTCCCACTGGTAGCAGAGGTGCCACTAGATCCTGATGTACTGCTAGATCCTGAACTGCCACTAGTACCAGTAGTACCTGATGTTCCACTAGTTCCACCTGTACCATTAGTTGCTGATGTTCCACTACTTCCTGATGTAGAAGAAGTGCCACTACTTCCACTTGTGCCAGTAGTTCCAGAAGTAGCACTGGTTCCACTTGTGCCAGTTGTACCTGATGTTCCACTGCTACCAGAACTTCCACTAGTTCCAGCTGTGGCTGATGTACCTGATGTACCACCTGTACCATTTGTTGCACTAGTGCCTGAAGTACCTGTTGTACCACTCGTTCCTGAGGTTCCTGTTGTACCTGAAGATCCTGCTGTAGCACTAGTACCAGAGGTTCCACTTGTAGCATTGGTTCCACTGGTTCCACTAGTTCCAGTAGTCCCTGAAGTACCATTTGTACCATTTATTCCACTACTTCCAGATGTGCCACTTGTCCCAGTTGTACCTGATGTAGCAGATGATCCGCTACTACCAGAAGTACCAGTAGTTCCACTCGTAGCAGAAGTACCACTTGTTCCACTTGTTCCATCAGTGCCAGAGGTACCTGTAGTTCCAGACGTAC
>Ga0114951_10000709_pt1 | contig 45201 bp, 39 predicted proteins | sample AM7aDNAmetaG_FD_88677 | JGI IMG/M metagenome (GOLD analysis project Ga0114951, IMG submission 88677) | Freshwater microbial communities from Finland to study Microbial Dark Matter (Phase II) - AM7a DNA metaG | ecosystem: Environmental > Aquatic > Freshwater > Lake | place: Finland: Lake Alinen...
GATCCAGAAAGGGGATGGGCCGCGACGACTGGGGGTCAGTCGTCGCGGCCCATGTGGGGCCAGCGGCTCCCGGGCTCAGGAGGTCTATCGCCCGGGCTGGTGGGACTCAGGCTCGGTGGGGGCGCACCGTACATCAGCCCGGTCCCGACGGCCGGGGGGGCAGCCGTCGATGCCGTTGTATGGCTCGACGTCATTCTGCGACGCGAATATGAAGTGCGTGTTGCGTCGGCGTTGAGGAAGATGTTGCCGACGCCGACCGGTGAGGCCTGCGGCCGCGAGGCGCCGGCCTCGCTACCCGGCCGGCAGGAAGCTCTCGTAGCCCCGTGCCACGCGCTCACCCGGGTGCGCCCGCTCCCATGCATCGCCGATATCCAGGACCAGGGCGTCGGCGAAGCGCGGACCCGTGATCTGCAGTCCGAAAGGCACCCCGTTGGGCGAGCGACCGGCCGGCACTGAGAGCGCCGGGTGGCCGGTCATGTTCTGGACCTGCGTGTTGTGGGACGAGACGCTGGTGCCCGGCCGCTTCGCGCCGATCTCCCGCCCGTCGCAGTAGAAGCCCTCCTGAGGCGTCGCGGGCGTGACCAGCAAACGGTCGGCGCCGAGCAGCTCGTCGAGGGCGCGCGCGTACGCGAAGCGGCGGCGGCGCGCGGCCAAGTAGTCCGCGACGCTCACAGACAGGCCTTGGCGCATGGCGGCCAGGAACCCCGGGTGAAGGCGCTCCGCGCCCGCCTCGATGGCCTCGCGGCCCATCGCGTTGGCCTGTTCGCAGGCGCACGTGAGCAGCCAGTCCTCGTCGGCATTGCCGATCGCGAAGCCGCCCAGGATCTGGGCGGGGGCGATGGGCTCGACCTGCAGATCCAGATCCTTCTCGATGCTGGTGAGAGCGGCATCGAACTGATCGGCCACCGCGTTGGGCAACGGCCCCCAGTCGACGAACCGCGGCGCCGCCAGCACCAGGGACGGGCGCCGCGGAGGCGCCGCGGAGGCGCGCGCCGCGGCACCCGGCCCGACAAGCCACGCGACCAGCTCGGCCGGAAGGGCCGCGGGGTCGCCCCGAGCAGGACCTGAGGTGATCGCCAGTAGGAGGCGCAGATCGGCCATCGAGAGGGCCAGCGGCCCATCCGTGCTGAAGTCGAGCCACGGCGGAATAGGGTCGCGGCCCACGAGACCATTGGTGGGCTTCAGACCGAAGAGCCCGCAGAACGCCGCCGGGATGCGCACGGAGCCGCCGCCGTCTGTGGCTGTAGCGATGGGGACCATGCCGGCGGCCAGCGCGGCGGCGGAGCCGCCGCTTGAGCCGCCGGGCGACCACTCGAGCGCCCATGGGTTGCGCGTTGAGCCGAAGAGCAGGTTGTCCGTGTAGCCCTCGAAGCAGTGCTCGGGCACATTGGTCTTGCCGATGGGGATCGCGCCGGCCGCTCGCAGGCGCGCCACGCAGAGCGCGTCGTGCGCGGCCGGCGGAGCCTCTGCCAGGAGCAGTGAGCCGTGCGTGGTGCGCAGGCCCGCGAGGTCCTGACTGTCCTTGACCAGGAACGGCACCCCGGCGAGCGGCCCGAGGCGCTCGCCGCGGCGGGCGCGCTCGTCGAGCGCGCCCGCGTCCGCGAGCGCCTCGCCCTCGTCGCGCAACGCCACGACGGCGTTGAGCGCACCGTTGAGATCGTCCACCCGCCTGTAGGCCCGTTCTACGAGCGCTACCGCCGAGACGCTGCCGACCCGCACCATCTCCACCAGTTCCCGCAACACCGCCGCTCCTCCCAGCCGCGCTCTGCTACTCCTCTGCCTCTTCCCGCGCCGCACGAATGTCGCCGAGAGCATCCTCGGCCCAGCGCCGCGCCGCGGGATCCTGAAGCGCATCCTCCAGCGCCCGCACGGCCGCCTCCCCGGTCCTTACGAGCACCTTCACGGCGGCGTCCTTGAGATCGTCGTCGGCAGCGCCGGCCAGCAAGTTGACCAAGCCCCGGATGACGTCTGCTTCACGCATCGCGTTCAGCGTCTCGAGCGCCCGGGCCGGGGTCTGACCACCGTGGTCGTACACGCGCCCGTCGATGGCCTCGAGCAGCGGCCAGACGGCCGGCAGGCCGCGTTCCGCAAGCGTGGCCTCCACGCTGTCCACCAGAGGCCAGGTCAGTTTCGTCATGGGCAGATCGAGCAGGGCGATGAGGGCCTCGTCCGGAGCGTAGTGGTCGTGCTCGCTGAGGAAGTCGTCGATCGCCTCGGCGGCATACTCCTGGTCCTCAGGCGTCTGCGCCTCCTCGAAGGCGTCCGCAAGCTGTCGCGCCAAGCCGATCAGCGCCTCCCCATCGTCTTTGTACTGCCCGCCTGTCATGTCAGCGTCAGCGTATGTCATCCGGGGCGGTCTCGAACAGGCCGAGGTACTCCGCATGCCCCTCGGCCTCCAGCTCTTCTTTGGGAATGAAGCGAAGCGCCGCCGAGTTCATGCAGTAGCGCAGGCCGGAGGGCGCGGGGCCGTCCTTGAATACGTGACCGAGGTGCGACTCAGCAGCCGCGCTGCGCACCTCGCTGCGCGAAAGGAAGAGCTTGAAGTCGGTCCTCGTGGTCACGGCCTCGTCACGCAGCGGGCGCGTGAAGCTCGGCCAGCCCGTTCCCGAGTCGTACTTGTCGCGGCTGCTGAAGAGGGGCTCCCCGCTCACGACGTCCACGTAGATGCCGTCGCGGTGCTCGTCCCAGTACTCGTTGGCGAACGCTGGTTCGGTGCCCTCGCGCTGGGTGACTTCGTATTGAAGAGGCGTGAGGCGCTGCCTCAGGTCCGCGTTGTCGGGGCTCTTGGTCTTCACGGGAAACCTCCCTGGGTCATCGAGCCTTGCGGGCCGACCGGGACGCGGACGCGCGGTGCGCGGTCGACGGGTGCGCCTTCATCCACTCCTCGTGCGGCGGCACCCTCTCACCGACAACGTAGAGGAAGAAGTACGTCCCCATGTCGCCGAGAAAGCGGAACTCGCCGCGCAGCGCCGCGACGGTGGCGGCGAAGTCGGCCCGCGAACGCAGCCAGCCGGTGAAGCCGCCGGGCCCGCCGTCAAGGGTTAGCATCGTCTCGGCATTAGTGATCGTCGCCTCGATCTTGCGCCGATTGCGGATGATGCGCGTGTCCTCAGCGAGACGGTCGACGTCGTCGTCCGAGAAGGCCGCGACCGTTGCCGGGTCGAAGGCCGCGAAGGCTTCGCGGAAGCCGTCCCACTTGGCCTCGACCACCTGCCAGCTCATGCCGCTTTGAAAGACGGCCTTGGTCATGACTTCAAGGTAGTCGGCGAGCTTGGTGGGCTGGATCTGCTGTGGCGCCTGCATCGGGAGCTCCCGCCTGTAAGTTGTTGTCGGTGGGCGGGTCAGCCTGCGGCCGCCCGCCCTGTGCCGACTATTCCCGCACGGGCGGGTTCCCCACGCCTGCGCCGCGGGAGCCACCGAGCGGCGCGCCCCCCGCGACCTGCCCGGCACCGCGTCAGCTTGATCCAGCGAGCCGCCGGCTCGTCGGAGGCGAGTAGCCACGGCACCGGGTCGGCGCCGAGAACGTCGATCCACCAGCCCTCCATCACGCCGGCCAAGCGCGCCTCACCGATCGGTCAGTGGCGGCAGGTGGCGTCTGGCCCGACCGGCGACAGCTCCATTTCGACGAAGGCCTCGACCACGCTGCGCACGTCGGGCCGGTCCTCGCCGGCGAACACGCGGATGCCGGCCTGCAGACAGCCCAGCAGGGGCCGGTGACCAATGCCGGCGACGATCACGGCGTCGACCCTGTTGGTGCCGAGCGTGAGCACCGGCGACATGCAGCCGCCCTGAACGTGGGGGGCGTTCTCAACGAAGTCCACGGCGGCGATCTCGCCGTTGACCAGATCGACGAGCGTGAACGACGGGCTGCGCCCGAAATGTCCGGAGCGGGCGGCGTCGAGCCCGCCCGGCGTTTCGGACGGCACGGCGAGACGGATGCGGTTGGCGGTATGTTCGGTCATGTGGTGCAAGCTTTCTCTCGCGGATGGGGAGTCTGTAGCGTACACGCATCAACGGCGCGGCGCGCCCGCGGGCGCCTCGCCGCGCCGTCCACCCACCCTCCGGAGTGTGCTCGCGGCCGTTGCGGGCTATCCTGCACAAGAGGGACACGCCGAGAGGGAGCTCTTCATGCCCGTTGGTGGATACTGCAGCGTCTGCGCTCGTTGGGTCTGGCTCACGCCCTACGGCGAGTGCCAGAACGGCCATCCGGCCTCGGCGGTGCGCGATGTGCAGCAGCTCAAGCCCCAGACGCAGGCCTCCGTGGTGGTCGATGTTCAGGCACCGACCGCGCGCCGTGCGCGGTTCCGCTGGTGGTGGCGCCACTCTCTGTGGGTCGCCTGGACGTTCACCGCCGGCTTCCTCAACTGGGCCGCGTTCGTCTACATCGGCGTGCGCGCCCGGCACCTGCCCTGGCTGCTGCTGGGGTTCGTCTACCTCACGCCGCTGATCCTGACGATCCTCGCCGTCGGCACGCCTCTGTTCCAGGTGATGATCGCCGTGCAGCTCGTCGTCTCGGCCGTAAGCCTCGTGAACGCGCTGTACCTGCGGCCCTACTACCGCGCGATCATGTTCGGCGACGTACCGCCCCGCGCGCTGCCGGCGCCGCCGCAGCCGCCGTCTCTGCTGGCGGCGAGCAAGCGGCCGGCGCTGCCCAAGGGCATGGACGAGGCGGCGGCCGACGTGCTGCAACCTGCGCGCCGGCAGGTCGACGCCATTCTCGACAGCGCCGGTTCGATCGGCAAGGCAGAGGTGCGGGACGAGGTCGTCGCCCTGTGCGGCACCGCCGACCAGATCATCGCCGAGCTGGCTGCCCAGCCGCGCAAGCTCGACGCCGCGCGCGGCTTTCTGACGTACTATCTGGACGCCGCGCAGCGCATTGTCGAGGGCTACGTCCACCTTCTGAGCCGCGGCTCGTCATCACCGGAGATCGCGAAGACCGTGACCCGCGCCGAAACCTCGCTGCACGTCGTGCAGCAAGCCTTCGACCGCCAGCTCGCCAACGTGCTTGAAGACCGTGCCCTCGACCTCGACAGCGAGATCGAGCTGCTCGAGCGCACGGTGCGCAGCGAGACCATGTACAGCCAGACCGGGGGGCTTTGATGAGCGACGAGATCGAGAAGACGCAGGGGTCGGGCGGCGTCCCGGCCGTGATGCCGGCCGGCGGCCCACCGGCGGGCGGGCTGGACGCGGGCGCGCGCAGCGCGCCAGTCGCCGGCCCACTCAGCGCCGACGACCTGGCCCGCGTGGCCGAGATCGCAAGGAGCGTCGACCTCAGCGACGCGCAGGGCGTGCTCAGCTACGGCCTGCCCGCCCAGAGCCGCATCGCCAATTTCGCCGACTCGCTGCTCGGCGACGTACGCAACAAGGAGGCCGGCGCCGGCGGCGCAGCGCTGACCGACCTTCTCAAGAAGGTCCGCGAGCTCGACGTGGATGCGCTCGGCGGCGGGTCCGGGATGGCCAGGATCCCGATCCTCGGCAAGTTCGCGAGCACCTTCGATCGATTCGCCGCCCGCTACGAGAAGGTGGCCACCAGCATCGACCGCATCGTCGACGCTCTCGAGCGCTCGCGCATGGCGCTGCTCAAAGACATGACCGTGCTCGACAAGATGTTCGAGCTCAACCTCGACTACCTCAAGCAGCTTGACGTGTACATCGCCGCCGGCGAGCAGGCCCTGGAGGAGCTGCATCGAGACAAGCTCCCGGCGCTGGAGGCCGAGGTCGCGGCGAGCCGCGACGTCATGGCCGCGCAGCGGCTGGCGGATCTACAGCAGGCGGCAGCGCGCTTCGAGCGCCGCCTTCACGACCTCAAGCTCACGCGCATGGTCGCCATCCAGACGGCGCCGCAGATCCGCCTCATCCAGGGCAACGACCAGAACCTCGTGGAGAAGATCCAGGCGTCGGTGCTCACCACCATCCCGCTGTGGAAGAACCAGATCGTCATCGCCATAAGCCTCTACCGGCAGCAGAAGGCCGTGGAGCTGCAGAAGCAGGTGACCGACACCACGAACGATCTGCTCTCCAAGAACGCCGAGCTGCTTAAGGCCGGCTCGGCGAAGGTGGGTCGCGAGGTCGAGCGCGGAGTCGTGGACGTGGAGACGCTGCGCAAGGTCAACGCCGACCTGGTGGCCACACTCGAGGAGACCATCGGCATCCAGGAGGAGGGCCGCGCGAAGCGGCTCGAAGCGGAGGGCGAGATCGGGCAGCTGCAGGCGGAGCTCCGGCAGAAGCTGATCGAGCTCCGCGCTCACGCGCCGCAGCTCGGCCCGCCCGGCGGTTCGCCGCGCATGACCGACTGACCGACTTGAAGGCGTACGGCGCGAGAGGCGGCCTGCGCAGGCCGCCTCTCGCGCCGTACGCTCCGTCAGCTCGCCTGTCTGTGGCCATCACTCCCCGGCGCGGTTGCCCGCCTTGGCCTGGCCCCTGGCCCTCTTCTGCTGAACCGACGCCGTGACCGGCGCCTTCCTGGATTACGCCGTCGCCTTGACCCCAGGCGCCTTCTGCGCGGTCGGCATCGTGCTCGTGGTGGCGACCGGCGGCGTGCTGGTCTTCGCCGGCTGACCATTGGCGTTGGCCAAGGCTGAGCTCGCGCCCGCTGCGCCTTCGCCGACCATGAGCACTCCCGCGCCGACGACAGCTGCCACTCCGCGGTTCAACGTCCTCATCTCCGATCCCGTCAGGGAGTCTGATGTCACCTGCTGTCGGTCTCGTGACCGGCCTGGACACGTTGTTGCCCGACGGGATCAACGGGAGATGAACGATTCGGGCGCCGGTCGAGGGCGCCGATCTGCCGCGAGCTCCTACCAGCCCCGCGTGCCCGGCCCGCCCTTGAACGGCCCGGTGATGTCCGCCGTGACCCAGCCGCCGTAGAAGTCGCCCGGCTGGGCGGTGACCTTCTCGTCGTCCACGAAGCACTCGTCCACACGACTCGGGTAGAAGGCCAGGTGGTCGCGGATGGCCGCGTAGCCAGGCGCCGGGTCCGGGTAGTACCAGGCGGCGTCGTGCACGGCCTGCCCCTCGACCTCGAGGTCGCAGTAGCTCGCCTGCCCCTTGAACTCGCAAGACGTGTGCCGCCGGCGCGGGCGCAGCAGCTCGCGACGCACGTCCTCCGGCGGGATGTAGTAGACCGGAGGATGGCTGGCCTCGAGCACGCGCGCAGCGCGCGTCGTGTCCGCGACGGTGACGCCACGGTGCACGACGCGCACCCGGCGCGTGCTCGCCTCCACCCGCGGTGGCCGCGGGTAGTCCCAGACGGACTCGGTCATGGCATCGTCTCCGTGGTGCCTTGTGGGCGTGCCGCTGGCGCGGCGAGGAGAGTGCTGAGGCCGCGCCTGACGGCACCGAGCTCGTCCGCGGAGAGATCCCGCCCCAGCCGCGCGCCGAGAGCTGTCACGAGCAGTGGGGCTGCGTCGGCTACCACATGCCGGCCCGCGCCCGTCAGGCCGGCGTACACGACCCGGCGATCGCTGGGGCAGGCGGCGCGCTCGACCAGGCCGCGCTCCACCAGCCGATCGACCAGCCGTGTGACGCCGCTCTTGCTGAGATTCAGGGAGCGGCTGGCATCTGCCATGCGAAGCCTCCGCTCGGGTGCTTCGTCGAGCCTCATCAGGAGATCGACCTCTTCGGGATGCAGATCGAGCTCGGTGGCGAGCAGTTCGGCGACCGAGCCGCGGACTGCGCTCGTCACATGCAGCAGGTCGCTCCACAGTCCCAGCACCTCGCGCTCACGCGCCGACCACTTGAGGTCGCTGGCGCCGGCGGCAACGACCGGCGAGAGCCCGGTGCTGGATGTCTGTCCATCGGCCATATCCGCCTTGTACCCATGTTTCACGAAAAGTAGTTCCGGAGACAAATGTTGTGCAGTCAAAGAGTTGAGGAGGACCGTCATGGAGATCGCGATCATCGGAGCAGGCAACGTGGGCAGGGCGCTGGCGACGTCGGCGATCCGCGCGGGTCACAGCGTCACCGTGAGCTCGTCGAACGGAGACACGGCCGCCAAGCTGGCCGAAGAGACCGGCGCGCGGGCGGCGAAGTCCAACCGCGCCGCCGCGGAGGGCGCCGACCTCGTGGTGCTCGCGGTGCCGTACACGACCATCGTGGACGTGCTCGACGACGTGGGTCCGGCGCTTGCCGGCAAAATCGTCGTGGACGCCACCAATCCGCTCAAGCCGGACTACTCAGGCTTGGCGACCGAGGGGACCTCGGGCGCCGAGGAGATCCAGGCCCGCATTCCGACGGCGCGAGTGGTGAAGGCGTTCAACACGGCGTTCGCCGCCCGGCAGACCGATCCCCGGATCGCCGGCATGCAGGTGGACGGCTACGTGGCGGCCGACGACGAAGAGGCCAAGGCCATCGTGCTCGAACTGGTCAAAGGCATGGGATTCCACCCCATCGACGCCGGCGACCTCGCCATGGCACGCGCGCTCGAGGCGCTCGCGTGGCTGAACATCTCGCTGCAGATGCGTCACGGATGGAGCTGGCAGTCCGGCTGGAAGCTCGTCGGGCCGGAGGGTGACGCGTCTTGAGCCGCGTTTGGCGTGCCGTCCGCGAACGCTTCACGACCGAGGCCGCGGTGACGGCGAGACCGTCACCGCGGCCTCCTCGCGCCGCAGCAGCGCCGCGCGGCTGAAAGCCACGCGGGACCGGGAGAGCGTGTTCAGGCCGGCGGCGGCCAGGGCGAGCGTGCGCGCGAAGACCTCGGCTCCGACATGGCCCCTGGGCTCCACCGGCGGGAGCCGCGCCCGGGCTTGAGCACATCGTGGACTTCCTCGAGAAAGCGCTCGGCATCCGGCACCTCATGCACCATCCAGAAGGCCAGGGCGAAATCGGCCCGCGTGCCGTCCAGCGCGAGCGCGTCGGCGGCGCACTGATGCAGGCGGATGCGCGCCGCCAGACCCTTGCGCTGGGCGCGCACCCGGACCTTCTCGAGCATGGCCGGCTGGAGATCGACGGCGATGACGCTGCCGCCGTCGCCGACCATCCCGACCAGCGGATGCGTGAAGAAGCCCGGTCCGCAGCCGAGGTCCACGGCGGTGTCGCCGGGTTCGACGAGGCCGCGCGGGATTCGCTTCGGGTCGGTGACCACGCGCCGGACCGGTGAGGAGAGCCAGCCGGCGTGCCCGGCCGGGCACACGTCCCGCGCCGGCCGGCCGGCGCCGGGTGCGGCGCTCATGCTCCGGACTCCTCGACCGCAACCTCCAGCGCCGCGGCCTCACGCTGCCGCGCCTCCACGTGGTGCGGCGCCGTGTAGCGCACGGTCAGAAAGGCGATGGGCGCGCCAACGAGCAGCAGGATGCCGCTCGCCCACAGGGCGACGTGGATACCGGACGTGAAGGCGACGTTGATCGTGTGGCCGAGCGCGGCCGCGTCGACACCGGGGATCTTCTGACCGGACGCCGACTCGCGTCCCTGCCCGGCCATCGCCACGATCTTCTGCGTCACCGCCGGCGGCAGGCGAAACTTGGCCAGCGACGCGCTCAAGTCAGTCGTGAAGCGATGCGTCACGAGGTTGCCGAGCACGGCGATGCCGAAAACGCCGCCCACCTGGCGCATGGTGTTGGAGGTCGCCGACGCCATGCCGGCGCGCGCCGCCGGCACCGTGCCCATCACGGCGGTCGTCATCGGGCTCATGATCAGGCCGATGCCGAGGCCCATGAGCAGCAGCCAGTACCAGAACGACGCGTAGCCTGTGGTCGGCTCGATCCCCGTGAGGAGCAGCAGGGCCGACCCCGTCATGAGCAGCCCGATCGTGATCGGCAAGCGCGCGCCGACGCGCCCCACGATGCGCCCGGAGACGATCGCCGCAGTCATCACCCCAAGAGTGGCCGGCAGCTGCAGCACGCCGGCCTGAGTCGGTGAGTAGCCCTGCACGTTCTGCAGGAACAGGGAGAGGAAGAAGATCACGCCGAAGAAGCCGAAGCTGACGATCACGCCCACGATGTTGGCGCCGCTGAACGTCCAGTTGCGGAAGAACTTGATCTGCAGCAGCGGGCTCGAGCCGCGGACCTCGATGACCAGGAAAAGAGCCAGGGATACGCCCGCGACGATGAAGCACGTGAGGATGCGCGCGGAGGTCCAGCCGTAGGTGTTGGCCTCGATGAAAGCATAGGTGAGCGCCGCCAGACCGAGGACGACGGTGATCTGACCGGGCAGATCGAGCGTGCGCCCGGCCCGGTCAGACGACTCCGGCACGAAGCGCACGGCCAGGAACAGAGCGATGGCGCCGATCGGCACGTTGATCCAGAAGATACTCTGCCAGCCGAGACTGTCGACCATGGTGCCGCCGATCAGCGGGCCGATGGCCATGGCGAGGCCCGAGATGCCGGCCCACAGGCCGATCGCTCGGGCGCGTTCGCGGGCGTCGGGGAACGTGTTGGTGAGGATCGACAGCGTGCTCGGCAGCATCACGGCGCCGCCCACGCCCTGCAGCAGGCGCGCGGCAATCAGAACGCCTGTCGACGGCGCCAAGGCGCACATCACCGAGCCGCCGGTGAACAGGGCGACGCCAGTCATGAACGCTTTGCGGCGCCCGAACATGTCGCCCAGCGTGCCGCCGGTGAGCAGCAGGCTGGCCAGCGCGAGAACGAAAGCGTCCACGATCCACTGAAGCTCGCTCATGCTGGCGTTGAGCTCGCGCTGGATCGTCGGTAGCGCCAGGTTCACGACGGTGCTGTCCAGCATCACCATGAACAGGGCAAAGCACATCGTGCCCAGGGTGACGCGTTTGGTCTTCTGAAGATCGATCGGCATGGGGTCCTCCGGGTCCGTGCCGCGACCGGTCAACCGGCGTCGGCCGACCAGTCGCTCTTGAGTCCGTTGATGTACACGCGAAGCAGCTGTCGCTGTTTGGAGCGTAGCCTGTCGGCGACCACTGGGCGCTGCTGCTGCTCGAAGATGGCGAGGCCCTGGACGAAAGCCCAGGCGCCGTACGCCATGTAGTCGGGGTCCTCGTCGCCGGAGAGCGTGAAGACGCCGGCCGCCACGCCTTCTTCGAAGACGCCGACCACCGTCTCGCCCATCATCCTGTGTTCGTCCGTGAGCGGCAGCGCGTGGACCGTGGACTCGTGCAGGGCGATCACCGCAACATCTTCGGGATTGTGGCGCGCGAACTCGAGATACGCCATGCCCAGCTCCAGGGCGCGCTCGTCGGGCGGGAGCTCGGCCGCCACCTTGCCGAACTCCACGAGAAGCGCGCCCATGGCCTTGTCGGCGAGCGCCTTGATGACGTCGTCCTTGTTGTCGAAGTACTTGTAGAGCGCGCCGGGGCTGAAGCCGGCGCGGCGCGCGATCTCGCGCAGGGAAAGATCGGCGGCGCCCCGTTCGAGCAGAACCTCGCGCGCCGCCGCCAAGATGTCGTCGCGGGTGTCGCTGCGGCGGCGCTCGAGGCGGCTGCGCCGACGGTCCAGACGCTCCGCGTGATGCTCGTGATCGCGTTGATGCTGGGGCACGTCCCGCCTTGTTAGAGAACGCCGTCCACCTCGGTGAACAGTGTCCGCCCTTCGTGAACGCCGTTCACTATGCGGGTCGCGAACGCCGTTGTCAAGAAGGAGGGCCGTACGCGAAACAGGGGCGGAGAGGCCGCGGAGCCGCCCCGCCCCGCCGTCCGAAAGCTCGCCGCTCCCGAGGGAGGCGCGTGCTAGTTTAGTCGCCAGATGCCGGCGTTGAGATACGTCGCGACGCTCACCCAGGCGAGGTACGGCAGCAGGAGCGCGCCGGCGGCGCGACGCACCCGCCAGAAGGCCAGGATGGTCGCGAGGATCGTGAGCCAAAGCAGGGCGATCTCGATGAGCGCGAGTCCGGCGCGGTGCTGGCCGAAGAAGATCAGCGACCAGGCGAAGTTGAGGATGAGCTGCGCCGCGAACAAGCCCAGCGCGAGGGCCGTACGCCGGTCGAGGCCCTCGCGCCACACGAGCCAGGCGGCGATGCCCATCAGCAGATAGAGCGCCGTCCACGCCGGCCCGAAGACGGCCGGGGGCGGTGTCAGCGGCGGTTTGCGCAACGCGTCGAAATACCTGACGAAGTCCCCGCCCGCGGCCACGGCACTCATGCCGCCAATCGCCTCCGTGCCGAGCACGGCGGCGATGAGACCCACGGTGTCGCGTCTCGAGGACATGGCGTGAGCCTACCCACGTCGCGCCCCTGCTAGACTCCCGCCGGAATCTGCCAACGACCCGGGAGGCTCAGGTCATGAGCGACGCAGCGCCAGGCGCAACCTACAGGACGGCACACATCGACGACCTGCCGTTCGAGATCGACGACGACTATCCGACCACCGAGTGGAAGCCGCTGCGGCGTTTCTTCGGCATCGGCTCGTTCGGGACCAACCTTGCCAAAGCGCGGCAGGCGGGCGACGTCCTGACGCACGATCACACCGAGCTCGTCGACGGCGGGACCCGGCACGAGGAGCTGTTCCTGATCATAAGCGGACACGCGACATACCGAGTGGACGGCGAGGAGATCGACGCCCCGGCCGGAACCTTTCTCTACGTGCCCGACCCCGGGACGAAGCGCGGCGTCGTGGCGCGCGAGGCCGGCACCGTGATGCTGGTGGTCGGCGCGGAGCCCGGCGCGGTGTTCGCGCCCTCCGAATGGGACACGGAGCCGCTGCCGGGCTGAGCTGCCGCGACTGCGCAGCATCCGCCGACACGGCGCCGCGGTCCGCATGCACGTGGCCGGTCTTCTCGATGGAGGCGACCTCGCGATCCTTGGCCTCGACCACCATGAGCACGAGCTCGTGCTCATGGTGGAGCTGTTCGGCGGGGGTGTCGTTCATCGGACCTCCTTCGAGGCGTCCTCCTCCGCATCTCCGCTGGGAGGACTCCAAACGGCGCGCGGCGATACGGACTCTGTCCCGCCGACGCGGCCGGCGAGCGGCGAGCCGCCGCGTCAGGCGGCCGCCTCCGGCTCGCACACGAGCTCGTCGTCGCCTGCTCCCTCGCGTCGCGCGAGCAGTGTCACCGAGTCGGGCACCACGTCCTGGCGCGGCGGGATCGCGATCGCGGCGATACCGGCGAGCGCCACCGCGACGGCCCCGGTCCAGATGGCCGGGACCATGCCGTTCACGAACGCCTGCGGCGACATGTAGCTGCCGGCCGCCGAAAACACGCTGGCCAGCACGGCGACGCCGAACACGCCACCGACCTCGCGCACGGTGTTGTTCACGCCGCTGGCCTTGCCCTCTTCACTGCGTCGCACCGTGGAGAGCACCAGATTGGCGACCGGCGCGAAGTACAGCGACATGCCGACGCCGGCCATCACGAAGGCCGGGATCAGCCGCCCGTAGGCGACCGTCGGCGTGGTGACCACGGCGATCCAGGCGAGGCCGACAGCCATCAGCGCCATGCCGGCCACGAGCAGCGGCCGGGCGCCGATGCGGTCGCTGAGGATGCCGGCGATGGGAGCGATGAAGATCGGCATCGCCGTCCACGGCAGCGTGCGCAGGCCGGCCTGCAGCGGCGAGTGGCCCTGCACCACCTGGAAGTACTGGGCGAGCAGGAAGATCGCCCCGAACATCCCGAAGCTCATCAGCAGCGAGGTGACGTTGGCCGCCGAGAAGGCGCGCTTGCGGAAGAAGCGCATCGGGACCATCGGCTCGCGTGTGCCGAGCTCCCAGAGGACGAAGGCGCCGACGAGGACGATGCCGGCGCCGATGGAGCCGGCGACCCCGAGGCTCGTCCAGCCGTGCGCGTTGCCGCGCACGAGACCCCAGACGATGCCGAACAGGCCGGCGCTGGCGAGGCCGAGGCCGGGCAGATCGAGCGACCGGTTGGCACCTTTGGTCTCGGTCAGCCGCCGCCAGGCGATCGGCAGCAGCGCGAGGCCGATCGGAACGTTGAGCCAGAAGATCCACTGCCACGAGACGCCCTCGACGATGGCGCCGCCGACCACCGGGCCGATGGCGACCGCGAGGCCGGACACGCCGCCCCAGATGCCGAGCGCGAGGCCGCGGCGAGCCGGCGACACCGCCCCCGAAAGGATCGTCAAGGTCAGCGGCGTCACAATGGCGCCGCCGACGCCCTGCAGCGCGCGGGCCGCGATCAGCCAGCCGATGCTCGGCGCCAGGGCAGCCGCCGCCGAGCCCAGAGTGAAGACCGCAAGTCCCGCGAGAAACATGCGCTTGCGCCCGAACCGGTCGCCCAAGGCGGCGCCGGTCAGCAGCAGCACGGCGAAGGTGAGGGTGTAGGCGTTCACCGTCCACTCCAGCCCCTGCAGCGAGGCGCCGAGGTCGTGCTTGATCACCGGCAGCGCGGTGGTCACCACCAGGTTGTCCAGCGAGACCATGAACACCGCCACCGAGGTGACGACGAAGGTCCAGATGGTCAGTGCCTTGGTACTCATTCCGCTCATCTCCCTTACTCGATTCCTTCTGATAACTTAGTAGTCACTTACTTCTGACGACGAAAGAAACGCCCGGGAACGGCCACGAGCCGTCCACCCGGCCTTCTACTTCTGCAGTGCTTCCCCCGTGACGGGGCACATCATGCGCGCCCAGTCGGCGTCGACGCCGGTCAGGTCCATAGCGGCCACGACGTTCATCAGCATGCCCTGGGCGAGCCACTCGCGCACGGCCGCGTCGGGCGCCCCCGAGGCCGACCGCACGAAGCTCACGAGGCGCAGCATCTCCTCTCGCACGACGTCGCGGATCTCCTCGTCCTCACAGGCCGCGTAGGCCTGCATCTGCATGAGCAGGAGCCTGCGGTCGTCCAGCAGACGGTGGTACGCGAGCCCCATCTCCATCAGCACTGCCTCGGTGCCGGCGTCTTCGCCCGCCTCGGCCGCCGCGGTCCTGAACGCCGCCACGGTGCGCTCGAACGAGCGCCGTACGGCGGCGATGAAGAGCTCCTTCTTGGTGCCGAAGAGCTGGAAGAGGTAGGGCTGCGAGACGCCGACGCTCTCGGCGATGCGCCCCACCGGCGTACCGTTGAGGCCGCCGACGGCAAACTCGCGAGTGGCGGCCTCGATGATCTCCCGCCGCCGTTCGTCCTTGCTGATGCGTGTCGTGGCCCTCATGGTGAGCAGTGTACCATAAGTTAGTGGTCACTAAACAACCTCGCTTGCGCCGTGGCGTGACCGCTCAACCGTCATCAGTAGGTCTGCGAACAGAATGACCGCCTTGGGCCGTAGGTCCGCGGAGGGCGAGCGCACCATCGCGCGGCTGCTGTCGGCCCCGGTCACCTGCCGCCGGCAGCGCCGCTCCCGCTTTGCCTACCTCCGCGACATGCTCGCCGCCAAGACCCGCGGTGACCCCGTCCGGCTGCTCACGTGATTCGGCGGGGGACCGACTGAACGGTCACGTGGCGCAGGTGGGCCCGCGTGGCCGAGGGTTCCTCACGGGCGCTCAGCACCCCCGCGCGTCGAAGGTCCGAAAGAGCACCCGCTCTCAACGTGGCGGCCTCGTCGAGGAAGAGTAATGAACCGCGCAGCGGTCACAGAGGCTCCGCTGCGCCACGTGGCCGACGACCCATGGCCGGTCCGATGCTGCAAGACCTCGGCGTGGCCTCTGCCCGGCGGGCGCCTGCTGCATGACCCTGACTCCGCGATTCGCCGGCCGCCATCGACCGCGCCCTCCTGGCGGTTGACCGGCGCCGTTGGGTGCGCGGGGTAGAATCAGGTTCAGGACCGCGCCGCCGACGCCGAAGAGGATCCACTGCCAGTTGACCGCCAGCTTCGCGGCCGTGGCGTCTCGCGCCTGCTATTCTCTTGACACGCCGCCACGCACGGAGGATCACATGCCCGACAAGCCATACGAAGACGTCCAGATCGAGGGCCACCTCATCGACTCGCTGATGATGCCGCAGATCATGGACAACATCATGGATCTCGACGGAGAGTTCGAGATGCTCACCTTCGAGGTCGGGCGCATGAAGAACGACCCGTCGCACGCGGTGATGCGCATCTTCGGGCGCGACGCCGCGCACCTCGACGAGCTGCTCACGGCGGTCACCGAGCACGGCGTGGTCGCGGTGAGACCGCAGGATGCCGTGCTCGAGGCCTCTGACATGGACGGCGTCTTCCCCGACCGCTTCTACTCAACTACGAACCTCGAGACGTTCGTGCGCGTGGCCGGCGAGTGGATGCGCGTGCGGCATCCCGAGATGGACTGCGGCATCCGCGTGCACGAGGCGGGCGGCGCGGCTGAGACCGTGGCGATGAGTGACGTGAAGGCCGGCGACCGCTTCGTCACCGGCCATCGCGGCATCCGCGTGCTGCCGCTCGAGCGGCCCCGCGAGAGCCAGCCGTTCGAGTTCATGGCCTCGGCGGTCAGCAGCGAGAAGCCCAAGGCGCAGATCGTCCGCGCAGTGGCCCGCGAGCTGCGCCACGTCAAGCAGCAGGGCGGGCTCACCATCGCCGTCGTGGGCCCGGCGGTGGTGCACACCGGGGCGGCGCCGCACCTGGCCCGCCTCATCGAGGCGGGCTACGTCGGCGCCGTGTTCGGCGGCAACGCCGTCGCCACCCACGACATCGAGTCCAACCTGTTCGGCACCTCGCTGGGCATCAGCCTCAAGGAGGGGACGCCCATCCCCGGGGGTCACGAGCATCACCTGCGCGCCGTCAACACCATCCGGCGCTGCGGCTCTATCAAGGCCGCCGTCGAACAGGGCGTCCTCACCGGCGGCCTCATGCACACGCTTGTCAAGACGGGCACGCCATTCGTGCTCGCCGGCAGCATCCGCGACGACGGCCCCATGCCCGAGGTGATCACCGACGTGATGCAGGCGCAGAAGGTGATGCGCGGCTACGCTCAGAAAGCCGGCGCCTGCCTCATGCTCAGCACCATGCTGCACAGCATCGCCGTCGGCAACATGCTGCCGGCCTCGGTGCGCACCGTCTGCGTCGACATCAACCCCGCGGTCGTCACCAAGCTGGCCGACCGCGGCAGCTTCCAGACGGTCGGCATCGTCACCGACGTGGGCTTGTTTGTGGAGCAGCTCGCCGACGAGCTCGCCGACGGTGGTAGCTGATCAGCCGCTGCCCGGCGACGCACTGAACCGGCCGCCGGGCGATTTCCGACGACGCTCGGCAGCGCGACCAGATGCAGACGAGATTGCGAAGAGAGAGACCATGTGCAATCACCGCTTCACATGGTACGGCGTAACTAATGAATCGCGCGTGTTGGGCGGCTCTGGGGCCTTCGCTCCATCGTCTGGCTGACCGGCGTCCGCCGGGTCGGCGTGCAACTCCTGACACTGGTGGTCGTCGAGGCGGCCGAGGAAGGATCCGGAGACGGTGTGGGTGGTGGGCGTGGGGGTCTCCTTGGCTGCCAGTCATACGCTCTCGGGGCGTTCTTGCACGATACCGCAGAGGACGCAGGTACCGCGGGCTCAGGGCAGCTCCGGCAACCCGTCCTCCCCGAGCGGCCAGAACGGGTTGTAGGCGACTTCCCAGGCGTGGCCGTCGGGGTCGGCGAAGTAGCCTGAATAGCCGCCCCAGAAACGCGTCTGGGCCGGCCGCAACAGCGTGCCGCCGGCCCGCACGGCAGCGTCGAGGGCCTCATCCACCAGGTGCTCGCTCTCGACGTTCATCGCCAGGGTCATGCGGATCGAGCCGGGCGGCGCCGGCGTCTGGCCCGCCTCCTCGGCGATGCCCTCGAGCGCGTAGAGCGCCAGTCGCGAGCCCGCGTTCCGGAAGAACGCGACCGAATCCTCGGGTTCGCCGCTCAGCGGCCAGCCGAGCGCCTGGTAGAAGTGTCTGGCTCGCGGTACGTCCGCGACGCCCAGCGTCACGACGCTGACTCTGGCCTGGACACCCATCGCCACACCTCCATTTCTGCCGATGCGGCCAATGCTACCGCGAAGCTTCCCCATCCGACGGACCGGTTCGCCACCTCGCGCATATAATCGCGGCAGCCGCATCCGCGGTTCCCAACCTCATCGAGGGGTGTCATGAAGCCACGCGAGATCGTCCCCAACGTCCATCTCATCGGCGCCGTGGATTGGGACCGGAGGTTGTTCGACGCCCTCATCCCGCTGCCCGACGGCACCAGCTACAACGCTTACTTCGTCCAGGGCAGCGAGCAGAACGCTCTCATCGACACCGTGGATCCCGTGCACTGGCGCACGCTGTCGCGCCAGCTCGATCAGCTCCCTGCGCCGGACTACCTCGTGATTCACCACGTGGAGCAGGACCACTCCGGCTCGACGCCGATGCTTCTTGAGCGGTTCCCCGAGCTCACGATCGTGTGCAACGAGAAGTGCAGGGCGATGCTCATCGACCACCTGCACGTCGACGACGCGCGCTTCCAGGTCGTTGCCGACGGTGAGACGCTCAGTCTCGGCGACAAGACGCTGACCTTCCTCTTCACGCCGTGGGTGCACTGGCCCGAGACCATGAGCACCTGGCTGGACGAAGACAGGATCCTCTTCAGCTGCGACTTCTTCGGCTCGCACTACGCCACCAGCGACGTCTTTGCCGACAAGCACGAGGTCTACGACGGCGCCAAGCGCTACTACGCCGAGATCATGATGCCGTTCGGCGCTCAGGTGCTGAAGAACATCGAGAAGGTGACGCAGTACCCCATCGCCTTCATCGGCCCCAGCCACGGGCCCGTGTACGACGATCCGGGGTTCATCATCGAGGCCTACCGCGACTGGGCAGGCGGCGAGCCGCAGAACATCGTCTGCCTGCCGTACGTCACGATGCACGACAGCACGCGGCTCATGGTCGACTACCTCACGGCCGCGCTCACCGACCGCGGCGTGGCCGTCGAGCGCTTCGACCTGACGACGCTCGATGCCGGCGAGCTCGCCAGCTCGCTGGTCCACGCCGGCACGATCGTGCTGGGCACGCCGACGGTGCTCACCGGGCCGCACCCGCTGGCCGCCTACGCGGCCTTCCTGGCCAACGCTCTCAAGCCGCGCGCCAAGTACGCCACGGTCATCGGCTCGTACGGCTGGGCCGGCAAGACCGTCGAGACGCTGGTCGGCATGATGCCCAAGCTCAAGGTCGAGCTCCTCGAGGCGGTGCTCGCCAAGGGCATGCCGCGCGAGGCCGACTACGCCGCTCTCGATGCCCTCGCCGACACCATCGCCGAGAAGCACAAAGGCTTGGCGCCGCGCAACTTCGCCGACTTCACCGTCTGTCGCACCGACCGCTGACGACGCGCCGCTGAGGCGGGCGCCGTGCTGACCGTCGTCCTCGGCCTGGGATCGGCGCTGGGCTACGCCCTGCACGACTTCCTGATGGTCAAGGTGGTGCGGGCGGCAGCCGTCTGGACGGCGCTCACCTGGTCGATGGCCGTGGGCGTCGCCATCCTGGTGCCGCTCGCGCTGCTCACCGACGGCCCGCCCAGCGGCTCCGTCGAGTGGCGGGCCGTCGCCTTCGCCGCCGTGAGCGGCGTTTGCGAGGCCGCCGGCCTGGGCTGCCTGCTTCGCGGCCTCGTCATCGGCAACCTGTCGGTGGTCACCCCGCTGGCCTCGCTGGCCGGCGGATTCGTCGCCGTGATCATGGTCGTCCGCGGCGAGCCGCTGCCGGCGCTCGCCCTCCTGGGGCTGCCGCTGGCCGTGGCGGGCGGCCTGATGGCGTCACTCGAGAAGGCTCCGAAGGACGAGGTGTTCGGGCCGGACGAGCACGCCGGCCGGGCGGTCGGCGGGGCGGCGCCGGCCCGGCGGACCCGTGCCACCGCCGGCGCCGGCTGGGCGTTGCTCTCGTCGGCGCTCTTCTCGGTCACCGTGCTGCTCTTCGTCGAGGCGGGCGCCCTGCGTCCCGTGGCGCTCGCCGCCTACGGCCGGCTGGGGACGATGGTGGTGCTGGTCCCGGTTGCACTCCTGCTCGCCGGACTTCGGCTGCCGCGTGCCCTCGCTCGCCGCGCGGCGTTCGCGGGGGTCTTCGACGCCGCCGCCTTCGTGGCGCTGGCGGCGGCGATCAGCATCGGCCCCGTCGCCATCGCTTCGGTGGTGGTCTCGCAAGGCGGCACCATGGCGGCGCTGCTCGGGTTGTTCGTCCTGCACGAGCGGCTCTCGCGCGTGCAGATCGCCGGCGTGGCCCTCACCTGCGTGGCGGTGGCGCTGCTCGCGACCGGGTAGCGCCGGGGCGGCAGCGAACGGACGCCCGGCGCTCCGGTAGACTCACGCCGTGCTGACCATCCTCACAGGCCTGTCCTCGGCGTTCTCCTATGCCGTCAGCGATCTCCTTTCGCAGCACGTCACGCGCAAGACGCGGGCGCTCATTCAGGTTGTCTGGGTCCTGATGACGGGCGTCGTGATCGTCCTGCCCGTCGCTCTGCTCGTGGACGGGCTGCCCTCGGGGGGCGCCGAGTGGCGCGCCGCCGGCTTCTCGGCGCTGGCCGGCGTGGTCTACTTCGTCGCCTTCGCCTGCCTGCTCCGCGCCCTGCACGTCGGCGATCTCGGGCTGATCTCGGCGCTCAACTCACTGCAGGGCGCGTATGCTGTGACGATCTTCGTGCTGCTGGGCGCACCGCTGACACCGCTGCTCGGCGGCGCGCTCGCGCTCTGCGCCTTTGGCGCTGTGCTCACCTCGGTGGAGGGGCGCGCCAAGACCGCGAAGGGCGCCGCCTGGGCCTTCGCCTCCGGCGCCCTCTTCGCCGGCGTCATGATCCTGTACAGCTACGCCGGCGACATCAGCTGGCTATCGCAGGCCGCCATCTCTCGCTCCGTCTCGCTGGCCGTCGCCGTGCCGGCCGTGCTGCTCACCGGCGGCTTGGCCATGCCGAAGGGCCTGCGCGCGAAGGCCGTCGGCGCCGGCGCGCTCGAGCTCTGCGGCCTTCTCTTGCTCACCATCGCTCTCTCGCTGGGCCCGCTCACGGTCGCCGGCGTCACCACGACGCAGTTCGGCACGTTCTCCGTGATCCTGGGATTCACGCTCTTGCACGAGCGCCCGCGCCGCCACCAGTGGGTCGGCATCGCCTGCACGATCGTCGGCGTGAGCCTGCTGGCGGCCATCGTGTAGGTGTAGACTGCGTTTCACCCTCCGGGGACCCGGCCCCACACCCGTGGGTCACCGCGCCGCGCCCGGCCGTTCGTGAAGGAGTCGAGAGCCCCATGACCGACAACCTCATCGACGACAGTCATCTCGGCAAGACCCGCGAGATGTTCGCCAAATGCCAGGAGGTCGTCTCCGGCGGTGAGTCCAGCTACGCACGCCTTATCGGCACCCGCCCCATCGTGATGGACCGCGGCGAGGGCGCCTACTTCTTCGACGTCGACGGCAACGCCTACATCGACTGGTGCATCGGGTATGGGCCGATGATCTTCGGTCACCGGCCCAAACCGATCCTCGACGCGATCATCGCGCAGATCTCGCAGGGCGGCATGCTCTATACGTTCCCTCACGAGCTCGACTACGAGGTCGGGCGCAAGATCGTGCAGGCGGTCCCCGGCATCGACCAGGTGCGATTCGCCAACTCCGGCAGCGAGGCCACGCAGGCGGCCATGCGCCTGGCCCGCGCCTACACGGGCAAGGACAAGATCCTCAAGTGGGAAGGCAGCTACAACGGCTTCCTCGATTGCCACGCTTTCAGCCACGTGCCGGCGCTCGCGGCGGCCGGCACCGAGCGCTTCCCGCGCACCCTGCCCTCGGGGGCCGGCATCCCCAAGGCCGTCGAAGAGACCATGATCATCGGCTGCTTCAACGATCTCGACAGCGCCGAGCAGCTCATCAAGCGCAACCGCGATCAGCTCGCGGCGGTGCTCAGCGAGCCCATCCTCGCCGACGCCGGCATCATCCCTCCCGAGCCCGGCTTCCTCGAGGGCCTGCGCCGCATCTGCGACGAAAACGGCGTGCTCCTCATCTTCGACGAGATCATCACCGGCTTTCGCGTGTCGCTGGGCGGCGCCCAGGAGCTGTACGACGTCATCCCCGACATCACCTGTGTGGCCAAAGCGGTCGGCGGCGGCACGCCGGGGTCGGCCGCCTTCGGCGGCAAGAAGGAGATTATGGAGCTTGAGGCCGAGGGCGTCGTGCTTCACGGCGGCACCTACAGCGGCAACCCCATGACCCTGGCCGGGATGAACGCCGCTCTCGACATCCTCATCAACGACCGCGAGCGCGTGTACGGTCACCTCAATACGATCGCCAACGCGATGGTGCGGGGCATGCGCGGCATTTTCGCAGAGAACGGCGTGCCTGCCTACATCAGCCAGGTCGGACCCATGTGGCAAGTCTATTTCGGGCACGAAGGCCCGGTCACCCGCTATCGACAGGCCCGGGCCAGCGACACCCGGTTCTTCGGCATGCTGCAGACCGAGTGCCAGATGCGCGGTGTGTATTTCCACAATTTCAACTTCGAACGTTTCTTCGCCTGCACCGCGCATACCCAGACCGAGGTCGACCGCAGCCTCGAGGTTATCGCCACGGCGACGAAGATCGTGAGGGATCGGCTGAGCACGCTTCCGCCCGGCGTCTGACGCCGGCGGCGAGACCCGGGCGACGGGGGCGGGAGGCCGGAAGGGCCTCCCGCCCCCTTCTTCGTCCCCTGCCCTTGTGCCGCCCAAGTCTGTATACTACCGCGGCTTCTATGCGCCATCGATGCATGAAGGGCACACGCCGGTGAATACTCTGTACGCCTGTCCAAGGCGACTGGGCTCATGATCGTCTTCGTCGCCCGGCTTTGGCGGTCAGGCCGATTGGCGAGGCGGCGCGTCACCTGCATCCGGCATGACAGAGGCGGCGCAGCATTGACCGAGTTGTCAGCCAACAACGCGATCGTGCGTGGCGGGTGCATGACTGCGCCGCGTTCTCCCACGAAAGTGACAGCGATGATTGGGGGACGGAGATGGCAGTGACGACGGCGAAGCCCGAGGTCTTCAGTCGCAAGACCTCGGGGCTGGTCAGGGTGATGTCGCCCTGGTCGGCGTTCATCTACAACTTCCTGGCCATGGGGATCATCTTCCCGTGGATCTACGTGGAGGCGCCGGTTCTCTTCCCCGGCGTGTCCGTGTGGATGGCCTGCCTGATCGGGATGCTCATCGAGCTGCCGATCGCGCTGGCGTACGTTTGGGTGGCCAGCGCCATGCCGCGCAGCGGCGGTGACTACGTGTTTCAGAGCCGCGTGCTCGGCGGCGCCGCGGCCTTCCCGATAGTGCTGAGCGGTATCGTGTTCTGGCAGGCGCTGGGACTGGCGCTGCTCGGCTGGCAGTTCGCCCTTCTCGGCCTCTCGCCGCTGTTCATGGGTCTGGGCGTGCACTACAACGATGCGGGCCTCATCAACGCCGCCGTCTGGGTGCAGTCGCAGACCGGCATCGTCGTCATCAGCCTCGTCGTCTCGGGACTCATGGCCCTCCTGACCATCTCTGGCCTGAAGAACTTCGTCCGCGTGCAGTACTTCATGTTTCTGTTCACTGCCATATTCATCGTCGTGATGATCGCGCAGTTCCTGCGCACGAGCCCTGCCTCGTTCGCGACGGCGATGAATCACTTCTCCGCGGTCGCGAACAACAACCCGAACTACTACACGTGGCTGCAGCACGACGTGAGCTCCACCGGCTACGACTTGCTGCCCAAGTTCGCAATCGGGGCCACGCTGCTCGCCGCCCCCATCGCCTGGATGAGCACGCAGTGGGCCACCTACAGCGTGGAGCAAGGCGGCGAGATCAAGGGCGGTAGGGTCTTCAAGAACCAGCTCTTCATGCTTGTGGGCTCGCTCATTGCCGTGGGCATCATCATGGCGGTGATCGCCTGGTCAGAGCAGCGCGCCGTGGGGACGGCCTTCTTCCACGCCGCCTCGGCCTCTTTCTACGGGGGAATCACCCAGTCGGGCAATGGCGTCGGCAACGTGCTGCCCTTTCCTGCCACGCTGGCCATAGTCATCTCGCCCAACCCGATCATTGTTGTCCTCGTGTGCCTCGGCATCATGATGTGCGCGATGCAGATGTTCTGCAATATCTTCATCGGCGCCACCCGCATCATGGTGGGCATGTCGCTCGACCGTGTGCTGCCGACCTGGGTCTCCAAGGTCAACGGCCGCACCCGCACTCCGGTCAACGCCCACATCGTGTACTGGATCATCGGCGTGATCATGATTCTGGGTTGGAACTACGTCGGCTTCTGGAGCAAGATGACACTCGGCATCATCTTCGCGCCGGGCTACGTGTTCATGTTCAGCGCTCTGGCGTCGGCGCTGCTGCCGTATCGCGCCAAGGCGCTCTATGAAGCGTCCCCCGGCGCGCACATCAAGATCGCCGGCATCCCGGTAGTCACGATTGTCGGTCTCATCGGCTTCGTCTTCGCCCTGGGCGTTGAGATCGCGTTCCTCGTGAATCCCAAGTACGGCCTGACCGGTACGGCGTCGTATGTCTTCCTCGCGGGCGTCTTCATCGCCTCCGTGGTGGGCTACTGGATCGGCCGCCAGTACCAGAAGGGGAAGGGCATCGACCTTTCCTACGCGTTCCACGAAGTGCCGCCGGAGTGAACGACTGATCCAGACGGCCACGAGGGCTGCAGTGTTCGTCGACGGGCCCAGAGGGATGCGAAGAGGCCCACCGCCTGAGGGCGGTGGGCCTCCTGCTGCTTCTCATGAATCGCGACGCCGGATCCCCGCGGAACCCGGCCCTGCTCCTACGCGAGGAGCTCGCGCATGTCACCAAGCACGGCGCTCGGCAGCTGCAGGTCCTTCATGGCGACGAAGCCGGGCGGCGCGTTCATCACTCTCGGGATCATGTTCACCAGGAGGGCGCTCGTCGACCAGCCGTCTTCGTGCACCAGATCGAGGCGCAGCTTCACGTCCGGCTTGCCCTTGATGCTCACCTCCACCCAGAACGGCGGCAGCTCGGAGCAGAGGTCGCCGACGATGTTCTGACGGATCACCTCTCTCCCGTCGATGAAACCGGTTGTCGTCTGCGAGAAGCCGCTGACGGTGCCTTTCTTGACCTCCAGATCGCCGACCTTGATGTCGTGCGGCGCGACGAGCCACTGGTTGTTCTCACGGATCTCGTCGAGGTGCAGGCCGGTGGCGGCGATAACCTGCTCGGGCGGCTCCGTGAACTCGATGTCGACTTCGCGTCCGAACTGCCGCTCGTACTCCTCGACCGTGAGCCCGAGGCCCATGCCCTTCCACACCGTGGGCCCGTACGGGTACACATCGCCGAAGGCTTTGATGTCGATGTGCTCGATGTCGCGGCAACCTGCCGTCGCGATGATCGGCACGGCGTCCGGCAGGAAGCCGGGGTAGATGCCGCTGCCGAGGATCGACACGCCATGCTTCCTGGCGGCCGCATCGAGCTTCATGGTGTGCTCCGGGTCTTTGCGAAACGGATAGGAGAGCACCTCTGAAGTAGAGATGACGTCGCACCCTGCCTCCAGCGCCGGCAAGACCATCGAGTACAGCTCGTCCAAACCGGTGACGGTGCAGAAGAGGCCGACGTCGGCCGCGACGCTCTTGAAGACCTCAGCGACGCTCTTCTCGACGATGATGCCCAGCTTCTCGGGCGACCCGATGACCTCACCGAGGTCCTTGCCGGCGATCGCGGGATCTTTGTCGCAGGCCGCGACGATCTCGACACCTTCCTTCTCGAGAAGCGTGAGGCAGAGCTTCCTGCCCATCTCGCCGAGGCCGACAGGCACAACGCGTATCGGTGCGCTGCGCACGCGTGTCTCACTGCCGTCGCTGAGGTTCTTGTGTTGGCTGCTCACGAGTGCTGACCTCCGATTTGGAGCGCTGGCGCGATTACGGAACCGCCTGCAAATCGCCGGAAACCGCGACGACGATCGAACGCCATGCCAATGCCATGATAGGCACGGGCACGCCGCCCCCGGCGCGGTCGCACCATCCTACAACGCGTTGCTTCGCGGCTTCTCGCCGACGGAGAGCCGATCGGCAACGTGTCGCACCAGCAGGGAACGGGCCTCTGGTTTGAATCCAGGTGCGCCCTTCGAGACCTCGGAGCGCGAAACAGAGATCGCGCCTTCGGCGGGGTTCCTGTCGTCGGCCACCCTCTTCGCTTAGGTCCTGGAAGCGCCGCGCCACAGGGATGAGCTTCTGGTCAGCTGCGGGTCGTATAGGATTTCGGAAGGCTTGGCTGGAGAGGCGCGCGCGACGGAAGGCGTTGTGCCTTCTTCCCAGGGATTCAGGCCGGCGCCGTGACCGAGTATCCTCTGGAGACCCTGAGCAGACAACGCCGAGTCGCCCGCGAGAACGGTGCGCTTGCCCCAGAAACGAGAGGTGAGAGCTGAAGTGGAAGAGCTTACGCAACGCGCTTCATGCATCCGCATGACAGTCAACGGCCGCCTGCAGAGCTTCCTGCTCGGCCACGACTTCGCGGCCACGCAGACGCTCGCCGACGTGCTGCGCGAGCGTCTCGGCCTCACCGGCCTGAAGATCGCCTGTGACGAAGGCGCCTGCGGCGCCTGCACCGTCATCATGGACGGCCGTGCCGTGCTGTCCTGCATGATCCTCGCCGTGGAGGCGGCCGGCCACGAGGTGCTCACCATCGAAGGACTGGCCGGCGACGACCCCGTCGTCAAGGCCTTCGCCTGCCAGTGCGAGCCCGGGCACGGGACCGCCTTGCAGTGCGGGTTCTGCACGCCGGGAGCCGTAATGACGGCCAAAGCCTTTCTGGACGAGAACCCCGACCCGACCCTCGACGAGGTCAAGGAGGCGCTCGCCGGCAACCTCTGCCGCTGTGGCTGCTACCAGGGCATCGCTCAGGCGGTCCTGGCCGCCGCCAGGGGGAGGGCTGGGACGTGACGCCCCAGCCGTTCGTGCCGCGCGACGCACGTCGCTACATCGGCACGTACCGGCCGCGCGTCGACGGGCCCGACAAGGCCGCCGGCAGGGCGGACTATCTGGACGACATCGCCCTCGGCATCCGCTTCCCGGGGCTGCTCCACGCCAAGGTTCTGCGCAGCCCCTTCCCTCACGCGCGCATCGCGAAGATCGACACCACCAAGGCCGAGGCGCTGCCCGGCGTGCACTGCGTGCTGACCTACGCCGATCCCGAGGTGGCGGCGCTCAAGCCGACCAACAACGCCTGGACCAGCATGAACACGGCCGGCTACCGGCAGATGTACTGGCCCAGCCTGCGCGACCGGCGCGTGCTGTCCGACCACGTCGCCTGGGCCGGCGACGAGGCCGGCGCCGTGGTCGCCGCCGAGAGCGAGGAGATCGCCGAGGAAGCGCTGAGGCTCCTCGAGGTGGAGTGGGAGGAGCTGCCGTTCGCGCTGCGCCCCGAAGACGCTCTTGCGGAGGGCGCCCCCATCATCCATCCGGAGATCAACGCCGCGAGCAATCTGTTCCCCGTCGCCGCGGACACGCTGGAGGACGTCTTCTACGAGCGCGGCGACGTGGAGGCCGGGTTCGCCGCAGCCGACGTGATCCTGGAGGTCTCCTCTCGCCACCACCGCGCCGATCACGGCTGCCTGGACACGCGCGGCTGCCTGGTGCGCTGGAAGGGCGACAAGCTCACGTGCTGGACGAACCTCTACCAGGCCGACCAGACGCGCATGCACATCGCCCAGATGCTGGACCTGCCGCTGAACAAGGTCCGCGTGGTCTGCCCGTGGGTCGGGGGGTCGTTTGGGCGCGGCAACGTCGGCGACCAGATCTTCTTCATCTTCACCGCGATCCTGGCGCGACGCACCGGCCGTCCCGTGCGCTTCAAGCACACGCGCCGCGAGGACTTCCACGACACGCGCAACGCCGTCGACTACTCAATGCGCATCGGCGCCACGCGCGACGGGCGGCTGACGGCGCTGTCCACGCACTCCCTCGGCGAGAGCGGCGCCTACGCGGAACACACCCACGCGGCCGTGAAGATGGTGCTGCAGCTCGACGCCCTGGAGGTCCTGCTGCCGCAGGTGCCGGCCGTGCGTCTCAAAGGGCACTCGGTGTACACGAACGCGATCCCGGGCGGCTGCATGCGGGGCATCGGCAACATCCAGCTCAACATGGCCCTTGGGCTCGCTGTGGACGCGCTCGCCGAGGAGCTGGGCCTCGACCCTATCGACGTGGCCCTCGGCAACTTCAGCCACGAATGGGAGGCGGTGCCGAACAAGAGTCTCGCGGCCGTCCTCCACGCGGGCGCCGAGCGCATCGGCTGGCACCGCCGCACGGCGCCGGGCACCGGCGTCGACCCTGGCGCCGGCAAGCTGCGCGGCTTGGGCTTCTCGTTCCACCATGCCTGGCACGCCGCCTGGCAGGAGGCGCCGCGAGGACGCGTGCAGGTCGGCATCACGCTGAACCCGGACGGCTCGGTGATCCTGCAGGCGCCACAGGTCGAGACCGGCGTCGGCTCCAGCACGTGCGCCGTGCTGGCCTGCGCCGAGGCGCTCGACTTCCTCGGCGTCACCGCCGACGACGTCGAGTGGGTCGCCACCACCGACACGGAGACGGGCCTGAAGGACATGGTCCAGACCGACAGCTCCGTGGCCTACCTGCACGCCGAGCTGATGTCGCAGGCCGCCGCCGAGCTCAGGACGCAGCTGATCCACATGGCGGCGCGCGTGCTCGAGGCGCGCGCCGACGACGTGGACATCGCCGGCGCGCAGATCCTCGTCGGCGGCGCGCCGTCCGGCACCTCGGTCACGGACGTCCTGCAGGCCGGCGACATGCTGCCGCTGCACGTCACGGTGACCGACGACATGCCGGCAGAGAAGACCGGCGCGCCGTACCTCGCGTCGTTCGTGGAGGTCGAGGTCGACGCAGAGACCGGCAAGGTCGAGATTCTGCGCCTGGTCGTCGTGCACGACGCCGGCACGGTGATGTTCCCGGCGGGCGCCGAGGCGCAGCAGATCGGCGCCCAGGTGCAGGCCATCGGCGAGACCTTGTACGAGGAGATCGTGTACGACGACGCCAGCGGTTTGCCGCTGAGCTTCGACTGGATCAACTACACGATGCCGACGATGCTCGACATGCCGACCGTCGAGCCGGTGCTGCTCGAGGTGTGGCGGGGCGCCGGCGAGTACGGTGCCTGCGGTATCGGCGAGTCCGCCATCACCTGCACCCCGAGAGCGATCCTCAACGCCATCTACAACGCCACAGGCGCGCGCATCAACGAGATCCCCGCGAAGCCTGAGAAGGTCCTGGACGCGCTGGCGCGTCGCGCGGAGGGCCGTGCCGGCGTCGACGAAGAGCTGACCGTCGCCGTCCGGCGGCGTCTCGACGCCGCGGACGCCCTGTCGGCCGCCGCGGCCGCTGCGCCGAACGGCTCGGAGGCCGCGGCCGCTGCGCCTGAGCGTCCGCAGGCGGCGCCGGCGCGCGCGGACGCGGCGCCGACGACCGCCCCGCGCAGAGTCGCCGGCGCGACGTCCTTCTCGCACCGCGGCGCGGCGTCGCTCGCCGAGGCCGCCGCGCTCCTGGGCGACGCCGCGGGCGACGCGCGCGCTATTGCCGGCGGCACCGACCTCCTCGGGCTCATCAAGGATCGCGTCCACGCGGGCGCGCCGCACACGCTCGTCGATCTGAAGACGATCGATGGGCTCGACGGCATCGAGGAGCGTGCCGGCGGGCTGGCGATCGGGAGCCTCGTTCGTCTGAGCGATCTGGAGCGCGCCCCCTTCGTCCGCGAGCGCTATCGCGCGCTCGCCCAAGCCTCCCACGCGATCGCGTCCCCGCAGCTGCGCAACATGGGGACCGTGGGCGGCAACATCGCCCAGGAGCCGCGCTGCTGGTACTACCGCGCGGCTGAGGACGCGTTCCACTGCACGCGCAAGGGCGGGCGGTACTGCAACGCGCTCACCGGCGACAGCCGGTATCACTCGATCGCCGGATCGATGAAGGTGGGCGCGCGCCCGTGCACCGCCGCGTGCCCGGGGGGCGTGGAGATCCCCGAGCACATGGAGCTGCTGCGCGCCGGCGACGTCGATGGCGCGGCGCGGCGCCTGCTGGCGCGTAACCCGCTGCCGGCGGTGACCGGCAGGGTCTGCCCTCACGCCTGCGAGGACGACTGCAATCGCGGCTTGTTCGACGAGGCGGTGTCCGTGCGCGACGTGGAGCGCTTTCTCGGCGACCGCGTCCTGGACCATCCGGAGCTGCTCGGCACGCCGGCGCCGTCGAGCGGCAGATCGATTGCCGTCGTAGGCTCGGGACCAGCGGGTCTCGCGGCCGCTTACTACCTGCGGCTGCGCGGCCACCGCGCGGTCGTCTTCGAGCGTGCCGAGAAGCCGGGCGGGATGCTGCGCTACGGCATCCCCGCCTACCGGCTCCCGCCCGAGGTTGTCGATCGAGCCACCGGCCTGCTCGAGGCGCTCGGCGTCGAGCTCCGCTGCGGCATCGCCCTCGGCGAGGACCTCGGCCTGGAGGATCTGCGCGCCGACCACGACGCGGTGTTCGTCGCGACCGGCGCGTGGGGACTCCCGCACATCGGGCTCGAGGGCGAAGAAGAGCTCGCCGCGGGGCTGGACTTCCTGAGTGGGGTCGCCACAGGCGAGCGGCGCGTACCGGGGCCGCGCGTGCTCGTGATCGGCGGCGGCAGCGTTGCCATGGACGTGGCCGTCAGCGCACGGCGCCTCGGTGCCGCGCAGGTCACGGTGGCGTGCCTTGAGTCGTGCGACGAGATGCCGGCACTCCTCGAGGAGGTGGACGAAGCCCTCGCGGAGGGGATCGAGCTCGTGCCTTCATGCGGACCTGCACGACTTCTGCGGCGCGACGAGCGGCTCGTCGGCATGGAGCTGGTCAGATGCACGTCGGTGTTCGACGACCACTGCTGCTTCGCGCCGAGCTTCGACGAGAGCGACCGCACAATCGTCGAGGCCGACGAGGTGATCCTCGCCGTCGGCCAGCGCGTCGAGGCCGAAACGCTCGCGGCCGCGGGCCTGACGATGGACGACGGTCGCCTGGCTACCGATCCCGAGACCCTGATGACGAACGTCGACGGGGTCTTCGCCGGCGGCGACGTGGCGACCGGGCCTGCCACGGTGATCGCCGCGCTCGCGGCCGGCCGCAGAGCGGCGGAGGCGATCGACGCCTATCTTGGAGCTGAAGCGCACGAAGCGGCTTCTGCGTCCACCACGGCCGGCCCGCTGGACTTCCAGACCTTTGACCCGGCGTGCGTGGAGCCGTTGCCGCGGTGCGCCGTGGCGGTAGCCCAACCGGGCGAGCGCACGGTGTGCGACGAGGACTCATGCACCGTGCCTCGACAAGAGGTCATCTGCGAGGCACAGCGCTGCTTCAACTGCGGCTGCATCGCCGTCACGCCGACCGACCTCGCACCGGTACTCGTTGCGCTGGACGGCGCTGTGGTCACGACGCGGCGCGTGCTCCCGGCAGCGGACTTCTTCGCCGTGGCGCCCTCCGCGTCGAGCGTGCTCGCGCCGGGCGAACTGGTCGCCGAAGTGCGGCTGCCGGCGCCGGCCGCCGGACTGCGGAGCTGGTACGAGAAATTCCGGCTGCGCAAGGCGATCGACTTCCCGATCGTGTCCGTCGCGGTTGCGCTGCACGTGGACGGCGGCCGCGTCGTCGCCGCCCGCGTGGTGCTCGGCGCCGCCGCCCCGGTGCCCTGGCGCCTGACCGAGGTCGAAGCGGCGCTCACGGGCTGCGAGGCGTCCCCCGCCGGGCTTGCGGCTGCGACCCGGGCAGCCGCAGCGGAGTGGGCTCGGGGATGCACGCCTCTGCGGCCGAACGCCTACAAAGTGAAGATCGCCGCGGCGCTGATCGCCAGGGCGATCCAGAACGCCGTGCGGGACGGGTGACGGCGGGAGGGCGGAAGCGCCTCCCGCATCTGCCGTCGGCGCTCAGCCCGCGGCCGCGTACCGCGTGAAACCCTGCTCCTCGAAGTGGTGATCGAGCCGCAGGTAAGCGCGGACGCCCAGGCGGCGAAGCGCCCCCGCCCGTCAGAAGCTCAGCACCCAGAGCGCCTGGTAGACGACCACGGCGGCGAAGACGCCGGTCAGCAGCGCCGCCGCAAAGAGCGCCGTGCGGTAGTGCCGCAGGCGCCAGAGCAGCAAGGTGCCGATGGTCACGATGCCGATCTTGAAGGCGACCGCCGGCACCGTCCCGGAGCGAAAGAAGTAGTCCATCACGCCGTTGGATTCCTTCGCGAAGCCCAGCCACAGGGAATACCGCGTCAGCAGCAGATCGGCGATGTTGAGGATCCACAGCTCAACGAGCACCCAGAGCAGGACCAGTTGACCGAACCGGCCGAGACGCGGGGAGCGACGAGCCGTCCAGGATGCCATCAAGGGAGCCTCGCCGTCTGCAGATACGTGTCGAACAGCCAGGCGTCGGCGACGTGCCAGGCAACCGTTCTACCGCCGATGAGGACGCTCCGCACGCCGCCCCCCGAGACGCTCGCGATCGGGAAAGGCTCACTACCGCCGAGCCGCACGCCGCTGACCTGCGTGCCGCCTCCGGCGGACGGCTGCGCCCAGACGACCAGGTCGCCGTCCGCCGCCGGGGCCACGAGATCGGCGGCCTGGGCGATGGTCTTGACGGAGGCGCGGTCGAGGTCGTAGGCGAGGATCTGGTCAATTTGCGTGGCGGGCGATGCCCGCTCCCAAACGAGCGTCCGGCCGGCCAGTGCAAGGCCGAGAAGATCGTTTCCCTGCGCTGCGGCATAGGGCGCGATGCTCCAGCGGCGGCCGTCCGTCAGGTCGACGACGGTGATGACGGGTGGGGCGGTCGGATCGAGGCGGCCGGCCGCCCAGGCGACCAGCGTGCCGCTGATGATGAGATCGGCGGCGCCCCCGCTCGCGCCCAGAGAGAAGCGGCGCCCCGTGACGAGGTCGGCGCCGCGGATCTGCGGGGGACCGGCGGCGTCCGTCTCCCATACGGCAGTGGCTCCCGAGACGACCGGTGACCGCGAGATTCCCTGAACGTGGTCGAGGCGCGTGCGGCGTCCCCGGGCGATGTCGTAGACCCAGACGACTGCGGCCCCGGCAGAGGACGCGGGCGCCTCGAGCCACACCACGAAGCGGTCCGAGATGGACGGCGCGGAAGCGCTGCCGGCTGTCGCGGCGGCGCCGAGCAGCCTGCTCCTGCCCGATCGCAGGTCTGTGAGCAGCGTGAACGGTCCGGCCTCCCAAGCGAGGTGGTCGCCGCCGAGCGCCGAGCCTCCGAGGCGCAATCCGTGGGACGTGCTGATGCGCCAGCCGCCGCTCGTGGCCGTGACCTGCGGCCGCCAGGTGGCGCGCGACTGCTCGAAGCCGAACCCGGCGGCGCCGAGGACGGCTCCCGCCAGCAGCACGATCCCGGAGAGGAGAAGGGCGCGCACCCAGGACTGGTGGCGCTCGGGGGGGGCGATGAGGGTGAGCGGCGCCGGAGGATCCGGTGCCGCGGCGCCGGCGCCGCCGGTCAGCGATCCCGGCATAGGTGCAACAGGTCGGCGTACACGCCGTAGGCGGTCTGAGGCACGAGCCCGGCGATCTCGCAGACGAAAACGTCGGCCATGAGGTCGGTGTGCAGGATGGCGCCCAGAGACTCGCTCCCTACCGGCGCCAGAGGATGGTCGATGTCGAGCTCGGTGGCGCGCACGCGGCCGCGGACGCGGCCGGGCTCCTCGCGCCATACGGTCGTCACGAGGCGCAGCCGGTTGCCGTTGGAGCGCGCCTGTGCGATGCGCTCGAGCGGCACGCCGCGGAGGCTCTGCTTGTCGATATCGGCCGGAGTGATGCCGGCGTCCATGGCGACGTTGGCCAGCGCAGCCGCCTTGCAGGCCGCGTCCCAGCCGTCGATGTCGTAGGACGGGTCGGCCTCGGCGTAGCCCGCGGCCTGAACGTGCGCCAGGGCCTCGTCGAATGAGCGCCCGATGCCCATCGCGTCGATGATGTAGTTGGTGGTGGCGTTGAAGACGGCCTCGAAGCCGAGCAGGCGGCAGTCGGGCAGAGCGAGCTCGAGCAGGCTGAAGACAGGCAGGCCGTCCATTACCGTGCTTTCGAAGCGGATGCGGCGGCCCGCCGCTGCTGCGGCCGCGGCCACGCGCCGCCAGTTCCACGCGATGGGTCCTTTGTTGGCCGTGACGACGTCCATGCCCAGAGCGAACGCCGTCTCGATGTGGCCGGTGGCGATGGGGGCGAAATCCTCCTCCATGACGGTGAGCTCCACGAGGACGTCGGCCCGGGAGGCCGAGAGGAGCTCGTCGGCCGGCAGGGCCGCCTGCGGCGGGGCCGGCCGCTCACCGACGGCCGCCAGCACCGCCGCCGGCGTCATGCCCTCCGGCGCCAGCAGACAACCGTGACGGGTGCCGGCCGCAGTGACCAGCACGCGCAGCCCGTGGCGGTCGGCCAGCGTGCGCTCCTGCTGCGCGAGGAGCGCGCAGAAGGCGCGCGGCACGCTGCCGAAGCCAAGCAGGCACAGGCGCACGGTGCGGAGGCCGGCGCCGTCGGCCGTCGGGCGCGGCGTGAGGCCGGCGGCCGAGGGCTGCCCGGCCGCGCTCATCTCACCGACCGTGAGAGGTCGCGGACGGCCGCTACGAGCCGCTCCAGCTCGTCCTGCGTCGTGTAGGGGGCGAGCCCCACGCGGATCAGGCCGCCGTGCTCGGCCAGGCCCAGCAGCTCAACGAGGCGCGCGGCGTAGAAGTCGCCGTCCCAGACGAACAGGCCGCGCACGCCGAGCGCCCGCGCGGCCTCGCCGGCCGTGAACCCGTCCAGCGTGAACGAGACGGTGGACGTGCGCGGGCTACCCTCCGGCGGCCCGTGAAGCGTCACCCCGCGGATGGCGGCGAGCTGCTCGCGCAGGCCCTTCGCCAGGGGCTGCTCATAGACCTCGCCGGCCAGCATGCCGGCGACGACCGCCCGGCGCCGGCCTTTCAGGCCGGCGGACAGGCGGTCCTCCACCAGCGCCGCGTGTCGCTCGCCGAGATCGGCGATGAAGTCGATGGCGGCAGTCGTGCCCGCCAGGCCCTCGAAGTTCAGCGTCCCGGTCTCCCAGACATACGGGGGCTCCGCATGCTGCGTGGCGAGCCGCAGCGGCTCGACCTGCGCCGTGGCCTCGCGGCGCGCGTACATGAGACCGACGTGGGGGCCGAAGAACTTGTACGCCGAGCAGAGCAGGAAGTCGCAGCCCACGGCGCGCACGTCGATGGGGCCGTGTAGGGCGTAGTGCACGGCGTCGACGACGCTCCAGGCGCCGGCGGAGCGAGCCAGCCCGGCGGCGCGCGCCACGTCGTTCACGGTGCCGACGGCGTTCGACGCGTAGCCGAGGGCGACGACCTTGGTGCGTCCCGGCCGCACGAGCGTCTCGAAGGCCGACCAGTCGAGCGTGCAGGTCGCGAGGTCGACCGGGACCTCGCGAACGACGACGCCGCGCTCCGCGAACCGCAGCCAAGGGCTGCGGTTGGCCTCGTGGTCGAGCGCCGTGATCACGACCTCGTCGCCGGCATGCAGACCGCGCCCGAGCGCCTCGGCGAGAAAGTACGTGAGGGTGGTCATGTTGGCGCCGAAGCTGACCTCGGCCGGGTCGCCGCCGAGGAAGTCGGCGCCGGCCTTGTGAGCCTCGGCGACCATCGCGTCGGTCTCTTCGCTGGTGGCGAAGCGGCCGCCGTAGTTGGCATTGTGGTCGACGAGGTACTCGCGCACGGCGTCGAGCACGCGCTGCGGCGTCTGCGTACCGCCCGGGCCATCGAGATAGGCGACCGGGAGCCCATCGATGGTCCGCTTGAGGGCCGGGAACTGGCTGCGCACGTAGGCGACGTCGTAGTGGGTCATGGGCTCCCCTTGGGCCGGGCCTGTACCACGTAGTGCCGGCCGCGGCCGGTCCGACCAGTGTATCGCTTCGTGCACGAAGTCGGCGGATAGGGCAGGATTGGAGCTGCATGCTTTCCCGCGAAGACACGAGCAAGGCCTTGGCCCGCGAGTTCGCGGTCCTCTGCTTCAGCTGGAACGGGACGGTCGTGGCCGACCGCCAAGCGGACGCCACGGCCGTGCGCAGCTGTGCGGAGCGTCTCTGCGCTCTCGGTGTCGACATCGCTATCGTGAGTGGCGCCAACGTCGCCACCGTCGATGGGCAGCTTCGCGCGCGTCCCGACGTGGAGGGCCGGCTCTTTCTGTTTCTCTCCTCCGGCTCCGAGGTCTACGTGGTCGGCCCCAACGGGCCGCGGCTGCTGGAACGCCGCCGAGCTACCGAGGCGGAGGAGGCGCAGCTCACGGCGGCAGCCGAGGCGCTGCGCGACAGGCTGGCGGCCGCCGGCCTCGACGTCGAGATTGACTGCGGCCGCCCGAACCGGCGTGGGGTCGACCTCTTCCCCGAGGGGCCGGATCCCCCGAAGCGACAGACCGCCGAGCTCCAGGAGCGAGTCAACGCGCGGCTCGCGCGCGCCGGCCTTCAAGGCGTCGGCGAGGTCGTCGATCTGTCGCGCGCTCTGGCGCGCGAGGCCGGCCTCGCCCATCCCCGCATCACCAGCAACATCAAGCACGTCGAGATCGGGCTCACCGACAGAAGCGACAGCATGCGGTACGTCCTCAGGTCGCTGATCCGGGACCGCGGTCGCCGCCCGCAGGACTTGATCGTCCTCGGCGACGAGTTCGGGCCCATCAGCCCCAGTGAAGGCAGCGACTACCTTGCACTTATCCCCGAGCTCGGACGGTCCACGTTCGTCAGCGTGGGCGCGGAACCCAACGGCGTGACGCCTCGGGTCCTGCGCGTCGGCGGCGGCCCGAAGGAGCTCCTGCGCATCCTCAACGATCAGCTCGCTCGTCGCGAGGAGGTGGCGCTCGCGGGCTTTCCCAAGCCGAGCCCCCACTCGGCCTGGCGTTTCGACGTCAAAGGCTTCGACCCGTTCCGCGAACGTGAGGTCGAGACCTGGCTGACGGTGGCCAACGGTGAGAGCGGCACGCGCGGGGCGCTCGAGGAAGGTTCGGCCGTGTCGACGCCGGCCACCTTCGTGGCCGGCGTCTTCGGCGACGGCACCGACGAGCCGCGCTTTCGGCAGCCGGTCCCGGCGCCGGACTGGACCGGCCTGCGCCTGCGCGCCTGGGGCAGCGTCGTCAATCTGTCGAACGGGGAGCTGCTCGACCACGAACGCGTCCTCGACATGCGGCACGGCGTCGTGTATCGGTATTGGCGCCAGCGCCTGCGCAACGGGCACACGCTGCGCGTGCGCACCGCGCGGTTCGCCTCCCTGGCCGACCGCCAGATCCTCGCCATCCGCGCCGAAGCCACGCCCGAGGATGCTCCGGGGCGCATCGTGTGGGCCGGCGCGGTCGGCGTGACCCACGCCGGCGGGCCGACCAAGGAGACAGAGTTCGAGAAGCTCGACGAGCCCGGCTTCATCGCTCGCACCAGGGGTCGCAACGGCGGCGGCCACGTGCTCGCCGTCACCACGCGCGCGGCGCCCGGCTCGCCCGTCGTGCGCCACATGGAGCAGGCCCGCGACGTGATCGGCGGGCGCCTCGAGCCGGGCGACCCGGCCACCGTGGACCGGCTGGCGGCGCTCGTCTCGGCGCGCACCAAGGTGCCGTCGGCGAGCTCGGCGCGCCGCGCGCTGGCGCGGGCGGAGGAGCTCGGCTTCGACGAGCTCCTCCGCCGTCACCGCGCGGCGTGGGAGGCACGCTGGCGCGACGCCGACCTGGTCGTCGACGGCGACGCCGGCGACCAGGAGGCCCTGCGCTTCAGCATCTACCACATGATCAGCACCGCCCACCCGACCAAAGACACCGTGTCGGTGGGCGCTCGCGGTCTGGGCGGCATGTCGTACTTCCTCCACGTCTTCTGGGACACGGAGATCTTCGTGCTGCCGTTCTTCATCTACTCGCATCCGGAAACGGCGCGCACGCTGCTGGCCTACCGCTACCGCAATCTGGACGGGGCCCGCGAGAAGGCTCGCCACATGGGGCACCACGGCGCCCTGTATCCGTGGGAGTCCGCCGACAAGGGCGTCGAGACGACGCCGCCGTATGGCCTCGGTCCCGACGGCGAGATGGTCCCCATCCTCAGCGGACTCATGGAGCACCACATCTCCGCCGACGTCGCCTGGGGCGTGTGGGAATACTGGAAGGCGACCGCGGACGATGCCTTCATGGCGTCCATGGGCGTGGAAATCATGCTCGAGACGGCGCGCTTCTGGGCCTCGCGGTCGTCCCTCGACGCCGACGGCCGCTATCACATCCGCCTGGTCGTCGGCCCCGACGAGTACCACGAGGGCGTGGACGACAACGCCTACACCAACGTGCTGGCGCGCTGGAACATCGGCAAGGCCGTCGAAGCCCTGGGCTGGCTCGAGCACGTCGATAGCGGCTACGCCGCGGAGCTCCGCCACCGACTCGACCTCGACGACGCCGAGATCGAGCAGTGGATGGGGGTCATGTGGAACCTCGAGGACGGCTTTGACCCGGCGACCAACCTCTTCGAGCAGTTCGCCGGCTTCTACCAGATGGACGACGTGCCCATCGAGAAGCTGCGTCCTCGCCCGATGGCCGCCGACCTGATGCTCGGCCGCGAGGTCACCCTGCGCGCCAAGGTGGTCAAGCAGGCCGACGTCGTGATGCTCTGCCACATCCTCTCGGACGAGTACGGCGACGATGTGGCGCGCGCCAACTACGACTACTACGAGCCGATCACCTGCCACGGCAGCTCCCTGAGCCCCGGCATCCACGCCGCCGTGGCGGCGCGGCTCGGCGACGTGCCGCTGGCCGTGGAGGACTTCAAGATGGCGGCTGCCATCGACCTGGCCGACAACATGGGTAATGCCGCCCGCGGCCTGCACATGGCCACCATGGGCGGCCTCTGGCAGGCCGCAGTGATGGGCTTCGCCGGCCTGCAGCGCCGCCACGAGGCACTGCTCATCGACCCGCATCTGCCGCCCACCTGGAAGAGAGTCCGTGTGCCACTGCAGTTCCGCGGCGCGCGCGCCGAGTTCGAGCTGCGACGCCGCAGGGCCGGCGACGAGGTGGGTATAACCGTAGAGCGCGCCGCGCTGAGGGTGATCCTCGACGGGGTGGAGCGCGAGCTCCGTCCCGGCAAGCACCGTTTGCGGCGCGCCGATGGCCAACCCTGGCAGGAGGTCACGCGATGACGCTGCTGATCGCCGTCGCCGATACCGAGGCCGACCGCGAACTTGTGGTCAGCGCCCGCTGTCTCGCGAATGCCGCCGGCTGGGACGCGCGTGCCGTGCACGTGCGTGAGGCCGGGGGCCCGGAGCTCGACAGCGCCGACGCCGCGGGCCTGGAGATCGTGGACCTGGAGGGCGACGCCCCGGCCGAGCTCGCGAGGCTGGTCGGCAATTCCGACGTCGACGCCGTCGCCTTGGGCCTGCGCAGCGGCGCCGGGCCCAGCATCGGGCACGTGACCGAGGCGCTGATGGCCGGCTTCTCGGCGCCGTTGCTCTTGGTGAGGCATGGCATGCGCCCGCTCACCACCCTGCGGCGCCTCGTCGTGCCGCTCGAAGGCAGCCCTTCGGCCTCCGCCGCCATGCGCCACGCCGACGGCGCCCTGTGCGCCCGCGGCCGCGAGATCGTGATGCTGCATGTCGTCACGGGCAGCACGCCGGACGAGCGCGGCAGCTTCCCGGCGCCGCGCATCGTCGACCAGGAGCACTACGAGTGGTCCGCCTGGCAGGACGAGTTCTGCATGCGCTTCTCGCAGTGCCCGGAGGGCGGCCGCCACCGCGTGTGCATGCGCGTCGGCGACCCGGCCGGGACCATCGTCAAGGAAGCTCGGGAGGACGGCGCCGAGCTCATCGTGCTGTCATGGAAAGGCAGCTTCGCCGAGGGCCACGGCGCCGTCGTGAAGAAGCTGCTCGAGACGGCGCCCTGCCCGCTGCTGATCGTGCCGGCCGGCTGAGCTTCGCCCGCCGGCCGCGGCCGGCGCCGTGCGCGGCGCAGGAGCGCTCTGGTACCATCGCCGTCATCGAGGTTCGGCCGCGAGCACTACCCGGCTTCGCAGCGGCGATGGGGCGCGACAACGCAAGAGGAGTGGGCGTGAACGCAGAGGACTCCGGTATCTCCGGCATGGGAGACTCCCATGAAGCTTCCAAGCTGAAGTTCTCGACGATCTTCCACACCTCGCCCGACGCGATCCACATCAACCGTCTCTTCGATGGGCTCTACGTCGACGTCAACAAGGGCTTCAGCGCGCTGACGGGATTCACTGCGGATGACGTCGCCGGACGCACGTCGACCGACCTCGGCGTGTGGCAGGACCCCGCCGACCGGGCCAGACTCCTCGCGGCCCTCGAGAGCGACGGCGAGATCCACGGGTTCGTGGCGCCATTCCGCCGCAAGGACGGCGCCGTCATCACGACGCTCATGGCGGCGAAGGTCATCGTCCTCGAAGGCGAGACCTGCATCATCTCGGTAACCCAGGACATCTCTGAGCAAGAGCGCGCCGAGACGCGACTGCGACGGCTGAACCGCGTCTACGCCGTCCTCAGCGGGATCAACAAGGCGATCGTCCACATGCGGCAGCCGCAAGCGCTCTTCGATGAGGCCTGCCGCGTCATCGTCGAGGAAGGCGGCTTTCGCGCCTCGTGGGTCGGACTCGTGGATACTGACGGACGGCACGTGCGCGTCGCGGCGCAGGCCGGTGCCACCGAAGGCTATCTGGACAGGGCCGACATCATCCTCGGCGACGAGCAGCGCGGCAGAGGGCCCACCGGGGTCTGTATCTCCGAGGGTATCCACGTCTTCTCCCAGGACATCGAGCGCGACCCTGCCATGGTCCCGTGGCGGGAGAACGCCCTTCGCCACGGATACCGTTCATCGGCTTCGTTCCCGCTGATCGTCCGGGGCGCCGTGGTGGGCGCGTACACCATGTACGCCGGTGAATCTGGATTCTTCACCGACGAGCAGGTTGAGCTGCTGGACGAGCTGGCCGCGGACCTTTCGTTCGCGATGGAGTTCGCCGAAGTGGAAGACCGGCGCCGGCAGGCAGAGGAGGATCTGGAGCGGCGCCGGATCCAGCTCGAGGAGCTGCTCGAGGAGCGGGAGCGCAATCTCGAGCTGGTCGAACGATCGCTGTCGTCGATCATCGGAGTCGTCACGCACGTCGTCGAGTTGCGAGATCCGTACACGGCGGGCCACCAGCGCAGGGTCTCGGAGGTCGCGACGCGCATCTCCGAGGAGATGGGCCTGCCCGCGCTGCAGGTCGAGGAGATCCGCGTCGCGGCTCTCATCCACGACGTTGGCAAGATGTCGGTGCCTTCGGAGATCCTGTCCAAACCCGGCGCGCGCTCTCCCTTGGAGCACTCGCTCATCCAGGGCCACGCGGAGGCCGGCTACCGGATCATCGCGGCGGCACACATGGAGGGTCCAGCGGCAGAGATCGCCTATCAACACCACGAACGCTGTGACGGCTCGGGCTACCCGCGCGGTCTCCGCGGCGAGCAGCTTCTCGTCGGCGCCAAGGTGCTGATGGTCGCCGACGTCGTCGAAGCCATGATGTCGGATCGGCCGTATCGCCCCGGACTCGGCCCTGACGCCGCCTTGGCGGAGGTGTGCGACGGTGCGGGCACGCGCTACGACGCCGAGGTGGTGAGTGCCTGCGAGCGCGTGTTCGCGCACGGCTTCGTCCTTCTGGAGCTCTGAGCTCGGAAGGTTCGTGTTGTCGGTGGCGTGGTCAGGGATCGGCTGAGTCCGGCGACCTTCGGCTAGCCTGAAGCCGGGCATCCGGCGCAGTGCCACGGCAGCTCGGCGCCTGTAGAATGCCGCTCACGGCAGCCCGGCGCTATGGGCGATTGACGGCGAGGTACGGCTCTTGGAGAGACGAGTCAGGCACTGGTCGCAGCTTAGGCCCCCGCTGCTGCCCGTCCGCGACTGGTTGCCGCACTACGAACGGCGCTGGCTGCTGCGCGACCTCGTCGCGGCGGCGGCGGTCTGGGCGGTGCTCGTGCCCGAGGGCATGGCCTACGCTTCGCTCGCCGGCTTGCCGCCCCAAGCCGGCCTCTTCGCCGCCCTGGCGCCGCTTCTCGTCTACGCCCTCCTCGGTACGTGCCGGCAGCTGACGGTCGGCCCGAGCTCGGCCGTCGCGGCGTACTCGGCGGCCGCCGTGGCGCCGCTGGCGCTCGGCGACGGCGGCCGCTTCATCGCCCTCTCGGCACTGCTCGCCCTGCTCGTCGGCGCGTTCCTTCTTGCCGCCGGCCTCGCCCGCGCCGGCTTCATCGCCGACTTCTTCGCGCGACCGGTGCTGACGGGTTTCGTCGCCGGGCTGGCCCTCGTCATCAGCGTTGGGCAGCTGTCCAAACTACTCGGCGTCGAAGGCGGAGGCACCGGCTTCTTCGGCAAGCTTGGGGTGCTGGTGCGGGAGCTCGGCTCGACGAACCTGAAGACCCTGTCCGTGGGGGTCGCGGCTCTCGCTCTGATCTTCGCGCTGCGCCACGTCGTGCCCAAGGTGCCGACGATGCTCGTCGCCGTCGTGTTCGGCATCGTGGCCGTATCCGTCTTTGGGCTCCAGGAGCACGGCGTCCAGATCGTCGGCCAGATCCCCGAAGGCCTGCCGCGCCCCGTCTTCCCCAGCTTCAGCCTCGGGGACATCACCGATCTCCTGCCGGACGCGGTGGCGCTCGCCCTCATCGCGTTCGCCGAGTCGGTCGCCGGGGCGCGCGCGTTCGCGGCCAAGCACGGCTACGAGATCGACGCCGACCAGGAGCTCGTCGCCCTCGGCGTCGCCAACCTGGGGGCCGGCCTTTTCCAGGGCTTCTCTGTGGATGCGAGCCTCTCCCGATCCGCCGTGGGGGAGGCGTCGGGCGTCAAATCGCAGATGTCCGGCATCATCCTCTTCGCCCTCCTGGTCGTGACCATGCTCTTCCTGCTGCCGCTCTTCCACGACCTGCCTGAAGCGGTTCTCGGGGCGATCGTCATCGCCGCCGTGTTCCATCTCATCGACATCCGCGCGCTGCGCCGCCTGCGCAAGGTGGACTCCACCGACTTCCTCCTGGCCCTGACGTGCTTCGCCGGCGTCCTGGTGTTCGGCATCCTTGTCGGCCTGGTCATCGCCGTGGTCGTCTCGCTGCTTGCGCTGGTGGTCCGCGCCTACCGGCCGAGCTCCGCCATCCTCGGCCGGGCTCCTGAGGCGATTGCTGATCCGACCCTGCGCTACGGCGGCGTGGACGATCATCCGGACTACGAGACCATCCCCGGCCTCGTGATCCTGCGCGTCGACGGCGAGCTCTTCTTCGCCAACGCGCGCTGGTTCCAGGAGACGGTGCACTCCCTCGTGCGCGGGCAGACGCCGCCCGTGCGCGAGGTCCTCATCCACGCGGGCGCGGTCCCTCACCTCGACACGACCGCGGCGGCGATGCTCAAGGCACTGATCGCCGAACTGCACCAGAGCGGCATCACGCTGGCGTTCGCCCGCGCCACGACGTCGCTGTACGTGAACCTCCAGAGCAACGGCATCGTGGAGCTCGTGGGCCTCGACAACTTCTACGAGACCGTCGCCGCCGGGGTCGCCGAGTTCTTGGAGCGCGCGCGGTCGGGGTAGGAAGATGCTGAGGCGTCAATCCTCTTCGCCGAGATCTTCTTCCTGTGGCTCATCGCTGCGGCGCGCAAGCGCCTGGGCCGCTTCGAAGACCAGTTCTTTGCCACCGTGTTCCTCGGCAGCGGCCTGCTCTTCCTGGCGATGATCTTCGCGGCTGCGGCCGCGGCCTTCTGCATGCCGCGACTCCGCAGTACAATCGGCGCACGAGCTCGGAGGGGTCGTGCGCATGTGCTCTCACGCGGCAATGGTCGGTGAGCCAGCGGGGCGGCAGAGATGATCGCCTGCCCCTCGTGCGGCCACCAAGCCTCTGACGGCACCGCCGCCTGCCCGAGCTGCGGCGCCGGTCTGACCGCTCCGTCGAGCCCGTCGCGGCGCTCCGAAGAGCGCCGTACCGTTACGACCCTCTTCTGCGACCTCGTCGGCTTCACCGCCCTCAGCGAGCGCAACGATCCCGAGGTCGTCGACGCCTTGCTGCGTCGCTACTACACGGCCGCGCGCCGCGTCGTCGAGTCCTACGGCGGCACCGTCGAGAAGTTCATCGGCGACGCCGTGGTCGCGGTCTTCGGCGTGCCCTCCGTGCACGAGGACGACCCCGAGCGCGCCGTGCGCGCGGGCCTGCGCCTGGTCGACGAGATCGACGCCCTGCCGGGTGTCGGTGGCCAGACGCTGGAGGTGCGCGTCGGCGTCAACACCGGCGAGGCGCTGGTGCGCCTCGACGTGGACCCGGGCAGCGGCGAAGGCTTTCTGACCGGCGACGCCGTCAACGTTGCCGCCCGCCTGCAGGCCGCGGCGCCGCCCGCGTCCGTCGCCGTCGGCGCGGTCACCCACGCCGCCACGGAGAAGGTCTTCTCCTTCGACGCCTGCCACCCGGTGACGCTCAAGGGCAAGAGCGAACCGCTGCGTGCCTGGATCGCCAAGGCGCCGCTGGTGCGCACCGGCGCGGAGCTGCGCAGCTTCACGACAAGCTTCGTCAGCCGCGAACACGAGCTCGCCACCCTGCAAGCGCTCCTCAATGAGGCCGCGGGCGCGCGGGCGCCACGCCTCGGCCTCATCGTCGGCGAGCCCGGCATCGGCAAGAGCCGCCTGCTCGCCGAGCTCAGCGGTCGTCTCGACGACCAGCCGACGTTCGTCACCTGGCGTCAGGGCCGCTGCCTGCCGTTCGGCTCCGGGGTCACCTTCTGGGCGCTGTCCGAGATCGTGAAGGGCTGCGCCGGCATCCTCGAGAGCGACGGCGTGGCGCGCACCGAGGCGCGCCTCGAGACCGTGCTGCCCGAGGGCGCGGACCGCGACCTGACGCGCGCCCGTCTGCGCCCGCTGCTCGGCCTGGAGGCCGAGGAGGCCTTGCGGGACCAGAACTTCGCCGTGTGGCGAGGCTTCCTGGAGGGTCTGGCCGCCGGAGGTCCCACCGTGCTCGTCGTGGAGGACCTGCACTGGGCCGACGAAGGCATGCTCGCCTTCATGGACTACGTGGCGGCGAGCACCGCCGAGGTCCCGCTGCTCGTGCTCGCGACCTCGCGCCCCGAGGTCCTCGAGCTGACCGGCGGCGGCGCCGGCTTCGTGGCCGCCGCCGAACGCCTCGCGCTCGGCCCGCTCAGCGGCGACGAGACCGCCCAGCTGGTTCTCGCCTGCCTGGGCGCCAAGTCGCTGCCCGTCAGCCTCCAGGCCACGCTGCTCGAGCGCTCCGGCGGCAACCCGCTGTTCGCCGAGGAGCTGGTCCGCCTGCTGCAAGACCGCGACCTGCTGGTGAGCCGCGGCGGGCAGACCATGCTCAAGGAGGGCGCCGAACTGCCGACGCCCGACTCGATCGGCGCGCTCATCGCCGCCCGCCTCGATCTGCTCAGCGGCGAGCGGAAGGCGCTGCTCGCCGACGCTTCCGTGGTGGGGAGGACGTTCTGGGCGGGGGCCGTGGCCGCCGTCGGCAGCCATGATCCCGCCGCGGTCTTCGAGGGCCTGCACGAGCTGGTCGCTAA
>Ga0114951_10000712_pt1 | contig 45118 bp, 34 predicted proteins | sample AM7aDNAmetaG_FD_88677 | JGI IMG/M metagenome (GOLD analysis project Ga0114951, IMG submission 88677) | Freshwater microbial communities from Finland to study Microbial Dark Matter (Phase II) - AM7a DNA metaG | ecosystem: Environmental > Aquatic > Freshwater > Lake | place: Finland: Lake Alinen...
CGCATCGGCCACCCGCACTGCCCCGAGTGCGGGCGGCCCATCGCCGGCCAGAGCATCCAGCAGATCGTCGACCAGGTCTGCGAGCTCGAGAGCGACACCCGCTTCAGCGTGGTCGCCCCGGTGGTCCGCGGGCGCAAGGGCGAGTACGGCAGGCTCTTCGAGCAGTTCCGCGCCGACGGCTTCACGCGCGTCAAGGTGGACGGCGAGGTGCGCGAGCTCGAGGAGCAGATCGACCTCGACAAGAAGTACAAGCACGACGTGGCGGTCGTCGTCGACCGTCTGGTCATGAAGGACGGGCTGCGGCGGCGGCTGACGGACTCCATCGAGACCGCCGCCCAGCTCGCCGATGGGCTCATCGAGATCGAGACCGCCGACGGCGCCACGCTCACCTTCAGCGAGAAGTTCGCCTGCGTGCACTGCGGCATCTCGCTGCCCGAGATCCAGCCGCGCGTGTTCAGCTTCAACAGCCCGCACGGCGCCTGCCCAGCGTGCCACGGGCTCGGCTTCACGCAGGAGATCGACCCGGCGCTCGTGGTGCCGGACGGCTCGCTCAGCATCGACAAGGGCGCGCTCCTGCCCTATGGCCAGCTCTCGTTCGGCTGGCTCGAACAGGCGTTCGAGTCCATCGCCAGTCAGTTCGGCGTCGACACGGACGTGCCCTGGGACGAGATGCCGCAGGAGCAGCGCGACCTCTTCATGCTGGGCACCGGCAAGGAGCGCATACCGCTCAGCTACCGCAACTACCAGGGGCGCATGCGGCACTACACCTCGAGCTTCCCCGGCATCCTCAAGCACCTCATGCGCCGCTACGCGGAGACGGAGTCGGAGCAGGTCCGCCAGAAGATCGAGGAGTACATGGCGGACCGGCCGTGCCCGGAGTGCCACGGCGCGCGCCTCAAGCCCACGAGCCTCGCCGTCACCGTGGGCGGCAGCAACATCTCCGCCTTCACGCTCATGAGCGTGCGCGAGTCGCTCGCCTTCCTGCGTGCCCTGGACCTCACCGACACGGAGCGCCTCATCGGCGGCCGCGTCATCAAGGAGATCGTCGAGCGGCTCTCGTTCCTCAACGACGTCGGCGTCGGCTACCTCACGCTGCAGCGCGCCTCGGCCACCCTGAGCGGCGGCGAGGCGCAGCGCATCCGCCTCGCCACACAGATCGGCTCGGCGCTCGTCGGCGTGCTCTACATCCTCGACGAGCCCAGCATCGGCCTGCACCAGCGCGACAACCGGCGCCTCATCGACACGCTGCTGCGCTTGCGCGACCTCGGCAACACCGTCATCGTCGTCGAGCACGACGAGGAGACGATGCGCTCCGCCGACCACATCGTCGACATGGGCCCCGGCGCCGGCGAGCACGGCGGCGAGATAGTCTCCGAGGGCACGCCTCAGGAGATCATGGACGACCCCGCCTCGCTGACCGGCGACTTCCTCTCCCGCCGGCGCCAGATCGCCCTGCCGGGCCAGCGCCGGCTGCCGGTGGAGTGGTTCACCGTGCGCGGCGCGCGCATGCACAACCTGCGCGACATCGACGTCGCCTTCCCGGTCGGCGCCTTCAGTTGCGTCACCGGCGTGTCCGGCTCGGGCAAGTCCACGCTCGTCAACGAGATCCTCTACAAGGGCATGGCGGCGCGCCTCAACCGCGGCACCAAGCTGCGCGCCGGCGAGCACGCCGGCATCGACGGCGCCAGGCTGCTGGACAAGGTCATCGACATCGACCAGTCGCCCATCGGCCGCACGCCGCGCTCCAACCCGGCCACGTACACCGGCGTCTTCGACCACATCCGCCAGCTCTTCTCGCAGACCCCCGAGAGCAAGCTGCGCGGCTACAAGCCCGGGCGCTTCAGCTTCAACGTCAAGGGCGGCCGCTGCGAGACCTGCAAAGGCGACGGCCAGATCAAGATCGAGATGCATTTCCTGCCGGACGTGTACGTGCCCTGCGAGGCTTGCCGCGGCAAGCGCTACAACCGCGACACGCTCGAGGTCTGGTACAAGGGCAAGAACATCGCCGAGGTGCTGGAGATGAGCGTCGAGGACGCGGTGGGCTTCTTCGCCAACGTGCCGCGCATCGCCCGGCGTCTCAAGGCGCTGGACGAGGTCGGCCTCGGCTACATCAAGCTCGGTCAGCCGGCGACCACGCTGTCCGGCGGCGAGGCACAGCGCGTCAAGCTCGCCAGCGAGCTCAGCAAGGTGGCCACCGGCAAGACGCTGTACATCCTCGACGAGCCCACCACCGGCCTGCACTTCCAGGACATCGACAAGCTGCTCGAGATGCTGCAGCGGCTCGTCGACCAGGGCAACACCGTGGTCGTCATCGAGCACAACCTCGACGTCATCAAGTCGGCCGACTGGATCGTCGATCTGGGGCCCGAGGGCGGGGAAGAGGGCGGCGCCATCGTCGCCGTGGGTACCCCCGAGGACCTCGCCGCCCAGGCGGCGACCTCGCACACCGGCGCCTTCCTGGGGCGCGTCCTGGCGGGCAGAGCGGCGGGCGCCGCGCGGGTCTGAGGCGCGCGTCGCGCCGAGACGCTCTGCTCAGGCGACCCCGCGCCGGCCGCGGACAAGTGCGTCCGCGAAGCGCGCCGGCCCGGCGGCGACGTGCTGCAGCGAGCCTTGCGGCAGGCGGCCGCCCACGATTGCACTACGGATCACGCCGACGTCCCCGATGTCGCGCAGCAACACGGCCCCGATGAGGCGGTCGTCCCGCAGGATCAGCTTGCGGTACACGCCCCGCTCATCGTCGCGGTAGCGGACCTCGCGCACGTCGGCGTTGTCGCCGTCGGGGCGAGTGACGCCAACTGAGGCGACCGGCAGTCCGCAGAGCGTCGTAATGTTCTCGGCCACCGAGCCGGCGAAGCTCAGCGCGGCGCCGGCCATGTTGGCGCCGGCGATGCGGCCCTGCTCGCAGGCGTTGATCCAGTTGGGCACCAGTTCGCGCCTGCCGGTGAGGCGGTTGCGGCCCTGGGCGAGGTCGCCGGCGGCGTAGACGTTCTCGGCGCTGGTGCGCAGTTGGTCGTCGACGAGGATGCCCCGCTCGACGGCGATCTGGCGCCGATCGACGTAGTCGATGTTGGGCACGACGCCCTTGCCGGCGACCAGCAGGTCGGCGGCGAGCTCTTCACCGGAGTCGAGGCAGACACGGTAGCCGCCGTTCGCCCTGACGATCTGGGTCACGTCGGCACCGAAGTGGAGCGCAATGCCCGTCGTGCCCTCGATGTGGGCGCGGATCAGCTCCGCGCACTCGGCGTCGATGTTCTGTGAGAGCACCTGGCGCGAGGCGACCACGCAGGTGACCTGCCGGCCCGGGGCGGCCACGGCGCTCGCCACCTGCAGGCTCACGAGGCCGCCGCCCAGGATCACCACGCGGCCGGCGCCGTCGGCGCGCTCCCTGATGCGGCGCGCATCGTCGATGGTGCGCAGGTAGCAGATCTCGGCGGCGACGACGGCGTCGAGGCCCTCAAGACGCCGGGCTCTGGCGCCGGTGGCGAGGAGCAGCGCATCGTAGGAGAGCCTGCCGCCGTCGTCGAGGAGCACCGTCTGCGCCTCGGTGTCGAGCGCGACGGCGGCGACCCCGAAACGGCACTCGATGTCGCGCTCGCGGTACGAGCCCGCGTCGCAGAGGTAGAGCGCCGACGCGGGGATCTGCCCGCGCAGGTAGTAGGTGGTGAGCACCGGAGAGTAGGCGCTGCACGGCTCGCGCGAGACCATCGTGATGCGCTCGCCGCCGCCGCGCGCGCGGATGGCGCCCGCGGCGGCGAGTGCGGCGGCACTGTTGCCGAGGATCAGCAGCCGGCGGGGCATGGGCAGTGTGGCCGGGCCTCTCAGACCGTGGTGAGCGCCTCGAGGCCGAGCTCCGCCGCCTTCTCGGCCGTCAGGTTGCCCTGCGCGTCCCAGCCGCGCAGCTCGTAGTAGGGCGGCAGCATCTTGTCGAGCTCGCAGACGTAGCCCTTGGCCGGGCCGTCGGGCAGCGGCGTCCTTAGCATGCGCTCCGGCAACGTGTCGTCCGCGCTGGTCAGCCCCGCGCGTCGGTTGAACAGGGTCTCGAGGTTGAAGATCCGCGAGCCCGTGCGCATAAAGCCCTCGTGCCCGCCCATGTCGATCCCCGTGGCCGCTTCGAGCAGCTCGCGCATCTGGTCCTCGTGACAGCCCATGAACCAGACGAAGTTGCAGACTCCGCACGAGTCGATCATGCAGAACCAGTCCTGCACGTCCACGGAGAGGCCCGGCTTGTCCTCCCAGCTCAGGGGGTCGACCGCCTCCATGCCGCGGTCGCGCGTGACGCGCCAGCCGAGCTGCCCGTACAGATCGAGGTCCTGCAGCTCGCCGCGGATGTGGCAGGCGCCGCGCGGCTGCGTCGCGTAGCCGAGCGCCATGCCCTGCAGGCCGCGGCCGTCGTAGCTGGGGAACTCCTGCTTCTTGACGCCCATGAAGTACTCGGTGTGGCCGTAGTGCTCGGTCATGCGGTAGGCGCCCTCGGCGAGCAGGTCGCCGAAACCCTCACGCGCGGCGATCATCTCGGCGAGGCGCACCATGCCTTTTGCCTCGCCGAAGGGCAGGGCGAAGCCGATGTCGGCCTGCGGGATCACGCCGGCCTCGAACATCTCCATTGTGCAGGCGATGCCGTTGCCGGCGGAGATGGTGTCCATGCCCATCTCGTTGCAGATGAAATTGGCCTTGCTGACCGCGTCGAGGTCGTTGGTGTAGCAGCTCGACCCGAACATGCCGATGGTCTCGTACTCGGGTCCCGCGCCGATGCCTGCGAAATCGGGGTTCTTGACGCGCGTGATGCGCCCGCAGGCGATGGGACAGGCGGGGCAGCCCATGCCCATGCGCTTGCGCACCGAGAGGGTGTCGGCCAGCAGTTCGCCGGTGAGCCTGTCGCCGTGGGGATTGGTGCCGAACTGGAAGTTCTTGGTCGGCATCACCCCGTATGCGTGCACGAGCTCCAGCACGCCCGGCGTGCCGGTCTGGTGGAAATGCTCGGTGTAGGGGTCGTCGAGGGTCGCATAGCAGCTCTCGATGGCGGCGAGAAAGCGGGCGTTGTCCGCCACGCGCACGCCGCCGGTACCGCGCACGGCGACCGCCTTGAGGTTCTTGGAGCCCATCACGGCGCCGACCCCGGAGCGTCCGGCGGCGCGGCCCATGTCGTTGATCACGCAGGCGAAGCGCACCAGCTTCTCACCGGCGGGGCCGATGCAGCTCACCTTGGCATCGGGCGCCGTGGCGGCCACGACCGCCAGCTCGGTCTCGCTGGTGGTCTTGCCCCAGAGCCCGGAGGCATCGCGAAAGCTGATGCGCTCGTCGTCGATGTAGAGGTAGACCGGATGGCTGGCCTTGCCCTCAAAGATGACCATGTCATAGCCGGCGTACTTGAGGTTGGTGGCGAACTCACCGGCGGCGGTGGAGTTGGCGATGCCGCCGGTCAGCGGCGACTTGGTGACCACGACGTAGCGGTTGCCGGCTGGGGCGCCGGTGCCTGTCAGGGGCCCGGTGACGAAAAGCACCTTGTTCTCGGGGGAATAGGCGTCGACGGCCGGGTCGATCTCGTCGTAGAGGTACCTGGCCCCCAGGCCGAGGCCGCCGATGTACTGCTCGGCGGCCTCGCGATCAAGATCCTCGACCGAGCTGCTGAGGTTGGTGAGGTCGACTCTGAGCACCTTCTGCGTCCAGCCGTGCATCGTCACTCACTCTCCTTGTACGAAGCCGCCAAGGCCGTGGCAAGCTTGCGCCGCTTCTCGCCCTCGCCACGCTCGGAGTCGGCGAAATGCAGGGCGCCGCGCGGACAGAACTTCACGCACTGCGGGTCGCCGTCGCAGAGGTCGCACTTTTCGGCATGACCCTTGGCGCCCACGGCGATGTTGCCGAACGGGCAGGCGAGCATGCACATCCTGCAGCCGACGCAGATCTGCTCGTCGACCTTGAGGACCGCGGCCCCGCTGGTGGGCTCGATCGTGTGCGCGATGGCGCCGGCGGGGCAGATGCGCTCGCACCAGGCGTCCTCGCACTGCGAGCAGACCACCGGGACGGCGAGCTCATCGTAGAGAAAGACGGTCTTGTGGATGCGCGCCTTGCGCGGGTTGAACTCGCCGTGGTGGCGAAACGAACACATCAGCTCGCAGGTGCCGCAGCCGGTGCACTTGCCAATGTCGATGACGATCATCTGAGTCATGAAAGCAGCCTCCTGAGGTCCATGCACCGCGGGGATCGCGTCGCGCGCCTCCGGCGGCGCGCGCGGCGCGGCTCACCCACCATACATCGGTGGAAACAGTCGTACGTCGTCCCCGTCGACGAGCCTCGTCTGCAGGCCGTCGAGATAGCGCATGTGGCGGCCGTTGACCAGCACTGTGACGTCCTTGCGCAGGATCCTGTCGTGGTCGTAGACCGCGCGCTCGCGAGCCGGCGAGGTGCAGATAGTCTCCAGCAGATGACCGACGTCGGCCGCGCGCCCAAGAGGGACAGAGATCGCGCCCTCTCGAAAGGCGTCTTTGATCGCGGCGAACAGCTTCACGGTGACGGCGGCCTCCTGAGCGTGCATGTCTCACCTCCTGCGCAGACGTTCCGGGCTGCATCCTGAAATGGGGAGCTCGCCGGGAACGCACGGTAGTCATCATCGAGCACAAGCGCCACGTCATCAAGTCGGGTCAGCGCCCCGAGGGGCGGGCGTCACTCGCCGAGCGCCTCCGCAACGGCGCGCTGGAACACCTCCTCCTCGGGAGTCACCGCGGTCCAAAGCTCGAAGAGCTGCATCGCGAGCTGCACAAGCATCTCCACCCCGTCCACGACGGCACAGCCTCTGGCGCGAGCCGTCTGCAGAAACGGGGTGTGGCGGGGATTCGTGATCACGTCGACGGCGGTGGCCTCCGGGGAGACGCTGTCCCACGCGAGGGGCACCGCCTCGACGGCAGGGGCGCAGCCGAGGTGGGTGGCGTTCATGAGGATCTCCGTGCCTTGGGGCACGACGACCTCGGGCGCCCACGCCTGCCACGCCGTGGGGATGCCGGCCGCGCGGTGCACGAGCGCGGCGACCTCGCGGCCTTGCGATTCGCGCCGCGTGATCACCGTGAGGTGCGCGGCGCCGGCCCAGCCCAGCTCGACGGCCATCGCCCGCCCCGCCCCGCCGGCGCCCAGCATCGCCACACGCTTGCCGGCGATGGGCGTCACCTTCTGGATCGCCTTGACCAAGCCCTTGCCGTCGTTGTTGTGGCCGATGAGGCGGCCGTCATCCACGGTCACGTAGTTGGCGGCGCCGATGATGCGGGCGTCGTCGTCGATGCCGTCCAGGTGGGGGATGGCGTCGATCTTGTACGGCACCGTGATCCCGTAGCCGCGAAAGCCCAGCGCCCTGGTGCCGGCGATGGCCGCCGGCAGGTCGGCCGCGGCGACGTCGCACTTCCAGAACTGCCAGGGGAGGCCGTAGTACGCGTACACGGCGTCGAACATGCGGTCGATGGGGTTCTCGGCCACCGGGCGTCCGAGCATCCCGGTCATCTGCTTCTGGGGCGGCAGGGCGGCAGCGGGCATCTTCGGCCTCCTTCGCGGGGCAGGGGCGGACGCCTCAGTGTAGCGGCGTGCGCAGCCCCGACGCGAGAGATGGTTCCCGCGGGAGCGCGTCGCGCGGCGCGCGTGGGGAGGAGGGGGCGCCCGTGGTCGGCGGGCACCCGTGGCCGCCCGGCGGCGCGCCGGCGCGCCGCGCGCGAAGTACAATCGGCGCGATGAGCGATCCCGTGCAGCCCCACGACGCCGCGGCGCGCCTGCGGGCCATCCTGCCGCGCATCCCCAACCAGCCCGGCGTCTACCGCTTTATGGGCGCCGCCGGGGAGGTCCTGTACGTGGGCAAGGCCAAGGAGCTGCGCAAGCGCGTCTCGTCGTATTTCCGGCGTCGCGGCACGCCGCACGGGCGCACCCCCGAGATGCTGGCCCAGGCGCGCGACATCGAGTGGGTGGTCACGGCCTCCGAGGGTGAAGCACTCCTCCTCGAGGACAACTTCATCAAGGAATCGCGGCCGCCGTACAACCTGCGCCTGCGCGACGACAAGAGCTACCCGTTCATCGAGATCACGCTGCGCGACGAGTGGCCGCGGGTGCGCTTCTTCCGCGGCCGGCACGTGCCCGGCAACCTCTACTTCGGGCCGTACTCGAGCGCCCGCAAGGTCCGCGACACCCTCGACGTGATCGGCCGCATCTTCCCTTACCGCAAGTGCCGGGGGGTCAAGCCGGGCCGCCCCAGCGGCTCACCCTGCCTGCAGTACTTCATCAAGCGCTCGCTGGCGCCGTGCGACGCGCGCGTCACGCACGAGGACTACATGGAGGTCGTGCAGCAGGCCGTCGACTTTCTGCGCGGCCGGCTCGGCGCCGTCGAACGCGGCATCGCCGCCGAGATGGCCGCGGCGGCGGCCGCGCAGGAGTTCGAGAAGGCAGCGACGCTGCGTGACCGGCTCGCCGGCGTCAGGCACGTGCACGAACGGCAGGTGGCGCGCATTGAGGGCGGCGAGGCCTTCGATGTGATCGGCCTTCACCAGGGCGAGCCGGGCGCCAACGTGCAGCTCTTTCGCGTGCGTGACGGCGCCGTCGTGAGCCGTCAGGCCTTGTACGTTGAGAACGCCGCCGGCCGCGACCCGGCGGAGGTCCTGGAAGAGCTCCTCCTCGAGCTCTACTGGGACGGATCGACGATCCCGCCGGAGGTGGTCGCCCCGCTCGAGGACAGCGCCGCCGTGGCGGCGCTGCTGGCTGCGCGGCGCGGCGCCGGGGTCACCGTGCGCGCCGCGAAGCGCGGCCCGAAGCGCCGCCTGCTCGAGCTCGCGCGGCGCAACGCCGAGCTGGCCGCGCAGGCCGAGGTCGAGCGCCTGGCGCGCCGCAGCACGGCGCGCATCGAGGCGCTCGAGAGCCTGCGCGACGGCCTCGGCCTCGACGGCCTGCCGCTGCGCATCGAGTGCTACGACATCTCCAATCTCGGCGAGCAGCACGTCGTGGGCTCGATGGTGGTCTTTGAGGGCGGCGTGGCCAAGAAGGCGCACTACCGCAAGTTCGCGCTGCGCGACGTGCAGGGCCAGGACGACTTCGCCATGATGAACCAGGTGCTGCGCCGGCGCTTCGCGCGCCGCGCCGCCGCCGGCGACTACGACGAGAGCTTTGCCACGTTGCCCGATCTCGTCGTGGTCGACGGCGGCAAGGGCCAGCTCTCGGCGGCCCAGGCGGCCCTGCGGGAGGCGGGCGTGTCGCTCGATCTCGTCAGCCTGGCCAAGCAGCGCGAAGAGGTCTTCGTGCCGGGACGCCGCGACCCGTTGCCGCTGCCCGCCGACGATCCCGGCTCGCTGCTGCTGCAGCGCATCCGCGACGAAGCGCACCGCTTCGCCGTGACGTACCATAGGCAGCGGCGCGACGCCGACCTGCGCAAGGCCTCCGTGTTCGACGAGCTGCCGCAGGTCGGGCCCGTGCGCCGGCGGCGCATCCTGGAGCACTTCGGCAGCCCCGAGCGCTTCATCGCCGCCTCGCGCGAGGAGCTTGAGCGCGTGCCGGGGCTGCCGGGCAAAGTGGCGAGGGAGATCTATGCGCATCTTCACAGAGGGGGCTGACGGCTTCGTGGTCCGCGGGCCGGCCAGGGAGGAGTGGTACGTCACCGACCTCGGCGTGGGCAGGTTGGTGGTCGCCGGCGAGTTCCCGCTCAGGCTGGACCTGCCGGACCCCGCGGTGCAGGCGGCGCCGGGAAGCCCGTCGAGCCGCTGGCCCGCCCTGCTCGAGCGGTACTTCGCCGGCGAGCGCGTCGACTTCGGGCTGGACGTCGACGCTTACACTGCGGCTCAGGGGTTCACCGACTTCGAAAGCGACGTGTACCGGGCGCTCGCGAGCGTGCCCTACGGCACGGCCGTGAGCTATCGGGAGCTGGCGGCGGCCGCGGGGCGCCCGAGCGCCTATCGCGCCGTGGGATCGGCCCTGGCCCGCAACCTGCTGCCTGTGATCCTGCCGTGTCACCGCGTCGTCAGAAACGACGGGCGGCTCGGCGAGTACGGCGACGACCCGGCCTGGAAGGAACGCCTGCTGGCGCTCGAGGGTGTGCCCGTCGCCGCGGGGAGACTGGTGTGAGCGAGGGGAGGCCGGCGTGACCGAGGCTCTGCAGTTCGTCGTCATCACCGGCCTGTCGGGGGCCGGCAAGTCCCAGGCCATGGATTCGTTCGAGGACGCCGGCTGGTTCTGCGTCGACAACCTGCCGCCGGAGCTGGTGCCGACGCTCGTCGACCTCTTTCGCCGCACGGGCAGCAAGGTCGACCGCGTGGCCGTCGTCAGCGACGTGCGCGGCGGCGAGTACTTCAGCCAGCTCGAGGTGCTCCTCGACGAGCTGCACGAGCGCGGCGTGGAGTACACGCTCGTCTTCCTCGAGGCCTCCAACGAGGCTCTCGTCAGGCGCTTCAAAGAGACTCGCCGCCGGCACCCGCTGGCCGAGGGCGGCAGCGTCATCGACGGCATCCGCAAGGAGCGCGGGCTGCTCGCCGGTCTGCGCGCGCGCGCCCACCTGGTGATCGACACCAGCGACACCTCGATCCACCAGCTCAAGGCGCGCCTCAACGAAGACCTCATCAACCACACACGGCGCACCAACATCGTGTTCGCCGTGGTGTCGTTCGGCTACAAGTACGGCATCCCCATCGACGCCGACCTGCTCTTCGATGTGCGCTTTCTGCCCAACCCGCACTACGACCTGCGGCTGCGGCCGCTCACCGGCCTCGACGCCGAGGTGCGCGACTTCGTCATGGAATCGGCGGGCACCGCCGAGTACCTCGAGCGCCTGTTCCCGCTCCTCGACTTCCTCTTTCCGCGCTACGCGGCGGAGGGCAAGGCGCACCTCACCATCGGCGTGGGCTGCACCGGCGGCCGTCACCGCTCGGTGGCCATCGCGCAGCTCATCGGGGAGCGCTTCGAGAAGCAGGGCTACTACACGGTCGTGCGCCACCGGGACATCACGAGAGCCTGATGCGCCGCTCTCTCGAGTGGCTGTATCCCGGCCTCGGGATCAAACGCTGGCTGCTGCTCGCGGGCGTCGGCGGCGTCCTGCTCGTCTACTCGGCGATCTTCGCCGTCGGGGTGCTCTGGTCGCCGCAGCTCATGAGCGGCCTGGGCATGGGCTGGCTGCACGACAGGCACTGGGCGGCTGTGCTGCTGGCCTTCGACGGCATCGTCTTCGGCGCCATCGCGCTGTTCATCGGAGCGCGCAAGGCCTTGCTCTTTCGGCGCACCGGCCCCGAGACGGCCGGCGAGATCCGCGCCGCCGGCCGGCTGGCACGCGGGCCGCGCGTGGTCGCCGTGGGCGGCGGCAACGGTCTGGCGGCGCTGCTCCGCGGCCTCAAGACCCACACCAGCAACCTGACCGCCGTCGTGACGATGGCCGACGACGGCGGCAGCTCGGGGCTGCTGCGCCGCGACATGGGCATGCCGCCGCCGGGCGACCTGCGCAACTGCCTCGTGGCTCTGGCCGACGACGAGTCGATGATGAGCCGCCTGTTCCAGTACCGGTTTCCCGACGGCGGCGGTCTGCAGGGTCACAGCTTCGGCAACCTCTTCATGGTCGCGCTGGCCGAGGTCACCGGCGACTTCGAGCGCGCCGTCCAGGAGTCCACGCACGTCCTCAAGGTAAGGGGCCGGGTGCTGCCGTCCACGCTCGACGACGTCGTGCTGCACGCGCAGCTCGAGGGCGGCGGCCAGGTCAGCGGCGAGAGCACGATCACCGCCGCGGAGCGCCTTCCGCGGCGGGTCTGGCTGACGCCCTCGGCGCCGCGGCCCTTGCCGCAGGCCATTGCGGCGCTGCGCAGGGCCGATCTCGTCGTGCTCGGCCCCGGAAGCCTGTACACGAGCGTCATCCCCAATCTGCTGATCCCCGAGGTCCGCGCCGCGATCAAAGAAACCAGGGGGTGGGTGGTGTACGTCTGCAACGTCATGACGCAGCCCGGCGAGACCGACGGCTACACGGCCGCCGACCATCTCGACGCGCTTCAGCGGCACGGACTCACCGGACTCATCGACGCCGTGCTGGTCAACGACACCCCGGTCTCCGCCGACCTGGTCGCCAGCTACCGGCTCCTCGGGGCTCGACCCGTGGCGGTGGACGGGGACCGCCTGAGGGCGGCGGGCGTCAAGGTGATTCACGCCCAGGTGGCGGCCGAGAGCAACGTCGTGCGCCACGACTCGGAGCGCCTGGCGCAGGCGCTCCTGCGCATGGTGAGGTAGCGCCGTGGGCTTCACCCGGGACGTCAAGCTCGAGCTGGGGACCATCGTCCCGGTGGCGGAGCACTGCCGCCGGGCGCAGCTCTCGGGCATCCTCTTCGGCGCCGGCGTCTTCGAGATCGGCGCCGGCGGCCACTTCGGGGTGCGCGTCTCGCTGGGCCTGCCGGCCACGGCCCGCCACGTTCTGGGGATGCTCAAGGGCTTCGCCGTCGAGTCGTCGCTGCGCACGATGGACGCCGCGCCGCTCGGGCTGCGCTACGAGGTGATCCTCGGCGACGAAGCCCGCGACCTGCAGCTCCTCAACGAGCTCGGCGTGCTCTCCGACGACCTGCGCGTGCAGATGACCGTGCCGCGGCGATTGGTCGAGCGGCGCTGCTGTCTCATCGCTTTCCTGCGCGGTCTCTTTCTCGGCTGCGGCTCGATCTCGGCGCCGGGGGCGCCGGTGCACGTCGAGCTCACCGTCGAGAACGGCGGGCTGGCGGAGCAGGTGTGCGGCCTGCTGGCGCGCCTCGACCTGCCGTTCAAGCTTGCGGAGCGCGAGCGCAACGTGGCCTGCTACAGCAAGCGCTCGCAGACGGCCGCCGATCTGCTGGCCGTGCTCGGCGCTCACGAGGGCTGCCTGCGCTGGGAGGAGCACGCCGTGCTGGGCACGGTGCGCGAGAGCGCGAACCGGCTCGCCAACTGCGACGAGGCCAACGCCCGGCGGGCGGCGGCGGCGGCGCAGCGGCAGGCCGCCGCCGCCCGCCGTCTCATGGCCTCGTCCGCCTGGGCGACGCTGCCCGCCTCGCTGCGCGAGGTCGCGGAGCTGCGCCTGCGCTACCCGTATCTGAGCTTGCAGGAGCTGGGCGGCCGCGCACATCCTCCGCTGAGCAAATCGGCGCTGAATCACCGCCTGCGGCGCCTCGCGGTGCACGCCGCCGAGCTCGATCCCTGACGCCGTTGCCCGCGGCCCGCCGCCGCGCGTCCTACATGCTCTTCGCGACGCGCGTGGTCAGCTCGCCCAGCCGGTAGGTGTAGCTGCCCATCTCGTTGTCGTACCAGCCGAAGACCTTGACGTGCGTGAGTGGCAGTCTCACGGTCTCGAAGTCCGCGTCCGCGCCGGGCGTCCGCGGCGGGACCTTCAGGTCCATGAAGCCGGTGCGCGTGTGCGTCTCGACGCCCTCGATGACCACGGCGGCGTTCTCGCCGAGCATGTCGGCGGACACGTTCTGCTCGTCGCTGAGCACGAGCAGGCCCTTGGCCTCGCCGTCTGCCGCCTCCCGGTAGATGGCATTGATGACGTCGCGCTCGACAGACACGGTGCCGTCGGCCAGCGTCTCGCTCTGAAAGGTCACGTTGAGGATGATGAGGCTCACGCTCTGCGTGGGGATGCGCACCGAGTCGGCCATGAAGCCGATGCGGCCGATCTCGGGCATGACCTGCTCCAGCGCGGCGGCGGCGTTCGTCGAGGTGAGCACCACGTTGCCCAGGGCGCCGCGGGTCTTGCGCAGGTCGGTGGCGCCGGCCTTGGGCACGGCGTCGAGCACCGGCTGCGAGCTCGTGACCGCGTGCACCGTGCTCATGCCGGCGGTGATCATGTTGCGCGTGAGATCGCGCTCGAGCAGCGGCCGGATCATGTGCGCCAGCGCCGTGGTCGTGCACGACGCCGCGGAGATGAGCTGGTGCGTGGCCGGGTCGAACTGGTAGTCGTTGATGCCGTGGATGAGGATCGCCGCGTCGCCGGGAAGCGGCGCACCTTGCTGCTTGCTCTTGAACGGGGAGCTCTGCACGACGACCCGGGCCCCGGCGGCCAGGTGACCGCGTAGCGACCCTCGGGCAACATCGGGCTCCGCATGCGGGTCTCTGAAGGTGCCGGTGCACTCCACGACCAGGGATACGCCGTGGTCGCGCCAGGGGATGTCACGGGGGTCGCGGGCCTCGCGCAGGACGACGATCTCCTTGCCGTAGGCGCTGATCAGGCCGCGCTGCTCGTCGACCACGCGGATGTCCCGCACGCCCGCCTGCCCGTACAGAAAGCGGTGCAGGGGACCGTAGGTACTGTCTTTGGCGATGTACTGGACGACCGCGTCCAGCGACGTGCCCACCGGCCGGCCCACGTTGACCACGAGGCGGTCGAAATCGTCGCGCCCCAGGTGATACCAGAGCACCAGCTTGCCGATGCGGCCCAACCCGTTGATACCGAGCGTTCGTTGCACACCCATGGCCTGCCGTCCTCCCCCGTGTTGCTCGACACTGCCCATCTTACGACATGACGCCGCGCCGCCGGGTGCGCTTGCCGGCGGCCGTCAAGGTATCATTCGGGTCACCGTGAGAACGACGCCCGTACCCTTCGATTCAGACGCCCTGCGCGCCAATATCGGCAGAACCGCGCAGAAGGTCGTCATCCCCGATCGCTACGCGCCGCTCGAGGCGGCGGTCCAAGGGCTGCACGGCGTGCGCGCTGCGCTCACAGAGACGCTGGACGAGTACTTCCACACCTTCCGCAACGCCGACATGCTCGTCGAGGGCTTCCAGACGACGCTGCTGCGCAACTGGCCCTATTTCGAGCGTGCCGCGGACCGTTCCAGCTTGTTCGGGCTCCTCGCGGAGCTGGTGCTCGGGCTGTTCGACGCGCCTCTCACCGTCGAGCAGTCCTCGCTCCTGCTCCGCGGGCTTCTGCAGTGGTGCACCGACGCCTTGAACGGAGCGCACGGCTCCGCCTACGACGACAGTCTCGAGATGATCGCCGAGTCCCTGGTCCGGCTGCTGCCCCTGCAGCCGGTGGCCTTTCTCGAGCGCGACGCACTGCTCCGTGACCTGGTCGCGCGGGCGAGCCGGCGGCCGCGGCCGGCGGCGGTCTTCTTCGACCTCTACCGCCGCGTGCTCCTCCTCGGCTACCGCCGCGTGCAGGAGCGCCTCGACGTTCCCGCATGGGCGACGGCGCAGGGCGCCGGCCTCACCGATCCCGCGGCCATCGCCGAGCGCTTCGCCTTGCTCGCCGGCAAGCGCCTGTCGGCGCTGATCCGCGGCGCGAGCAAGGCTCCGGATGAGGAGCTGCTCTCGCCGCAGCAGCACCCTGTGCTCTCGGACGTCCTGGGGGACGCCATCGGCCGCCTGTTCCAGGTCGAGAACCTCGAGGATCGCTTCGCCGTGTGCCTCTACTTCCTCAAGGACGACACCCTCGGCTATCGCCAGAACGAGGTCATGGCCGACCTTCTCGGGGTCGTCAAGGAGATGCTTCATCCCGACCGACACCTCGACGTCGAGAAGATCCTCAGCCGTCTCACGGTGTTCTTCCGCGACCGCGACAATCAGTTCCTCCTCATGCGCTTCAAGTGCTACGAAGCCATCGGCGTGGCCATCGGCGAGGCCGGCAACGTCAAGGCCGTCGACCACCTCATCGCCGACATCCTCTACTGGAGGTTCCAGTATCCCGAGATCAGCGGAGCGACCGACGAGTGGGAGACCGTGGTCAATCCTTACCATCTGCCGAAGATCCGCTGCTGGATGCACATCATCGAATCCAACCCTGCGCTCTACGAGCGCCTGGCGGCGGCCCTCAACGTGCAGCTCCGCCTGGGCGGCGTTTACATCGCCGACACCGACCTCTTTCAGCGAGACGTGACGCGCTTTCTGGACGCCGACATCCGCCCCATCTACTTCGTCGCCAAGCAGCTGCTGCGCACGCTCCCCGTGTACTTCAACGAGGTCGGCGCCGAGGGCGAGCTGCGCGCCGTGTCCACGCAGATCGACGAGATCTGCGGGCGTCGCGACACGCTCATGCACTTCCTGCGCAAGCAGCTCCACGCGGAGTCGTCGAACCGCATGGTGCCGTTCTGCCGCGCCGTGCTCCACTACTGGACGACCCTTGAGCCCTCGGGCCTGGAGCCGTTTCTCTCCGCCAACACCATGGAGCTGGTGCGCGGCGAGCCGGAATGGGCGAGGGGCCCTCACGCGGCGCTTCTGGCCCTGCAGGAGCAGCTTGCCGCGCCGCAGGTCGACGACCTGCTGGGCCGGCTCCTGACGCTGACCCCGGCCGCGCTCCAGGCCCTGCTCGACCTGCAGGACGCGGGCGCCGCGGCCGGCGACGGAGCGGGCGCCGGCGCCGACCGGCGCCGGGTGGCCCTCCTCGTGCGCACCTACCAGTTGGTCGCCCACAAGTACTCTTTGGCGGCCGACGACGTGGGCGCGGCGGTCGGCCGGCATCGGCAGCTCGAGGCGAAAGTGCGCCGCCGCTTCGAGCGCGCCCTGGCCGCGTGGCAGGCGCGCCCGCTCGCGGCCGCCCTGGACCGCCTCCTCGACGCGGCCCTCGATGTGCTGCGCGACCTCAAGGCCATCATCCTGAGCCCGGCACCCTCGGCGGCCACCGAGAACATCTACCAGAAGCGGCACATCGCTGCCGGCATCCCCTCGATCTACGGCAATTACAGCGAGCCTAAGTTCGATGCGCTGGGCCTGTCGTTCCGCGTGGAGAACCTTGTCGACCGGCTCCTGGAGGATCTCGTTGACGAGGGCATGGAGCCCTACGTCACCCGTGCCTCGCTGCGCCGTATGGGCACGGCCATCGGGCGCTTTGAGCGGGCGCTGTCGATCGACGGCGTCGATTCGCGCGCCCTGGGCGCCAACCTGGCCCTGCTCGACGCCAGCTTCAGCAGCCGTAACTTCACCTTCGGCCAGTACCAGAACGTGTTCCAGTTTCTCGTGAGCAGCGTGACCGAGCTCTCCACGACCTCGATCCTCAGCCACGACCAGGTGCTTCATGCGGTGCTCAGCAACGACCCGCGCCAGTGCGAGGCGCGCGGCATGTCGGTGGACGCGGTCGCGGAGATGGTCTTGCGCGAGGTGCTGGTGTCGGCTTTGGGGATGCAGACGCTCGACCGCTACGCGGCGGCCGCCCTGCGGCAGATCGCGATGCTCAACGGGCGCCTCGGTGTCCAGGCGCTCACGCGCATGATGAACTACGACCCCGAGCGCTTGGTGTCGCCAATTCACAAGCCCAAGGCCGCCACCGACGACCGGTTGAGCCTTGGCTACAAGGGTCTGGGGCTCAAGGAGATGGCGTCGTACGGGCTGCGCATACCCGAGGGCTTCATCCTCACCACCGAGCTGTTCGGCGCGATGCCCGCGATGTCGTACCGGCCTCTGTACGCCGACACCGTCCAGCGCGTGCGGCAGGCGCTGGGCCAGATGGTGAGGCAGACCGGGTTGCGCCTCGGCGATCAGGCCCGCCCGCTGCTGCTGTCAATCCGCTCGGGCGCGGCCATGTCGATGCCCGGTCTCATGACGACCTTCGTCAACGTGGGCCTCAACGACGCGCTGGCGGAGGCACTGGCCGCGGAACCGCGGCTCGGGTGGGCCGCCTGGGACGGGTACCGGCGCTTTCTGCAGTCGTGGGCCATGTCCGACGGCATCGACCGCGACTTCTTCGATGCCATCATCGCGGAGTTCAAGAGCCGCTTCGGGGTCGGGCAGAAGCTCGATTTCACGGCCGTGCAGATGCGCGAGATCGCCTTGGCGTACAAGCTGCGCGCCCGCGAGGAGGGCATCGTCTTCGTCGACGACCCCTTCGACCAGGTCGTCGCCTGCATCCTCAAGGTCCTCGACTCGTGGGACTCGGCGCCGGCGCGCATCTACCGCGAGTACACCGGCGTGGCCGAGGAGTGGGGCACGGCCGTCGTGGTACAGCGCATGGTCTTCGGCAACTTGAGCCGCGCGTCGGGCTCCGGGGTGACCTTCACGCACAACCCGTTCGAGCCGTACAGCCGTCAGGTGCGCCTGTTTGGCGACTTTGCCGTGCGCAGCCAGGGCGAAGACCTGGTCGGCGGGCTGGTGTTCCCGCTGCCGATCTCCGAAGCCCAGCGGCTCGGCAGCTCCACGTACCGGGGCACCGAGCACTCCCTGGAGCGGGACTACCCCGAGATCTACGAGCAGCTCCTGTCGGTCGCCCGCGAGCTGGTCGTCGAGCGCGACTTCGACCCGCAGGAGATCGAGTTCACCTTCGAGTCGCCGGCCGCGGAAGATCTGTACGTGCTGCAGAAACGCGGCATGATCCAGGAGCAGGCCAAGGACGCGGCCTATTTCGACACCTCCTCACCCAACTACGGACCTCCGGTTGCGGTGGGCATGGGCGTGGCCGGAGGCGCCTACTCGGGGCGCGTGGCCGTCAACGCCGCGCAGATCGACCAGTTGCTGGCCGAGGCGCCCGCCGAGAACATCGTCCTGCTGCGGCCGGACACGGTGCCCGAAGACATCGCCATGATCGCCCGGGTCAGCGCCATCCTGACGGCTCGCGGCGGGGCCACCTCGCACGCCGCCGTGACGGCCAAACGCCTGGGCAAGACCGCCGTCGTCGACTGCATGGACCTGGAGGTGATCGAGCGCGAGGGCTCCGCGCGCCTGGTCGGCGGCGAGCTGCGCGCCGGCGAGTGGCTCTCCATCGACGGGCGCACGGGCAACATCTTCCTGGGCCGCATCCCGACGCTGGCGCGTCCGGCGCCGTCCGAGCCGCTGTAAGGCCGCGCTCCGCGGGGGGCTCGCTCTGGTAGGCTTGCGCACTATCCGATTTGGGAGGGTGAAATGAGTGTGAGAGTAGGCGTCAACGGCTTCGGCCGCATCGGCAGGCTCGTGATCCGCGCGGCGCTCAGGCAGGGCGCCGACATCGAGTTCGTGGCGATCAACGATCTCACGGACGCAAGGACCCTGGGCCACCTGTTCAAGTACGACTCCGTGCACGGCGTGTTCGGCGGAACGGTCGAGGTGGAGAGCGAGGCCCTGATCATCGACGGCAAGCGCATTCGCGTGATCAGCGAGACCGACCCCGCCAAGCTGCCCTGGAAGGAGCTCGGCGCCGACGTCGTCATCGAGTCGACCGGCCGCTTCACCGAGCGCGCCGCCGCCGCCAAGCACCTCGAGGCCGGCGCCAAGAAGGTCATCATCTCGGCGCCCGCCAAGAACCCCGACGTCACGATCTGCCTGGGCGTCAATGAGGAGATGTACGACAAGGCCAAGCACGACGTGATCAGCAACGCGAGCTGCACCACCAACTGCCTGGCGCCGATGGCCAAGGTGCTCGTCGACAACTTCGGCGTCGAGAAGGGCTTCATGACCACGATCCACGCCTACACCAACGACCAGCCGGTGCTCGACTTCCCGCACAAGGACCTGCGCCGCGCCCGCGCCGCAGCCCTGTCGATCATCCCCACGACCACCGGCGCCGCGCGCGCCGTGGCGCTCGTCATCCCCGACCTCGAGGGCAAGCTCGACGGCTTCGCGCTGCGCGTGCCGACGCCGGACGGCTCGGCCACAGATCTCGTCGCGGTGCTCCAGACCGAGGTCACCGCCGACGAGGTCAACGCGGCCATGAAGGCGGCCGCCGGGAGCGAGGCCATGAAGGGCATCCTCCAGTATCAGGAGGACCCCATCGTCAGCATCGACGTCGTCGGCAACAGCCACTCGTCGATCTTCGACCCGGCGCTCACCATGGCCAAGGGCACGCTGGTCAAGTGCATCTCGTGGTACGACAACGAGTGGGGCTATTCGTGCCGCCTCGTCGACCTCGTCCAGAGGGTGCTCTGACCGCGGAGCCAAGGAGGCTGCAGGCATCATGAAGCGTTCGCTCACCGACTATCCGCTCGCCGGCAAGCGAGTCCTCGTGAGGGTGGACTTCAACGTGCCGCTCGAGGGCGGCCTGGTGGCGGACGATACGCGCATCCGCGCCGCCCTGCCGACCATCACGTACCTGCTCGACCAGGGCTGCGCGGTGGTGCTGGCCTCGCATCTCGGCAGGCCCAAGGGCCAGGTCGTTGGCGATCTGCGCATGGCTCCGGTGGCGGCGCGCCTCGCCGAGCTGCTCGGCCGCCCCGTCAAGACGGCCGCCGACTGCGTCGGGCCGGCCGTCGCGGCGGCCGCGAGTGGTCTGCTTCCCGGCGAGGTGCTGCTGCTCGAGAACCTGCGCTTTCACGCCGCGGAGACGGCCAACGACCCGGCCTTCGCGGCGCAGCTCGCCGCGCTCGCCGACGTGTACGTCAACGACGCCTTCGGCAGCGCGCACCGCGCGCATGCTTCCACCGAAGGCGTCACGCACTATCTGCCTGCGGTGGCGGGCTTTCTCATGATCCGCGAGCTCGAGATGCTCGGCGCGCTGCTCGGCGAGCCGGCGCGCCCGTTCGTCGTCGTGCTCGGTGGCGCCAAGGTCTCGGACAAGATCGGCGTCATCGAGAAGATGCTCGGCAGCGCCGATGCGATCCTCGTCGGCGGCGCCATGTGCTTCACGTTCTTCAAGGCCGCCGGCCTCGAGGTCGGCACTTCCAGGCTCGAGGCCGACAAGCTCGACGTGGCCGCCGGCATTGCCGCGCAGGCGCGCGCCGGCGCGTGCGTCTTCGAGCTGCCGGCGGACATCGTCGTGGCGCCGGCTCCCGAGGCCGGCGCCCCGGCCTCCACCGTGCCGGCCGACGCCATGCCGGCCGACCAGATGGGGCTCGACATAGGGCCGGCGACCAGCGCCGCTTTCGCGGCGCGCCTCGCCGACGCCGGCACGGTCTTCTGGAACGGCCCCATGGGCCTCTTCGAGATCGACGAGTTTGCCGCCGGTACGAAGGCTGTGGCCGCGGCGATCGTTGCGAGCGGCGCCGTCAGCGTCGTCGGCGGCGGCGACACGGTCAGCGCCGTGCGCCGCTTCGGGCTCGGCGACCGCATCACGCACATCTCCACGGGCGGCGGCGCCTCGATGGAGCTCATCGAGGGCAAGGCGCTTCCCGGCGTCGAGGCCCTTCTGGACCGGGAGTGACCATGGCTGGCACGCGCCGTCCGCTCATGGCGGGCAACTGGAAGATGTACAAGACAAGGGCCCAGACGAAGGCGTTCTGCGAGGCCTTCGTCCCGCTCGTATCCGGCGTCACCGACCGCGACATCCTCATCTGCCCGCCCTCGGTCTGCCTCGAGGCGGCGCTGGCCGCCACAGCCGGCGGCAACGTCGCCGTCGGCGCGCAGACGATGCACTTCGCCGTCGAGGGCGCCTTCACCGGCGAGCTCGCCGCGCAGATGCTCGGCGAGCTGGGCGTGCCCTACGTCCTCCTCGGGCACTCGGAGCGCCGCCAGTACTACGCCGAGAACGACGCCGACCTGGCGCGCAAGGTGCGCGCCGCCCTCGACGCCGGCTTGCGCCCCGTGCTGTGCTGCGGTGAGACCCTCGAGGAGCGCGAGGCCGGCCGCACTGAGGCCAAGGTCGGCGGCCAGCTCGACGCCGACCTCGCCGAGATCGGCGTTGCGGAGCTCGCGCTCGTGGCCATCGCCTACGAGCCCATCTGGGCGATCGGCACCGGCGTGACGGCGACGCCCGAGCAGGCCCAGGAGACCGTGGCCTTCGTGCGGCGGCGCGTGCGCGAGCGCTTCGGCGACGCCGCCAATGGGGTCCGCGTCCTCTACGGCGGCAGCGTCAAGGCCGCCAACATCGACGTGCTCATGGCGCAGCCCGACATCGACGGCGTGCTCGTCGGCGGGGCGAGCCTCGACCCTGAGGAATTCGCCCGCATCGTGCGCTTCGTGGAGCCGCCTGCTTGACCGGCGAGGACGTCGCCGGCGCGGCGCCGGGTGCGCCTGCGGGCGATTGCTTTGCGACCCCGGACCCGGGCGACCCGGCGCTCTCGCCGACGGGCCGCGTGCAGCGTCCGGTGGTGCTCATGGTCCTCGACGGCTGGGGCTGCGCGCCCGCCGGTCCCGGCAACGCCGTGAGCCTTGCGCGCACGCCGGTCTTCGACCGGCTCGTCGCCGAGCATCCGCACGGCACCCTAGAAGCATCCGGCCCGGCAGTGGGGTTGCCGCCGGGCCAGATGGGCAACTCCGAGGTCGGGCACCTCAACATCGGCGCCGGCCGCGTCGTCCACCAGGACCTCACGCGCATCAGCAAGGCGATCGCGGACGGCGACTTCTTCAGAAATCGCGTGCTCGTGCAGGCGTGCGCCAAGGCGGCCGGCCGCGGCCGCACGCTGCACCTCATGGGCCTGGTGTCCGGCGGCGGCGTGCACAGCGACATGGGTCACCTCAAGGCCTGCCTCGAGCTGGCCGCTCGCGAGAAGGTGAGCAGCGTGGTCGTCCATGCCTTTCTCGACGGCCGCGACACCCGGCCGCGCAGCGCCAAGGGCTATCTCGCCGAGATCCAGCAGACCATGGACGAGCTCGGCGTGGGCCGCTTCGGCGTGATCAGCGGCCGCTATTACGCCATGGACCGCGACACGCGCTGGGACCGCGTCAAGCTCGCCTACGACGCCTTGGTCTACGGTCGGGGGTTCTTCGCCGCCGACGCGCAGGCGGCGGTGGACGCCGCCTACAAGCGCGGCGAGAGCGACGAGTTCGTGCGCCCGACGGTGGTGGCTGCGGAGCTCGACGCGCGCGTCGCCGACGGCGACGTTTGCCTCTTCTTCAACTTCCGCCCCGACCGCGCCCGCGAGCTCACGCGTGCCTTCGCGGAGCCCGGCTTCGCCGGGTTCGACCGCGGCTCCCACCCGCCGGCCGTCGACTTCGTCACCATGACCAGCTACAAGAAGGAGCTCGGCCTGCCCGTTGCCTTTCCGCCGGAGCACCCCATCAACGTGCTCGCCGACGTGCTCGCCGCCCATGGGCTGCGCCAGCTCCATGTCGCCGAGACCGAGAAGTACGCGCACGTGACCTTCTTCTTCAACGGCGGCGTCGAGGCGCCGTTCGCGGGCGAGACGCGCATTCTCGTGCCGAGCCCCCGCGACGTGCCCACCTACGACCACAAGCCCGCGATGAGCGCCTTCGGCGTCACCGACGAACTGCTCGCCGCGCTTGCCGGCGGCGACTTCGCCTTTGCCGTCGTGAACTACGCCAACGCCGATATGGTCGGGCACACCGGCGTGATCTCCGCGGCGGTGGCGGCGCTCGAAGCCGTCGACGAGTGTCTGGGGCGGGTCGTGGAGCTGGTGACCCGCCTCGGCGGCGTCTGCCTCGTGACCGCCGACCACGGCAACGCCGACCACATGCTCGAGCCTGACGGCAGCCCCAACACCGCACACAGCACGAATCTGGTGCCGTTCATCGCGACGGCAGAGGGAGCGCGCGTGCGCGAAGGGGGGCGACTGTGCGATCTGGCGCCCACGGCGCTCGCCCTGCTGGGCCTCGTCCAGCCGCCTGAGATGACCGGCGCCGACCTCCTGGAGCCCTCCCCGTGATACCCGCTCGCGGCGGCGCTGTTGTCCATCGGCGGCCGAGGTGCAACAATGGTACGTCCGCATACGCCCGCGACCACGACCGCGCCACAGAGGAGTAGACCCGTGCTGAACGCAGTGCTGACCGCTATCTTCCTGATCGAGAGCGTCCTTCTCATCGTGCTTATCCTCATCCACTCCGGCAAGGACGCCGGCATGGCCAGCATCACCGGCTTTTCGTTCGCCTCGTCGGCCAGCGTGATGGAGCGCAACCTCACGCGCTACACCATCATCTGCGGCGTCGCCTGGTTCGTCACGTCGTTCCTGCTGGTCTGGCGGATCGGCTGACAGTGCCGCGTCGCGTCGCAGCCGGCTCGCTCCCGCAGTCATCGCAGTGCTCACGAGCGCAACGGGAGGTGCGTACGAGAGGCTGAACATGCGTGTCCAGGCCCCCCGTTTCGACAGCGGCCCGTGGGGGGGACGCCGGGGGGACATTTTTCGGTCAATCCAAGGAGGTCACCATGAAGAAACCCACCACGAGATGGCGCGGCCTGGTCATCCTGGCCGGCGTCCTCATCATCGCCGGCCTGCTGCTGGGCGCCTGCGGCAGCAGCAGTAGCGGCGGCGGCGCAAGCCCCAGCGCCGCCAGCTCGCCCAAGCCGGGCGGCACCTATAACTTCCCGCTCACCGCCAACCCGGTCAGCATCGCCCCCGTGAACGCGCAGGAGTCCGAGGGCATGCAGGTCGCCCATCAGGTCTTCGAAGGCCTGGTCAAGTACCAGATGAACGACAAGGGCGAAATGGGGGCCGTGCCCAACATCGCCGAGAGCTGGGACACCACCGACTCGCAGACCTGGACCTTCCACCTCAAGAAGGGCGTCATGTTCCAGGCGCCCGTGAGCCGCGAGGTCACGGCGCAGGACTTCGTCAACGGCTGGAACTACGTCACTGACCCCAAGAACCAGTCCTACGTGTCGTACATCCTCGCCCCCGTCGAGGGCAGTGACGACGGCGGCTACCAGGTCGACCCCAAAAAGGGCCTCACCGGCGTCACGGCCATCGACCCCTACACGCTCCAGGTCAAGCTGCGGTACCCGTTCTCCGAGTTTTACATGACGCTCGGCCACACGGTGGCTTCCGCGTGGCCCGTCGACTACATGAAGCAGGTCGGCGCCAAGGCGTTCGGCCTCAAGCCGATCGGCACCGGCCCCTACATGGTCGAATCCTGGAAGGCCAACCAGGCCGTCGAGCTCGTCAAGAACCCGAGCTACTGGAACAAGGATGCGGCGGGCTACGTCGACAACATCCACATGCCGATCATCCCCGAGTCGCAGACCGTGTGGCTCGAGTTCCAGAAGGGCAGCCTCGACTACTCGGTCGTGCCTCCGGGCCAGGTCGCGGCCGCTGAAGCCAACCCCAAGGTAAAGTCGGGCGAATGGTCGGCCAAGAAATGGCCCAACCTTGCCATCTACTTCATCGGCATGAACATGACCGACAAGACGCTCGGCACCAACCTCGATCTACGCAAGGCCATCGCCGAGTCCACCGACGCCACCAACGTCATCAACATCGTCAACGAGGGCGTCTCGCTGCCCGCCACCGGGTACATCCCCGAGGGTATCCCCGGCTACAGGGCCGACCAGTCGCCCTACAAGTACAACCCCGAGGATGCCAAGACCATCATCGCCGGTCTGGGCACGATCCCCACCCTCAACTACTGGTACAACACCGACGAGGGTCACCAGAAGATCGGCGAGGTGCTGCAGGCAGGCTGGACGGCGGCCGGTCTGGACATCAAGCTCAGCAACTTCGAGTGGGGCACGTTCCTCGACAAGCTCTCCAAGGGCAACCAGGGCAGCGGCAGCCAGATGTTCCGCATGGGCTGGATCGGCGACTATCCGTCGATGGACAACTTCCTGTACCCGCTGTTCCAGTCGAGTCAGGCGCGCACGGGCAGCTACACGTTCTACTCCAACACGCAGGTCGACGCTCTGCTGCAGCAGGCCCGCTCGACCGTGGACGCCCAGCAGCGGTACAGCCTGTACGCGCAGGCCGAGAAGCTCATCCTCACCGACATGCCTGCGGTGCCGCTGTACTACTACCGCGACTTCCGCGTGGTCAACAACCGCATCGGCGGCTTCGTGTTCAACCCGATGGGCTTCGTCGACATGTGGACGGTGTGGGTGAAGTAGCCAGCCGAGAGTTGCGCACGCAGTCGTGAGTACCTAGACTGCGCGCAGTCATAGCAGTGGCGGCCCGCCGCGTTTCGCGCGGCGGGCCGCCACTCGCGTTCCGCGGCCACGGCCACGCGATACGCCTTGGGGTGAAGACGGGCTTGGAGATGCTGTAGAGTGCGCACATGATCACGTACATAGTCAGACGCCTGTTCCAGCTCGTTATCGTGCTCATCGGCGTCACCATCATCACGTTCCTGATCATGTTCGCGATCCCGGGCGACCCCGCCCGGCAGCTGGCGGGCAAGAACGCCACGCCCGAGCGCATCGCCGCGATCCGCCTGCAGCTCGGGCTGAACCGGTCCCTCCCCGTGCAGTACGTCAAATTCGTGGGGCGCCTCGCCCACGGCGACCTCGGTGAGTCGTACCAGCTCCAGAAGCCCGTGCTCCAGATGATCTGGGAGAACGCGCCCAACACCATCCAGCTGGCGCTCGCGGCCGTGCTCATCGAGCTCCTCGGCATCCCGCTCGGCATCTACTCGGCGCTGCGCCAATACACGTTCTGGGACACGACGCTGACCACGGCGGCGCTCATCATCTGGGGCATCCCGGTCTTCGTCCTGGGCCTCTTCATGCAGTGGTTCTTCGGGCTCAAGCTCAACCTTCTGCCTTTGATCGGCGCCGGCGACAACGTCCTCTGGATCATCCCCGCCAACTGGAACAGCTTCGCCTCGCTCATCCTTCCCGCCGTCACCCTGGGCTTGATCGAGGTGGCCTACATCTCGTACATGCAGCGCGCTTCGATGCTCGAGGTCATCCGCAGCGACTACATCCGCACGGCGCGCGCCAAAGGCCTCTCCGAGCGCAAGGTCGTCACCAAGCACGCCTTCAAGAACGCCGTCATCCCCGTGATGACCATCGCCGGCATCGACCTGGGCGCGCTCATGGGTGGCGCCATCCTCACCGAGACGGTGTTCGCGCGGCCCGGCATCGGCCTCATGATCTACCAGGCCATCGGCGCCCGCGATCTGCCGGTCGTCGCCGGCGGCGTGCTCTTCGCCACGCTCGTCTACGTCTTTGCCAACCTGTTCGTCGACCTCGGCTACGCGTGGGTCGACCCGCGCATCCGGCTCGAAGGCTGAGCTCCGTGGCCGAACGCGACACCAGTGGCAGCCAGGTCACCCAAGACCTCACCATCAGCACGGTCAGCGAGCTCGACCTCATCGAGGACAAGTACTCGGGTCGCAAGCCGCTCGGCCTGTGGGCCGACACCTGGCGGCGCCTCAAGCGCAACCACCTGGCCGTGGTCGGCATGTGCATAATCATCGTGTTCCTCGCCGTCGGCATGACCGAGGAGATCGCCAGCTTCACGCCCAAGGGCTACCTGGCGCCCTACAACCCCAACGCTGTCAATTACGCGCTCTCGCCCAAGGGCCTCGGCTCGCCGCCGTCCTGGTCGCACCCGTTCGGCACCGACTACCTGGGCCGCGACGTGTTCTCGCGGGTGCTGGTCGCGACGCGCATCTCGATGCTGGTCGGCGTCATCGCCGTTGCCATCGCGCTGATCATCGGCCTCATCCTGGGGCCGATCTCGGGCTACTACGGGGGCTGGGTCGACTCGGTGATCATGCGAACAGCCGACGTCTTCTTCGCCTTCCCGTACATCCTCTTCGTGCTGCTCATCATGACCGTGCTCGGTCCCGGCCTGTGGAACGTGTTCATCGCCATCGGCATCCTGGGCTGGGCCACCTACGCGCGCCTCAACCGCGGCTCGGTGCTCAGCGTCAAGGCCATGGAGTACGTCGAGGCGGCCCGTGCCCAGGGCGCCAGCGACCTGCGCATCATCTTCCGTCACGTGCTGCCGAACACCATGGCGCCCGTGTACGTGGCCATCGCCATGGGCATCGGCGGCGCCATTGTCACTGAGGCGGCGCTGAGCTTCCTCGGCATCGGCATCCAGCCGCCCAACGCCTCGTGGGGCAAGATGATCGCCGACTACCTGAGCTACCTGGCCGCCGGAAGCTGGTGGATGCTCACCTTCCCCAGCGTTTTCCTGGTGATCACGGTGTTCGGCTTCATCTCGTTCGGCAACGGCTTGCGCGACGCCACCGACCCCAAGCTCAAGGAATAGGCATGGGCGAACGACTGCTCACGGTCGACGGTCTCTCGACCCATTTCTTCACCTACGCCGGCGTGGTCAAGGCGGTCAACGGCGTGAGCTTCACGCTTGACCGCAAAGAGACGCTGGGCATCGTCGGCGAGTCCGGCTCGGGCAAGACGGTCGCGGCGCTGTCCCTGATGCGGCTCATCCCCGACCCGCCGGGCAAGATCGTCGAGGGTTCCCTGATGCTCGGTGACCGCGACCTGCGCAAGCTCAGCGACGAGGAGATCCGCCAGGTCCGCGGCAACGACATCGCGATGATCTTCCAGGACCCGATGACCAGCCTCAACCCGGTGCTCAAGATCGGCAACCAGATCGCCGAAGCCATCATCCTGCACCAGGACAAGGGCAAGGGCGAGGCGTGGAAGATGGCCGCCGAACTGCTCGACCGCGTGGGCATCCCCGACGCCGAGAAGCGCGTCAATCAGTACCCCTTCGAGTTCTCCGGGGGCATGCGTCAGCGTGCCATGATCGCCATGGCCATCAGCTGCAACCCCGACATCCTCATCGCCGACGAGCCTACCACCGCGCTCGACGTCACCATCCAGGCGCAGATCATCGACGTCATCGAGGAGATGCAGCAGGCCTACGAGAGCGGCGTCATCCTCATCACTCACGATCTCGGCGTCGTCGCCGAGATCGCCGACAAGGTGATGGTCATGTACGGCGGCCGCACCGTCGAGTACGGCGGCATCGACGAGATCTTCTATAACCCGCACCACCCGTACACGTGGGGGCTGCTCGGCTCGCTGCCGCGGCTCGACCAGACCGAGAAGACGCGGCTCACGCCGATCAAGGGGCAGCCGCCCGACCTCATCGCCCTGCCCAGCGGCTGCCCGTTCGTGGGGCGCTGCCTCTACGAGCGGCCCACCTGCCGCAACCAGTGGCCGGCGCTCGAGATCGTCGGGCCCGAGCACGGCGTGAACTGCTGGATCCCCGAGGACGAGCGCCGCGAGGTGCGTGCTTCCTTGCCGCACTTCCAGGAGTACGCCAAATGAGCCTGCTCGAGGTCAAAGGGCTGAAGAAGCACTTCCCCATCAAGTCGGGGATCCTCAAGCGCACCACCGGCCAGGTCTACGCGGTCGACGGCGTCAGCTTCTCGGTCGAGAAAGGCGAGACTCTCGGCCTGGTCGGCGAGAGCGGCTGCGGCAAGTCCACCACGGGTCGCGCGGTGCTGCGCCTCATCGCCCCCACCGCCGGCACGATCATTTTCGAAGGCGTCGACATCATGGCCGCCTCGCGGGCGCAGATGCAGACGCTGCGCCGCGACATGCAGATCATCTTCCAGGACCCGTACGCCTCGCTGAACCCGCGCATGCGCGTGCGCAACATCGTCGGCGAGTCGCTCAAGATCCACAACGTCGGCACCGAGGCCGAGCGCAAGAAGCGCGTCTTCGAGCTGCTCGAGATCGTCGGGCTCAGCACCGAGCACGCCGAGCGCTACCCGCACGAGTTCTCGGGCGGGCAGCGCCAGCGCATCGGCATCGCCCGCGCCCTGGCGCTCCAGCCCAAGCTCATCATCTGCGACGAGCCCGTGAGCGCCCTCGACGTGTCCATCCGCGCCCAGGTCATCAACCTGCTCGAGGACCTCCAGGACGAGTTCGACCTCACCTACGTCTTCATCGCCCACGACCTCTCGGTGGTCAAGCACACCTCCGACCGCGTGGCCGTCATGTATCTCGGCAAGATCGTCGAGATCTCGGACAGCGCTGTGCTCTACGACCGGCCGCAGCATCCCTACACCGAGGCGCTCCTCTCGGCCGTGCCCATCCCGGACCCACACACAGAACGCGCGCGCCGGCGCATCATCCTCGAGGGCGACGTGCCCAGCCCGGCGAACCCGCCCAAGGGCTGCGTCTTCCACCCGCGCTGCCCGCGTGCGCAGGAGGACTGCACCGCCGCGATGCCCGCGCTGGTGAGCACCGGCGGCGATGCCGGCGAGCGGCATGAGGTCGCCTGCTACTTCCCGGCGCGCTTCAAAGACGGCGAGCGCTCCGTGGCCGGCGAGCCGTTCGCCGGCGCCAGCCCGCCCGCGTCCGCCTGAGCGGCGCCGCACGATCCGGCGCCGGTCTGCGCCGGGCCTCCATCCGCAGTATCCTGAGGCCATGACGTTCACGCTGCGCAGAGTCTGGATCCTCCTTGTGCTGGCGGCGCTTGTCGCCGTCGCCGGACTGGCCGCCTGCGGCAACGGCGGCGCTCACGGCGGCGCGAGCGTGAGTCCCGACGCCGTCGTTGCGCGCGTGAACGGTTCGGCGATCCACCAGAGCGCCGTCGATCTGGCCCGCGCGGAAGCGCGCTTTTCGGGCGTCGCCGATGGTGCGGGCGAGGCGCTCGACGCCGCGATAGACCGCGAGCTCGTGCGCGCTGAGGCTGAGCGGCTTGGCGTCGCCGCGGACGAAGCCGAGGTCGAGAGCCGCTTGGCTGCGGTCGGCACGCAGCTCGGCGGCGACGCCGCCTTCAAGTCTGCGCTGAAGAAGGCCGCGATGAGTGAGTCTCAGCTCCGCGAGAGCCTCCGCGCCGGGGTGCTTCGCGAGGCCGTCCAGGACGCTCGCTTTCCGCAGATCAAGGCCGCTCCCGGCGCGGCGCGACGCTTCTACGTGCGCAAGCGCGCCGGCCTGTTCACCGAGCCGGCCGCGACCAACGTCGGCGCCCTCGTCGTGCGCAACGCCGGGATCGCCGGCAACGCCATCAAACGTCTTCGCCAGGGTCGCCCGTTCGAAGAAGTCTCGCGGCAGTTCAGCATCGACCCACAGATCAAGGACGCCGCCGGCATGCTCGGGTGGCTCGATCCGCGCTCGCTGCCCGGGCCGCTGGGCAAGGCCGTCGGCCGCCTTCGCGTGGGCCAGATCTCCGCGCCGGTCGCCGGACCGGGCGGCACCTGGGTCTTCAAGGTCCTGGCGCGCCGGCCGCGACGTGTGGCCTCGTTTGCCGAGGTGCGCGCCCAGATCGAGGACGGTCTCACCGGCCGGAGGCGCTCCGCGGCGCTCGACAGGTGGATCGTCACGGCGCGCAAGGACGCCCAGATCGAGCGGCTGTAGGGCGGCCGCCGGCGCGTGCGACGGCGCCTGTGCCGGGCGGCCGCCGGTTGCTATACTCGCCCTCGGAACCCGCGCCCAGGAGGCCGCATCGTGCGCAACGCTCTCATAGTCCTCGTTGTCGTGGCTCTGCTGCTCGTGGCTCTGGGCGCCGTCAACAACGGCTTGCTCTTCGATATCGACTTTGTCGCCGGCACCTGGACGGCGGTTTCGCTGCTATGGGTCGCGGTCGTCACCGCCGGCGTAGTCTTCGTGACCGGGCTGGTCGCGGCGCTGCTCGCTCAGTCGAGCGCGGTCGCCGCGCGGCGCAAGCTCGAGAAGGAGCTGCAGGGCACCTACGAGCGGCTGCGGGCCGCCGAGGCCAGGCTGCCACGACCCGTGCCCGAGGCGGCCGCCGTCGTCGACGTGACGCCTGGGGAGCAGACGGCGGTGACCAGCGTCGTACTCGCCTCGGCGGCCGCGGACGCAGGCGCCGTCGACGAGGCGGCGACGGGAGAGGCCGAGACGGCAGTGACCGGCGCCGCGCCCGAGGCCGAGACGGCAGTGACCGGCGCCGCGCCCGAGGCCGAGACGCCCGCAACGGACGCGATGCCCCCAGACGACGCCGGGGCGGACGCGACCTTAGTCGACGAGGCCGCCGCCGCGGACGAGCCGGACGCCTCCGCCGCGTCGGAGCCGGCCACCGAACAGGATGCCTCTGCCGAGCCGGACTCTGTGGCCGCGCCCGATGCGACCGCCACGGAGACCCCGCCGCCTACCGCGTCCTGACCTCGCCGCCGCGCCGTTATCTGTCGGCCCGCCGCGGTACACTCACGCGGTGAGGTACTCGTGAACGATCCCGGTTCTTGGCGCATCGCGCCCGTCTCGTACGCCGACGTCCGCCGCCTCGCGGCGGAGCTCGGCGTGAGCGAGGTCATGGCGCAGGTCCTCGTGCGCCGCGGGTACGGCGACGCCGCCGCGGCGCAGGCCTTTCTGCACCCGGACTACCGCGTCCACAACCCGTACCTCATGGCGGGGATGGCCGCCGCCCGCCGGCGCCTCGACAAGGCGCTGCAGCGCGGCGAGCCGATCGCCGTGCACGGCGACTACGACGCCGACGGCATCACGGCGACGTTTCTGCTGGTGCGCGTCCTCGAGGAGCTCGGCGCCGACGTGCGCTCGTATTTGCCCAACAGGTTCTCTGAGGGGTACGGGGTCTCGACGGCCGCCGTCGAAGAGCTTGCGGCCGGCGGCGTCAAACTGCTCGTCACGGTGGACTGCGGCATCAGCGCGCGCGCCGAGGTGGCCCGTGCCGGCGCGCTCGGCATGGACGTCATCGTCACCGATCATCACGAGATGGAGGGCCCGCCGCCGGACTGCGTCGTCGTGACGCCCAAACTTCCCGGCTACCCGTGCCCGCAGCTCGCCGGCGTCGGCGTCGCCTTCAAGCTCGCGCACGCACTTCTCGCGGAGCCTGCGGGAGATCGCGTCGAGGTTCCACTCGCCCTGCGGCAGTTCAGCGACGTGGTCGCCATCGGCACCATCGCCGACATCGTGCCGCTCGTCGACGAGAACCGCGTCCTGGCGAGCATCGGCCTGGGGCGCCTGCGCAGCTCGCCGCGCCCCGGGCTGGCCGCGCTGATGGAGGTCGCCGGGGTCAAGGCCGACGGCGTCGACGCCGGCACCGTCGGCTTTCGCCTGGCGCCGCGGCTCAACGCCGCTGGTCGCCTCGAAGACGCTTCACTGGCGCTGGAGCTGCTGGGCTGCGCCGACCGCGAGACGGCGCTGCCCCTGGCCCTGCGCCTCAACGAGCTCAATCAGGACCGCCAGGCGATCGAGGCCGGGATCCTGGCCGCCGCCGCAGAGATGGTGCCCGACCCGCTGCCCCCGGCCCTGGTGCTGTCGTCGCGCGACTGGCACGAAGGCGTCGTGGGCATCGTCGCCTCCCGCGTCGTCGAACGCTTCAACCGCCCCACGATCCTGCTCAGCGAGGGAGACGACGAGGCCAAGGGCTCCGGGCGGAGCATCCCGGGCTTCGACCTCCTCGGCGCCGTCGAACGCAGCGCCACGCATCTTCTTTCTTTCGGCGGGCATCGCGCCGCCTGCGGCCTGCGGCTGCGGCGCGAGCACATCCCCGCCTTTCGTGAGGCCTTCGTAGCGCAGGCGGCGGCGGTGCTCAGCGCGGCCGATCTCGTGCGCACGCAGCCTGTCGACGCCGTCGTCGGCGGCCACGATCTCACTCTCGGGCTCGCCGACGAGCTGGAGCTTCTTGCTCCGCACGGCTTCGGCAATCGCAAGGTCACGCTTCTGCTCCACGGGGCGGAGGTAGTGGGGCCGCGTCTCACCCGCGACCACCGGCACGCGCAATACCGCGTGCGCTGTGACGGCGCTACGTGCCAGGCGATCCATTTCAACTTCGACAAGTTGCAGGAGCTTACCGAGCCCGGGCGCTTCGACGTGCCGCTGGGTCTCTCGAAGAACGAGTACAACGGCGCCGTGAGCGCCCAGGCCGAGGTCAGGGCGCTGCACCGGCTCGCCGCGCCGGGCCGCGACCTGTGCACGACCGCCTGCGACCTGTCGTGCCCAGATCGGCTTACCGGCGGCGCCCTGTGGGACGAGCTGCTCGAGGGTCCGTCGTGGCAGGGCGCCGACGAGTCGGTTGCGCTCGCGGAGGCGCGCCGGGACGGCCGCCTCGTGGACCGCCGCGACCGCGCCGCCGTCTCGGCGCTGGCCGCGCTGGCGGCCGGCGGCGAGCGCGTGCTGGTGCTTGTCGCCGACGTCGCCCGCCGCCGCCCGCTGCTCAGTGCCGACGTGCTCTCGCCGCAGCTCGCGCGGCGGGCCGCCTACGTGCAATCGGCGTGCGCCGGCCGGCTCGGCGAAGCGCCGGCCGGCGCCGATCTCGTGATGACGAGCTACGACGTGGTGGCCGCGCACCCGGAGTGGGCGGCGGCCTTCGCCCACGTCGTGCTCCTCGACCCGCCGTTCACGCGCCGCCTGTTCGCGGCGGTCGCGGCCGCGGCGCCCGAGGCGTGGGTGCACGCGCTCTGGGGCCGCGCAGAGGCGGGCTTCGCCGCGCAGGTCGCGGCCGCCGAGCTCGACCTCGATGCGGCGATGCGGCGCGCCTGGCGCATCCTCGCCGCCGCGGGCGGCCGCTTTGACGAAGCGCTCGAGCAGCAACTTCTTGGGGGAGACCCGTTTCTGCGCTCGGCCGGCGCCGCGGCGGCTGCCCTGAGGGCGCTCCGCGACGCCGGCCTCCTGCACCCAGGCGGCTCCGGCGGCTACCATCTTGTGCGGCCGCAGGGTAAGGTCGATGTCACCCACACCGACACGTACAGGGCATGGCACACACTGTTTCAGACAAGCGACTTCCTGAGGACCTGCCTGACAGCCGGGATCTGACGCAGGTCCCGGGCAAGTACCGCCCGCTTCTCGACGACCTCTTCGGGGCCATCGCCCGTTACAACCCGGACCCCGACCGTGAGCTCATCACGCGGGCGTTCGTCGCGGCCTGCGTCCTCCACGGCCAGCAGAGCCGCAAGAGCGGCGAGGCCTACATCCACCATCCCGTGGGCACGGCCCTCAACGCTGCCGAGCTCAAGCTCGACTCGGTCACCATGGCGGCGGCGTTGCTGCACGACGTCGTCGAGGACACGGGCACGCCGCTCTCCTGGATCGAGGACCAGTTCGGCGACGAGATCGCCATGCTGGTCGACGGGGTCACCAAGCTCACCAAGATGCACTTCACCTCCCAGGAGGAGGAGCAAGCCGAGAACTACCGCAAGATGATCGTCGCCATGGCCACCGACATCCGCGTCATCCTCATCAAGCTCTGCGATCGTCTGCACAACATGCACACCCTCTGCTATCTCAGCAAGCAGAAGCAGATCCAGAAGGCCAAGGAGACGCTCGAGGTCTACGCGCCGCTGGCTCATCGCCTGGGCATCCACAAGATGAAGTGGCAGCTCGAGGACCTCGCCTTCGCCTCGCTGCACCCGCGCAAGTACCAGGAGATCCAGACATGGGTGGCGCAGCGGCGCGCCGATCGCGAGGACTACGTCGACGAGGCCGCCGGCTTTCTGAGCGCCGAGCTCGAGCAGGCCGGCATCGCCGCCGATATCAGCGGCCGCGCCAAGCACTTCTACTCCATCTACACGAAGATGAGCCGCGGCGGCAAGGAGTTCAACGAGATCTTCGACCTCACCGGCCTGCGCGTGCTCGTCGAGACCATCAAGGACTGCTACGGCGCCGTGGGCATCATCCACTCCGTGTGGAAGCCCATCCCCGGACGCTTCAAAGACTACATCGCGATGCCCAAGTTCAACCTCTACCAGTCGCTGCACACCACGGTGATCGGCCCGGGCGGCAAGCCCCTGGAGATCCAGATCCGCACCTTCGACATGCACCAGACCGCCCAGTTCGGGGTCGCCGCGCACTGGCTCTACAAAGAGCGCGGCGAGCGCGACCCCGACAAGCTGGCCTGGCTGGGCCAGATGATGGAGTGGCAGTCAGAGACGGGCGATCCGCGCGAGTTCATGGATACGCTGCGCGTCGAGCTCTTCGAGGACGAGGTCTTCGTGTTCACGCCCAAAGGCGACGTCAAGAGCCTTTCCGCGGGCAGCACGCCGGTCGACTTCGCCTACGCCGTGCACACCGACGTCGGCAGCCACACCGTGGGCGCCAAGGTCAACGGCCGCATCGTGCCGCTGCACACCAAGCTGAGCAGCGGCGACATCGTCGAGATCATCACCAGCAAGTCGAGCCACGGGCCGTCCCGCGACTGGCTCGACATCGTCAACACGACGCGGGCGCGCCAGAAGATCCGCCAGCACTTCCGCCGCGAGCAGCGCGAGGACAGCGAGCGTTCCGGTCGCGACCTCCTGCAGGAGGTGCTGCGTCGCGAAGGCCTGCCCGCCCATAAGATCCTCGCCTCCAAGGTCTTCGGGCAGATCTGCAAGGAGATAGGGTTCGCCAAGCCCGACGACCTGTTCGTGGCCATCGGCTCGGGCCGCGTGCCCGTCAAGGCCGTGGCCAACAAGGTGATGCTGGCCTCGGGAACGATGAAGGAGGCCACGCCGCCGCCGGAGATGCTGCCCACGCGTCCCGCTCAGGACGCCGACGAACCGCAGGCCCTCTCCGGAGATTTCGGGATCGCCGTCGAAGGCATGAGCGACATCATGATCCGCATGGCCAAGTGCTGTAAGCCCCTCCCCGGCGACGACATCGTCGGCTACATCTCCCTCGGCAAGGGCATCACCGTCCATCGCAGCGACTGCAAGAACGCTCGCGCCCTCATGAAGAACCCCGAGCGTTTCACCAAGGTGGACTGGCAGGGCCTCGGCGGCATGGCCTTCAGGGTCGAGATCATGGTCGAGGCGCTCGACCGCAACCACCTGCTCGAAGACCTCGCGCGCACGCTCTCGGATTCCGGCGTCAACATCGTCGGAGGCAGCATGCAGACGCTGCCCGACGGCGTCGTTCGTGACCGCTTCACGCTCGAGGTGGGGGACGTGCGCCAGCTCGACAACATCCTCGCCAACATCCGTAGCATCCACACGGTCTACGACGCCTACCGGGTCGTCTCCAGCTGACGCCGCCCGCGGCTCGCATGTGCCGCTCCACGGCGCTGCGCAGGGGCAGGGGGCGCTCAGGGGGGCGCTCGCCACGCTCGCTCCGTTCGGCAAGCAGGCCGCTGCTCGCCCGGGGTGACAAAGCCACCCCTACCTCGCAGCGGCCGCCTCACGAGCCTCCCTCGCATCCCCCTGCCCCTGCTCCGCTCCGGAGTGGCCGGCTCAGCCGGGATTGCGAGACTCAGTGGCTATGCCTTGCCGCGACGCTCTGGCGAGGCAGGTTGATCCCTTTGTTAGTCCGCCCGGCGAAGCTCATCGATCAGTGCGCTGCGTTCCTCGCGCAGGATTGGCGCGTCGCGGTCCGCGATTGCCCACACCGTATCGTCAATGATCGCCGGACAGTCGTGCACGAGCTGATTGCGGAAGCCCACGATCTTGCGTCCGTGCGAGATTCGTGCGCCGAGCTCGGGGTCGATCCGTGAGATGGAATTGACGGCCTCGCCGATGATGGTGAGCTCACGCTCGACCGCCGGGCGGGGTTGTGCGGTTGGCGGCATATGTCGCGATGTCCACACCTCGAAGCGTGACGGCGACCGCGTCGCACGCTTCGACGATGTCGTTGAGATAGGCGAGTACGCTGCGCGGCGTACAGCAACTGCTTCGACTGCTCGATATCCGCGAGGATGTAGGGGTTCTTGATGGCGCCGACCATCACGAGGTCAACCGGTTCGCCGAGGAGATCGCGCAGCTCGTCGAGCATGTCGAAGTAGGCGTCAGCGAGCGAATAGGGGTTACGCGACCCGAACTCGACGAGGAGATCGACGTCGCTCCTGCCCGGCTCGTAGTCCTCGCGCAGCACGGAGCCGAAGACATCCATCCGGATGACTCCGTACTTGCGGCACAGGGCAACTATCGCCTCGCGTTTGTTCTCGATTGCCGCGACCATGAGGAACCTCCACGCGCGACCCTACCCGCGATCAGGCCACGGTGCCACGCTGCGAACCGAACTGCGGTTCGATCTCGTCGGACCAGTGTACCGCGCGTAACCTGCGAGCGGTCTGGCCCCCAGTATCCACCCCCAGACCTGCTGCGAGTCAGGTTGACGCGCCTGTTGGGCGCACGCGACGTGGTTCCGGTGACGCTGTCAACCCTCAGCGGACGGCCGCGAGGCCTCTTCGTGTTTGGCAACGGCTGCACCCTCGAGGCGCGCCAGGCGCTGATCGATGGACGAGAGTGCTGTAATGATCTCGTTCATACCTTTGCGCATGCCATAGAACACGGCACCCAGGTAGACCGCCAGCGTGCCGAGCAAGATCCAGGTGACCACGTCCACTGGCGTTCCTCCTTGATTCGTTGCGCCCAACGCACCGCGCATAACCTGCGGGGGCTACGGCTCGAGGTTACTACAGAAGCCGTTGGGCGCGTCAGGTTGATGCGCTTGTTAGACCGCTGGCTGGACCAGATGGATGAGGTTCCCGCAGGTGTCTTCGAAGATGACGCCGGTGATGGGGCCCATGGCCACTGGCTCTCCCCGGAACGTGACGCCAGCCGACTTGAGGCGCTCGAACTCGCCGCCGATGTCGCTCGTGATGAACGCCGTTGCCGGGATACCCGCGTCGAACAACGCCTTCTGATAGGCCTGCGCCGGCGCGAACCCCATCGGTTCCAGCACGAGTTCCGCGCCGTCCACGCCGTCTGGCGAGGTCACTGTGAGCCATCGAGACTCGCCAACCGGAAGATCCGCCATCTTCGTGAATCCCAGAACATCCGTGTAGAACTGAAGCGCGCGCTCTTGGTCCTTGACCATGACGCTGACGAACTTGATCTGCATGACGACCTCCGCGGTCTTCGTCGTTCTAACAATGAGTATGCAGCGTGCGTATCACTGGGACAGCAACCTACGTTCTTCTGCGTAGTGAGTCCATTGGGCGCGCGGGTGGGGCATATGCGGACTGCGTACTGGATGGAATCGACGCCAGTTGTGGGACGCCGATCGGTCGCCCAAGGCGCTGGCATGACCACCCAGGATGTGCCGACTGGGATTCCGAGCCCGACTCGCACTTCATCCAGCGTCGGGGCAGCGCGTGGGGATGCAAGGCACGTCGGCGACTGCGAGGGCCTTGGTTTGCGGCGCGTCTTCGTGCGCGCAGGCTCGGCGTTGCTCAATGTCAGGGAATCCATCGGCTCGGAGGGCCGGCGCGGCCGGGGCGGCGCCGCAGGCGCTCCGCCCCGGTGGCACGTACAGGGACAGGCCGCAGAAGGTCAGACGGCGGCGATCCGTGCGCCCGGCGCTTTGGACGCGCGAGCGGAGCTGGGGAAGGGGATGCGAAGGGGGGCTCGTGAGGCGGCCGCTGCGAGGTAGGGGTGGCTCTACCACCCCGTGCGAGCAGCGGCCTGCTTGCCGAGCGCCCCCCTGAGCGCCCCTTCCCCAGCGCAGCGCGACGATGACGGCGGCGCGGTCGACCGCCCTCGCCGCCGTCTGATAGGCTCAGCGCCGAACGCCGACCGTCCGAGGTATCACCATGGCTGATCCGCTCGAAGTCTTCGCGCTCCCGCTCGGCCCGCTGCAAGCCAACTGCTTTGTCGTCGTGCAGGGCCAGACCGGCCTCGTCATCGACCCCGGCGACGAAGCCGGCGTCATCATCGCGGCCTTCACCGAGCTCGGTTTCGCCCCGGCCGCGGTGCTCGTGACGCACGGCCACTTCGACCATTTCGGCGGCGTCGCGCCGCTGGCGCGGCACTTCCAGATTCCCGTGTATATCGGCGCCCTCGACGCCTCGCAGATGGCCGATGGCGGCTTCGGCGCCATGGCCGGCTTCGATATCGAGCCGGTGGCCGACGCCGTCACGATCAGCGGCGAGCAGACGCTGGCGCTGCCCATCGAGGTGCTCGCCGTCCCCACGCCGGGTCACTCGCGCGGTGCCTACACCTTCGCCCTCGGCGAGACGCATCTCTTTGTCGGCGACCTCATCTTCCAGGGCAGCGTGGGGCGCACCGACCTGCCCGGCGGCGATATGGACGCGCTGCTCAATTCCATCGCCGGGCTCGTGCGGCGCTTCCCGCCCGACGCGGCCGTGCACTGCGGCCACGGCCCCGATACTTCCCTGGGCCGGGAGCTGGCGCTCAATCCGTTTCTCACGCCGCTCCGCTACGACCCCGAACACCGCTGGTGAGCGCGCCGCGTGCCCCCAAGGGCACCTACGACCTGCTCCCCGACGAGGCCGCGCGGCGCGACGCCATGATTTCCACGGCGGCGCGCCTCTTCGCGACCTATGGCTACCGGCACATGGTCACGCCCGAGTTCGAGGAGACCGGGCTCTTCGAGCGCGGCGTGGGTGAGGCCACCGACATCGTGCGCAAGGAGATGTACACCTTTGCCGACAAGGGCGAGCGTTCGCTGACCCTGCGCCCCGAGGGCACGGCGCCCATCTGCCGCGCCTATGTGGAGCACGGCCTGCACAAGTGGCCGCAACCAGTGAAGGTCTGGTACTACTGCCCGATGTTCCGCTACGAGCGGCCGCAGGCCGGGCGCTTCCGCGAGCACTACCAGTTCGGCGTCGAAGCCATCGGCTCGGGCGCCCCCGCCGTCGACGCCGAGGTCATCGCCCTGCTCGCCGCGCTTCTTGTCGAGCTCGGCGTCGAGGGCGTGACGCTCAACATGAACAGCATGGGCGACTCCGCCTGCCGCCCGGCCTACGTCGACAAGCTGCGCGGCTACCTGCGCGGACGCGAGAGCGAGCTCTGCGGCGACTGCCTCGAGCGCCTCGACCTCAATCCGCTGCGCACCTTTGACTGCAAGGTCGAGAGCTGCCGCGCCGTGCTCGACGAGGCGCCGCGCATCACCGGCCACCTGTGCCCGGAGTGCCGGGAGCACTTCGAGACGGTCCTTGAGCTGGTGAGGCTCGCGGGGCTGGAGCCGAACCTCGACTTTCGCCTGGTACGCGGCCTCGATTACTACACGCGCACCACCTTCGAATTCAACTCCGACCGCCTCGGCGCGCAGAGCGGCGTCGGCGGCGGCGGTCGCTACGACGGTCTCATCGAGCAGATCGGCGGCGCCCCCACGCCGGGCGTGGGCTGGGGCAGCGGCCTCGAGCGCATCGCCCTGGCGATGCGCGATCAGCCGCTGCCGTCCGGCGCGCCCGACGTCTATATCATCACGTTCAGCGACGCTGCCCGTGGCACCGCCTTCGGCGTCGCCCAGGAGCTGCGGGGGGCCGGTCTGGCCGCCGAGCTGGACCTGGCCGGACGCAGTCCTAAGGGCCAGCTCAAGCAAGCGGGCCGCAGCGGCGCGAGACTGGCGGTGCTGCTCGGTCTCGACGAGCTCGGCACCGATCGCGTGCGCCTGCGCACCATGGACGGCGGCGGGGAAGAGGATCTCGCCGCCGCCGGCCTTGCCGCGGGCCTCGCGGCGCGCCTGGGGAAGGAATCCTGATGCTTCGCGACGCTTATCCCGGCGAGCTGCGCGCCGCCGACGTCGGCCGCGAGGTGCGCCTCGCCGGCTGGGTCGCGCGCCGCCGCGACCACGGCAACCTCATCTTCATCGACCTCCGCGACCGCAGCGGCGTGGTCCAGCTCGTGTTCGACCCGTCATTGGTCGCGGACGCGCACGCGATCGCCGAGCAGGCGCGTCCGGAGTACGTGCTCGCGGTTCGCGGCGCAGTTGTGGCGCGCTCGCCCGAGACGGTCAACCCCAACCTGCCCAGCGGCGAGATCGAGGTCCGCGTCGCGGCCGTGGAGATCCTGAACCGCGCGAAGACGCCGCCGTTCGAGATCGAGGCCGCCGAGGCCGTGGACGTCGACGAGACCCTGCGGCTCAAGTACCGCTATCTCGACCTGCGGCGCGCGCCCATGCTGGCCAACATCGAGCTGCGACACACCGCCGTGCAGGCGGCGCGCGGCTTTCTCAACGAGCACCGCTTTCTCGAGATCGAGACGCCCGACCTCACGCGGTCTTCGCCGGAAGGCGCGAGAGACTTTCTCGTGCCCTCGCGCCTGCAACCCCACCGCTTCTATGCGCTGCCCCAGTCGCCACAGATGTTCAAACAGATTCTCATGGTCGCCGGCATGGACCGCTACTACCAGTTCGCGCGCTGCTTCCGCGACGAGGACCTGCGCGCCGACCGCCAGCCGGAGCACACGCAGATCGACATCGAGACGTCGTTTCTCAGCGTCCCCGAGATCCGCGAGCTGCTCGAAGGCCTCATGAAAGCGATCTTCGAGGGCGTGGGGGAGAAGGCGCCCGAGCTGCCGCTGCCGTGCCTGTCGTTCGATGACGCCATGCTGCTCTACGGCTCGGACAAGCCCGATCTGCGCTACGGCCTCGAGATCACCGAGCTCTCCGCGGCGTTCGCGGCCAGTGAGTTCAAAGTGTTCCGCGGCGCCGTCGAGGGCGGCGGCGTCGTGCGCGCCGTGCGCGCCCCCGGCGGCGCGGCACTCTCCCGGGCGCAGATCGACAAGCTCACCGAGCTCGCCAAAGAGCACGGCGCCAAGGGCATGGCCTACGTCTTCGTCGACGAGGGCCGCGCTTTACGCGGCCCCATCGTCAAGTTCCTCGGCGAGGCCGAGCGGCTCGCACTGCTCGAACGCACGGCGGCGGAGCCCGGCGACCTCGTCGTCTTCGCCGCCGACGAGGCGCCCATCGCCGCCGAGGTCCTCGGCGCCCTGCGCCTGGCGCTGATTGCGCTCCTGGCCCCGGCGTCCAGCGCCCGCTGGGCGCTGCTCTGGGTCGAGGAGTTTCCGCTCTTCGAGATCGACAAGGAGACGGGCAGGCTCACCTACGGGCACAATCCGTTCAGCCTGCCCACCGCGGCCACGATGCCGCTGCTCGAGAGCGACCCGCTCGCCGTGCGGGGGGCGCAGTACGACCTCGTCCTCAACGGCGTCGAGCTGGGCTCGGGCTCGCTGCGCAACCACGACGCCGCCGTGCAGCGCGCTCTACTGCGCGCCCTCGGCATGGACGATGCGCGCATCGACGAGTCGTTCGGCTGGTTCCTGGAGGCGCTGGAGCACGGCGCGCCGCCGCACGGCGGCATCGGGCTGGGCTTCGACCGCATCCTCATGCTCCTCGCCGGCGCCGACTCTATCCGCGACGTCATCCCGTTCCCCAAGACGTCGTCGGGCGCCGACCCCATGACCGGGGCGCCCGGGCCCGTCACGGCCGAGCAGCTCAAGGAGCTGCGCATCCGACTCGGCTGACCCGCCGGCGAGCGCCGCCCATTGCGGTCGCCGCCGAGCGGCTCAAGGAGATGCGCGTCAGGCTCGGCTGACCCGCCGGCAAGCGCCGCCCATTCCGTTCGCCGCCCTCAAGGTTTTTGCAGGGCTGCCGACATGTTTGTTGAAACAGGTGACGTTTGCTAGGATGACGCGGCTCGACCTTGTTCGTGACCTCGTGACATTCTCGAGCCAACACGTACACATCGGGAGCTCGCACTTCGGCGCATCCGTGGATGTCCCGGGAGAGCACCCACCTGCGAGAGCAGGTTCGAGAATAGTGCGAGCACGGCAAGGTGGAGCCTTTTACTTCGGAGGCCGGCATGGGCATCGTCAGGCGTAACAGAGCCTTTCTGATCACCGCCGCGTTGATCCTCGTGATCGGCGCAGCCCTCTTCGGCGGCGTCGTCGCGGTGCGCGTGTTCGCGGCGGCCGGCGCCACTCCGGCGGCTGCGCTTCCCGCGCCGGCCTCGTACAACTCCGTCAGCAGCTTCGGCATGACCGGCTACGCGCCGCTCAAGCTCACGCCGACCGCGGAGACTCCTTCTTTCATCACTTCTCGCCTCCAGGAACAGCGCCCCCTCGTCCTTCTCGTGTACTGCGAAGGCGCCGCCGACGACATGGAGATGCTCAGCTACTTCAACTCCGTCAAGGCGCAGTTCGGCGCCGACAGCTCCTTCATGTCCTTCGAAGCTCGCAAGACGACCGAGCTCGGCGACACGTTGCAGCAGCTTCGCGTGAGCAATCCGCCTATCTTGGCCGTCATTCGCGGCAGCGGCGAGGTCGCCCAGCTCTATACCGGCTGGATCGGCCGCCAGGTTATGGAGCAAGTCGTGGCCGACGCCGTGCGCGGGCTCTGACCCGGCGCCGCGCAGACACCCAGTCCCGCTCCAACGGCTCCACGTACGCTCTCTGTGACTGACGCCTCGGTTTCCGATGGCACCACACGATCACGACGCCGGCACAGAGCGGGACGAGCGAGACAGTCGGGCTCGCCACCTGTAAGCACGAGCTTCGCGCCGCGCCGACCGACTCCGACCGTGCAAGCCAGCCGCCGCCTCTCCGGCGTGGTCTTCGAGCGCGTGAGCGCAGTCTTCGTAGGTTACATCCACCTCTGACCCGCCGCCGCTCCGGCCGCTCCCGCCGCCCCGGCCGGCAGGGCGACATGTCGCATCACCCCCGCCGGGCGTGCGCGGGGCCGGGCCCCGGCGGCCGCGCCGCGCGGGGTAGTGCGAATCGGTAAGATAGGAATTGGCCGGATCCTTGTCTTACCTCGCAGCACTACCTCACCGACCGCGGGTCGCGATGGCCGCGAGGGGAACTTGGGGGAAGACAGATCTTCCTCTCCCATTGTCACCGGCCGCTGGTTGCGTTGCCGCGAGGGCAACTGACATCGGCTTGACCGTCCCGCCCGTCGTGGTACCATAATGCCTACCTTTTCGGTTGGGATTAGAGACCGGCGACGAGGGGACGTGGATGCGCATCTCATCACGCTGCGAGTACGGGCTCAGGGCAATGGTGTTCCTCGCCGCCCGCGAGGACCGGCGCCCGGTGCCGCTTCCTGAGATCGCCGCCGGCGAAGGCATCCCCGCGCCGTTTCTCGAGCGCATTCTCGCGCGCCTCCGCGAGAGCGGCCTGGTCAAGGCCACCCGGGGAGTCAGCGGCGGCTACCAGCTTGCCCAGCCGGCCGGCGACATCGCCGTCGGCGACGTGGTCACGGCCCTCGAGGGGCCGCTGTCGCTGGTCGGCTGCGTCCCCGACGACGGCGGCTGCGAACGCGCCGAGTCCTGCGCGTCGCGGGTCGCGTGGCGCCGCCTCGACAGCGCCATCAGCGGCGCCTTGAGCTCGATCACGTTGGAAGATCTCACGAGGGAGGCTGTGCCGAGATGAAGAGCGTGTACTTCGACCACGCGGCGACCACGCCGGTCGACCCCCGGGTGTTGGCGCAGATGCTGCCGTATTTCTGCGAGCGCTACGGCAATCCGTCCGAGATTCACCGCTTGGGACGTGAGGCGCGCACTGCCGTCGAGGTGGCGCGCGCTCAGGTGGCCGCCGGCCTGGGGGCCGGCGAGAAGGAGATCGTCTTCACCGCCGGGGGCACGGAGGCCGACAACCTGGCTCTCATCGGCTACCTGCAGCGCTTCGAGCCCGGCCACTTCATCATCAGCGCCATCGAGCATCCGGCGGTCATGGAGCCGGCGCGCGCGCTCAACCGGCTCGGGTGGGCCGTCGACTTCATCCCCGTCGACGGCGACGGCGTCATCGATGTGGGCGCCTACGAGCAGGCCTTTCGCGACGATACGCGGCTCGCCTCGGTGATGTACGCGAACAACGTGGTCGGCACCATCCAGCCCATCGCCGAGCTGGCGCGCATTGCCCACGAGAAGGGCGCGGCGTTCCACACCGACGCCGTGCAGGCCGTGGGCTCTGTGCCCATCGACGTCGGCGCGCTCGGCGTCGACATGCTGAGCCTGTCCGGGCACAAGATCTACGGCCCCAAAGGCATCGGCGCGCTGTACGTGAAGCGCGGCACGCGGCTCACGCCCATGCTCCACGGCGGCGGGCACGAGCGCAGGCTGCGCTCCGGCACCGAGAACGTGCCGGGCATCGTCGGGCTCGGCGCGGCGCTGGAGCTCGC
>Ga0114951_10000714_pt1 | contig 45001 bp, 60 predicted proteins | sample AM7aDNAmetaG_FD_88677 | JGI IMG/M metagenome (GOLD analysis project Ga0114951, IMG submission 88677) | Freshwater microbial communities from Finland to study Microbial Dark Matter (Phase II) - AM7a DNA metaG | ecosystem: Environmental > Aquatic > Freshwater > Lake | place: Finland: Lake Alinen...
ACGATATTGACGTTGGATTATCGATGGGCAATAATGACAAAGGATGGCAAGGAGGGAAATGTGGTTAAAAAGGTGTTCACTTCGGAGGAGGCCAGAGAGGTCGCTAAAAAGATCGGTGTTGATTTTAAAAAGTGGAATATCGAACAGTTCCGTATGGGAATGGATGTGGAACTGGAACACGGGAAAGCGGATCCGCAGACCAATGTTACTGACGATGACCCGGTCATGACCGGCAAGATAGCTTGGGCGCATCTTAACGAGATACCCGATTATTATACCAGGCTTAATGAGATGGAAAAAGAAGCGGAAGGCAAGATTTAGTCTAAATCCGGGGGTTTTTCGGTAACGGTAAATAAATGGGGAGGGTGTAATCCTTACACATTTTGAAAAGCGTTGGCCATAAGCCTCTATTTTTTCAACATCGCTTTCATCGGTTCCCAGTAATACTCGCGCCAACCCTGGGCTGTTGTTTCATATTGGTCGGCAGGTACCCCGCTTTGGGTGAAGACCATTCGTGTGCCTCCCAGTACCGGGTTGAAAGACCATGTCGCTTGCGAAGAATGGCCTTCTGCCCAGTCGCTGTCCCTCCAGGATTGTACTATCTTCTGGTCAGGCACCAGTTCGAGATTGGTCCCTTCGATGTAGCCGTCACCAGAACTGAATTTACCGCCAACTTTGCGGCTGATGCTTGTTTTGGATTGTGAGAATGCCCCGTGTTTTTTTTCATCCATCAATAATTCGTAAACTTCATGAGGGGAAGCCTTGAATGTGACTTGTTGGCGGATGTTGCGTGTTTTCACTTTATCCCCCTGTTATGCCCCGTTTGAAGATTTAGGATTATCATAATAATACCATAGGATTGAAGGTTTAACTCAGTATGGGTCCACCGGAATTGCGTTGTGCCATAATTACAACAATAAGTTACGACGGTGGAGAATACGCGCAGTTCCAACCCTGGGCCATTACCGCCCATTGTCTATATTCTGAGACTGCGGAATAAGGGCGAATCCCTGATATTTACTCACGAAGTTATCCAGAACGGCTCGGTTTCGATGCGTGCTTTCCGTATAGAGTGACCCATAAAAATCTATTGACAATGCTCAAAGCCTGTGACATAATCCCAGCCAGGTAACAAGTTTGGCACCCAGCCTGAGAAACCCATGAAGGACTTCATACTGGCAATGTGACAGACTTCAGCCGAGTTTAAAGTAGGAGATCATCCTTGAGCTACCAGGACAGAACCCTCGCATGCGTAGATTGTAAGACGGATTTCGTATTTACGGCCGCCGAGCAGGAGTTCTACGCCAAAAAAGGTTTCACAAATGATCCCAAGCGGTGCCAGCCTTGTCGCAGCGCTAAAAAACAGCGGCTCGGTGTACCGGACACAGGCGGCCAACGTCAGATGTTTGACGCCACCTGCGCGGCCTGCGGCAAAGAAACGCAGGTGCCCTTTGAGCCCAGGAACGGCAGGCCGGTTTATTGTAGCGATTGTTTTACAAAAAATAAAAGCTAAATTAATATTCTTTTTGAAATAAAGCGGCAGGCGTGTAGACTGCCGCTTTATTTTTTAATATCAATTGATACCATCTGCCGAGCTGTATGGTTAAACCTTCAGCGCCTTTCCGCGATGTTATACATGGCGGAGTAGGCTGAGTCTTGCCCCGGATTGCCCCCCGAGAGTTGGCGGCTCAACGCCTCCAGCTTGTTCACCAATCCTGGCGTGTTCTGCTGTTTAACAAGGTCTGCCCACTCCGAAGCCTTTTCGATGAACCTGTGTTGCAAGATAGGCAGGTCTGGGAGGTGCGTCTGTATCGAGGCATAGAGCGATGGATCCTCGCCGAATACGCTGGATATCATTGTCATCAGCACCCTGAACGTCACCCCGCTGACCGTTTCCATCCCTTTAAGATTACCTTGTTCGACCAGCGTATCTCCCGCAACAAAGGCAACATAATGGGACAACCCCAGTACGGCTGCCATCAAGCGGTCGTGTTCGGCGGGGGTCATTACCTCCACGCGGGCGCCTTTAGTTTCCAGAAAGATTTTAGCTCGCTCCGCCAGTTCAGTCTCCATGGATGTCGTCGGAGTCAGCACTACGTTATGCCCTTCGAGGCTGGTTGCGCCGGGACCGAAGACAGGATGGGCTCCTAAAACCAGGCAACCGGAAAATAGACGGTGCATGGTTTCTACAGGCATAATCTTTACCGATGTGACATCGATTACTGACTGCCCTTTCCTGAGGTGCCGGCTGAGTTCTTTTGCGGTCTGTTCAAAGACAGCGATGGGTACCGAGATGATGACGCAATCGGCTTTACGCGCGTTAATAAGCTTGCTGGTGCCTTCGACGTTAAGTTCCCGCATCGCGGTTCGAAGCCTCTCATCGTCTGTATCGATGAGGGACACACTGATATTTTCGGCAATCAGAAAACGAGCGATCCACCTGCCCATTTTCCCCGCCCCGCCGACGATGGCTATTTTCACGCCTGATCTCCGGGATCTGCGGCCGCCCTGGGGTATGATCCCAATACTTTAAGGAATATGACATGGGGTTCAAGCGATTCAAGCAGCTCTGCAATCATTTTGTCCTGTCTGTGTCCAAGAAAATCCAGATAGAAGTTGTATTCCCATGGCTTGTGTCTTGTTGGCCGCGATTCTATCTTGGACAGATTGACACCTCTGGTGGATAGTTCGCGTAGAAAATTGAATAATGAGCCAGGGCGGTCTTTTACGGAAAATACCAACGACGTCTTGTCGTTTCCGGTAGAAAGTAAATCCGTTTTCGATAAAACGAAAAACCGCGTAAAATTATTTGGACTGTCTTCAATGCCGTTTGCCAGGATTTTCATGCCGTAAATTGCTGCCGAGCGCGCACTTGCGACAGCGGCGGCGTCGATGAGCCCTTCCTCTTTAATCATTTTCACACTGCCCGCGGTATCGAGTGTCGGTATGGTTCGGCATTTAAGGTGCTTCAAGAACGCCTGACATTGTCCGAGGGCCTGGGGGTGGGAATAGACGGTTTTGATGTTTTCAATTTTAGAGCCCGGGGCGGCGATAAGGCAATGTGAAACACGCAGGTTAAGTTCACCGCTTACTTTGAGCGGGGATTCCAGTAGAAGGTCGTAGGTTTTACTGATGCTGCCTTCGAGGGAATTTTCGACAGGAACTACAGCAAACGAGGCGTTGCCGAGTTCAACAGCTTCGAACACCTCTTCCAGGGTTTCGCAGGGTTTAGTTTCGACGCCTGAGCTGAAAAAGTTGAAGGCTGCCTGCTGGCTGTAAGCCCCTGGCTCTCCCTGGAAGGCCACCGTGGTACCCTGGACACTTTTAGAGGCGGCGATGATGCGCCGGTAGATGTTCTCGACGGTCACCGTGTCGATACCTTCGCTTTCTGCGACCAAGTGGACATGCGCGAGGACGGCGGCTTCGCGCGAAGCGTCTGTCAAAGACTGGCCGACCCGGGCTTTCTCAACACCGATTTCGGATGAAATTTTTAACCTTTCGGCAAGCACCTTCACCAGCCTTGCGTCCACATCGTCGATGCTTTTTCGCAGATTATCTAGGCTCATTTGATAACCTCCTTCAGTATACCTGCCCTGAGCGCTAAGTCGCAGAGCACCACTGCAGCGGCGGCTTCGGCCACGACGACCGCTCTCGGAACGATGCAGGGGTCATGCCTGCCCTTTATTTCCAGTTCTGCTGGCTCCATCTTTTGTAGGTCGATGCTCCGCTGTGCTTGACCGATTGATGGAGTCGGTTTGACCGCGACGCGGGCTATGACGGGCATCCCTGTAGATATTCCGCCGAGGATCCCGCCAGACTGGTTGCTTGTGGTCGCGATACCCCCGTCCTTCAGGATGAACGGATCGTTGTTTTCTGAACCTTTGAGGTGTGCCACCGAAAACCCTGCGCCGAATTCCACGCCCTTCACTCCCGGTATGGAAAAGAAAGCTTTCGACATCTCTCCCTCCAGCGTGTCGAATACTGGCTCGCCAAGCCCGGCTGGGACACCGAGGGCTATGATTTCGACGATGCCCCCCAGACTGTCACCTTCCTTGAGGGCCGTTTCGATGGCTCGGATCATGATTTCGGCGGTCTGCGGGTTGCAACAGTGAACTGGGTTGGCGGGCGCATTTTTACGTACTTCGTCGTAATCTCGGGCGATCGCTTTGATGCCGCCTATCTCGGACGTATGTCCGAGTATTTCCACATTCAACAGTGCTAGCAGCTTTTTAGCGACCGCGCCAGCCATCACCAATCCTGCTGTGACCCGTCCGGAAAACCGCCCGCCACCGCGGTAATCGGCGTACCCGCCATATTTCACATAAGCGGTGTAATCGGCATGTCCCGGGCGGGGAACACTGCTTGTTTTCTCATAGGCTTCAGGGTGTGCGTCCTCGTTTCGGACGATCATGCATAAAGGCGCCCCGGTTGTTTTACCGTTAAAAACGCCTGATAAAATAATGCCCCTATCCAATTCTTTACGTGGCGAAGAAATGGAGCTTTTCCCTGGTCTGCGCCGTTCGAGGTCGGGTTGAAGGTCTGCTTCACAAAGCGGAAGTCCGGCGGGGCAGCCGTCAACGATAATCCCAACCATCTCGCCGTGGCTTTCGCCAAAACTGGTCACGGTGAAAACCTTGCCCAGGCTATTTGACATGGAAGGCTACCTTTGCGCCGAGAGAACCCAGCGCTTTCCAGAAATCGGGATAAGTCTTTTCGACGCTTTCGGCACCGGTTATCGAGGTGTCGCCTATCGCCGTTCCGAGTACTCCGAAAGCCATCGCCATGCGGTGGTCTGAATGACTGTCGATATTGGCGCCATGCGGATGCCCACCGAAAATTGTGATTGAATTTTCGTCCTCGCGTACCCGGATGCCCATCTTTTGTAATTCCTGTGAAAGCGCCTCTACTCTGTTGGATTCTTTGAGCCGGGCACCTTTGATGCCGCTGAAATGGCTTTCGCCGTCGGCTAAGGAAGCCAGCACTCCAAGCGTGGGCAGAAGGTCGATACAGTCACTCAGGTCGGCGTTGATACCATGCAGCAAAGACCTCTGCACCATGACCGAACTTCGCCGAACCGAAAGGCGAGCTCCCATTTTTTGTATCAGGTTGAGTACGACACGGTCGCCTTGCAGGCTTTCTGCGTTGAGGTTGCTGACCACCACGTCTCCCGAAATGGCTCCCAGCGCGAGCAGGTAGGATGCCTGCGACCAATCGCCCTCTACCGTGTATTCGGTCGGCCTGTAATCCTGTTTATCCACTTTGAAATCGGTCATCCCAGGAGAGGCGGTTACGCGTATGCCGAATTTTCTCAGGCATTCGATTGTCATATCGAGATAAGGTTTCGAAGTTGGTTGTGATTTCAATTCGATATGGATGCCCTGCTGTGCCAGAGGCCCGGTCATCATGATGGCAGACACGAATTGCGAGCTAACGTCTCCTTCCAGCACGGCTGTCCCGCCCGGGAAACTTCCTCCCTCGACAACGACCACTGAGCCGTCTAGCCGGCATTTGACTCCGAGTTGAGCCATGGCATCTATCAGTGGAAGTATGGGGCGTCTGGCAAGGGTCTGTCCCGGCACCAGGCGTACGGTGCCCGGTACACCTGCTGAAAGGGCGACCATGAAGCGGAAGGTGGCAGCGGATTCTCGGCAGAAAAGCTCTGATTCGGGAGTTTTAATGGCACCCCCGGTTACCCGCCATCCGAAAGCGCTCTGGTGGATTTCCGCCCCTATTTTACGCAACACATCGGTTGCCGCCAGTGTATCGTCTGACGTAAGTGGGCGTCGGATATAGCTCTCCCCTTTGGCAAGGGCCGCGCACATCACAGATCGAATGGTGTAGCTCTTTGATGATGGGGCATCGATGATGCCGTGTACCTGGCTTTTAGAAACGGAAACTTTCATATTTACCCAATCTTTCGATAATCTTCTCGGCAACGCATTCTATAGTGATTCTCGTAGTGTCGATTGTGATGTCCGCCGATTGCTCGTAAAACGGTGTGCGTGCGGCGATTAACGTTGTAATGTCTTTGCCGTCAGCCAGAAGGGGTCGCACGGGGCCGGAGGAGACCCGTTTGATAATCTCCGTGTTCGAGGTCTTCAAATAAACTACGACCGAACTCTGTTTCAAAGCGGTTATATTGGCGGGGTCGAGCGGGACACCCCCGCCGCAGGCGATTACCCGGCCTGATTTACAGGCAATATCAGTTGTTGAGGCTTTTTCCAGCTTCCGGAAGACGGGTTCCCCATCCTCTTTGAAGATGCGTGCAACACTTTTACCGGCTTTTTTTTCTACAAGCGCATCCAGGTCAGCGAATGGTTTTCCCATTTTTCTGGCAAGTGCTTTACCGACTGCTGTTTTGCCTGCACCCATGAAGCCGACTAGGGCCACGTTTGTTTTTTCCGTTTTTTCGATTTCCGGTGTTTTTACACTTGTTCCACCGGTCCCTGGATACACGGCTGAAATCGCGGCCTCTCGCATCACGCCAAGAGGGGCTTGCATCCCTGTCCAGAGTTCCAGCGCGAGTGCAGCCTGGCTCACCAGCATTTCGAGACCGCTTATTACCTGGCATCCCCGTGCGGCCGCCTCTTTCAACAACCTGGTTTCATATGGGGTGTAAACTACGTCGAAGACCGTGATCCCGGGTTTTAATAGGTCAGTCGGAACGGCCGTTTCATCCACGGCAGGCTCCATGCCGGCACTTGTAGCATTGACCAGCAACTCGGCTTCGGCCATGACGGTTTTCAGGTTCGTCGCGTTGAGTTCCATTACCGTCACCTTCGAACCGCATGTGCGTTCGAGGTTGTTCGATAAAATGACAGCCTGTGGAAGTGTGGGTTTGCGGTTCAATATAGTGATCAGGGAGCCAGCTTGTGCCAGGGCGAATCCCATCGCCCTGGCAGCGCCGCCCGCGCCGAGCAGCACCACTTTTTTACCCATTGGTTCGAACCCTGCTGCATCGAGCGATTGGAGGAACCCTGCGGCGTCTGTGTTATACCCTTTCAACTTCCCTTCGTCGTTTACTATCGTATTAACGGCGCCTATATCACGCGCCAGCGGGTCAAGTTCATCGAGAAACTGCACGACCGCGACCTTGTGGGGGATAGTGACGTTCAGCCCCCTTATCCCCAGTGCCCGCATACCCTCGATTGAAGCCCCGAGGTTGGAGGTTTTGACATTAAATGCCAGGTAAGCATAATCGATTCCAAGCTCTGCAATGGCCCTATTATGCATGACAGGCGAGAGGGTATGCTTGACGGGGTCTCCAATCACCCCACAGAGTTTTGTACCGGCGTTTATCATGGGCTCAATGTTCCGAATACGCCTTTCACCTGTGAAATGGTCAATTGCCCGGGCGCCGATGTATCGTGTTCGGTGAGTGCGGCGTATGTGAAAATACCTCCGCTGAGCGGGGAGAGGATACGGCTTAATTGTCCCAGGGGCCCCATGCAGAAAGCCACAACGTCCGCGGGTTTGAATTCGTTTATTATTCCAAGCATAACGGCATTATCGTCGAATGCGCGTGCGGTGGTCACGAGTTTGCAGATATCAGCCCCGGCCGCCAGCTCATCGTTAATAATACGGCGGAGTTCTGACCGTGGGGGTGTTCGTTTCGTATCATGATGGGATATCATGCAACGGGCTTTCTTCTTGATCTGGGGTATTATTTCTTCGAGGTCCGGGGCGGCTAGTTCAATATCAATGATGTCTGCTCCCATTGAAAGCGCTTTTAGGAGTTCTGTTCGCCTGGCTTCTTCGGTTCCCTCCCAAAGTCCGCCCTCAGCCTTCAAGCGGTTGGTGGCTATCCACGGTTTTTTCAGGGAGCGAATCGATTTATCCCACCCATGGCCTATCAAGTCTATCCTGATTTCAACCAGGTCCGCACCGGCCCACAGCTCAGGGGTGGCGGCAGCTTCATGGGTCGTAATTACAGCACAGATACGCTGAGGGTTCACGCCTGTTCTTCCAGCGCTTGGGCGACCATTTCGAGACTGACCCTGTCCGAAATAATTACCTTTCCTATTCCGACGGGAAGGATGAATTTTAAACGTCCAGCTGATATTTTTTTATCATGTCTTACGGCTGCCAGAATGTCAGCGACACTGGCGCCGGGTATGCTTGTCGGAAGACCGGCAGCCGTAATTACACTGGTAATGCGCCCGAGGTCTCTCTGTGAGAATAACCCCATCTTAAGAGAGATGCGGGCCGCTATAATCATTCCAATCGCCACGGCCGTGCCATGGTTTATCTTGTAGCGCGTGACGGTTTCGAGGGCATGCCCTGTGGTGTGCCCTAGGTTGAGGATATTGCGACGCCTCTTGTCACGTTCGTCATTGTTGACTATCCGTGCTTTGACACCGGCTGCACGTATAATGACGGCATCCATCGTTTTCTGTTCCAGCGCGAGCATATTACCCATCCTGTGTTCCAATAACGAGAAAAGCTGTGGATCGCTTATTATGGCGCTTTTGATTACCTCTGCCAGGCCATTGGATATCTGCCCCGGGGGGAGCGTCTTGAGCACAAAAGTGTCGCTGAAAACCGCCGATGGCTGGTGAAAAGCGCCGATCTGGTTTTTTAACTGGTCATGGTTGACTGCGGTCTTCCCACCGATGGAGCTATCCACCTGGGCCAGCAAGGTTGTGGGAATCTGTATGAGCGGCATTCCGCGCATGTAAGTTGCGGCAACAAAACCTGCCAGGTCCCCTATGACGCCGCCGCCAAGCGCAAGGATTGGTGTACTGCGTTCCGCATTTTGGGAGGCCAGCTCAGTGTAAAGTCTGCCCGCTGTTTCGAGGGATTTAAATTCCTCGCCTTCGGGTACCATAAGAATCCCGACCTCGAATCCCTCTCTTTGCAGTTCCTCTTTCAAGTTGAATCCGTGTAATTCAAAAATAGCGGGATTTGTGACCACGAACAGGCGTTTACCCGCAATGGATCGTTTCAACCGGACCGGTATTTCGCCAAGGACACCCGGTCCTATATAAACATTATAATTTGATGAACCGGGTGAAACCTTTAGGACGTGCATCGGCTTATTTCCCTGCCTTGACCTTCTTGTTTTGTCCTGCTGTGAGGCCGTGGATGCGGTTGCAATCGTCGATGATTTTTTTCAGCTCATCGGCTGTTATCGCCTGGGCCGCGTCCACCCACGATTCTGCTGGATTATAGTGTACCTCAATTGCCAGTCCGCTTGCACCCGCTGCCATGGCTGCACAGCTCATCGGATAGATCAGGTCTCGGCGACCGGTGGCGTGGCTGGGGTCGGCCATGACGGGAAGGTAAGTTTCCTTCTGGATGACCGGGATAGCGGCCAGGTCGAGCGTGTAGCGTGTGAAATTTTTGCCTTTGCCGATAGGCAGCTCGCCTCGTTCGCACAGGATGATGTCTTTGTTTCCCTCGACGGCGATGTATTCGGAAAATGAGAGGAACTCTTCGACACTGGCCCCGAAGTGGCGTTTGTAGAATACCGGTTTGCTTTTTCTGGCGAGAACTCCGAGTAGGTCCTGGTCGTACATGTTTCGCGCCCCCACCTGGAGGATATCGACGTATTCAGCGATAAGATCTACTTGATTCTCGCCGCGAACTTCCGTGAGCACAGGCATTTCAAATGCCCGCCCGGCGTCGCGCAACCACGTGAGGGCTTCCCGCGCTTCCTCGTCCCCTTTAGCCCCCAGTCCCTGGAAAGAATGCGCTGAACTCCGTGGTTTGAATATACCGCCGCGCAGGATATGTGCCCCTGCTTTTTTTACTTCTTCTGCGATGCGGAAGAGTTGTGTGCGGCTTTCGATTGCGCAGGGACCAGCGATGTACGTTGGGGTCTCGCCTCCTATTTCGACATTGCCCACGTGGATGACCCTGTTTTCAGAGGGTTCCTGAAAGGCTTTGCTGTATTCGCGGCTGATGAGTTTATAGGGAGTTTCGATCATGTGTGCATCGCGCACCCCTGGAAGGACTGAAAGGTAAGAAAAAGGGATCTTCCGTTCATCGCCTACCAGCCCTATGATGGTCAGTGATTCGCCGCGAGAAACATCGGCCCTCAGGCCGAGTTTATTGACCTCCGCGATCACGTTGTCGATTTCCTGTTTGGTTGCGTCGGCTTTCATGATGATCATTGTCGTTGCCTCCCTTTATATTTTAATAATTCCCCTTAAACTAAAAAATCCTCCCGGTCGGGAGGATTAATAATGCTTGTTGTGTTCTACGATTTAAAAACCGTCATTCTCCCTAGCGCCGTGAGGCGTTGGTAAAGTAATAATATGCGTAATAGCTGCTCGAAATATTAGACAACATCGTTTTATGACTATACCATCCTGTCTTGGGGGTGTCAATAGGTGCCACAGCGATTTGTCTTCACAATGGCAACTATGGTGCTTGTTCAAAAACAAAGAAACATATAGGGCGTTCTCTTCCTATTCTTGTTTTCTATTACCGACAGCGGAGGTTTATGAATGGCCCGTCAACTCGCTAGACGACCGACCCCCTCGAGTGCTGCGCCGACTGCTCCCAATATCTGCGGGTCCACAGGGACGAGTATCGGAATGCCCAGGCGCTCGGCGAGTATCTGTCGCATGCAGGGGTTGTAGGCAACACCTCCGGCGAATACCAGGTTCTTGAAATCGCCAAGCTTGCCGAGCATGGTCAAAGCTCTGGAAGCGATGGCTTCATGAATTCCCAGCGCCACCCCCTCGCGGTCCGCTCCACTGTTTATTAGGGACACTACCTCGCTCTCGGCGAATACTGTACACATGCTGCTGATCTTCTCAGCCGATTTTGCCGTACGAGCCACTTTGCCGAACTCGGTCATTGTGTAATGCAGCGCGTTAGCCATGATTTCCATGAAACGCCCTGTACCCGCGGCGCAGCGGTCGTTCATTTCGAACTTAGAAACTCGACCGCTGGCGTCGAGTAAGATGGTCTTGGTGTCTTGTCCTCCGATGTCGAGGATAGCGGCGGTTTCGGGGAAGAAGAAGAGTGCCCCCTGCCCGAAGGCCTTTATTTCGCTGATGACTGGACAGTCAAAGTGTGCCTTGAAGTTGTGACGGCCATAACCGGTGGCCGTTATGCTATCGTATTCCAGCCCTTCCAGCAGTTTGTGGGCTATGGCCATGGGATCGTAAGAACTGTCGGAAACATGACTGAACTTAAGGTGGCCGTCCTCGAGGACGGCCACCTTGATTGTACGAGAACCTATATCTATACCTAGTGAGACCATGCTGGTTGCCTGAATGTTTCTATGAAAGCTTCGATGCGGGTTTTGAGTTGGCCCACGTCTTCCATGCTGTAGTCTGTCTCAATCTTGAGCATCGGGATGCCGTGTTTGGCCAATTCCTTCTCTACGAGGTAAGATTCGACAGTGTAGGGCGAGCAGAATTGTAGTGCATAATGGATGACGCCGTCGGCTTTGTATTCCTTGGCCATTGATATGATGTGGTCGGTTCTGTCCTGATTGGGTGTGAAGACCGCGCAGTCTATTTTGAAATAGCGATCGATGAGTGCTTCCATCTCGCCCTCGATGGTATGGGGCTTCTCATCGACAAGGTTGCGCTGCCCTCGTTCGCCGACACAGGACTCCTCGCCTACAATGACTGCGCCCGAGGTTTCGATGACCAGCGGCAGTTTCCAGTTTGGCACCGACATGGGGCATCCTGAGATGAGCACACGTGGTGTGTGCTTGGGCGCCACGCCCGAGTTCTGTTTAATGCGACCTTCCAGTTCGTCGCAGATCTTGTTGATGGCTCCGGTGAAGCGCACTGGGTCGTCGTAGAAAGCAACCTGGTTGATGAGCAGTGAGTCGAGGCCGGAGATGGGGGCGGGATCAGCTGCGCGTAAAAGGGCTAGGCGATGTAATGCTTTGCGCTTGTTGTTGACCGTAATGATGGCTTTCTTGAGTCGTTCGGCCGTGATGGTGACCCCGGTGAGCTTTTCCACAGCCTCTTTGAAGCGCCAGTATTCAGAGGCGAAAAGCTGGCGATCGGCCGTGTTCTTCATTTGAGGGATTTCCATTATATATACGTTTGGTTGAATATCCTTAAAAATCTCATAGGCCTTTTTCTTTCCATCGCAAGTTGTTTCGCCGACGACCATGTCGGAGCTTTGAGTATAAGGGCATACCTTCGTGAGCTTGAAACCAAAGGCGCTCTTGATAAGGCCGCAGGTATTACGCGGAAGGAGTTTCTCTGCTTCTTCGAAGCCGAATTCGGCGCCGGCGCACAGTCCGACGCAGATGGCGTCGGCTGCCAAAACGATTTCTTCGGGAACGAAGACGCAGAAGGTCCCAACAACTTTACGTCCGGTGGCACGGGCATCGTTTAACTCTTTTATGCGCAGTCCGTGAACCTCGCTCATGACGAAGTCGAGGTAACTCATTCCTTCGGGGCGTACCTTCTGAGAGAGGAAGACATCTTGATATGCTTTGCCAAGTGCGTCCAGCAGGGCATCATGGGCTTTGAGATCCATTCCTAGTTCGGTCCACATTGGGCGGTAATCAGCGGCCATTTTTTCTCCTTTATCAATTATTAGAGATGCTTATGCATCCATTAATAAATAATTATACTACAATGGGACATATTGTCAACGTAAGCGTAAGCATTTATTATTGAACCCTTCATTAAAGGGTATCATCTAATTGACATACTTATTTGTATGCAGACCAGATCTACAGATCGCAACTCAGAATCGTCCTTTATTTTGCCAGTATATTGGATTTTTCGGGATGCGTAAGTGACATGTGTCACCGAATGCTGTATAATACGTTTTGCATTTCGGTTAACGAAAAACATTAACCCGCAAATACTCAGGCGTGAATCGTGCCTGAAAAATAGTGCAACGGAATGGGGGGGTCTAAGGCTTTCGAGCTTGACAATCCCCGCAATCCTGTGTTACACTCTCCAATTGCGTTTGTCAGACACCATTTAAGGTTGTAGCAGGGTATTTAGACCTGCCGGCCGTGGAGTTTTACAAAGGATGAGCCAGGGCTCATCCTTTGAATTGTGGGAGTAAAGGGGAAAAAAGCATTGCCCACTATTAATCAACTGGTCAGGAAAGGGCGCCACTCGGTCTCAAAGAAGACCAAGACGCCAGCATTGAGGTTCACCCTTAATGCGTTAAAAAACAAGCTGGTGCGTCGCAAGAAGAGCGCTCCGCAGAAGCGCGGCGTTTGCGTGCAGGTCAAAACAATGACGCCTAAGAAACCTAACTCGGCCCTTCGAAAGATCGCCCGCGTCAGGTTAACTAACGGCATCGAGGTCACCGCCTATATACCAGGCGAAGGCCATGAACTGCAGGAACACTCTGTTGTTCTTATACGCGGCGGGCGCGTGCCGGACCTACCGGGTGTACGGTATCACATCATCCGTGGTACCCTCGACACTACAGGTGTCTCAAATCGTAAACAAGGCCGCAGCAAGTACGGTGCCAAGAAGACTAAGGGCGCTGAAGCAGCTAAAGCCAAGGCCTAGGAGGAAACATGCCTCGTCGTGCATTCGTTAAAAAGAGAAAAATTGAAGTTGACCCAAAGTTCAATAGCGAACTGGTTACAGTGTTCATCAGGAAGATCATGCTGGGAGGCAAGAAAAGCACCGCTCAGACCGTTTTCTACGATGCTATGGACATCATGCAGGAGAAAGAAGGCAAGGAACCTCTCGCAATTCTCCAGCAAGCCGTCACCAACGCCACTCCTCTATTGGAAGTCCGGCCCCGCCGCGTCGGCGGCGCCAACTACCAGGTGCCGGTTGAAGTCCGCAAAGGGCGTGACGTAGCTCTCGCTCTTCGCTGGATTATCAAAGCCAGCCGGGAACGAAGCGGTAAATCAATGGCAGAGAAGCTTTCTTCTGAGCTTTTGGACGCCTCTAAAGGCCAGGGGGCTGCGGTTAAGAAGCGTGAGGAAACCCACAAGATGGCCGAAGCCAACCGTGCTTTTGCGCATTATAAATGGTAGGTTCGGATAGACTTTAAACTGATAAACACGGTTATATAAGGATACAGGCTCCAAAAATATGGCAGACAACTCTGAAAATATCGCAAAAGATAAGATACGCAATATCGGCATTATCGCTCATATCGATGCCGGGAAGACCACTACTACCGAGCGTATCCTTTACTATACTGGGCGTACCTACAAGATAGGCAATATTGACGAAGGCACCACAGTCATGGACTGGATGGAACAGGAGCGTGCTCGAGGCATTACGATTTGCTCGGCTGCCACCACCTGCGAGTGGAAGGGGTACCGCTTCAATCTTATAGATACCCCAGGACATGTGGACTTTACTGTTGAAGTTGAGCGAAGCCTTCGTGTATTGGATGGCGGCGTGGTCGTTTTTGACGGCGTGGCCGGGGTGGAAGCCCAATCCGAAACGGTGTGGCGTCAGGCTGACCGTTATGGAGTGCCGCGGATATGTTTCGTCAACAAACTGGACCGCACTGGGGCTGATTTCTTTCGTTGCGTCGGCATGATAGAGACCCGCCTTAAGGCTAAGCCAGTTGTAATACAATTTCCTTTGGGTAAAGAAACCAATTTTGTTGGTATGTTGGATTTGGTTGAAGGGAAGTCCATAGTGTATGGCGTCAAGCCTGAAGACCCTCCGACGGTATCAGAGATTTCCTCCGACCAACAGGCTAATTTTATCGAACATCGCCAGAAAATGATTGAACGGTTGGCTGAAGCCGACGACCATATCATGAATGCATACCTTGAAGGTACTGAAGTTAGTACCCTTGAGATTAAAGCGGCTCTACGCAGGGTGGCCATTAGCGGCAAGGCTATTCCGGTGTTATGCGGTTCATCCCTTAAAAATAAGGGGGTTCAGCCTTTATTGGATGCTGTTATAGACTATCTGCCGTCTCCTCTGGACAAACCTGTTACGGAAGGCACTGATATTAAAACCGGCAACAAGGTGACTTGCCCTCCGACCGACGACGCTCCTCTGGCGGCACTGGCCTTCAAAATCGTCTCCGATCCGTTTGTGGGCCGCCTGGTGTATCTCCGTGTTTATTCAGGTACTATAACTGCCGGCACTACTGTGCTGAATGCAACCCGGGGCGATAAAGAACGCGTCGGGCGTCTTCTTTTGATGCATGCCAATCATCACGAGGAGATACAATCGGCCAACGCCGGCTCCATCGTCGCCACCATGGGAAGCAAGAATACGTTTACTGGCGATACCCTGTGCGATCCTGCGCATCAGCTATTCCTGGAAAACATCAGTTTTCCCACTCCTGTTATTTCCGTGGCAGTCGAGCCCAAAACCCGCGCCGACCGCGACAAAATGATCGACGGGTTGACGAAGCTGGCTGAGGAAGATCCCACGTTTAAAGTGGCTTTCAACGATGAGACCGGGCAAACAGTCATAGCTGGCATGGGCGAGTTGCATTTGGACGTTTTGGTCAGCCGCCTCCTCAGTGAGTTCAGGGTGGGTGCCAATGTGGGTGCGCCCAAGGTGGCTTACAAAGAGACGATTACTGCCAAGTGCAAGGTAGAAGGCAGATTTGTCAGGCAGTCCGGTGGTCGGGGACAGTACGGCCACGTTTGGGTGGAATTTGAACCCAATACCGGAAAAGGTTTCGAATATATCGATAAGGTGCGCGGCGGCACTCTGCCTCGGGAGTTCATCAAAGCCGCAGGGGAAGGCATCAAGGATTCTCTGGAGAACGGCGGTTTAGCGGGTTACCCTGTAATCGATGTAAAAGCCACTGTAGTAGACGGTAGTTTCCACGATGTCGATTCCAACGATATGGCCTTTAAGATGGCGGGTTCTTTGGCACTTAAAAACGCTTTACATAAATGCAATGCCGTTATTCTTGAGCCTATCATGAAAGTCGATTTAGTTACCCCTGAACAGTATATGGGGGAGATTATCGGTGACCTCAACTCCCGCCGCGGTCGCGTTGAGTCGATTGACACCACGGGGGACACCACGACCATTCACGGTATCGTCCCTTTATCCAAGACGTTCGGTTATACCACTGATCTGCGGTCCATGACACAGGGGCGCGCAACGTTCTCTCTCGAATTTTTTCAATATCAACAGGTGCCGGCATCTCTGGCTGAGGAACTCAAGGCCGAGTTGGCAGGCAAAAGTTAATTAGTGAGGCAGGCTTAAATGACTACCAAGCAGAAAATACGCATCAAGCTCAAGGGGTTCGATCATCGGATTCTGGATCAGGCTGCCCGGCAGATCGTGGAAGCGCTGGAGAAAACAGGTGCCGTTGTCACGGGGCCTGTACCGCTGCCTACCAGGATCAAGAAATTCAGCGTGATCCGCAGTTCGTTCATTGACAAGGACTCCCAGGAACAATTTGAGGTCCGGACTCATAAGAGAATTATAGATATTGTGGAGACCACCTCAAAGACGATTGACGCCCTCACGAATTTAAATCTGCCCTCGGGCGTGGGTATCGATATTAAATCGCAATAAGGTACGACTATGATACAAGGTATGATTGGGCGCAAAATAGGAACAACACAATTCTTCGGCGAAAAGGGAAATGCCGAAGCGGCGACTATGATAGAGGCCGGTCCTTGCACTGTTGTCCAGGTCAAGACTTCAGAAAATGATGGTTATATAGCTGCAAAACTGGGCTTTGGCGTTGCTAAAAAACTCGGAGCTGTACTCAAAGGCCAGAGCAAAGGCTTGGGCGAATTCAAATTCCTCAGGGAGTTTCGGATGGAAACCGCCGAGGGCGTCAAGGTCGGTGACAAACTCGATGTCAGTCTTTTTAAACCTGGCGACAAGATTACCGTAACCGGTATTTCCAAGGGACGGGGGTTCGCCGGAGGTGTAAAGCGCTATCATTTCCACGGCGGTCCCAAGACGCACGGCCAATCAGACCGCAACCGGGCACCCGGTTCTATAGGTTCGACGACTACACCCGGACGCGTTTACAAGGGCACACGCATGGCCGGGCATATGGGTGACGATAGGGTGACCGTACGCAACATGGAAGTACTGAAAGCGGACGTCGAGAAGAATCTTCTTCTGGTAAAAGGCCCCGTACCCGGAGCCAAGAACGGACTACTTTTAATCGGTATGTCCAGTGGGAGAAAATAGTGAACATTCCGGTATATAACATGGCCGGCGAAGTGGTTCGCAATATAGATATAAGCGACGCAGTCTTCGCGCAAGGTGCCAATGACGCCCTGGTTCATCAGGCCCTGATAACTCAGCGGGCCAATGCGAGACAGGGAACATCCGATACGAAAACCCGCAGCGAAGTGGCCGGCAGCACTAAAAAGCTGTATGCTCAGAAGCATACCGGACGTGCTCGCGCAGGTTCAATTAAAAGTGGTCTAAGGCGCGGAGGCGGCATCATATTTGGCCCGCATCCTCGTGACCTCTCAGTTGTTATGCCCAAGAAAATGCGGCGACTCGCTATCAGGTGCGTTCTTTCTTCCAAGGCATCTGAACAGGGTTTGCTGGTTTTGGATTCGTTAACACTTGGTGAACCCAAGACTAAAGAGATTGTGAAGCTCATGACGGCTTTGAACGTGACGAGCGCTATATTGGCTCTTCCCGAAGTGGATGACATAATTATCAAGAGCGCCCGCAATTTGCCCAAAGTAAAAACAATGCCTGCGCGTCAGCTTAATGTCGCCGATATGCTCGCTTACGACAAACTGCTTATAACGGAAGCTGCCCTGCGGCAGATTGAAGAACTGTGGGGAGGGGTAGCCTAAATGAAAGAGATTCAGGTTTACGAAGTATTACGCAAGCCCCTGATTACCGAAAAAAATACAATGCTGCAAAGTCAGGGCAAGTATGCTTTTGAAGTTGCGATCGGCGCCAATAAAGCCCAGGTAAAACAGGCCGTCGAAAAGGCCTTCAAGGTTACGGTCACAGGCGTGAACGTTATCTCTGTTCACGGAAAAACTCGCCGAGCCGGGCGGCGTACTATGAAAACCTCGCCTGCTAAAAAGGCTATCGTCACGCTGAAGCCTGGCGACAAAATTGAGCTTTTTGAAGGCGTCTAAGGAGTAATATAAGAATGGGCATCAGAATTTATCGCCCGACCTCCCCCGGGCGGCGGGGAATGACAGGGCTTACGTACGAAGAGATTACAAAGAAAACTCCTGAAAAGGCGTTGAGCGTACCTCAAAAACAGCGTGGCGGCCGCAATGCGCAGGGTAAAGTGACTGTACGTCATCGTGGATCAGGCGTTAAGCGTATGCTCCGCATCATAGATTTCAAACGCGACAAAACGGGCGTTCCCGGACGCGTAGCTGCGATCGAATATGATCCTAACCGTTCTGCCAATATCGCACTTGTATTTTATGCCGACGGCGACAAGCGTTATATAGTTTCACCCACCGGGATGAACGTCGATGATGTCATAAAAGTCGCAGACGATGCGGAACTTAAGCCGGGCAATACACTTCCGCTAAAGAATATGCCTACCGGCACTCTGATCCACAACATTGAAACCGAGGTAGGGCGCGGCGGCAAACTGGTTCGTAGCGCAGGCACTGCCGCTCAGCTTATGGCAAAAGAGGGCGATTATGTCCTTATCCGCCTCCCTTCAGGAGAGATGCGGCGTGTTAGGGCCGAATGCAGGGCTACCGTTGGGCAAGTTGGAAATCAGGAACATTCCAACGTCAAACTTGGCAAGGCAGGACGAAACAGGCTGAAGGGCTGGCGCCCCGCGGTTCGCGGTTCGGCCATGTCGCCACGTGACCATCCACATGGCGGCGGTGAAGGGCGTACTCCGATAGGTATGCCCGGGCCAAAGACCCCCTGGGGCAAACCGGCCCTGGGTTACAAGACTCGTAAACCCAAGCATTCAGATAAATTGATTGTAAAACGGCGAGGAAAATAAATGTCAAGGTCAGTTAAAAAGGGACCTGCAATCGACGTCAAGCTTATGAAGAAAGTGGAAGACGTCAACCGCTCGGGGAAGAAAGTTGTTATCAAGACCTGGGCGCGCTGGTCTACCATTCTTCCGCAGATGGTGGGTCTGAACGTTGGGGTGCACGATGGCAGACGCCATGTTCCGATCTTCATCACTGAAAACATGGTTGGACATAAACTGGGTGAGTTTGCGGCAACACGCACTTTCCGCGGGCATTCCTCCAAGGTGGAAAAAACGACTCAGGTACAGAGCTAAGGAATAAATCATGGAAGTTAAATCGGTAGCAAAAGACACTGGGGTATCTTCGCGCAAGGTAAGGCTCTTGCTCGATTTGATTCGTGGCAAAAGAGTTGACAAGGCTCTCGTCATGTTGCAGTTCGCCGCTTCTCCCTCTGCTAAGATGGTGGCCAAAGTGGTAAAAACTGCAGCCGCTGATGCCGAGAATAATTTCCACCTTACGCCGACAGATTTGAAGATTGTTAAGATTTATGCCGACGACGCCCCTATGCTTAAGAGATTTATGCCGAGGGCTCGCGGGCGGGCTGATAAGGTCTTGAAACGTTCCAGCCATATCACCGTCGTTGTGGCGGAGCAGGAGGTTTAATGGGGCGCAAAGTTCATCCTATGGGGTTTCGTCTTGGCGTTATCCGGGACTGGCAGTCCAAGTGGTATGACGACAAGCATTATGCCGAGTTCATTTTAGAGGACGTTAAACTCAGGCGGGCCGTACAGGCCAAATACACTGATGCAGGTATTTCACTGGTTGAAATCGAGCGCCAGGCTAATAAGGTATCTGTAACTATTCATACCTCGCGCCCGGGCATTGTGATTGGCCGCGGCGGGCAAAGAGTTGAAGAGATGCGACAGTTCCTCGAGGGTGTTCTCGGTGGAAAAAAGATACAGCTCGATATCCGGGAGATCCGCCAGCCCGAGATGGATGCATATCTGGTAGCCCGTTCGGTGGCTGAGCAGATGGAACGGCGCGTGGCATATCGCCGCGCGATGAAACAGAGCATCTTTCGTACTCTTCAGGCTGGCGCCAAGGGTATGAGGATTCTTTGCTCCGGCCGTCTGGGCGGTGTGGAAATCGCACGCCGGCAGCTGATGCACCAGGGTCGCGTTCCCTTGCAGACACTTCGCGCTGACATAGATTATGGATTCACTGAGGCGCACACAACGCTGGGGCGTATCGGCGTCAAAGTATGGATATATAAGGGAGATGTTTTCCCTGCGGCTGAAGTGGCTGAAGAATTGACCGTTGTTGAAGCTCCGGTCATTACGACCACGATTCCTGTAGCCGCGGTACCGGCGGTACCTGCCAAGGATACCACCATGGCTGAAGCAGTAGCCCGCATGACTGAAGCCCCTATTAAAGATACCACCGAAACGCCAGCGGAGGTCAAAAAACCCAGGGCCAGGAAGAAGATTGAGCCCACCGCTCCCGAAGTTAAAGAGCAGGCTCATGAAATCGCTGTAAAAGCCGAAGTCTTGAAAGAAGAAGAGAAAAAAGCCAAACCTCGCGTGAAGAAGACCGAAGCCCCGGCCGTAAAGGTTGAGGAAAAAGTTGAAGGAAAACCGGTAAAAGCCAAGGTCGCCAAAGCTAAAGCCGAGGGCGGCAAAGAAACCAAGGCCAAGACTCAAAAAGAAGAATAGCGGGGTCTCAGACTCTGTGAGTTAGAGGGAACCAGATGTTACAACCAAAACGTGTTAAATTTAGAAAAACGCATAAAGGCCGCCGCAGCGGTTCGGCTCACGCCGGAGCGACTCTGGCGTTCGGGGATTACGCCTTACAAGCCATGGGCTCTGCGTGGATGAGCGCCCGCCAGATAGAAGCGGCTCGCCGCGCTATAGTGCGCAGCGTACGCCGTGGCGGTAAGGTTTGGATACGTGTATTTCCTGACAAATCGGTCACTTCGAAGCCGGCGGAAACGCGCATGGGAGGGGGCAAAGGTGCTCCCGACCATTGGGTAGCGGTAGTTAAGGCTGGTCGCATATTGTTTGAATTGGGCGGCGTCGACCATGATACGGCAAAAGAAGCCATGAGGCTGGCATCCTACAAATTGCCCTTCGATACACGGTTTATTGCCAGGGAAGCCGCAGCAGGAACCGGATCTAAGGGAAAGGAGTTGAGCGCCGTTGAAGATTAAAGATATTCGTCTTCTCAAAACCGAGGAGATGGTAAAAAAGCTTGATGATACCCATCGTCAGTTGCTCGACCTTAGATTCAAAGCAGCGACCAAGCAGATTAAAAATCATCGTGAGATTCCCCAGGCCCGGCGCGACATCGCTCGCATCAAGACCGAGAAACGGGAACGAGAACTCGGAATAAGGCAGGGATAGTCGTATGGCGATTGTTAAGAAAATGGTTGGCGTGGTGGTAAGCACCAAAATGAATAAAACTGTAGTCGTGGCTGTTGAGAAACAGAAACATCATCCGCTTTACCATAAGACTTACCGTATTTTGGTAAAGTATCTCGTTCACGACGAAAAGAGTGAATGCAAGCCTGAGGACAAGGTACTTATTATTGAGACTCGGCCCCTGTCGAAGTTGAAGCGCTGGCGCGTGGCTGAGATACTCACCCGCGGCGAGGTTCCTGAAGTCAAACCCGAGGAAGTCAAATAAAAAGGATAAAACCGTGATTAAACCTTATACCAGATTGAGAGTGGCGGATAACACAGGTGCCCGCCAGATTATGTGTATCAATATCCCGGGCGGAACCGGACGCAAGGACGCGCACGTTGGAGATGTTATATCCTGTGCAGTAAAGAAATCGACGCCTGATGCAATCGTGAAAAAGGGAGAGGTGGTCCAGGCTGTAATAGTTCGTGTTTCTCAGCCATACCGCCGTCCTGACGGGTCTTACATCCGGTTTGACGACAATGCAGGAGTCATTTTGACCGATAAAAATAATCCAAAAGGGACCCGTATTTTTGGCCCGGTGGCCAGGGAACTCAGGGAAAAGAACTTCACCAAGATAATTTCACTCGCGCCCGAAGTACTTTAGGTGGTTTAGTAATATGAATATCAAAAAAAACGACACTGTGCTGGTGATTGCCGGCAAGGACAAAGGAAAGAAAGGCAAAGTTCACTTTGCTTATCCACGAGAAGACAAGGTTCTGGTAGAAGGCGTTAATTTTATTAAAAAGCACACCAAGCCGCGAGGCGAGGTGAGGCAGGCGGGCATTATCGAACGCGAAGCACCTTTAAATTCTTCCAATGTCATGCTGCTGTGTCCGAAATGCAATAAACCGGCTCGCATCGGCAAGAAGGTGCTGGACGATGGGAAACGCGTCCGTTACTGCAAGGTCTGTCAAGAGGTGTTGGACTAAAATGTCAAGACTGCATGATAAATACCGCAAAGAAGTAGTTCCGGCCCTCATCAAGGTGAATGGCTATTCTAACGTGATGCAGGTGCCCCATATCGAGAAAGTCGTTCTCAATATCGGTGCTGGCGAAGCCACGACTAACGCCAAGGCTATCGAAGCGGCGCAAGCTGATCTTGCGGCGATATCGGGACAGCATGCCATCGTTCGGCATTCGACTAAATCCATCGCTGCTTTCAAACTCAGGGTTGGCATGCCGGTTGGAGTCAAAGTTACGCTGCGGGGCGAGCGCATGTACGAGTTCCTCGACAAACTGGTAAGCATTGTTCTACCCCGCATCCGGGAGTTCTCGGGCGTGCCGAATAACTGGGACGGACGCGGCAATTATACCCTGGGTTTTAAAGAACAAACTGTATTCCCTGAGATTGAATTCGAGAAAGTGGATAAACTGCGTGGCCTGGAAGTCTCCATCGTGACTACTGCAAAGACCGACGAAGAAGGCCACAAACTTCTTGAACTCATGGGGATGCCCTTCACCAAGGAATAAAGGACGAGGAAAAATGGCTAAAACATCTGAAATCGTAAAAGCAAGGCGCCCGACCAAATACCGAGTGCAGCAGCATAACCGCTGCCACCTGTGCGGGCGTTCGCGGGGTTACATGCGCTTGTTTGGTTTATGCCGCATCTGTTTCCGCAGGATGGCACTTTCCGGACAGATCCCAGGCGTACGCAAATCCAGCTGGTAATCCATAGAAACGGAGGAAGAAGCGGATGGCAATAAGTGATCCAATAGCTGACATGTTAACCCGGATTCGCAATGGAGCCATGGCGCGTCACGACAGCGTGACCATGCCTGCATCTAAGATGAAACTCAATATCGCCAAGATCTTAAAGCAGGAAGGGTATATCACCGGATATGAAGTAACCGGAACAGGTGTTGAACGGCAGATGAAGATTGCGCTCAGGTACCAGGAGCGCAACAAGCCGATGATCAACGGACTGAAGCGCATGAGCAAGCCTGGACTGCGCCTGTACGTACAGCGCAACGAGATTCCGCGAGTTTATGGCGGAATGGGCATAGCCATTCTCTCTACCTCTCACGGGGTGGTGCCCAGCTATAAGGCTTGGAAGCAGGGCCTCGGCGGCGAGCTCCTTTGTTATATCTGGTAAATAGAATTTGAGGTCTGAATTATGTCCAGAATAGGTCGTATGCCCATAACAGTGCCACCCGGTGTGGTGGTCCACATTAACGAAAACGAGATAAGCATCAAAGGCCCCAAGGGCGAATTGAAGCGCGTTATTAGCCCTGACATGAAGCTTACGCTGGAAGGCGGTAAACTCATGGTGGCCCGTCCTTCTGATGATAAAACACACCGTGCCCTGCACGGTCTGACTCGAAGCCTTCTGGCTAACATGGTCGAAGGCGTCACCAAGGGATATGAGAAAAATCTTGAAATTGTAGGCGTCGGGTTTAAGGCCGAAAAAGATGGTGCAAATGTCAATTTGCGCGTCGGGTTTACGCATATGGTAAATATTAAACCACGTGCAGGTATTACTCTTGACGTCGATGCTAAAAATTTGAATGTTAAAGTCACTGGTATAGATAAAGAAACAGTCGGCCAGACCGCCGCCGAGATTCGGCGCATCCGCCCGCCCGATGCCTATAAGGGCAAAGGGATTAGGTATGCCGGGGAAGCAGTGAAACTGAAACCTGGCAAGGCCGGTAAGGCTGTAGGTGGAGGTAAGACAAAATAATGGCTAAGGTTAGTACTAGGAAGGCTCGCCAGACTCGGCACGACCGCATTCGAGCCACACTCAAGGGCACGGCGGCTCGCCCGAGGTTGTGCGTCTTTCGTAGTTTGGAACACATATACGTTCAGGTTATAGATGACGAACAGGGGCACACCTTGACCTCGGCTTCGACACTGGAACCAGATATCGCCAAAAAAGTAGACGGCAAAAAGAAAGCGGATCAGGCTGGGGTCATTGGAACCATGGTCGCCGAGAGAACCCTTAAAGCCGGCATCAAGCAGGTGGTGTTTGACCGTGGTGGTTATAAATATCATGGCCGGGTCAAAAGCCTCGCCGAAGCCGCCCGCAAAGCCGGGTTGGAATTCTAAAAGGACGGAACGAAGTGGCAAAGGAAAGCATTAGCAGAAGTAAGATCGACGCGTCCGAGTTGGCTTTAAACGATAAGCTGGTATATATCAACCGGGTCTCTAAAGTGCTGAAAGGCGGCAAACGCCTCAGTTTCGCCGCGCTTGTAGTGAGCGGCGATGGCGCGGGCCATGTTGGTATTGGGGTAGGCAAGTCTAACGAAGTCCCGGAAGCCATAAATAAGGCCAATGCTGTTGCGCACAAACATCTTATCGCAGTGCAGATGGCTGGCAATACCATCCCTTATCAGGTTACCGCCAAATTCGGCGCCGCTCAGGTATTGCTCAAACCGGCTGCCCCCGGTATCGGCATTATAGCCGGCGGTAGCGTACGTGCGGTCGTCGAGGCCGCTGGTATCAAAGATATTTTAACCAAATCGCTGGGGAGCTCCAACAAGACTAACGTAGCCAAGGCTGTTATGCTCGCCCTGTCCAGCTTGAAAGACCCTAAAAAAGAGATGGCCAAACGCATGGGGAGCGAAAAGCCGCAGGAGGCTACCGGTGGCTAAACTGAAAGTTACATGGATTAAAAGTGATATCGGTTATGCCGAGGACCAGAAGCGCACTATCCAGTCTCTGGGATTGCGAAAGTTGAATCAGAGCGTGATTCATGAGGATTCTGTCTCCCTGCGCGGCATGGTGGTCAAGGTCCGACACCTGGTCAAAGTCGAGGAGGCGTCCTGATGAAGCAAAATGAACTATCTCCCGCTGAGGGTTCTCACAAATCAAAGAAGCGCGTAGGACGCGGTGCCGGAAGCGGCCACGGGACCTTTTCAGGTCGTGGTTGCAAAGGCAATAAGGCTCGCGCAGGTTTTGAAGTACGCCCAGGGTTTGAAGGCGGGCAGCTCCCTATTATCAAGCGCCTTCCTGAGAAACGCGGCTTCACCAACATTTTCAAAAGGGATATAAACGTTATCAACGTTTCCGCTCTCAACTGTTTCGAATCCGGTAGTGAAGTCACTCCCTCCGAAATGGTGGCTCGCGGTCTTATCAAAACCACTGCTTTTCCGGTGAAAATACTTGCCGGCGGAGAGATTGACCGGGCGCTCAATGTAAAAGTGAGCAGCTTTTCGGCGGCCGCCAAAGCCAAGATAGAAGCCGCCGGTGGTACTGCGGAGGAGGTCGCCTAATGGCGCAAAAAGCGTCGTCCAGGCCGCGTCTCATCCAGGCGATGATTGACGCGTTTAACCTGCCGGATCTGAGGCGCAGGCTTCTGATTACCTTCGGCATCCTGGTGGCGTTCCGTGCGATTGCGCACGTTCCCGTTCCCGGAGTTGATGCTTCAGGTCTCAAGAACATATTCGACAACAGCGCCTTGCTTGGCATGCTGGATATGTTCAGCGGTGGGGCCCTAAAGAACTTCAGTATCGCTGCCATGGGTGTTTATCCCTACATTACAGCCAGTATCGTCATCACTTTGATGACTCCTATTATCCCCGCTCTTCAACGCCTTGCAGAAGAGGGCGAGAGCGGGCGTGATAAAATTAATACCATCACTCACTGGCTCATGGTGCCCCTGGCCGGTCTTTCAGGGTATGCGCAGTTGATACTTATGCGCAATCAAGGGGTTGTGGCTGACACCGGTACACTGGCGACCGTTGCGATTATCCTCTCGCTCATTGCGGGGAGCATGTTTTGCGTCTGGCTGGGCGAGCAGATCACTCAGTACGGCATCGGCAATGGAGTATCTATCATCATTTTCGCGGGTATCATGGCCCAGCTTCCTCAGCAGATTGGAGCCGGGTTCCTGGCGGGCCAGGCTGGACAAATAGCGGGGCTGATCGCCTTCATCGTCATAACGGTCATTACCGCTTATCTGATTGTTATTTTCACCGAAGCGCACAGGCGCATTCCTGTTCAATATGCGAAGAGTGTCTATAAAGGCGGGCGCATGTACCGTCAATCCGGTTCCAGTTACATCCCGATGCGAGTCAATACCGCCGGTATGATTCCGCTGATTTTCGCGATGGCGATGGTTACGTTTCCGGGCATTATAGCCCAGTGGTTCGGCGGTACGACCTCTGGTACAAATTTCGCCAGCCAGGTAACAAGGGTGTTCAGTTCGAGCACTTCAGTCCCTGAAGGGCTTATCTACTGGGGTCTGTATTTCCTGTTAGTTGTAGGTTTCTCCTTCTTTTATACAACGGTTATTTTCCAGCAGCAGGATTTACCCGGTGTGCTTCAACGCCAGGGCGGGTTTGTTCCTGGTATCCGCCCCGGGAAACAGACATCAACCTACCTGAATAACGTTATCATGCGCATTACTTGGGCGGGAGCGCTTTTCCTGGCCCTGGTGGCCATCGTTCCTTTTCTCGCACGCTATCTTACAAATATTCCTTCACAGACGCTGACGTTGTCCAGTTCAGGCATGCTGATCGTCGTTGGAGTTGTGCTTGATACCATGAAACAGATGGAGGCACAGCTGGCGATGCGTCGATATGAAGGGTTTATCAAATAGAGAGAGCATTGGTTAAAGATCAACCTATAATAATCATTTTTCTCGGTGCGCCTGGGGCTGGTAAAGGGACCCAGGCAGCGGGTGTGGCCCGGGAATTGAACATGGCGCATATCTCCTCGGGGGACCTCTTCCGGCAAGCTGTCGAGAGAGGTGACGAGTTGGGGCTCAAGGTCAAGGCGTACATGGAAAAAGGGACCCTGGTTCCTGACGAGATTACCATCCAGATGGTTCTTAACAGGCTCGCTCAACCCTCATCGCAAAAGGGTATAATACTTGACGGTTTTCCTCGGAACCTGGCACAGGCGGAGAGCCTGGACAGAGCTTTGAGTGCTCAGGAGGAAGCTGTTTGGCGCGTAATTTATATCCGGGTAGAACAGCCGGAACTTATACGTCGCCTCTCGACTCGGTGGTTGTGCCGTAAATGTCAGGCTCCCCATACCAGGGAAGCCGCCGGCGGACAACCGTCCGTATGTCAGAAATGTGGCGGGGAACTTTACCAGAGGGCAGACGATTCTCCGGAAACGGTGAAGAAGCGTCTTGAGGTATACTTTAACGATACCACACCTTTGATAGATTACTACCTGCGCAAGGGAAAGCTGGCTGAGGTAGAAGGCGAGGGTGCCGTAAATATTGTTACCGATCGCATAGTAAGTGCCGTCGGCGGGCGGGCTTAGAATGGCAATCGGTATTAAAAATGAACGTGAAATCGACTTGATGCGAAAAGCCGGACGCGTGACAGCCCTGGTACTCGAAACGCTCAGGGACAGCATTCAGGCCGGTATTAAAACCAGGGAACTGAATGAGATAGCTGAACGTGAACTTCGCAAACTGGGTGGGAGGTCTTCGTTTAAGGGTTACCGCGGCTATCCGGCCAGTGTTTGCGTTTCTGTCAACGATGAGATTGTTCATGGCATCCCGGGTGACCGTGTAATAAAAGAAGGAGATATCGTTTCCCTCGATTTCGGTGCTATCGTAGATGGATATCAGGGTGATTCGGCGATAACCGTGATTGTTGGGGAGGGTGGGTTATTGGCCCGGAGTCTTTTAAGTGCCACCCAGGAATCATTGGCAGCTGGTATCGCAGCCGCAAAAGCCGGCGGACGCTTGGGGGATGTTTCCTCTGCCATACAGCGTTATGCAGAGGCCCGCGGATTTTCAGTGATCCGCGAATATACCGGGCACGGTATCGGGCGAGAGATGCACGAAGATCCGTTGGTGCCTAATTTCGGTGAACCCGGCACCGGGCCGGAATTGAAAAAAGGCATGACTCTGGCATTGGAGCCAATGTTGACCACAGGCGGCTGGCGTACGAAAGTAGGCCGCGATAACTGGGTAGTCTCGACCGCCGACGGCAGCATGGCGGCTCATTTTGAGCACACCGTGGCTGTGACCGCCAGCGGGGCAGAGATCCTGACCAGGGTATAATAAGGGATATTATGACGAAGAAAGAAGCGATCGAGGTTGAAGGCACCGTAACTGAAGCTCTGCCCAATGCCACATTTCAGGTGAAGCTGGCTAACGGACACTCGGTGCTGGCGCATATCTCCGGTAAGATTAGGGTACATTACATAAGAGTTTTACCTGGTGACAAGGTTTTGGTTGAGCTGTCGCCTTATGACCTGTCCCGCGGGCGAATCACATACCGCTTTAAATAAACGGCACTCAGGAGAGGTAATAACATGAAAGTCAGAGCATCGGTCAAAGTACAATGTGAAAAATGCAAGATAATCAAACGTAAAGGCGTAGTTCGGAATATCTGCACTAACCCTAAACACAAGCAGCGTCAGGGTTAGGTTGGTCTAGAGGAGGATTAGATGGCACGTATAGCCGGGGTAGATCTCCCCAAGGAAAAACAGGCCTGGGTATCATTGCAGTATCTTTACGGCGTGGGGCCGGCTAGGGCTTTCCAGATTCTGGAAGCTACGAAAGTTAAACCGGAATCCAAGATGGATGAACTTTCCGAAGCAGAACTCAACCGAATCCGCGAATACATCGATCGTGAATTTCGCGTCGAGGGAGAGTTACGCAAAGAAATCAACCTCAACATCAAGCGTCTTATTGATATAGGTTCTTACCGTGGATTGCGCCACAGGAGAGGTTTGCCGGTTCGTGGGCAGCGCACCCGTACCAATGCACGCACTCGCAAAGGCAAACCGAAGACTGTTGCAGGACGCGGTCAGAAACGCGGCGGCAAGAAATAAACGGTTTAATTAAAAGACAACTAGGAGTAGTACATGGCACAAACTAAGAAGGCAACTAAAAAACGTGAAAAGAAGGTCATACCTTCCGGCAGGGCGTATGTTCAGGCAACCTTTAATAATACGATAGTCACGTTGACCGACCTGCAGGGGAACGTCATTTCATCCTCCAGTGCCGGCGCGTCCGGGTTTAAAGGCTCTCGCAAAAGCACACCCTATGCCGCCCAGATGGCCGCCACTACCGCCGCGCGCAAAGCGATGGAAGTCGGGCTTAAACAGATCGAGGTATTCGTTAAAGGTCCCGGAAGCGGGCGTGAGGCTGCGATCCGCTCACTGCAAGCCTCTGGTTTGCACATCAGCAGTATCCGCGACGTTACCCCTGTGCCGCATAACGGCTGCCGTCCGCCCAAAAGGAGGCGTGTGTAACCTATGGCTAGATATACTGAAGCAAAATGTCGGCTTTGCCGCCGTAGCGGAGAAAAGCTGTTTCTCAAAGGCGACAAGTGCGTCACAAAATGCACCTATGACAAGCGGCCTAAACCTCCTGGCCCTCAGCTGTCCCGTCGCCGCAGGCTGTCTGATCGTGGCGCCCAGTTGCGCGAAAAACAGAAAGTGCGTTTCAGTTATGGCGTTCTTGAACGTCAGTTCAGGCGCTTTTTCGTTGAGGCCGAACGACAGAGCGGCATCACTGGCGAGAACCTTATGATTCTGCTTGAGAAGAGATTGGACAATGTGATTTATCGGCTTGGTTTTGCTGATTCACGTTGCCAGGCGCGTCAGCTTGTTCAGCATGGGCATTTCATTGTTAACGGAAAAAGGACCGATATTCCTTCTTTCATCGTTAAGGAAGGTGACATTATCGGATGGCATGAGACCAGCAAAAAGAATGCATATTTCAAGCTGGTGGCGGAGAGCATTGGCAGCAAGGTCGTGGCTCCGTGGCTCAGCCTGGATAAAACGCCGATGGTCGGGCGCGTCACAAGCCTGCCTAAAGCCGGCGATATAGAGACTAAGTACGATATGGCTTCTGTTGTCGAGTATTACTCGCGCTAGAAGCTTGGGAGGCCTCTTTGGCAAACCTATCTTTACCCAAAATTGAGAACGTGGAGTCCGGTGAAAAGTACGGACGCTTTGTGGCAGAACCGCTGGAGAAAGGCTTCGGCACGACACTGGGTAATGCTTTACGCCGTGTGTTGCTCCGTTATCTTCCCGGCGCCGCCGTTACCAGGGTGCGCATTGAAGGCATTCAGCATGAGTTTTCACCTATCCCTAACGTAAAAGAAGACGTACTGGATTTCGTTTTGAACATCAAATCGTTGAAACTGAAATCCATTACAGGTCAGGCAGGGAAGCTTTATCTCGAAAAAGACGGTGAGGGGGAAGTGCATGCGTCCGATATCACCTCTTCAATGGATTTTGAGGTGGTTAATCCCGACCTCTACCTGGCCACTCTCAGCGGCAAGAATGCCAGGCTGTCTGTCGAGATGGACGTGGAGATGGGCATGGGTTTTCAGACCGCCGGAGGCAGTGACAATCTTCCTATCGGCACCATTCCGGTGGATGCCATATTTACACCTGTCCGAAAGGTCAATTTTACGACCGAACCCCTGCACCTTGGGCGCGAGACCAGTCTTGAGAAGCTGACCCTGGAGATATGGACCGACGGTACGCTTGCTCCGTCGCGGGCTATCAGCCGCGGCGCTAGCTTGCTTGTCGAACAGCTGAAACCGATGGTGGATTACGGGCGGGCTTCAGAGATAGACGATGAAAAGAAAGCTATCCGGGCCTCTATCCCCGAGGACCTGTATAACATGCCGGTTGAGAAACTGGACCTTTCTGTGCGGGCAATGAATTGCCTTCGCCGTAGCGGGATCAACACGGTCGGTGAGCTCGTAAGCTTGGGTGAGAAGGAGCTTCTGTCCCTTAGGAATTTCGGGCAGAAATCACGGCAGGAAGTCGAGGAAAAGCTTACAAGCCTTGGCTTGGCTTTCCCGAAGATAAGCGACACCGGCTCGGAAGAGGTTTCTGAAGAAGAGGAAGAAGAACCCAAGAAGCCCGCGCGCAAAAAGAAGACCTCGGAATAACGATTCAATCAGGTTTAATAATCGATTCTAGTCAAGGTGAGGATATATGAGTCATAATATTTCTGGCAGAAAATTCGATCGGCCTACGGCGCACCGTACGGCCATGTACCGTAATCTTGTTTTGAGCCTGATGGACAACGAAAAGATTGTTACCACCGAGGCGAAAGCAAAAGAGATCCGCAACATGGCGGAGAAGATGATTACGCTTGGTAAAAAAGGTGATTTGAGCGCTCGCCGCCGCGCTCTGGCTTTTATCTATGATGAAGCCGTCGTTCGGAAGGTATTCGACGATATTTCAAAACGGTATGCAGAACGGAAAGGCGGGTATACCCGCATCACTAAACTCGCAAGACGTTTGGGCGATGGTGCTGCAATGGCTCAGTTGGAGTTGGTAAAGTAGCATGGTTCTGGCTCTGTCTCAGCAAGAGGTTGACGGTGGTGCGTGTATCGAGACTGAAAAATCGTCAGCAGGGATCAGCCGCATAGCGCTGGTGATTGAATACAACGGCCGGCGCTACGCCGGCTCGCAGATGCAGAGCGATGTCGCTACGGTGCAGTCCGAGCTTCAAGATGCGCTTCTCGCCCTGACGGGAGAAGATATCAGGGTCAGCATGGCGGGGCGAACCGATGCAGGTGTACATGCCTACGGGCAGGTCGCAAGCTTTATAACATCTTCGTCTCTTCCCATACATACTTTCATAAGCGGACTGAACCACTTTCTTCCGGATGATATTTCCGTGAAGTCCGCTAAAGCGGTGGAAGAAAGTTTCGACCCCCGCAGGCATGCTTCCAAAAGGGAATATGAGTATTGTATTTTGAATTCTAATACTCGTTCCGCCCTTTGGAAAGGGCGGGCTTACCAGGTGTCCGGGCATATCGATGCTTGCGCCATGGACAGGGCTTGCAAGCTCTTACTTGGGGAGCATGATTTTGCATCCTTTACACCGGCTTTAGACGATATAGAGAAGACGACCGTACGGCATATGTATGATGCGGGTACCAGACGGGCTGGAAACATGGTCGTTGTAAAGCTCGTGGCAAGCGCCTTTTTAGCCCATCAGGTTCGCAACACAGTTGGCGCCCTTATAAGAGTAGGACAGGGCAAGATGACACAAGAAGAATTTCAAGCTATAATTAGCGTTCGTGAGTTCGGTCTGGCGGGCCCTTCAGCGCCCGCTTGCGGCCTTTATTTGAATAAAGTGTATTACAGCAACAGTTTAGAGGAAGGCATTTAATGAAAACCTACAGTGTCAAGGCCAAAGAAATTGTACGAGAGTGGCATCTTATCGACGCCGCCGACAAAGTGCTCGGCAAGGTCGCCACCGAGGCGGCTGAGCTCTTAATGGGCAAAAACAAGACTATGTTTACGCGCAACATGGATACCGGTGATTATGTTGTCATTATCAACGCAACAAAAATCAGGGTAACCGGCAAGAAACTGGAACAGAAGATGTACTACCGGCATTCAGGCTACCCCGGGGGCTTCAGGGCTGTCCCTCTTGGCGATATGCTTAAGGATAAACCGGAAATGGTTATCGAGCACGCAGTGAAGGGCATGCTTCCCCAGAATAAACTTGGTGATGCCATGATTAAAAAACTAAAAGTCTATGCCGGAGCGGAACATCCGCACACCTTAACTGCAGCCGCTAAAAAGGTTGAGGCTTAAAGGGGGATATAGTGGTTAAAAAGACTTATACCGGTGGAACCGGAAGACGCAAGACCTCTGTGGCTCAGGTGCGATTGAGCCCCGGCACGGGCAATATTACGGTTGACGGCGCAAACTATGAAGAACGCTTCACTCGCTTTGACCACCGGCAGTCAATTCTGAAACCGTTAGTTGTGACTGAGGCTGGTACTAAGTATGACATAGTTGTCAAAGTATCCGGAGGCGGCATAACTGGCCAGGCCGATTCCATCGCCATGGGCATCTCTCGAGCACTTCTTAAAGAAGACGAGAAGCACAAGGCAATATTACGCAAAGAAGGGTTGCTTACTCGCGACCCGAGGGCGAAGGAAAGAAAGAAGCCGGGACTCAAGCGCGCCCGGAAAGCATCGCAGTACACCAAGCGTTAATCATACCGGGACAAATATGGAAACTAAGGAGCTGTGGGAGAAATCCCGCGGCTCCTTGTTTTTGTGGCCATTGGATCCCATGAGACAATAACAGTCTTCTTGCCGTAATCGGATTGAAATAAATGTTTCTGATATCTATAATGGCGAGTAAATCTAAAAGGGATGAACGAATGCCGATTAAGAATATTAGTAAAGCCAAAAAAATTGAAAAACCCTGGGGTTATGAACTTATATTTGCGCATACTGAGCATTACGCCGGGAAGATTTTATTTATCAATGAAGGGCACAGATTTAGCTTGCAATTCCATCAATTTAAAGACGAAACGATCTACATCTATAAGGGTAAAATACGCCTTCATTTCGGAGATCCGGGTAACGAATTGGTTGAGCAAGTACTTGAACCCGGGGATTCGGTAAGAATCAAACCATTGACCAGGCATAGAATGGAAGCGCTTGAGGACTCTACGCTTTTAGAGGTTTCGACATCCGAATTGGATGATGTCCAGAGACTGCAGGATGACTATGGAAGGGCGTAGTAACACAAGACGATTAATTGGGTGCTATCCATAAATACTTGCCGTAAAAAGGGTGATGGCTGTTCAGGAATGGGATTAATGATGCTGGCCGTTTTGCACTTAGAGGAACGGGCTCGCGGTATCAAGAAATGTCGTACAGGTTGATAATTATTAAATTGTGTCTTGCACCCCCGCCATATGGACACCGTTATCGAGAAGCAGCCTCACTTCATCTAGATTACCGCTTTCTGCATAAACCCGGAGCAGAGGTTCTGTGCCTGAGAAACGCACGAGCAGCCAGGAACCGTTTTGCAGGATAAAACGGAAGCCATCGGTACTTTCTTTTCGAAGGACTTTTATCCCCGAAATTGAACCCGGCAAGGCAGAGCCCATGCGGCCCACTATTTCTTTTCGATCTGCCTCGTTAAAAACAATATCACGCCGATCATAGTAATGCGGTCCCACCAGGCCATAAAGCCGCTCCAGCAGCTCGGAGGGTGTCTTGCCTGTCCTCGCCATGAAATCCAGAAAATAAAGCCCGGCCAGGAGTCCGTCTCGTTCGGGTACGTGTCCGTGGAAACCGTATCCGCCGCTTTCTTCCCCGCCCATAAGTGCATTCTCGCGTATCATCACGGGTGCTACATATTTAAATCCGACCTGGGTCTCAAAAACCGGAACGTTATAAATCTCTCCAAGCCTGTTTATCATGCTCGTCGAAGTGAGAGTCTTGACTAAGGCGCCGCGTTCTCTGCGGACTTCCAGGAAATAGTACGCCAGCAGGGCGTAGACCTGGAGTTGGGTCATAAAATCCCCGTGTTCGTTAATAATGCCGAGGCGGTCTGCGTCTCCGTCAGTTGCCAGACCCACGTCGGCTTGTTCCCTGATTACGGTTTCTGACAATTGGAACAGATTGGCGCTGATGGGCTCAGGCTGTTTCATGCCGGGGAAAGCAGGGTTGGGTTCAGATTTGATTTCTGTTGTTCGGCACATGCTATTGCTGAGAAGGGATTTCAAATACCCCCCTCCCGCGCCGTGCATGGAATCTACTGCGATTTTAAGCCCGGAATGACGGATGGCGGAAAGATCGAGCAGGCGGTTGATCTGCGCGTTGTAAGCGGGCGCAAAATCCATACTTTTTATTATTCCATTCTCCAACCCCTGTTGGAGAGGTATGGTTTTAACCGAATTGTGGTTTAACGCTGAAATGAGTTTTTCGACACGGGCTACCGTTTCGCCTGGTGCACTGGCGCCGTCGGCCGACTTTAGTTTAAATCCGTTCCATCCCGCCGGGTTGTGGCTGGCTGTGATTACGATACCCCCGCAGGCACTAAGGTTTTTTACCGCAAAGCTGACGACAGGTGTCGGAACCGCTCGGTCGCTCAGGTAAACCTTTATGCCATTTCCGGCCAGAACTTCGGCGGCGGTGCGGGCAAATTCGGCCGATTGGAAACGGGTGTCATACCCTATCACCATGCCGGCGCCCTCTAATAGTGCCTCTTTCAGGTAAAGGGCTACACCCTGTGTGCAGATGCGGACATTTGTGAAAGTAAATTCGTCTGCAATCACTGCTCTCCAGCCGTCCGTGCCAAACTTGATATTGGTTTTATTTTCCAAGTTTACTCCGTATTCACCGGGTCATTAATCCAATTCTTCGTTTCGGCGGGAACTCGGTCCCAGGCGGAGTCTTACTCTCGTTACGGCAGGATATCACTTTTTGGGCCATGAAAAATTACTAAAGACTCGCCGAAATGCTGTGCCCTATTTAGCGAAGCCCTCTTTCTTCAAAATTTCCGCTTTATCTGTTTTTTCCCAGGGCAGGTCGATATCTGTGCGCCCGAAATGCCCGTATGCCGCCGTCTGGCGATAAATCGGCCTTCTCAGGTCCAGTGTTTTAATTATGGCCGCGGGGCGCAGGTCGAAATGCCTGGCTACAAGCTCATCGAGTTTTTCAAGGCAAACCTTCTCGGTCCCGAAAGTTTCGAGTGAAATGGAAAGTGGATGGGCCACGCCTATCACATATGAAACCTGTATTTCGAGCCTCTCGGCGAGGCCGGCAGCCACCATGTTTTTTGCTATGTAACGGGCCATATACGCCGCCGAGCGGTCTACCTTTGTGGGGTCTTTGCCCGAGAACGCGCCGCCGCCGTGCCGCGCCATGCCGCCGTATGTATCGACCAGTATTTTGCGTCCCGTAAATCCGGTGTCTGACACCGGACCGCCCTGGACGAAACGGCCTGTCGCGTTGACATAATATTGTGTTCTGCCATCGAGGAGCTGGTGTTCAATTGTTTTTTCGCAATCTGATATCACGGGTTTTACGATGTATTCGATCACGTCTTTTCGGATTTTTTCCTGGGTGGCTTCAGGGTCGTGCTGGGCTCCGATGACGATGCTGTCGATCCGGGCGACCTTGCCCGTGTGGTATTCCACTGTCACCTGGGATTTGCCGTCCGGGCGCAGATAGGGCAGTGTGCCGTCTTTGCGCAGGAGTGCCAGTCTGCGGGTAAGCCTGTGTGCCAGGGATATTGGAAGTGGCATCGACTCCGGAGTTTCATTGCATGCGAAGCCCACCATCATGCCCTGGTCTCCGGCGCCAAGCAGGGAGAGCTTATCTTTGTTTTCTCCCGTTTTCTGTTCGAGTGATTTGTTGACTCCCATGGCGATATCCGGTGATTGCTTGCTGATGGAGGTCATAACGCCGCAGCTGCGGGCTTCGAAACCGTAGTCGGGATTTGTGTAGCCGATATCCCGTATCACTTTACGTGCTATCTCGGGGATTTCCACGTAAGTGTTGGTTGTAATCTCGCCTAGCACCATCACGAGGCCGTTGGTGACGGCCGTTTCGCAAGCGACATGGGCTTCCGGGTCATGTTCAAGTATGGCATCGAGGACTGCGTCCGATATCTGGTCGCATATCTTGTCGGGGTGCCCCTCGGTGACAGACTCTGATGTAAAAAAGTATTTTGCTGCGTCACAAAAACTCTGAGACATGAGGCCTCCTTTAAGTCCCTTCTTCCCATCCGGCGAGGTATTTGACTTGCTCGGGTGTAAGAACATCGATGTCCATACCCATTGCGGCCAGTTTCAATCGAGCCACGTTTTTATCGATTTCCTGGGGAACGGCATATACCCGTTTTTCAAGCCGCGTCGCGTTCTTTGCCATATATTCGAGGCAGAGCGCCTGGTTGGCGAAGCTCATATCCATAACGCTGGCAGGATGCCCTTCAGCAGCGGCGAGGTTGATGAGTCGCCCCTCACCCAGAAGGTAAACGTGGCTCCCGTTGCCCAGTGTGTATTCATCCACGAACTGGCGTACGCGCCGTTTTGCCTTTGAGAGTGACTCCAGCGCGGGTATGTCTATTTCGACATTAAAATGGCCGCTGTTGGCCAACATCGCGCCGTCTTTGAGAAGGGGAATCACGTCTTTGCCGATGACGTGTTTGTCGCCGGTGACTGTGATGAAGATATCTCCCAAAGGGGCTGCCTGTTGCATCGGCATTACCTGGCAACCGTCCATGGCCGCTTCTAGGGCCTTGATGGGTTCCACCTCTGTGACGATGACCTGCGCCCCCATCCCTTTGGCACGGAGAGCGAGCCCCTTGCCGCACCAGCCATACCCTGAGATGACGAGTTTTTTCCCTGCCCAAAGGACGTTGGTGGCACGGGTGACTCCGTCGAGTGTGCTCTGCCCGGTTCCGTACCGGTTATCAAAAAGGTATTTGGTCTGCGCGTCGTTGACTGCGATGATGGGATAGGTCAGTTTTCCTGCTTTTTCCATACTGCGCAGGCGTATCACGCCTGTTGTCGTTTCTTCGGTGCCGCCGATGATGCCCTTGAGAAGTTCGGTGCGTTTGGTGTGCAGTGTCGTTACCAGGTCAGCGCCGTCGTCCACCGTCATCTGGGGTTTATGGTCGAGCGCATTCGTTATGTGCTCGTAATATGTTGTTTCGTCCTCGCCCTTGATGGCACTGGTAGGTATCCCTGCTTCGACAAGCGCGGCAGCTACGTCATCCTGGGTTGAAAGTGGGTTAGATGCGCAAACCACGAGATCTGCCCCCCCGGCTTTTAGGGTCAGGGCTAGGTTGGCGGTCTCGGTTGTGACATGCAGGCAGGCTGAAATCCTGACACCTTTGAGCGGGTGCTCTTTTACGAAGCGGGATTTTATTTGAGACAGCACCGGCATCTCTCGCGCCGCCCACTCGATGCGGAGTTTGCCTTCTGAACTCAGGGAAGCGTCTTTGATATCATGTTTCACGTTCATAAGGTTATCCTATCCAATCCAAAACTTGCCTTACATTCTGCAACAGCGGCTTCGAGGTGTCAATCAAAAGGTGGGATTTATCCGGCATTTCGTCAACCGGCTCGAACCAATCGGTTTGTTTCTCGTAGATTTCCCAGCGACCGTCGGAGGCTGAAACCTCCTTAAGGCGCTTTAGGAGTCGTTCTTGAGTCAACTCAGGGCTGAGGCGGCATTCCACTACCAAGGCGTCTGCCTCGAGTTTGGTGGCCATGGTGACCGCCCGGTTCCTTTCAGTTCGCTTGAGAAATGCTGCGTCGAGTATAACAGGGTATCCGTATTTCAGGTTTGCCCGGGCTTCTTCGAAGATGGCGTCGTAGGTTTTTGTGTTGAATTCAGCTGAGTATATCCCTTCCGATGGTTCGTCGAACCGGTGGTCGGTTTGTGGGATCCCGGCGAGGCGTTTACGTGTCACATCCGAAGAAATATGAACAGCTCCGAGGTGTCGGGACAGTGCGTTTGCCATCGTGGTTTTTCCGCTGCCTACTAGCCCTGCCATCACGACTAAAATAGGTCTTTTCCGGGTGTAGGAGGTTGCGAGGTCAAAATAACCCTGGGCGTTTTGCACCGACTCCTGTCTGTCGGCGGCGCTCACCAGCGGGTCGTCGGATTTGAAGCATGCGACTTTCCCGCGTATCCAGGCCCTATAGCATTTATAAAAGTTTAAAATTCCTTTGACACCCTGGTCACTGGAGCGCTCTATATATTCCTCGATGAAACGCCTGCCCAGGTCGGCCCTGCCGAAATGGTCCAGGTCCATTGCCAGGAAGGCTGCTTCCGATGCAACGTCGCAAAACCGGAAACGTTCGTTGAATTCGATACAGTCAAAGATGCACAGCTCCTGGCAGAAACAGATATGGGCAGCATGGAGGTCCCCGTGGCAGTCTCGTATTCTGCCTTCTTTCGCGCGGGCTTCGAAAGTGCCTGCGTGTTCATGAATAAATGTCCGAGTATAGTCTCGCATTTGGGAAAATTGTTTTTCGGATATGCTCCGGCCAATATATTTTTCGGTCTGGCTGAAGTTTTCCTCGGAATTCTGGGCAATTGTGGAGAGCCCGCCGAATGCCGCGATTCGTTCGTTGGTTTCGGCTCCAGCGTGAAAATCAGCGACTTTTCCGGCGACTGCGCCTATCATTTCGGGGGTGGCGGCATTCATCCCCAGCAAGTTATCCAGCAATCTGCTTTCCGGGAGGCGTTTCATTTTAACGGCGTATTCTACCGCGTCGCCGCTTCCATCCAGGATGAAATTGCCTCCGGAGAACGTTATTGGGATGACCCCAAGGTATGCGCCCGGGCAAAGTCTCCTGTTGAGTTCTATTTCACGCTCGCAGAAGTGCAGGCGTTTCTCGATGGTGGTGTAATCGACGTAACCCAGGTTGACAGGTTTTTTGATTTTGTATGCGTATTCGTCTGTCAGAAAAACACACGACATCTGCGTCTGAATGAATGTTATTCCCGAAGTTTTTTCAGGGTAAAAATCGGGTCTGGAAAGGGCTGTAATAAGGTCCTGTAAGTCTGGAGTCAAATCAGGTTCCGCTGTAATAACTCATCATGGCTCGCACACCGGTGTTCACGCTTTCCAGCATGTTATCGATATCCTGTTTACCGCGGATTGGGGTTCCGTCAATGATTGCACCTTTGATCAGATGGGTCATTTCGACCACGGGAAACTTGACCTTGCTCCAGTCGATGCTCTTGTGTCCGCAAATCTCGCTGGTTTTGGCCAGCAGGAGGCTGGAAACGTGGATCATGTGGGGATGTTTCGCGAGGTCGTAAGCGAACTGCTGGTCAAAGTGGATGAAGTCGTCCATGGCCTGTTCGGGTTCTCCCCCGAACACATAGATTATGCGTGTCGCGCTTACTTCTTGTGGGACCATCGCGGTCATGTCTGCAGGCGGTTGCTCCTTGACCCACCTGTAAATCTGGCTCAGCATCAGGAGCGAAAATAACTGGCTGAGTTCGGTAGCCTGGTCAGGGTTGCCCTCGCCCCAGTACCCCGCGATAGACTGGCAGTGGGAGATAGCTGATTCGGCTGCCACCGTTCCCCCCATTACCAGGGATTTCAAAAAGCGTCGGTCATCGGCGTCTTCGGTAAGCGTATCTACTTTGGAAATGGCTTTCTGCCAGACATCTTCGAAAAGCTGGCCGTTACTGTTTTCAACATCAGGCGTCATGACAATTTCTCCTCGGGTTATTCATGTAACAAAACTAGCCATAGTATAAACTAATTGACCTGGTTGCGCATGCGTTCATCCCGCCTGTGACGAGCACTTGCGTTAGCCTCGAAGTAATGAGTTCAACGGGACTTTGAATGGCCTTACGACCTGCCCCGCATGCGCGCCGAGAGGTCAGCCAACATTTCGAGCACCCGTTCGGATGCTTCCTCAGAGAGGCCCGCCAAGCCGCAGCTCGGAGTCAGTAGGGCTTGTTCTTTAAGCTGTTTGAAACTGATTCCCTGTCGTGTGAAAGGTGCCATCGCTTCTTCCAGCCTGTCCTTGAGGCTCGATGTCGTTTCTTTGAGCAATGCTTCCTCGGTGTTTGGGACGACTCCCCAGGCGATAGCCCCGCCCGCGCCCAGCAGCCGCCTGACCTCTGCCGGATAAAGGGCAAGCGATCCGGCGAAATTATATGTGTCGAAGCTGATAACCTGGGCGCTGGTGTCGAGCAGCACCGACCAGTCGGTATTTCCGCAGCAATGGATGCCCTTGACCCCGGTGATGCCGCCCAGGACCTCATCGAGGAGGGACTTTACCTTCTCGCGGGAAATCGTAAAAAAAGCAGACCCGTACGAAGTCATGACTGGTTCATCTACGAAGATGATAGTGTTTTTGCTGACTCTCCTGAGTTGTTTTTCTTCCCAGGTCGCTTTGAGCCGCAGCAGCTTGGCGGCGGCATCGGAAAGTACGTCGTCGTGTAATATCGACTGTTTTTTTTCATCTTTGAGCATTACACCGAATGACAGCGGCCCGGTGACCTGCCCCTTGACTCCAGATGGGCTCATCTTTTTCAAATCGAGCAACGCAAAAAGTCCGGCTGCGTGGTCCGGGCTGATAGGGAAGGCATCCGGGTTATTCGCTAGGTATGCCGTATAAAGGCGCTCCATCTGGGCGTCGAACGAAGGCCCGTGATTCACCCGCGCATTTTCCCCTTGTACCGTCATCCCGGGGAAGCCTTCACTGAATTGCACGGTCATGTCTTCCGCGAACGCAAGATTCGGGAGTTGCGGCCATGCCGGGAACTCGGGAAGATACCTGTTCAATAGGGCGCAGGCGGCGACCGGGTCCTTATGAGGCATGCTGCCGATCATGGTGGGGGCCAGGTTGAATTTTGTGTCTATCATAATTACCAATTAAAGCACAAAAAGTAGATGGTGTCATGCCATTGAATCATATGTGATTTTTGAGGCATTAAATGTTTCAATCGGTGGAAGCACTTTTAATCGCCCGCTATTTTTCTTTTTATAGTGTCGGAATGATATTGACCGATGTCGCCTCGATATTCGCTGGTTTCGCCATCCTCATGACTTAAATTGTCAGGAGGGCATTATTTGAGGTATTTTCCGATTATCGGCGCGAGGTCTCGTTTTCGTTCGGCCGGTATGAGCGCGGCATCGGTAACGATGGCATGCTCGAGAGCCCCCGTGCATCCGCATGTTCTTTTCTCTCTCAATTTGGTTACTGCTATTTCGATGATCCGTTTTGAGAGCTCCATATTCTGCCTCAATATCCGGAATATGGCTTCGACGGAAACGGGTTCTTTGGTTTCATGCCAGCTGTCGTAGTCCGTGGCGCAAGCAATGACCGCGTAGCATATCTCCGCTTCACGGGCGAGTTTGGCTTCCGGGAGGGCGGTCATACCTATCACATCCGCGCCCCATGAGCGGTGCAGTCGGGATTCGGCCCTCGTTGAAAAGGCAGGCCCCTCCATGACAACGTAGGTTCCTCCCGTGTGAACGCATGCTCCTGCTTCCGATGCTGACTCGCAGAGGATACGACTGAGCGCAGGGCAGACCGGTTCGGCGAACTGGATGTGCGCGACGATGCCCTCTCCAAAAAATGTATTCGCTCGCTGGCTGGTTCGGTCGATGAACTGGTCGGGGATTAGCAGGTCCCCCGGTTTAATTTCAGGCTTGAAACTGCCCACTGAATTAATGGCAATGATATCTTCGACCCCGAGCATCTTGAGCGCGTAGATATTCGCTCGAGAAGGTACCTCGGTTGGCATGATACGGTGCCCGCGGCCATGGCGTGGCAGGAAGGCTACCCGTACTCCGCATAGAGAGCCAACTACGATAGTATCACTCGGTGTCCCGAATGGAGTCACCATCTTTATTTCCTCTATCCCGGCAAGGCCTGCCATTTCGTATAGTCCCGAGCCGCCGATAACTGCTATCTTGGTTTTCGCGTTAACCATGTTTCTGCTCCATTTAGAAGTTATATTGTGTTGAAGGAGGTTCTATTCATCCAAAAACTCGACACCGTGTTGTTCCTCAAGCCCCTGGCTTTCGATAAAAGGTAAAATCCCGGCGATCAGTGAATCCCCTTCGGCCTGTTGAGAACGCAGTTTCTCGATGCCCTTGAGAGGTTTCTCAAGCATATTCGTTCGCGTTGATTTTAACTTTTGGAATTCATCCGCCGCACTTTCGATTTTTTTCCCGACGCTGTCCATGGATTTTTTAAATTCTTGCCATTGTTTGGAGAATTCGCCGAGTAGACTGATCATCTGGGAGTTGGATCTGCTCAAATTAAAACTGTCGACCGCCTGCCGGATAACGGCGAGTATGGCGTAGAGTGTTAAAGGGGAACAGATGATGACCTTGTCCCGCATCGCTGAATCCAGTATCGTGGAATCGTTCTCGTTGATAAAACAATAGATCTGTTCATTTGGTACGAAAACCAGGACATAGTCAAGAGTTTTTCCCTGTGGATCGATATATTCCCTCGTGGTAACTTCCTTGATCCGTTGCCGGACGTCTTTAAGGAACTGCAGTTTGAGTGTCTCTTTTACTGCGTCGTTTTCTTCGTTGACGTACCTGTCGTAATTATTGTGCGGGAACTTCACGTCCATATTCAGGCGAAGGCCCTGAGGCAACAGAAAAGTAAAATCCGGCCGTGATTCCAACGAACCCTGGGTTTTTTGTTTCAGATAATTGATGCCTTCACCGAAGCCCGCGAGTGTCAGGACATCTTCAGCCATTCGCTCGCCCCATTGGCCGCGTACCTTGGTATTCGAAAGCGCATTTTGGAGTTTGTTCGTGGTCGTCTCCAATTCCTTTGTTTTTTCAGCCGTATTCTTCAGTTGCTCGCTGACCTTGCCAAACGATTCCTGCCGTTTACTGTCAAAGTCTTTGAGGGATGTCTCAACCTTGAGTAGTTCTGTTCTCATGGTTTCCAACGTCTGGTCTATCAGTTTCTTTTTACTTTCGAGTTCACCTGTTCCTGCCTGGGACTGTGAGTTTAGGGAAACGCTCGCGAGTTTGAGAAATTCTTCCGAGTTCTTACTTAAAGCGTTCAATGATAGAGCGGAGAATGATTGTTCTATGTCCTTGCGGTTGAAACGCGTCGTGATGAACACCATCAACCCGCCTGCCGCCAGGCCGATTATGAAACCTACAAAGTATTGCAATAAAGCCTCCAGTCCAGCCACATAATCTAGATAAAGTTGTAAGGAGGTCGGGCAATCGCCTCCTCGGTGATTATTGCTGTGATATACCTGGCGGGTGTTACGTCGAAAGAAGGATTAAACACTTCAGTGCCATCTGATGCAATTCGAACTCCGGCGATGCACGTAACCTCGTCCGGTGCTCGTTCTTCTATAACGATTTCGGTTCCTGTAGCGATAGATTTGTCGATGGTGGTAGTCGGAGCGGCAACATAAAATGGTATAGAGTTTTCCTTGGCCAGGACCGCCAGAGTGTAGGTCCCGATCTTGTTGGCGGTGTCCCCGTTGCCCGCTATCCGGTCCGCCCCGACAATCACTGCGTCCACTATGCCACGGCTCATCACATAACCCGCCATCGAATCCGTTATCAGCCTGAAAGGAATCCCGGCTTGTTTCAGTTCCCATGTCGTTAACCGGGAGCCCTGGCACAGGGGACGGGTTTCAGTGGGTATAACCTTCTCTACTTTGCCCTGTGCGAAAGCGCATATGACGACACCAAGAGCAGTCCCGTAACCTGCGGTCGCGAGGGGACCCGTATTACAGTGCGTAAGGATCGTTGCGCCGGGTTCAATGAGGCTGGCTCCGAGTATCGAAAGGGTGCGGTCAGCTTGTATCTGTTCAGCGTGTATCGCAACCGCTTCGGAGACGAGTATTCTTTTAAGTTGTTCGATATCGTTCTCAAGCCCAATTGCTTTTTTCATCCTCTCGATAGCGCTGAACAGATTGCGGGCAGTTGGTCTCGTGGCTCCGAGCGTGGCGAACACTTCGCCGAGCTCGGAGGCGAATTTGTCGGGTTTCGTTTCCTTTGAATAAATGGCCCCGAGTGCGATACCGTAGCCTGTCCCAATTCCGATGGCAGGGGCACCCCGTATCTGAAGGGTTTTGATGGCATAGGCGACATCCCGATAGTTGGTCAGGGTCATCCAAACTTCGTCTTTAGGAAGCTTTGTTTGATCCAGGACTCTTAGCCTGTCGCCCTTCCATTCGAGGGGCACTATCATGATGTCGCCTCCATTTGGCTTGATTGGTTTCGCTGGAATTATAACACAAGGGGGTTGAAATCAGGGATATTGTCTTGACAGAGGTCACCGCCCCAATATAGACTGATTTATTCGTAACAAAGCGACTTAATCATGATTCAACAACTGAAGATTGACGATCTTAAAGGACTGGTTGGCCAACCTTGGTTGACGCTCACCTATCCGATCGAAGCCTGCCTTATCAGGCGGTTTGTTGAAGCCGTCGGCGACGACACCCCTATCCTGCCTGGGAAGAAAGCCGAAGTTCCGCCGGCGCTTTTACTCACGATTGGTTTTGAACGCGTTATCTCAATGTTGTTGGGTTTGCCGGAAGCCGTCCTTCACGGCAGCACGGAACTCGAGTGCTTCG